>JAEEGL012076943.1_pt1 | contig 119470 bp, 121 predicted proteins | sample 9134231 | NCBI WGS metagenome assembly JAEEGL01 (sample SAMN16246548, study PRJNA631951) | gut metagenome | biome: gut microbiome; feature: rumen; material: fiber-attached | host: Bos | place: Iran: Karaj | collected 2018-10 | reverse complement strand
TGAAAATATCCCTCATTGAGGATCCGGTTCGAATTGGGCTGGAATTTTTCCCGCGCTTAGGGGGCGGCGTCGGAAAAGTCAACGATGGTGAGTCGCTTGAGTCCCTTGAACAGTTCCAGGGCGGCCCGGTCCTCCGGGGTCTCGGCGGCGGACTTGGCGGCTGCCTTCAGCAAGCCCAGGCCGATACTTCCGATATCGACGATTTCGAATCCTTCGGTTCCCTTGTAGGAGGAAACCAGACTTTTCAGTTGCGAGTTTTGGTCTCCGGCCCGGACGGCGGTGCCGAGGCTCAGGAGCATCAGGAGGGTAATCAGTAACTTTTTCATATCAAATAATCAACCGGCTGCACTCATAAGACGCAGCATGCCGCCGGTTGTTAAAAGAAATTTTTAGATTCTTCGATTTTGCTCAGAATGACATGGAGAATCCGCACTATATTGACCCCTTCAATCCGCTCCTAATTGACCCCGTTATCTTTTTCCTAAAATGCAGGCTGTAGGGATAAAAACCGCACTAGCCTGCATTCTGTTTGGGATTTCGTCTTTAGGACCAGGGGGGGCACTTTGTAGCGGATTTTCCAGCTGATCCTCTTTTCATGAGAACTGCTTTCAGCAGGGTTCCTAGTTGGCTTCAGGTTCCAGCGGTCCGGCGAGTTCCTTTAGGAAGAAGAGCTTGCCGGGAAGGGTGGGAATGTAACTTGACGTTACGAAACGGGTAGGTCCGTAACGCAAAGTCATCCAGAGGCTCATTCCCTGCCACTGCATTCCACGTGACAGCGCACCGTCCGCGCCGCCGATGGCGTAATCCGCCTGGAACATGATTCCCGGCCCCATAGTGTTGGCACGGCAGGGAACCAGGGAGGTGCGAGACTTGAAGGAAGTGATGGAGTTCTGTTCAATTGTGAGAGGATGAAGTTGGACCCCGATACGATAAGGCTGCTTGAGCCACTCTTCGTCATTGTCGAATTCAGCCCCGATCATAGGCTCCCAGAACGCTATGTGGCACATTCTTCCGATACCGTACACCAGAACGAGCCGGGCGCCTTCCGCACGGAGTTTCGCAATCTTTTCCGGGTAGGTGGGAAGATTGTCCTTCCAAGCGAAATTGCGGTGGTCTTCCGGAACCGTGAGCGGGCCAAGCGGGATGTAGAATGCCTGCTCCATTGCGCTCTGGAAAGAGGCTTCCCCCGTAATCGTATTGCCGTCTCCGTCCGCCCACTCATCCATATTGAAGCACCATACGTTGCGGCAGGATTCATTCCATTCCTTCAGGAAATAGACCGCCCATCTGTACATTCCCATAGGACCGACCGGGAGGATGAAGATAATCTTCTGGTTACGGGCGTTGGCCTTCCGGATCTCATTTGCGATCTCATGCCCCATCATCACGTTGAAACTCTCCACGTCATCGCACATGACAGGATTGAAATCCTTGTTCCAGAATGACTGACGCTCGAAGATCTCTTCGGCAGAGTGGGCGCAGCAAGCGTCAATCTTTTCAAAATCCCATCCTTTAGGGTAGAAACCTTCGAGGAGGCTCCCTTTTACTGTTGATTGAAAGTCCATATTCTTGTTTTTTTAGTTCTATGGCAGCAGCCGTTTCGTAGTGTTCTTGAGATAGACGTTGCACATCCGGAATCCCTCGGCATATGCTACGCCGCATTGATAGCCCCTGTATTTGGAGCAGGTCCGTACCATGTCGGGGAAATCGATGTGGTCGTGGTCTCGCATCCAGACGATCTGGGATTCGTGGCACTCTAGCATCTGCAGTTTGAGTTCGATTTCCTCGGTGATGTCCACAAATTCCGTTGGCACGAAATCGACTCCGGCCAGAGTGTCCATATAGTAGATGGGGACAAGCCGGGCCGGATGGTCGGTCTTGGGCTCATAATTGGGCAGCGTGGCCGTGAACGAGGCGTCAAACACCAGTTTGGCCGTCGCTGTATGGTCCGGCATATAGTCTTCCGGGTTGTGCGTAATGATGAAATCGGGATCCACCTTACGGATGATTTCCACGACTTTGTCCCGGGCCTCCTTGGTCTCGGTATAGATGTCCAGGTCGTCGAATCCACCATAGAAGACATCCTTCACTCCTGCCAGCGAAGCAGCCTTGCGGGCCTCGTTGTAACGCATAATCTTCAATTCATCCGGAGGAATGATCACGTGACCGAGATTTCCGCTGCAAAGGAAGGCTACATATACTTCGTCTCCACGCTTGACACATTTGGCCAATGTTCCGGCGCAGGCGATTTCAATGTCATCGGGGTGACAGCCGATTGCGAGTACTCTCATAGTGTTATCAATTATAGTTTCTGCAATAATAATTAAAAATAAGCTATTTACGGAATTCGACCAGTCTGAGGCGGCTGTCTTTAACATTGAATCCGGAAGACATTGCTTTGATTTCTGCGACGGGGTTCTCCTGGTATAACAGAATCTGGAAAGAAATCGTCCTGAAGCCGTTACCCGCGTCAATCCCGTTACTGTTATTGATCGTAAAAGTCTGTTTGCCCAGGGTTATTTCCGCCTCTCCTGCATATGTCATCTCAAGGAAAAGGGCCCCGAATCCGACCTGGCCATGTTCGTCCAACTTATTCCATTTTGACAGGGAGCGCAAATCATATGCAATCTTTCCGAGTTCTTTATAGTCGGGGAGCAGCAGGTCGGTGCTTATATAATCTACGTGGGCTTTGTTGATCATATCCATGCGCGGAAAGTTGTCCGTGTTGGATTCCGTCTCGAATCCGTCGGCGACGGCTTTTTCCATGTTCTTTGCGAAATCCTCTTTGCTGAATCTTGTCGAACTGATCGCCATGACCGAGTTTCCCAGCGCCTGGATAGCCTCGTAAGTAGTCTGGTATAGTATGGTCATCACCTTTACGTCAGATATGCCGAGGGTGTTCCGGATCACATCATTAGCGAAATTGTTCGAAGTGATTATGTATCCATCCCGTCCGAAGATCCTGTCGGCTATCTCCATAATCCTGAGGTAGTTCTCCCCGGTCTGATCCTTCAGTTTAGGCTCAATGAAAACCAATAGTCCGTTTTCCTTGCAGCAGGTCAGATATTCCTCCAGGGTGGGAACTTGTGACTGCATATCCTCGCGGTCCGCTTTCAGCTTGTATCCGGACCTAAGCTCGTCAAAAGTCAGGTCGCAGACCCTGGTCTTCTCCTGTATTTCACTCCCGTCTTTATTCAGGCATGTCCTGTTGATAGTCTCGTCATGCATACACACCAGGATCCCGTCAGAGGTGGTACGCACGTCCGTTTCAATGCAATCGAACCCGACCATCCTGGCATATGCGACAGCTTCAAGCGAGTTTTCTCCTGCTATCGTGTGATTCAGGTCGACTCCTCTGTGTGAAATCCATTTGCGCGGGACGGTTTCATCGGACGCGCAGCCCGAAATCACAAGCAAGAGAAGGGTTATTGAAAGGAAGATGCCGGAGATCCTTTTCATAACTGTCAGTCCTGGCTCTGAGCTGTGAGTTCGGCAATGACCCTTTCGGAACGGGCATAGCCGGTTGCGGGGGCGTTCCACATGGTGGCGATGAGGATGGCACCGACGATGCCGAAGGCGATCGAGACCAGGAAGACGGAATCCCATCCCCAGACAGAGTCTGCAAGGAATCCGAAGAGTATTCCGGAAATCGCAGTGCTGGCATAACCAAAGATGCCGGCGATGCCGTTAGCAGTACCGGCGGCATTCTTGGTGGCCTGCTGGGAGATGCAGGCTCCGGTGAGGGCCTGCGGGCCGTAGATGAAGAAGCTGGAAACGAGAATCAGGATGACCGACATGGTCAGGTTGCCGGACTTCCAGAACAGGAAGAAGGTGAAGGTCGCCAGGAGGTCGAAGACCAGGCAGGTGCGATGGGCCTTGCTCTTGAACACCTTGTCGGATATCCAGCCAGCCACTATCATTCCAAGGACCCCTCCGAAGAGTTCCGAAGATCCCACAATTCCCGCAGCGGCAGATATTTCCATCCCCTTGTACTGGGTCAGGAAGGTTGCGCCCCAGTCCAGGATGGTGAACCGGATGACATATACGCAGAAGTTGAATATGGAGATTATCCATATGTACGGATTCGCGAAGACCATCTTGTTGAGGTACTTCTTGAAGTCTGCCCCTTTAAGGTCAAGTTTCTCCGTGACTGACTCGGTTCCGGTAACATCTTTCTTCTTTTCCATCTTCTCGACAGGAGGCAGACCGACCGAGGCGGGTGAGTCCTTCAGGCCGAACAGGATGACCGGGAGGCCAAGGAGAGAAATGATGGCCGGGACGGCAAAGCAGAGATACCAGGCACTGTAGCCGAATTTCTGGAGAAGGAATCCGCAGAGGAACACCACCAGGCCGGCTCCGAAAGAGTGGGAAGTGTTCCATATGGACTGTTTAGTGGCCAGCTCGGAAGGTTTGACCCAATGGGCCAGGATGCTCAGGCAGGGAGGGACCCCCATCCCCTGAAGGTAGCCGTTAAGCACCCATAAGGACCCGATCAGGTAAACGAGCCCGAGTGTCGCCTTTCCCTCGCCGTCCAGCATATTGAAGAGTTTTCCGATGGAAGGACTGAAGCATATGATCAGGTTGACAATTGCGGAAAGGGCGAGCCCGGCGGCCATTAGTTTCTTTTTGCTGAACCGGTCTGTCAGGATCCCGTTTATGAAGCGCGACACTCCGTATATGATTCCGTTCGCGGTCATGAAAGCGCCCAGTTTGGCCTTCGATATGCCGAGCTCGGCCTCCATCGCAGGCACCGCGACGCTGAAATTCTTCCTCACGAAATAATACAGGGCATATGCTATCATCAGGGCGATGATCGTCCGCCATTCCCAATAGACATATTTCTTCTGCTGCTGGTCCATATGGTTGTTTTTACTTATCCACAAAGATAAAAAAATACTTACATTTGTATCAGACCAAAAACCACAATGATGATTGATAACCGAAGCTCCCTCCTTTGCAGGATAGTCGGGAAAACAGCCGCTGCCATCCTTATGCTGGCAATGACGGCTCCTGCCATGATGGCCCAGAAATACCCGGCGAATTACGACGAAGACAAGGTTCCGGCATATGTCCTTGAAGACCCTTTGGTCTTCCAGGACGGCAGGAAAGTCAAGAAAAAAGACTGGCCGGCCCGCAGGGCGGAAATCCTGGACATTTTCCAGAAGGAGATGTACGGACAGCTGCCTCCGGCCCCCTCAAAGATGGTCCTGAAAACATTGGAAGAAGGCCTTACCATGGCCGGACACGCCCGCCGCAGGCAGGTCAGGATGTGGTTCAGCGATGACAAGACAGGCCCCTGCATCACCTGGCTCATCCTTACTCCCGAGAAACTGAAGGGACCGTTCCCCGTTGTGCTTCTGCTGAATTACAAGGGGAACCACACTGTCCTTCCGGACGAAGAGATCCTGATTCCGGACATCAAACTCCGCTGCAAGACACCGGCATCGGACAGCCCCAGGGGGATGCTTACTGATCCGAGTAATGCCTCCATCCTTCCCGCCGACATGATCCTTGCCAGGGGATATGCCTTGGTTACAGCCTGTTACGAGGAGATGTCCCCGGATCCCGAAGGCGGTAAGGAGCCTCAGGACAAATACGCATATACCGGGATCTTTGACCTGTGGGGGAAACGTGATCCTTCCAGGAAAGACAACACCACCAGCCTCATGGCCTGGGCATGGGGCCTGATGAGGGGCATGGATATGCTTGAAAGGGATCCGGTCCTGGATGCCGGAAAAGTGCTGCTGACGGGTTATTCAAGGCTCGGGAAGGCCGCGCTTGTGGCTGGGGCATATGACGACAGGTTCGCGGTAGTGGTTCCGAACCAGACCGGAGGCGGCGGAGCCCCGCTTACAAAGAGGCATTTCGGCGAGAACGTCCAGACGGAGATCCACTCCTTCACCCACTGGTACTGCCGGGCATATGACAAATACGAGGACAATGAGGCAGCTATGCCTTTCGACCAGCATATGCTTCTGGCCTGTGTCGCGCCAAGGCCACTGATGGTCCAGGGATTCGACAAGCCGTGGTTCGACACGAAGGGAGAATTCCTTGCTCTCAAGGCTGCGAGCCCTGTCTGGAAGTTCCTGGGCAGGCCCGGACTTCCGGATGTGGAATTCCCGGAGGATTACAGCCGTGCTGCCATAGGTCCGTACCTGGCCTATTACCACAGGGACCTGGAGCACGGAATCGCGGCCATTGATTGGGAGTGGATGCTCGATTTCGCCCGTCCTTATCTCGAATAATAATCAGGAAACATATGGATAGAAGGAATTTTCTGGGATTGTCCGCAGCGGCGGCAGCCGGACTGGCTCTTCCGTCAGGCCTCTTGAAGGCAGATGCGAAACCCGCGAAAAAGAAAGCCGGGGACTACTCCCTGATCGTAATCGGCGACACTCACTACGACACAGAGCCTGACACGGTTTACCACTCTGACTACAACGAGAAGGTCGAATGGCTCAACAGGGTCCAGAGGGCCGAGTTCAAACGCAACGGAGACATGTGGAAAGACCGTTGCCGCCGTATGATTGAAAGGGGTCGTTACCTTATGGACGACTCCACCAAGATGGTGCTTCAGATGGGAGACCTCATCCAGGGGGACTGCGGAAATCCGGATGTGCATGTCAAGATGCTTTCGGATACGATGGACTACCTCAAGACCCGTTTCAACGGCCTTCCGATAGTGACGGTAGTGGGTAATCACGACATCAGGGGAACAGGCGCGGAAGCGGCCTACCACAAATATATGCCCGAAAGGATGACAGTCGAACTGGGCAAGCCCTTAGGCTCGGTGAATTTCAGCTTCAACATAGGCGACGATGCATATGTGGTAGTGGACTTCAACAAGCCTGACGATGACGCCGTCCAGAAGCTTATCGACGACACCCGCGGGGCCAGGCATCTTTTCATCATTGTCCACGGACCGGTCTTCCCGTTTGACAGCGGAAGCTGCAGATGGTTCTACCACGGCGGAGAGTCCGAAGCGCATACGAAGGCCAGGCTCCATTTCAGGGAGGAATTCGCCCGCCGCAGTGCGATCGTCCTCTGCGGTCACGTCCACCGTACCGAATTCGCCGACTGGTACGGAGATGGCGGACGTATCACCCAGATGACCTTCAACAGCGTCTGGGCCAACGATTCCCAGGGGAAGTATGAGATCTCGGCTGAAGGAGCGGCCCAGTACGGGGAACTTCGCAAGAAGATCACCGCCCTCGACAACGGATCCGCCCCCAAGGACGAGACGGCGCTTTTCAATGAGTATCGTCCGGGCTTGAAGACCTATTCAGTTTCTCCCGCCGCGGGGACCTATCTAATGAATGTCTCGGGGAAGAAGGTAACCGTGGATTTCTACGCAGGAGACTCGATCGAGGTCAGCGAGAGGTTCATTTTGAGATAAAGTTTTGCAGTCCCGAATAAAATGAGTATCTTTGCACCTTAGAAAATAACGAGGGTTTAGCTCAGTTGGTTTAGAGCGCTTGCTTGACAGGCAAGAGGTCAGCAGTTCAAGTCTGCTAATCCTCACCAAGAATGAAAGAATGCTTATGAATCAAGCATTCTTTTTTTATTAACCGGAAACAGATTATTAACATGAAAAAGCAAATCGTCATCTTTTTGTCACTCGTGGCGGCTGTCTCCTGCTCTTCAGGGGTAAGGCAGGACTTCCAGGTGGACGGCCCGAAGATCTCCATCTTCAGCGACCATATCTCAGCCATCGCCCGTCAGGAAGGAATCACGTTCGCACAGGCTGCACAGAAAGTCAAGGAAATCGGCTTTAACGGAGTTGATGTCCGTGTACTCCAGAAACCATCCCAGCTGAAAACTCTGGACAGCCTAGGCTTCATGTATTCATGCGCCATTACCGACATCGACTACTCCAGGGGAGGACAGGCCGAACTTGAAAAGAAGACAGAGGTCTTCATGAAGAAATACCGTATCAAACAGGTCCTTCTGGTTCCGGGACTGATACCCGAAGAGGCGGTTGATGAGGCTGACAGGGCTGACGCCCGCAGCAGGATCGTCGGATTCGCCGACCGCATGGCGGCAAAGGGTTACGAGGTCATTCTGGAGGATTATGACAATCCCAGTTCCCTTTGCTACAACACCGCAAAGCTGAACACCCTTTTCGGGATGACGGATAATCTGGGAATGGCCTTTGACACCGGTAACTTCCTCTTCGCAGGTGAGGATGCCTACCGTGCATCCCTCCATTTCGCAGACAAGGTGAAACATGTGCACCTTAAGGACCGCGCCGGAGCCAAGGATATGAAATGCGTCCCCGCAGGTACCGGATGCATTCCCGTCGAGGCCGTCGTCAGGAAACTCGTTTCCGTGGGCTATGACGGATGGTTCACTGCAGAGCAGTTCGGTTCCAAGCAGATGCTTGAGGATGTAAAGACTGCATATGCAAATATTTCCAAAATGTTAGAGCCGACGAAGATCGGTCCGAAGATTACAGAATATTACGCTCCTGAAGTTCCTGTTGTGGATGCTTCGTCATTCGTTCCTGAGGCCGGAGTCCCTGAGAAGGCCGTAGCTCTCTTCAACGGGAAGGACCTTTCCAAATGGCAGACCGACAACGACAGCGGCTCGCCGGCCGGCTGGACCGTAAACAGGGACGGTTCGATGACGGTTAACAAGAAAGCCGGAAGCATACGTACGAAAGACCAGTTCGGCAGCTATCATCTCCACGTGGAGTGGAAGATTCCCGTCGGGATCGAAGGCAGCAGCCAGGCCCGCGGTAACAGCGGCGTTTACCTCAACGGCCTTTATGAAGTTCAGGTGCTCGACAGTTACCAGAACCCGACATATGTTGACGGAATGGCCGCGAGCATCTACAAGCAGTCCATCCCGAGCGCCAATCCCACGAACGCTCCGGGGCTGTGGAATACATATGACATTGATTTCCAGGCTCCTGTCCTGGATGCAGAAGGCAAACTGGTGAGCCGTCCGAGGGTCACGGTAGTGTTCAACGGAATCAAGGTCCAGGACAATGCCGAGATCTACGGAACCACCGAGTACATAGGATTCCCGCAGGAAAAATGGGCGGTACGCGGTCCGATTTCGCTCCAGAGCCACGGAGATCCCAGCAAGCCCATCAGTTTCAGGAATATCTGGATATTGGAAAAATAAAATATGAAAGGATTCTTTTCTCCGAGGCGGTTCGCCACAGTAATCTGTCTCTTGTCCTGGCTCCCGTTCCTCTCGGCCCAGGTCCCACGTCAGGCTTTCAAGGGATGGCCTGATAAGGAAAGTGCTTCCAACCTCGAAGAAAAGTTCGTAAATCCTCCGAAGGGTTACGGCAACGTTCCTTTCTTCTGGTGGCCAGGTGACACACTGAAGATAGAAAGGCTGCGCGAAGAGCTCGAGCTCCTCGCGGACGCCTCTACCGACGGGCTCAACGTAAGCTACAACCACACCTCTTTCAGGGTTGATACCCTCGAGAATGCAAACGGACATGGCCCATGCGGAGTTGCAAGCGAAGGTGAACCCAAGGTGTTCTCGCCCGAGTGGAGGAAGATCTGGAATGAATTCTCGAAGGAATGTGCGGCAAAAGGCATAGGCCTCGGGATGGATGACTATGTCGTAGCGTGGCCCGGAAACGGGGGATTCATTGATGAAATACGGAACAGTCCGGAATTCAAGACTTATCCCGGAAAGCTCAAGAGGGAGAAAGTCGCCCTTTCGGCCGAACTCAAGGTGACTCCGCTTTGGTCTGCCGAAGTAGGTGACAGCCTCGACATAATCTATGTCACCGGTTCTCCGGAGCTTCATCCCGAATATGGCAAGAAGGTGATTGAGAAATACTTCCAGCCGTTTGAAGACAGTATGGATGAAGAGGGGCTGAAGGGGATGAATTATTTCTTCACGGATGAGCTGATGTATTATCCGACAATCCTTTCCTGGTGCGAGGGGATGGAGGAGATATTCAGGGAGAGGAAAGGATATGACATCCTTCCATGGCTTCCGGCCCTTTTCGCTTCGAAGGACGGAGATGTTGACGAGGAGGCGGCGAAGGTACGCATGGACTATTCGGAAGTGGTCACCGAGTTGGTGGAGGAAAGGTATTTCAAGCCGATCTTCGACTGGCATTACAGCCGTGGTCTCATATATGGCTGCGACAATATGGGAAGGGGCCTCCGGCCACTCCAGTATATGATTATTTCCGGGCTATCAGCTGGTTCACCGCTCCGGGGAACGATGCTCCTTCCAGGGGCAGCAGCTTCCGCCAGACAAAGGTGTCCAGCAGCATCGCGCATATGTACAACCGCCCCAGGACATGGCTCGAGGCCTTCCACAGCATGGGGTGGGATGCTAACGGAGGAGTGCTTACCAGACAGCTGGACCATCACCTCATCGCGGGAGGGACTCTCCTGTGCATGCACGGACTGTACTATTCGACACATGGCGGATGGTGGGAATGGGCACCGCCCAGCTTCCATTTCCGCATGCCCTACTGGCCGCATATGAAGCATTGGCTGAAATATGCCGAAAGGATGTGCTACGTCCTCAGCCAGGGGAACCATGTCTGTGACATAGCCATCCTGTATCCTACCGAAACCATGCAGGCCTATCCGGAAGCGAAGCCGGACCTGATGTTCGAAGTCTCCCTCTTCCTGAGCAATCACGGCTTGGACTACGATTTCATCGACTACAGTTCCCTGCAGAGGGCGGACGTGTCAGGGGGTTCCCTGAAAGTGCCGTCGGAGAGCTACAAGGTCCTGGTGCTTGCGGACACCCGCGCGATGCACGAAGAGACGCTTGCTAAGGTGCAGGAGTTCATCCGTGGCGGCGGGATCGTCCTGACGGTAGGGGACAGCATGGACGCCATCCAGGCGGCCAAGGCATATGACCGGAAAGATTATGAGGCGATCGCGGGGGACATCAGGGGCATGCTGGTGCCGGATTTCACTCCCGGTTCCGGAGAGGGAAAGGTCCTTCACCGCCGGATCAGCGAGAGGGACCTCTATATGGTCATGGATGTCAAGAGCGGGGATGAAATGACTTTCCGCGCCGTTGGAAAGGCTGAGAAATGGGATGCGCTCCATGGCACCATAACTCCTTTGCAGGTGGTGAAGTCGGATGGAGTGTGCTCGACCCTGAGATATGACGGGGCTTCGGGGAACTCCGAAGTGATAGTTTTCTCGCCCGGAGAGTCGGTTGCGGCTTCAGTTGAGACCTCTTCCCGGAAATCGTCGGTGTCCGCCAAGCCTGTAAAAGGGGAGTGGGACATCACGGTCATTCCCACGATGAATAACAAGTGGGGAGATTTTCGTCTTCCGGCCACTGACGGACTCATCGGAGTCGAGGCGCGCGAGTTCTCCTACAAGGCTGTCGGTACATCGATAAAAGGTTCAGGGGTATATGGTTACGCTCCTTATATGCGTACCAGGAACCTGCCCGCCAGTGTAGATCTGGATGCGTATCTGTCCCGCATTCCTGACACCTCGGGTTGGGATCTGTATCCGTTCTCGTGGCAGTACGGGGTTTTTGACAGCCCCGGCAGCCAGGGTTACCACGGCCTGAAGGCAAAAGTCGATGAGAAGTTCCTGATCCTGGACAAGGGCGGGCACCAGCTCTTCGCCGCGGATATGTACGTCCCGTCAGACGGGGCATATGAAATCATACGGAAGGGAGTCGCGCCTTACAGGATATTTATTGACAATGGAGTGGTGGCTTCCGGTGAAGTCCTGCTTACGAAGGGCTGGCACTCCCTGCTGGTAGCCTACAAGGACACGAAGGAAACCGCATATGATTTGATGAAATTGGTTTCCAGTACCTGGGAAACCCGTGACAGGTCGATGGTTATGCTTTACCCGAAGGGGGCGGATGGTCCCAAGTTCCATGACCTGAATGATTCGGTGGTAGCTTCGAGCTGGTTGGCGACTGATTTCGTGCAGTTCGACTGCAAGAGGGCAGGGAAGTGGCAATATCGGTTCGAGACAGCTCCCGGAACCAGGACCATGAGGATGACGGTCTGCGGGGAGATAGACAGGATCAAGGTGGGAGGAAAAACGGTTGCCGACGACAGGATTGTCAGGACTGGTAATACATATGAAGTGAGGCTTCCCGGAGACGACGCCGGTACCAAAGCGGTGGAAATCCTTGGCAGGCCGTCCCTGGGGCATCCGGGCCCGGCATTTTTCGCGGAACCGGTCCAGATGGTGTGCGATGGCGGAAAACTCCGCAGCGGGGACTGGTCCAAGGCGGGTGCCCTGAAGTTCTTCTCCGGAGGCATCCGGTACAGCAAGGACATCAGGATAGACGGCGGCCGTTCAGTATCGCTGGATCTGGGTGAAGTGGATGCTACATGTGAGGTCTCAGTCAACGGAAAGGATGCCGGAGTGCTCCTGGCCGGTCCGTATGAAATGGATATCACCCCATATGTCAGCGAAGGCCTTAACCACATCGAGGTGCTGGTCTACAGCTCCCTGGCCAATCATTACCAGACAATTCCCACTCCTTACAGAGGACAGGCCCGATCGGGTCTGATCGGGCCTGTCAAATTGGTCTACAGGTAATTATCCGTCGGGTATAGTTTCCAGGCTTTTTACTTAGAACGGATCTTACCGTTGACCGTCTTTACGAAGTCATCGCACTCGAGAGACGAGGCTTTGACGTCACCTGCACCTGTGATGTCGACACGAGCCGTACGGGCTTTCCCGGAAAGGGATACGTCTCCGGCTCCGTTGACCTCGATCCTGATGTTGTTGCAGTCCAGGTCTTCTACGGCGAGGTCTCCGGCCCCGTTGATTTCTACGTTCGCTTCTTCGCACCTGAAGTGTTCTATATCAAGATCTCCTGCTCCGTTGACTTCCACGGAAACATCCTTTGCTTCAAGGGAGTTGATGTAGACATCCCCTGCTCCGTTGATATTGCAGGTGAAATCATCAGCCACAATCCTGTCCGAGTGGAAATCTACCGCTCCGTTTACTTCGAAGCCTGCGAGTACCGGGGCTGAGACCTCTATCCTGTTGGAACGCTGGTTGCGGATCTTGACTCCGCGGGTTTCTATCACAAGGACGCTGTCCACTACTACGACATCCAGGTGGCTGAACACTGTCTCGGTCGCCGAGATGCTCAGGGATTCAGGTCCCATGACGTAGTTTATCTTGCAGGGGATGTTTGTCTTGATGGACTTGAAACCGGTCACGTCATATGTCTTGGTCGAGGTCTCTCCGCTGTCATTGAGGGTGATATTGAGGCCGTCGATAATCGCGCTTCCGTAAATATCTTTTTCGTAGTTCTTGTTAACCCCTATGAAGCTGCATGAAATGAAAAGGAATGAAACCGAAATGGTCAGCAGGGTTGAATATCTTATGATGTTTTTCATGGTATTATCGTGTTTGTCGTTTATTGTATATGCTGTTTCAAGTCTATCCCAAGGAGTCTGGCCCGTTCCACGAAGGCGGGTATCTCTTCCTGGATGAATTTTGTGCGCTCTGCGGAGGAGATGATATCCAGGGCGTCAGCCGCGATGAAGTATCCTATTCCGCGCTGGTTGAATATGATTCCCTTGTTGGAAAGCAATTCATATGAACGGGCTACGGTGTTGGGGTTGACCCCTATGTTCCCGCCCCATTCCCTTACAGACGGGATCCTTTCTCCGGGTTTCAGCTCCCCGGAGAGGATCCTTCCGGCAATGTTGTCGGCGATCTGTATGTATATGGGTTTATTGTCGTCGAATTCCATGGCTTCTAGTGTTTGAGGGTCTTGATGCGGAAGAACAGCCAGGTCAGCAGTCCGCCGAGGACGACTAATGTGCGGATGTTCAACACTACATTGAAATAGTTTATGATCTTGCCCGGATCTAACTCGATTTCCAATTTTTCAACCAGGTTCCTGATGAAGTCTGCTCCTCCATGGACCATGATGAAGGAAATGATTATTCCGAGGATGAGGCTCAGGCCTATGAGTACCAGGATGGTCTTGGCGATTTTGGCTCTCTTGAAATAGAGGGCTCCAATGGCGAATACCAGCACCCATTCCGCCATCCCTGTGAATAACAGGGCCGGGAAGTTGATCGTAATCGGCATCTCGTTGGTGTTGAGGGCATTCAGGTATTTCGAGTAGGCGGAAGAAATTTCCGAGGCGGTCCAGGATCCATATGTGCCCGGGAACAGGAGCGACATGAGACCGTCTCCGGCGAAGAAGACGAGGCAGAAAGCTGCTATGATGACTATAGTGAGTACCAGGGACATGGAGAGCCACTTCTCGAATGAGGAAGCGGGGATCATGAGCCATGATGAACCGCTCTTCTTCTCGGTCAGGCTGCCATATATGGTCGAAGGTGCGATCATCACGACTACCGCGGCACCTACTGCCAGGAAGCCTAAGTGTACGCCGACGTTGGTTTCGGACATATGTCCGTCGAGTATGAGCGAGAAGAGCTGCTGTATGATGAAGATGATGACTGGAGCGAGGGCTGCCAGGATGAGTGTGAGCCCGAACAGGTTCCACGCGCGGCGGCAGTCAAAGGAGAAATAATTCCAGAATCTTTTCAGGTTGAATACGTTACTCATGGCTGAAGAGAGTTTTTACGAGTTCTTTGTTCTTGTGTACTGCATTGAAGAGGGCTTCGATGTTGACTTTGCTCTCCTGACCGGTAGTGTTCTGGACCACCTGGATGAAGCCGCCTGGAAGCTGCTCTGAATAAAGGCTCTCCGGAAGGAGTACATTCCCGTAGTCGAAGTAGAGCTTCCTGGAGATTTCTTCCAGGGAAGCGTTGAGGAGGACCTCACGTTTGTCCAGGATGATTATAGGATCAATAATGTTCTCGAGGTCCCGAACCTGGTGGGTTGAGATGACCAGGACTGCGTCCATGGACGTGTGCCTGAGTATGGTCTGGCGGAACTGGGCCTTTGACGGGATGTCGAGTCCGTTCGTGGGCTCATCCATGAAGATATACTCCGGGTTGCAGGCTAGGGCGAAGGAGATGTAGGTTTTCTTCAGCTGTCCTGACGACATGGTTGTCATCTTCTGAGAGGGATCTGTCTCAAACTCGGCCATTATCTCGAGGAACTTGTCCATAGAGAATCCGGGCCAGAAGACACCTTTGCTCTTTGCCCAGCGGGTGGCCCGCTCTGGGGACGGGGCGACCTCGTCGGGGAGGTAATAGATCTTCTCCAGGAGGGAAGGCTGCCTCTTGTAGGGATCCTGTCCATCGATATCGATGGTGCCTGATCCGGTTTTCTTGAGTCCGGAGAGGAGAGTCAGAAGGGTGGTCTTGCCCACTCCGTTTTCGCCCAGGAGACCGTAGATCTTGCCTGACTCAAGATTCATGCTGATGTTTTTCAGCACCTCTTTCGGGCCGTAACTGAATGCCAGGTTATCAATTTTTATCATGCCTTTATAGTGTATTAGTTCAATATGACACTACAAAGGTAAGACTATATTTTTAATCTCCAAACTTTTTTTGAAAAAATTTGATTTTTTTTGGCCAGGCCCTTATTAATTAGAGGTATATGGGGATTACCCGATGAAATATCTGCTCCCGGGGATCAGTGAGATGACCTTTGCAGTGACCGCGCTGCATATGAATGTGCAGATTGCGATCAGGGGTATAGCGAGGCCTGTCGGCACTAGGGGATCGGCGACATCGCCGCCGATGAAAAGCTTCGCTAGGGGAGCGAGGAACAGCAGGTGCATCAGGTACATCCCATATGTCAGGCGGGCGGTTCCTTCTACCGACGGACGAGCCTTCCACTCGGGGATGCATGTGAACATTACAAACAGTCCGAAGGTTGCGAGGAGCACGTTGGGTGTGCAGAACTCCCAGGACCACTCCAGCATAGGAGTCTCAATGGTGACTCCGGGAACCCCTTTCCACCAGAAGGACCAAGCGGTGAATGCTGCGCCGGCAAGGAAGCATATGCCTCCGGTTATCATCCTTTTCCTGTTGCCCCAGTCCAGGTGGAAGCGGATGTAATGCGCCAGCACCAGATAGCCGATGAATCCGGAGCAATACCACAGGAGGGAGAAATTGTTCCAAAAGCATTCACCCCAGAGCTCTGCGGATACGAAACGCCTGAGCCAGGGGATGAGGGTAGAGAACGCGAAAAGATAAAGGAACAGGCGCTCCTCCTTCGCCAAGGCCTTTTCCAGCCAAGGGGATATTACCGGCATGATCAGATAGAGGCCTATGAGGGGATACATGAACCACAGGTGGCCGGCCATGCTCGGGAAGTTGAACGGAAGCATCTTGAAATCCTGAACTGACTGTTCCAGGGTCATCCCGCCCCACAGAAGGGGAAGGAAGGTGTAGACAAGCATGAAGAATACCATCGGCGGAAGGATCCTGAGAAGACGCTTTTTATAGAACTGCCCCATTGTCATCCCTTTTTTTACGGGGACAAGCAGGAAGGCGGAAATCATCATGAACAGGGGAACGCAAGTCCTGCTCACTCCTCCGTCCCAGAAAGCCACCCAGAAACGGTTGGTCTCGTTTGCCAGCATGCTCACGTTACCGGCAAGGCCGGAAGCATCGGCAGCATAGAAGTTCTCGCTGGCATGGACCAGCATCACCATGAAGCAGGCCGTAATCCGAAGGTAATCAAGGAAGGATATGCGTTTCATATGTATTCGTTTGTGTAAAAATAGTCTTTATTTGTTATATTTGAAAAGCATAATTATAACGCGATATGAAAGGATATTCCAGAAGAGATTTTATCAAGACAAGCCTCACTGCAGTAGCAGGAACCGCAGCTTTTACCATCGTCCCAAGCCATGTCCTCGGCAAGACCCTCGGTCATGTGGCTCCCAGTGACAAACTGAACATCGCGGGAGTCGGAATCGGAGGTGTCGGGCGCAGGAATCTCAAGAATATGTCCACGGAGAACATAGTTGCACTGTGCGATGTGGACTGGAGTTACGCCATGAAGACATTCAACGATTACCCTTCGGCCAAACGATTCAAGGACTGGAGGGTGATGCTGGACCAGATGGGGAAAGACATTGATGCCGTCGTGGTTGCCACTCCGGATCACACACATGCCATCATCGCCGCCAATGCCATGACCTTGGGGAAGCATGTATATGTCCAGAAGCCGCTTACCCATTCGGTATATGAGGCCCGCCTGCTGACAAAACTCGCGAAGAAATACAAAGTGGCCACCCAGATGGGCAACCAGGGGAACTCTTTCGATGACTGCCGCCAGCTTTCAGAATGGATATGGTCCGGTGTCATAGGTGATGTCTATGAAGTCCATGCATGGACCGACCGTCCCATCTGGCCCCAGGGACTCATGCAACCTGCCGGAGGAGTAAAGGTCCCGAAGACCCTGGATTGGGACCTGTTCATCGGCCCGGCGGAAATGAGGCCATATGATCCGGCTTACACTCCGTGGAACTGGAGAGGATTCTACGATTTCGGTACCGGAGCCCTTGGAGACATGGCATGCCATATAATGGACCCGATAGTGATGGCTCTGGGAGTGAAATATCCTACCAGTGTCATGGCGAGCTCAACTTTGAGCAACCTCTATTCCCCGCCTCACGCCGAGACCATCACCTATACCTTCCCGGCCCGCGCCCCGAAAGGCAATGTCAAGATGCCCGAGCTGAAGGTCCACTGGTACGACGGCGGACTCCTTCCCGACCGCCCGGAGGAACTTCCCGACGGGGAGATGATGGGAGACGAGAACGGAGGCCTTATCTTCGTCGGAACCAAGGGAAAGATCATGGCCGGCTGCTACGGCCTGAAGCCTGTCCTGCTGCCTAAGTCTTCTATGGAATTCTTCAAGGAGCCCAAGCCTGTCATCAGGAGAGTCCCCGGCGGAAACGGAGACATATGGAGTACCAATGCCCATGAGCAGGACTGGATCCGTGCATGCAAGGAATCTCCCGAGAACCGCGTCGAGACGTCTTCCAACTTCCAGATTTCCGGTCCTTTCACCGAGATGGTAGACATGGGAGTCCTTGCTGTACGCCTGTCCGGTCCTACCGGACTTCACCGCGAACTGAAGTGGGACGGAGAAGCCATGCGCTTCACCAATATCTCCGCAACCGACAAGATCCGGATTGTCAACTACGACGACTTCAAGGTTATCGACGGCGACCCGCGTTTCGACCGCCGCTATGCCGAATTCAACGCCAAGGAGATGGCGGAAGAATGGGTCCGTCACACCTATCACAATGGTTATTCATTACCCGACATGCCCAATGATTAAAAAAGCTCTATTAGTGGCAGTCGCTGTCCTTTCAGTGGCTGCCGTGGCTTGTTCGCCCAAGCAGACCAAAGCTGAAAAGTATGGCTGGAAGCTGGCGATGCAGTCCTATACATTCCATAAAGTCTCTTTTGGGGAGGCATTGGACAAGACCGCTGAACTCGGAGTAAAGTACATCGAGGCTTTCCCCGGACATCGCCTCGGAGGCAAATGGGGAGACCAGGTATTCGGATATGGGATGGATGAACAGACCCGTAAGGAAATCCTCGACCTGGCTTCTTCAAAAGGGGTAAAGATCGTAGGTTCCGGAGTTTTCGTCCCGTCTGATCCAAGCGAATGGGAGAAAGAGTTCGAGTTCGCCAAGGCAATGGGACTCGAATACATTTCCGCGGAGCCGCCGATGGCGGACTGGGATCTCGTGGAAAAACTCTCCGACAGATACGGTATCGCTGTTTCCGTCCACAACCATCCGAAACCTTCTACCTACTGGACACCTGACAGCCTTCTCTCGGCCGTTTCCTCCCGCTCTTCCAGACTCGGTTCATGTGCCGATGTCGGTCATTGGAAAAGATGCGGTCTGGACCACCTGGACTGCCTGCGCAAGCTGGACGGCAGGATCATATCCCTCCATTTCAAGGACATAGCCCCGGAGAGTGCTGAGGGCGGTCCGCACGATGTCATATGGGGGACAGGGGTGCTTGACGTCCCCTCTATGCTCCGGATTCTGAAGGACCAGGGGTTCAAAGGCTATTTCGCGATCGAATATGAGTACAACTGGGACAATTCAGTTCCTGACATTAAAAAGTGCATCGAGTATTTCAACTCGGAGTTCGAATCGATGAAATGATGAAAAGGATCCTTTCGCTTTTGCTGTGCCTGGCAGTAGCTGCCGGTACGCTTTCCGCCGGCAACAAGCCCTCCAGGGAACAGTGGTTCATGGATATGGGCTTCGGGATGTTCATCCATTGGAGTATGGATTCCCAGGTCGGAGCGGTAATCAGCCATTCCATGGCCGGAGCCTCCGAAGATTACCTGGACAGGTTCATCAACGAACTTCCCAAGACATTCAATCCCAAGGATTTCTGTCCTGATGACTGGGCCGTCCTGGCCAAACTTGCCGGAATGGAGTACGTAGTCTTCACCTCCAAGCACCACTCCGGTTTCTGCATGTGGGACACGAAGACAACTCCTTTCAACGTAATGAACACTCCCTGCGGGAAGGACCTCATGCGCGAGATCATAGAAGCCTTCCGCAGGCAGGGTATAGCGATCGGAATCTATTTCTCTCCGGAGGATTTCTATTATTTCCATAAGCACGGACAGCCGGTCACCCGCCGTCTCCATCCCACATGTTTCCCTATGGAGAACCCCGGCCTCATGGAATACGACAAGGCGCAGTTGAAAGAGATACTCACCAATTACGGTAAGATTGACATCCTGTTCTTCGACGGCCCGGCTGAAGGTCTCAAGGAATATGCATGGGAACTCCAGAGCGACGTGGTAGTGACCCGCGGACAGATGGAGACCCCGGAGCAGAAGATCCCCGAGGAGTCAGTGAAAGGACCGTGGGAGTCCTGCTTCACAATGGGTACGGACTGGCAGTACAAGCCTACAAACGATCCTCACAAGAGCGGCACCCAGATCATCAACATGCTTATCGAGACAAGGGCCAAGGGAGGGAACCTCCTTCTGAATGTCGGGCCGAAACCCAACGGAGAGCTTCAGATAGAGCAGGAGGCCCTGCTCAGGGAAGTCGCCCTGTGGAACCTGGCCAATACCGAATCCATACACGGGATCAGGCCGCTGAAGCGATGCAAGGAAGACGACATATGGTTCACTGCGTCCAAGGACGGAAAGACAGTTTACGCCTTCGTCCAGGGAGGGGAGAACTGGCCATATGGGATGCGCAGGGATTTTGTTTTCAAGTCATTGAAGGCTACCGACAAGACCAAGGTCAGCGTCCTTGGGCACGGAGGGGAACTCGTGGAGTACAAACTCGGCTTCGATGCTTCCCACACCTTCCGCCAGGGGAAGGGCGGCCTGGAGGTTAGTGCCGTCAACGGACAGAGGATGTACACCAACAACAAGTGGCCCAATCCTGTGGTAATCAAATTGGAAAACGTTGAGGTAAAATAAGTTCATATGCTTCTCGGATACGATATAGGAACTTCCTCCGTCAAGGTGTCCCTCCTGGATGCCGGCACCGGAAAGTGTGTCGCTTCCTCGGCAAGGCCAAGGAGTGAGGCCCTCATATCCTCGCCCCGGCCCGGATGGGCAGAACAGGACCCTGAAATGTGGTGGGAAAACCTAGTCCTGGCTACCCGGGATGTCATGGAGGGGCGTGACCCCGGATGCGTTTCAGCCATAGGACTGAGCTACCAGATGCACGGATTGGTGTGCGTTGACAGGGACCTGAGGCCGCTGCGCCCGTCGATCATATGGTGCGACAGCCGCGCCGTTCCATATGGGGAGAAGGCATTCCGCGGAATCGGAGAAGGGTTCTGCCTGGAGCATCTTCTGAACTCTCCGGGAAACTTCACTGCATCGAAACTGGCATGGGTGAAGGAGAACGAACCTGAGACATATGGAAAGATCTGGAAGATAATGCTTCCGGGAGACTACATCGCCGCGCGTATGTGCGGGGAGGCCACCACCACGGTGAGCGGCCTGTCGGAGGGGATGTTCTGGGATTTCAAGGAGGACAGGGTAGCGGATTTCCTGCTGCGCTGGTTCGGTTTCGACGGCAGCCTGATCCCTCGGATCGTGCCGACTTTCGGAGATCAGGGCAGGATAAGCGCCGAGGCTGCGTCACAGCTTGGCCTGACGGCCGGGACACCCATATGCTACCGTGCCGGGGACCAGCCCAACAATGCACTCAGCCTCGCAGTGCTACAGCCCGGAGAGATAGCCGCGACTGCCGGTACTTCAGGAGTTGTCTATGGGGTCAACTCTAAGGTGGTGTCCGATCCGGCTTCGAGGGTCAATTCCTTCGCCCATGTGAACCACAGCGGGAAGGATCCGCGTCTGGGAGTGCTTCTCTGCATCAACAGCTGCGGCATCCTCAATTCATGGGTCCGCCGCAACATCGCTCCGGAAGGAATGACATATGACCAGATGAACTCCGTCGCGGAAGAGATTCCCGTCGGATGCGATGGAGTGTGCATCCTTCCGTTCGGCAACGGAGAGGAAAGGATGCTCGGGAACCGCACTCCCTCTTTCAGGGTGAGCGGGATGGACTTCAACCGTCACAGCTGGAAGCACCTTGTACGTGCCGCCCAGGAAGGGGTCGTGTTCGCGTTCAAGTACGGAATGGAGATAATGGGCGGAATGGGTATTGACGTCAGCCATATACACGCCGGCCATGCCAATATGTTCCTCAGCCCTGTCTTCAGGGAGACCTTTGCAGGGGTTACGGGGGCAGTCATAGACCTGTACGACACTGACGGCAGCCTCGGCGCAGCCCGCGGTGCCGGCATCGGGTCGGGGACATATGCAGATGCTGCCGAGGCCTTCGCTTCCCTGGAAAAGATATCCACTACGGAGCCTGGGGAGGACAAGGGATATGCCCAAGCCTATCAGCGCTGGAAAGAAGAACTGAATAAATCATTAATATAATCATGGCAACAAAAGAGTATTTTCCATTTATAGGAAAGATTCCCTTCGAGGGAAAGGACAGTCATAATCCTCTTGCATTCCACTATTATGAGCCCGAGCGCATCGTCCTCGGCAAGCCTATGAAGGACTGGCTCAAATTCGCAATGGCCTGGTGGCACACACTGGGACAGGCCAGCGGAGACCAGTTCGGCGGGCAGACCCGTTCATATGGATGGGACAAGGCGTCCGATCCTTTGCAGAGGGCCAAGGACAAGGTGGATGCCGGTTTTGAGATAATGGAGAAGCTCGGAATCGAGTATTTCTGCTTCCATGACATCGACCTCGTCGAGGACTGTGACGACATCCAGGCATATGAGAAGAACCTCTCTGCGATTACCGATTACATAAAGGAGAAAATGGCGGGGACTCCCATCAAGAACCTCTGGGGAACGGCCAATGTGTTCGGTCACAAGCGCTATATGAACGGTGCTGCGACGAATCCCGATTTCGACGTAGTCGCCAGGGCCTGTGTCCAGATAAAGAATGCCATTGACGCGACCATCAAGCTGGGCGGCACAAACTACGTGTTCTGGGGAGGCCGCGAAGGCTATATGAGCGTTCTCAACACCGATATGAAAAGGGAGAAAGAGCACCTGGCCACAATGCTCGGAATGGCCCGCGACTATGCCCGCGCCAAGGGTTTCAAGGGGACCTTCCTGATTGAGCCAAAGCCGATGGAACCGACTAAGCATCAATATGATTTCGACACCGAGACTGTCATAGGCTTCCTCCGCGCCCACGGCCTCGACAAGGACTTCAAGGTCAACATCGAGGTTAATCACGCCACCCTCGCCGGACACACATTCGAAGAGGAGCTCGCAGTGGCGGTGGACAATCATATGCTCGGAAGCATCGATGCGAACCGCGGAGATGCACAGAACGGCTGGGACACCGACCAGTTCCCTCTGGACAATTTCGAGCTGACCCAGGCTTTTCTCCAGATTATACGTAACGGCGGCCTCGGAAACGGCGGCTGCAACTTCGACGCAAAACTCAGACGCAATTCAACCGATCCGGAAGACATATTCATCGCTCACATCAGCGGAATGGATGCGCTTGCCCGCGCCCTTCTGAACGCCGCCAGGATCGTAAGCGAATCCCCGCTTCCGAAGATGCTCAAGGAGCGCTATTCCAGCTTCGACGCCGGAGAGGGCAAGGCCTTCGAGGAAGGCAGGATGAGCCTCGAGGATGTAGTGGCATATGCCAGGAAGAACGGGGAGCCGAAACAGATTTCGGGAAAACAGGAACTCTATGAAACAATTGTTTCGCTATATGCTGAATAAAAAGATAATCATATCAGCGGTGCTGGCTCTCGCCTTCGTTCTGGCCGGTGCGCAGCCGCCCGTGGCTTTCCGGGCGCGTCCCGAGAAGGTTACGAAGGCAGACTACGCCCAGGCTGCCAGGTTCTCCGCCAAGAAGGTGGGGCAGATGGTCTACTCCACCGCAGTGACCCCCAGGTGGTTCAAGGATTCCGACAAGTTCTGGTACGATTGGAAAACATCGGCAGGGACGGTTTATTACATTGTCGATCCTTCTACCGGAAAGAAGGAAGAGGTGTTCGACCTTGAGAAACTGGCCATGCAGCTGACGGAAATCGTCCGCGATCCTTTCGATGCCCAGCATATTCCCTTCTCCAACCTGAAACTCAAGGAGGACAAATACTTCACCTTCGACATCAGGAGCACGGCGGATGAGCCCGACCCCGATGCCGAGGCCCCGAAGGACGGAAAGGGGAAGGAACCTAAGATGCGCAAGAAAGTCTTCCACTTCCGCTATGATATCGGGAGCAAGGAGCTTACCCAGATTCCCGAGCAGCCCAGGAAATATCCTGATTGGGCCGTTGTCTCGCCGGATGGGAAAGTAGGTGTCTACATGAAGAACAATGATCTGTGGTACATGGATTCCACTTCCCTCCGCAAGGCTGCGAAGAATCCCAAGGACTCCACCATAGTGGAGACCCGCCTGACCCGGGACGGAACCCATGACTTCAGCTGGGGAGTTGAGAATTATCACGGAAACACCACTACGGATTCGACCAAGAGGGTCTATCCCTCCAGTTTGCGTTGGGCTCCGGATTCCAGGCATTTCGCCACCATCAAATGGGACATGTCCGCAATCAAGGACTTCTGGGTGATCAATGCCCTGAGCAATCCACGTCCTACCCTGGAGACCTACAAGTACCAGATGCCCGGAGAGAAAGGCGCAACAGGTTACCTCTATGTCTTTGAAATGCCTTCGGGACAATACAAGCATATAAAGACCACCGCTTTCAAGGAGCAGGAGATGGACATATATCCGGCACGTCCTGCTGCCGAGGATGCGTACAAGGACTTCCGTAACGGGAAATGGCTGGGGGATGACGGCTGCTTTTATCTTGGCCGTATCAGCCGTGACCTCAAGAGGTATGACCTGTGCCGGGTGGATATTTCCTCTGACTCTACAAAGACAGTGATCTCGGAGCGTTCGAACACATATGTCGAGTACCGCAATCCGGTCCTGCTGAAGAACGGAAGCCAGATAGTGCACTGGTCGGAGCGTAACGGCTGGGCGAACCTCTACCTCTACGATTCTGAAGGCAAGCTTATCCGCAACCTCACCGAAGGTGCATGGCACGTTGAGGATGTCAGGGGAGTGGACGAGGCCGGCGGAGGACTTATTGTAAGCATATGCGGTTTCAATAAAGGAGAGAATCCTTATCAGGCCCACACATTCCGTGTCGGGCTCTCAGGAGGGGCCCCGAAACAGCTGGATATGCCTGACATGGATGTGGACGCCAGGAGCAGCTACAGCGGCAAGTGGTTCGTAGCCAATTATTCCCGGGTGGACTACAAGCCGGCTTCGGCTCTCTATTCCGGGGCCGGGCGGAAGGTCATGGACCTGGAGGAATCGGATTTCTCACAGCTTCTGGCCGCAGGCTACAAATTCCCCGAGAGGTTCAGCGTAAAGGCCGCCGACGGGATCACCGACCTTTACGGAGCGATCTACAAGCCCTTCGATTTCGATTCCACCAAGGTCTATCCGGTCTGCGACTATGTCTATCCCGGGCCCCAGGTCGAGGCCAACAATATCTCGTGGAGCAGGAACTTCACCCGCGTCGACAGGCTGGCCCAGCTTGGCTTCATAGTCATAACGGTAGGCAACAGGGGAGGGCATCCCGACCGTTCCAAATGGTACCACAATTTCGGCTACGGCAATCTTCGCGATTACGGTCTCGAGGACCAGAAATACGCGCTCCAGCAACTTTGCGCCAGGTATCCCTGGATGGATGAGTCCCGTGTCGGCATACACGGCCATTCCGGAGGAGGTTTCATGTCCACCGCAGCCATCCTTACCTATCCCGATTTCTTCAAGGTGGCCGTCTCGTGTTCGGGCAATCACGACAACTCCATCTACAACCGCTGGTGGAGCGAACAGCACCATGGCATCCAGGAGAAGATAGTCAATGGAGACACCACATTCGTCTATCACATCGAGAAGAACCAGGATCTTGCCAAGAACCTGAAGGGGCACCTGCTGCTGGTCACGGGTGACATTGACAACAATGTGCATCCATCCAACACTATCCGGGTGGTCAATGCCCTCATGAGGGCCAACAAGCGTTTCTCTTTCTCTCTGATTCCGGGGCAGAGGCACGGTTACGCCGACCTTAACGAGTATTTCTTCTGGGAGATGGCCGACTTCTACACCCAGTGGCTGATGGGTGACAGGACCCCGAGGCCTGTGGACATCGCAGAACTGAACAATGATTGAAAGTAATCCTTAGGGCCATGGACGAATGGATTGTAACATATGTAGATGGTAAGATCGCCGCGATTACGCGGGATTTCAAGGCATTTGCCGACATTGCCCGCGAAGTGGCGGCCATGCCTGCATCTTCGGCTCCGTCGGAGATCCACAGCGGGCGCATCAAGACGGAAGAGCTCCTGATGATGGCCACGACTCTCCGCTGGGAGGACCTGCGTCTTTTCGGGACAAAGTTCCAGAAGGCTGTCTGGAAACAGCTGTTCGACCTTGTACACGGGCCTGAAGGAGATTACCATCCTCCTCTGGGGCTGTACAGCTATTCCGATTTCGCGTCCATATGCGCAAATCCCGGAGTCCGGTCTGTCGCCCATGCGGTCGCCCTGAATCCTGTGACTTTCGTTATTCCCTGCCATCTGATAGTGCCCAAGGAGACCATTGACAAGATCAATGAGATCGAGGCGGGTGCGAAGGATACCCTCTTCAAGGGTGAGGACCTGTATCTGCTTGATACCATTGATGTCGGGCAGTACTCGGCCGGAAGTCCGGACCTGAAGCGCTGGTTCATAGCCGCGCAGCTGGGATGACATAATACAGAAATAATTACTATATTTGGAGTTGTAATTAAGACATGTTCAATTTAATGCAAATACAATTATGAAGAAACTCTTATTTGTACTCATGATCGGTATCGCCCTTATCCCGACCGGCTGTGGAACCGCTTCACAGACAGCCAAGGGCACTGGTATCGGCGCCGGCGCCGGCGCAGCCGCAGGAGCAATCCTTGGTGCTATCATCGGCAAGGATGCCAAGGGTGCCGCCATCGGTGCCGCCATCGGTACAGCAGTAGGTGCCGGAACAGGTGCAGTGATCGGCAAGAAGATGGACAAGAAGGCTGAGGAACTCGCAGCCCTTGAGAATGCCAAGATCGAAACTGTCACCGACAACAACGGCCTCAAGGCCATCAAGGTCACCTTCGCCAGCGGAATCCTTTTCCCGACCAACGGAACGACCCTGAGCTCATCTGCTAAATCCGAGCTCAAGGAATTCGCCCAGAAGATGAGCGACATGACCGACACCGACATCACCATCTTCGGTCACACCGACAATACCGGTACCGCTGAAGTCAATGAGCGCATCTCCGCCCAGAGGGCTGCCGCAGTCGAGTCTTATCTCAAGAGCTGCGGAATCGCCTCAAGCCGTATGACTGCTGAGGGAAGGTCTTACAACGAGCCCGTCGCTTCCAACGACACCGCTGCCGGCAAGGCCCAGAACCGCCGCGTCGAGGTTTATATCTCTGCGAACGAGAACATGGTCAAAGAGGCCAACGCAGAGGCAGGCGCAAACTGATAAACCTGAACCTGATTTAGGAGGTCGGCAGATAATGGCCGGCCTCCGTTTTTATTATAATACATATGAATAAGTTCCTGTTTTACTTTGCCTCGGCCGCGATCGCGGTCATATGCCTTTCATCCTGCGGGGGCGGTGAAAAGGTCCCTGTCACTCCAATAAGCAATGAGCAGATCTGGTTTAACGACAACCACAGCGCATTTACTTCTATAGTGAAGTTCAAAGGCGAGTACTATGTCACTTTCCGTGAGGCGGAATCACATATATTCGACAGGGACGGTGAGGCCCGCGGGAAGATCCGCATCCTGGCGTCGAAAGACGGAAATGACTGGAAATCCGTGGCTTTGATCGGAAAGGAGGGCTTTGACCTGAGGGATCCCAAGCTTTCGGTCGCCCCGGACGGCTCTCTCATGCTCATCATGGGCGGATCCATATACGTAGACAGGAAGCTGGTGGGCATGGAGCCCCAGGTGTGTTTCAGTAAGGACGGCAGGAATTTCTCCCCGCTTCAGCCTTTCGAGTTCTCCGAAGGCAGCGGGTTGGACGGAAAGGTGTGGCCCTGGCGTGTGACATGGTACAAGGGGACGGGCTACACTGTCTGCTACACCGGTACGGGGCCGTCGAAGACCGTGCTTACCCTCTGGAAGACAAAGGACGGGGTGCATTATGATTATGTGTCCGGGTTGGACCTTGATGAGGACGATTATGCCAATGAGGCTACTGTCAGGTTCCTGCCGGACGGCCGGATGGTCATCTTGATCCGTCAGGACGGAAACCGGAACGGGGTCGCTTCACACGGTCTTCTGGCTTTCGCTCCCGCACCCTACACGGATTGGAAATATACGGACATAGGATTCAAGATCGGTGGTCCGGAACTGCTGGTACTTGGCAAGGACCGTCTGGTGCTCTCTGGGCGGGAATATGTTCAGGGAGGCTGCTTCACGGCCATATGGGCAGGTCCGCTGGAGGGCCCGTTCGAGAAGGTGGCCGACCTTCACGAACCGGTGCTCGACAGTTCGTACCCCGGTATGATCGTGGCCGGGAAGGAGCTGTGGTGCTGCTATTACCGGTCATATGGAGAAAAGAGGAACGATGCGGCCATCTATCTTGCGAAGATTCCGCTGAAAGCCGTAAAGTAAAGAGAGGAACCGGATTATTTGTCGAACGGATTTCCGGAGGGATCGCGGGAAACTATCCAGCGGAATGCCGATACGAAGAGCAAGTCCTGGTCCGCGTCTTTGAATTCCTGGTTCCCGTGGCCCATGTTGAGGTAGATCATCCTGTACTTCTTGTTTGTCCACACTATCGGCCAGTCTCCTCCGTACACGATGTCCTTTATACCTATCGGGTAATTCTTGGGTGAGAGCGAGAGAAGTACCTGTATGTCTTTGTTGGCACGGGGTTCCGGAGTCCACTGGTAGAATTCGCTTGCGGGGAGTACGAACTCTTTGGGAAGCGCCTTGGTCACAGTGTGCTTGGTGACGTCCACCACTGCAAGGGCCGGCTGCGGAGGCCAGTTGTTGCATTTGAACACTCCGCCGCCGAGGAATTGCACGTACCAGGGCCAGTTGGTCCTCCTGTCATTGTAGGCGGAAGCGTGGAACCCCATCCATCCGCCCCCTTCTTCCATATACCTTTCGAAGTTGGCCCTCGACTGGGGGCTGGAAGGTGCAGCATTGAGGGCTACTATTATACTATATTGCTTCAGGCTGTCCAGGGGGATCCCATCCAGGGTCGTGGTAGAGTCCAGCTGGAATCCCTGTCCCCAGTTCAGCCTGCGGAAGAATTCCATCGCCTGCTTGTCGAAATCAACATGGTCCCTTTCTGCATGGGGCTCCCACAGAAGGAGGGCCTTGAACCGCTTCTGGGATGCATAGTTCGCTTTCCTGATATTTTTTTGACCTCCGAACGCGCTTACCGAGAGAACGAGAGCGAGCAGAATCAGATATTTTTTCATATACCGAGTTTTATTTTATATGCCAAGATAAGAAAAAAACGATGGTATAACTATTTTTATCAAAATTATTTCTATCTTTGCAGTCCGCAATTTGCGCGGAGGTGTACGCAGTGTTATGCGCACCCTTAATGAAGTTCTTATAAATAATTAATTAACAAACCAATGCCTGGATTAATTGGTAAGAAAGTCGGAATGACTTCCGTATTCAGTGCTGATGGAAAAAACATTCCATGCACTGTCGTTGAGGCTGGTCCCTGTGTTGTCACGCAAGTGAAGACGGTAGAAAAAGATGGTTATGCCGCCGTCCAGCTTGCCTATGACGAGAAAAAAACCAAACACACCAGCGCGCCTCTCCAGGGGCACTTCGAAAAGGCAGGAACCACACCCAAAAAGAAGCTGGTCGAATTCCCGGCCGACTTTGATGGGGAACTTAAATTAGGTGACACCGTCACCCTCTCTGATGTTATCACAGAGGATGTTACGTATGTCGATGTTACCGGTACTTCAAAAGGAAAGGGTTTCCAGGGCGTCGTAAAACGCCACGGATTCGCCGGAGTAGGTGGCCAGACCCATGGTCAGCACAACAGGCTCCGTCACCCTGGTTCTATGGGCGCCTCTTCATGGCCTTCCCGCGTTCTTCCCGGAATGCGTATGGCTGGCCATATGGGCAATGAAAGAGTGAAGGTGTTCAACCTTCAGGTCATGAAGGTCATCCCTGAGAACAATCTTATCGTATTGAAAGGCTCTGTACCCGGAGCTCGTGGTTCTTATCTGATTTTGGAGGCATAGGCTATGGAACTTCCTGTATTGAAAATCGACGGAACTCCTTCCGGAAAGAACGTTGTTCTTGACGAGGAGGTATTCGGAGCAACTCCGAATGAGCACGTAGTCTGGCTCGACGTCAAGCAGTATCTTGCAAATCGCCGTCAGGGCACATCCAAGTCCAAGGATCGCTCAGAGGTTGACTACTCCACCAAGAAGATGGGCCGCCAGAAGGGCGGTGGCGGTGCACGCCACGGCAGCATCAAGGCTGGTATCTATGTCGGTGGTGGTCGTATCCATGGACCGGAACCCCGTGACTATCATTTCAAACTCAACAAGAAGGTTAAGCAGCTCGCAAGGGTGTCCGCCCTTTCACTGAAAGCCGCAGACAACGCTATCGTCATTGTTGAGCCCTTCAAGATGGAAGCCCCGAAGACCAAGGAATTCGAGGGAATCCTCTCCAACATCAAAGCCGGGGACAGGAAAGTACTTTTCGTCCTCCCCGAGAACTCTGACAATATCTATCTTTCTTCACGCAACCTTCCCGAGGTTAAGGTTATCACTGTTGACCAGATCAACACTTACGTCATCATGAACTCCAGGTCCCTGGTCCTCGTTGACGGCGTACAGGATATCCTCGCTGAAAGGAATAAATAAAGAAAAGCCATGGGTATCATTATAAAGCCAATCATTACCGAGAAAATGACGGCCATGGGCGAGAAGCTCAACCGTTACGGCTTCATTGTTGACAAGAACGCCAACAAGATCCAGATCAAGGATGCAGTGGAGAAGATGTACAACGTCAGCGTAGCTGATGTCAACACTGCTTTCTATCACGGAAAGCGCAAACAGCGCTACTCCAAGACCGGTCTCCTCAAAGGCCGCATGAATGATTACAAGAAGGCATATGTAACTCTTGCCGGTGACGACAAGATTGACTTCTACAGCAACATTTAAGGAGGGAAAGGATTATGGCAGTTAGAAAATTCAAGCCGACGACCCCCGGACAGAGGGGTAAAGTCATAAGCGCATTTGACGACATTACCACAGACAAGCCGCAGAAATCACTCCTCAGGCCTCTCAAGAGGACCGGTGGCCGTAACAATACCGGCCAGATGACCGTCCGTTACATCGGCGGCCGTCACAAGAGGATGTACAGGCTTATCGATTTCCTCCGCGACAAGGACGAGTGCACAGCAACAGTAAAGACGATCGAATACGATCCGAACCGCAGCGCCCGCATCGCCCTCGTTGAATACGAAGATGGTGTCAAGAGGTACATCATCGCTCCCAACGGCATCAAGGTCGGACAGGTCATCGCTTCCGGAAGCGGTATCGCTCCTGAAGTCGGCAACTGTCTTCCTCTTGCTGAAATTCCGGTCGGAACTCTCGTACATAACATCGAGCTCCGCCCCGGCCAGGGCGCCGCAATGGCCCGCTCTGCCGGTACTTTCGCCCAGCTCGCCGCACGTGAGGGACGCTTTGCTATCCTCCGCCTCCCCTCGGGAGAAACCAGGATGGTGCTCACCACATGCCGCGCAACTGTAGGTACCGTTTCCAACGGAGAACACAACCTTGAGTCTTCCGGTAAGGCCGGTCGTTCAAGGTGGCTCGGACGCCGCCCGCACAACCGTGGTGTCGTCATGAACCCTGTCGATCACCCGATGGGTGGTGGTGAAGGACGTGCCTCCGGAGGTCACCCGCGCTCTCGCAAGGGTCTGCCGGCCAAGGGATACAAGACCCGTAACCCGAAGGCTGTTTCCAACAGGTTCATCGTTGAGAGAAGAAAGAAGAAATAACCGGAATTAAACTACATAGATTATGAGTCGTTCATTAAAAAAAGGTCCATACATTCAGGAAGCGTTGGAGAAAAGAGTCCTCGCGATGAATGATGGCAGCAAGAAGAAAGAGGTGGTCAAGACTTGGTCTCGCGCCAGCATGATCTCCCCTGATTTCGTGGGCCACACCATAGCTGTGCACAACGGAAACAAGTTCATTCCGGTTTATGTCACTGAAAACATGGTAGGCCATAAGCTCGGCGAGTTCGCTCCGACCAGGACTTTCAGAGGCCATTCAGGCAACAATAAGAAAGGTTAAAGATTTGCATTATGGGAAAGCGTAAAAGATTAATGGCCGAAAGGTTGAAAGAAGCCAAGAAGTCTGTGGCTATCGCCAAACTTAGAGAAATCCCCACTTCTCCCCGCAAGATGCGCCTCGTCGCCGACAACGTGAGAGGAGTTGAGGTTAACCACGCTCTGGATATTCTCCACTATACCAAGAAAGCAGCTGCTGTTCCGATGGAGAAACTGCTCCGCAGTGCCATCGCTAACTGGGAAGCCAAGAACCCGGACAAGAGCGGTGAGCTTGACAAGGGCAACGTTTTCATCAAGACCGTCATGGTTGATGGCGGCAGGATGATCAAGAGGCTCAGGCCTATGCCTCAGGGCAGGGCCGGAAGGATCCGCAAACGTTCCAATCACGTTACCATCATTCTTGATGTCAAGGCTCCCGTCGAGTCCAAGGCAGTAGAACCAGCAACAGAGGAGGCATAATTATGGGACAGAAAACCAATCCTATCAGCAACAGAATCGGCATCACCCGTGGCTGGGACTCCAACTGGGTCGGTGGAAGTTATCCTGAGAAGATAGCCGAGGATTACAAGATCCGCAAGTATCTCTCCAGCCGTCTTGCAAAGGCTGAACTCTCGAGGATCATCATCGAGAGGACACTTAAGCTCATCACCGTCACTATCCAGGCTGCCCGTCCCGGTGTCATCATCGGAAGAGGTGGACAGGAAGTCGACAAACTCAAGGAAGAGCTCAAGAAGGTTACGGACAAGGACGTACAGATCAACATCTACGAGGTTAAGAAACCTGAGGTGGATGCTCACATCGTCGCCGAGTCCATCGCCCGTCAGATCGAGGGCCGCGTAAGCTACAGAAGGGCTATCAAGATGGCCATCGCCACCACCATGAGGGTTGGTGCCGAAGGTATCAAGGTGCTCATCGCAGGCCGTGTCGGCGGTGCTGAAATGGCACGCAGCGAAATGTTCAAGGAAGGACGTACTCCTCTCCACACATTCCGCGCTGACATCGACTACGCACTCGCAGTGGCCAACACCAAGACCGGTTCTCTCGGTATCAAGGTGTGGATCTGCAACGGCGAACGTTATGGTAAGCAGGATCTTTCTCCTCTTGCCGGTATCAACGCAGCCAGCTCCCAGGCCGGCGGACGCGGCGGACAGCGTAACAGCTTCCGTGGTGACCGTGGCGGTCGTGGCGGACGCGGTGGTCGTGGTAACCGCAAGAGCGCAGAGTAAAATCCGTGCGGCAGAACTGGGGAAGGCGGCTGTAAAGTCGCCTTCCTCTTGTTTTATGCGGGTCTCGCCGGGTGGCAGGCAGGTCGCCTGAAAACCCGTAGCCGCCCTCGGCTTCGTTGAGAGGGAGGGGCCCGCCGCGCAGCGGTGGGAGGGATGAGCGAAGCGAAGGTTTGCAGCGCGACCTGCCTGCCACCCGGCGGAGAAAAAGCGTATCAACAAATAATTGTATATTTGCAACCTGTGAATTTAGAATATGATGAAAAAACTAGTTATTATCCTGGCGGCGGTTGCCGTCCTGCTGTCCTGCCGGCAGAAATCGGCGGAGGCCACCATGCTGCAAGGCAGCATCAAGGGACTTGACCTTTCACAGGTGGAGGTGATGGTGGGAGAGGATGTCGATGAAGTCGTCACTGTTGAGAACGGATCATTCTCCGTGGCTGTTCCTGTCGACCTGACGCAGGTCGGAGTTATCATAGCAGGCAGCCAGCAGGTCCCCTTCGTTTCCGACGGGACCACCCTGACCGCCCTCTTGTCGTCCGATCCAACGGAGAGTACAGTGAAGTCATCTTCAAATACTTCCGTCAACGATAAGTTCTATGCATATGTGGATTCCGAGAATGCGTTCTGGGAGAGATACGAATCGGAGATGTCAAGGATTTCCCAGTCCGCCTCGAGTTTCTCAGCCGCAGAGCAGGCAGAAAGGGAAGAGGAGCTCAACGACAAGGCTACCGCAGAGTACCGCGACCTCCTTCTCAAGGTCCTGGATGAGAACAAGGACAACGTCCTTGGGTTGATTCCCCTTCAGTCCCTCCAGTCCAATCTCGGCTTTGGTCCGATGCAGGTCGATTCCATAATCAATACCCTTTCCCCGTCGCTTCAGGAGACCGACATGATCAAGGAGATGAAAGAAGGGCTTGGCAGCAAGCTTTCTACGGCCGAAGGACAGAAATTCACCGATTTCACCATCGTCCAGGATCCTTCCAATCCGGGGAAATCCACTGTGAAACTGTCCGATTATGTCGGAAAGGGAAAGTACATCCTGGTGGACTTCTGGGCCTCGTGGTGCGGCCCGTGCAGGGCAGAGATGCCTAACCTGAAGGATACATATGCCCGTTTCCACGGAAAGTCCTTCGATATGCTCAGCGTAGCCGTGTGGGATGAACCCGCGGACACCAAGAAGGCGGCAAAGGAGCTTGGCATCCCCTGGAACCAGATCATCAACGCCCAGAAGATTCCTACTGAACTTTACGGAATCGACGGGATTCCGCATATTATCCTTTTCGGACCGGACGGGACCATCCTCAAGAGGAACCTCCGCGGAAAGGACATTCCCAGGACAATAGCCAAATACTTGGAAAAGTAGTGACTGTTAAGGAGAAAATCGCACTTTTCCCGCATTCGCCGGGCGTTTATCGCTATTACGACGAAGCGGGAAATGTCATATATGTCGGAAAGGCGAAGGACCTCCACAAGCGGGTGGCACAGTACTTCGTCGATCCTTCACGCCTGAACACCAAAACCCGGATACTGGTGTCCAAAATCGCTGACGCCCAGTATTCCGTAGTGGCGAGTGAAGCCGACGCCCTTCTCCTTGAAAACAACCTGATAAAGCATTACAAACCCAGGTACAACATCCTCCTTAAGGATTCCAAGACCTATCCGTGGATATGCGTCACCCATGAAGACTTCCCCAGGGTTTACACGACCAGGCGGCTTCAGAGGGGCTCCGCACAATACTTCGGCCCTTACAGCAGCGCATCATATGCCCATTCGCTGGTGGATTTCCTTCACGAGAACTGGCCGCTCCGTACATGCAAGTACAAGTTGACGCCACAGTCCATCCGGCAGAGGAAATTCAGGCCGTGCCTCGAATGGCACCTTGGCCGCTGCAAGGCCCCATGCACCGGAGCCGTGACCAAAGAGGAATATGCCTCATATGTAGATGAGATCTCCAAGGTGCTGAAAGGCGGAGTCAGCGAGGTCATCCAGAAGTACAAGGCCATGATGAACGAGGCCTCGGAAGCGCTTGATTTCGAGAGAGCTCAGGAATGCAAGAACCGTATCGACGCCCTTCAGAAGCACTATTCCAAGTCGATAGTGACTTCCGGCTCCGACAGGGACCTGGATGTCTTTTCCCTTGTCTGCGATTCATCCGAAGCCTTCGGAAACTTCTCCAGGGTCCGGGGTGGTGCCATCGTGCAGTCTCTTAACCTGGCTTTCAAGCTTGCCATTGAGGAGCCCCAGGAGTCCGTCCTGAGTACCTTCATTGGTGAAGTGGAGGCGCAGTTCGGAGACCTGGCAAAGGAAGTGATTGTGCCGTTCCTGCCTGACGTCGAACTGGAAGGAGTGGAATTCAAGGTTCCCGTGCGCGGGGACAAGCTGGCCCTGCTCTCGCTGAGCATGAAGAATGCGAAGGAGTTTCAGTTCAACTCCCTTAAGATCCGCGAGCACACCAATCCGGATGAGTACCGGAGCGCAGTGCTCGAAGAACTCCGCAATGCCCTCGGGATGAAAGAACTGCCCGTGCATATGGAGTGTTTTGACAACTCGAACATCCAGGGCACCAACCCGGTTGCGTCCTGCGTCGTGTTCAGGAACGGTGAACCCTCGAAGAAGGACTATCGCAAGTTCAAGATAAAGACTGTGGTCGGAGCCAACGACTTCGCTTCGATGAAGGAAGTGGTAGGGCGCAGGTATTCCCGTATGCTTGAAGAGGCGCCCGACGACCTGCCTCAGCTGGTGGTCATAGACGGAGGCAAAGGGCAGCTGGACTTTGCCTATCAGGCTCTTTCAGAGCTCGGCCTGACAGAAAAGCTTACGGTAGTGGGCCTGGCCAAACGTCTTGAAGAGGTGATCCGGGTAGGCGATCCGTATCCGCTTTTCATCGACAGGAACTCCAGGGCCCTGAAGCTTCTCCAGCATATCCGTGACGAGGCTCACCGTTTCGGCATTACCTTCCACAGGAGCCTCCGGAGCAAGAACTTCATCCAGAGCGCCCTGAGAGAGGTCAAAGGAGTAGGGGAGCAGACGGAGCAGAGGCTGATAATGCATTACGGATCTGTCGCCCGCATCGCGGCGGCATCCGAAGAGGATCTTGCCACCCTGGTCGGGCCTGTCCTTGCCAGGAGGATCCTCGAGCACCTTGGCAGCAGATAAATCAAGATTATGAAGAACGAAAAGAAATTCAATTTCTGGTTCAGCGCCGTCCTGCTCGCCGGGATGGTGGGAATAGCCATATACAGTTTCGTATGCGAGGTGCAGGACCCCCAGACGAGGCTCCTGATGCAGGTCATAGCGACCCTGGCCGCAATCACCGGAGTGACAAATACCGTACTGAGTGCGAACGGAAGCATATGGACGTTCCTTTTCGGACTGATCGACGTTGTGTGCTGCTCCATAGTTTATCTGGACAGCGGAATCATGGGGACCTTCGCCCTTCATGCCTTCTATTTCCTGCCTATGCAGTTCATAGGCTTCTGGCAGTGGAGGAAGCGCGGTGCCGGAGACCGCATCAAGGGAGAGGACGGCCGTAGCGAGGAGGCAAAGGTGAAGGCTCGCCGGCTTACCGGGAAGCAGTGGTCATATGTCCTCGCTGCCTTTGTGGCCGGGATTGCGATAGCGTTCGTGATCCTTCATGCGATCGATGCCGCTAAGCTCCGTGCAGGCGCATTGGACAGCATTGACAACGCCAAGATCCTCCTCGACGCGGGTGTCGTGGTGCTGAATATCCTCGGCCAGGTGCTGATGTCTTTCGCTTTCGCAGAGCAGTGGTACATATGGATAATGGTGAACATATTCTCGATAATGCTGTGGACGAACCGGCTGGTCAGTCCCGAGGCGACGAGTTATACCATGGTAATGCTTGTCAAGTATATCTTTTATTTCATCAACTCCATTAACGGGCTCCGCATATGGCTCAAACTGAGCCGTTAGTCAAGATAAATCCCCAAATATTTTCTTTCCTCGTTTTTTTTTATTTAATTTGCAGAACTTTTGCGGATTATAATTAAAAATCCATATAAACAAAAATAACTGTACTATGACTTACGAAGAAATCGTAAAAAAGGTAAAGGACATCATCGTTGACAAACTCGGCGTTGAGGAGTCCGTAGTTACCGAACCTGCCAGCTTCACCAATGATCTCGGCGCTGATTCTCTTGACACTGTCGAGCTCCTCATGGAGTTTGAGAGGGTTTTCGGAATCAAGATCCCCGATGAGGAAACCAGCACGATCAGCACCGTTAAGGACGCTATCGACAAGGTTCAGGAAAAACTCGCTGCTAAAGAAGCTGAAGAGAAGTAATTTATTCCAATTACAATAAGGGGCTGGCCCAATCGGGCCGGCCCCTTTTTCTATGCTTTTTTCCCTAGGTCTGCAGGCTGGTCGCACTGGCAAACCCGTGGTCGCCCGTGACCGCGTGAACGGGGGGCACCGCCGCGAAGCGGTGGGGGGATGAGCGAAGCGAAGGTTTGCAGTGCGACCAGCCTGCAGGCCTAGGCTTACTCTTTCGGCATTGCGTAAGTGATGCGGAGAGTCGGGACCCTGCCGTTCGATGCGTTGGGTCCGTTGAGGGTTGCGCAGTAGTAACGGTCCTTGTCTATCATGGTGGAAGTACTCGTGGTTGACTCCGTTGCCGCAGTCAGGTTGGAGTACATAGCCATCATCATATAGTAGGTGTAATAGTCGTTGTAGCCATAGCCGCCATAACCACCGTAACCTCCGTAGCCATAGCCACCATACCCACCGTATCCGCCGTAACCGCCATAGCCTCCGTATCCACCGTACATGCTGTTCATCATGTTGTAGTAGTACATCTGGCTGAGGGCGCTGTTGTAGGTGCTGGCATATGAAGCGCCGCTCTTCTCTACGGTCTCGTCATGCATTATGAACATCCAGACATCGTAGTTGCTGAACTTGGCCTTCTCGTCGTCCAGGCGCAGGATGCCCTGGAGATGGAAGGAGATGTCCGGAGAGTAGAGGCAGGTAGAGCGGTTAAGCCGTCCTACGCTCTCATATGCCGAATTGTTTGCGTCGGTGATCGGGGTGAATGCGACTATGTTGTCATTGGACATGCGGCACACCGGGGTCAGGTACTGCGGCCATTTGTACATCTCGGTGTAGTCCTCCGGGAACTCGAACGGGAGTTCTACGGTTGCCTTGGTAATAATGGCTTTCCTCGGGTCTCCGTGGGCGGAAATGACTTCTTCGCATATGCGTTTCAGTTCCGTTGCGGGGATGACTGGCTTCAGTCCGCCGCCGCCCTCGACCAGAAGGTTGTCGGAAGCCGGGCCGGAAAGGGCGCCGGACTCGAGGGAATTGATATTGAAGCAGTACTGCTCGAAAGTCACCGAACCCAGGTTGCTCATCGTTACCAGGGAGTCCAGGTTGGTGAACTCAGGCGGGCTGAAGTAGAACATGAAAGAGGTGTCCACCTGCCTGCCGTTGTAGGTTGACCGCAAGTTGAGGATGGCCGAGCTGCCGGTCACGTACATATAGTTCTTGTTGAAGGCCATTCCAAGGTCGAAGAAGTTGAACCTTCCGCCATCGCCTTCAGGCTCCTCGCATGTGATGTAGATCCCGGGGAATTTCTTGAGGTAGTGGCTGAGGGAGTCCTCGAGGTCCTGCTGGGTGATGGTAAGGTACCTCTTGCCGAATTCCTCTGTGAAATCGAAGCTCAGGGAATCCACACCGTCGATTACCGGAATGCCCTTGGTGATGCGGACCGGAGTGTACTTCAAGTCTTTTGTGTTGATGTTGTAGTCCGGATAGCCCGCCCTTTCTTCGAGGGCATAGACATTCACTTTCTGGAGGATGTTCTCCTGTCCTTTCTCGGCAACCGAGATTGTGTCGAGGGCGGCGGAGAAGTGGAAAGACTTGAACTGCGGATTGCTGCCGAAGTCCATGGTGTCACGCACCGGGACGAGGGTAAGGGCGCAGGATCTTGTCGAAAGGCCGTACCGGGCATCCCTTATGGCTCCCACGGCGATCCTGGTACGGCTGTAGCCTGACAAACTGTCAGCCAGCCGGTTTTCAATTCCGGTGATCGGGATGTCGGCAGTGTAGATATCGTAGCGCTGGCTGGTGGTGATGTAGTTCCCGCCAAGCATGTCGTCTGTACTGATACAGGAAAAGCAGCACAGTAGCATGCCTGCAACGACGACCAAAGTGCTGCTTTTAGATTTCAGGAAACCGAGGAAGTTCATCTATAGTGATAACTTGTCGTAAAAATCATTGTAGTCCCCGATGTATTTTCCGCTTTCGACGGCCTCTGCGTCATACGGGAGTACCGGGACACCCAGGGACTGGGAGTATTCTGCGAGGTCTCCCGGAAGCGACGGGCTGCCGAAAATGATCCCATCAGAGTACTGTGCAGCGGTTTTAGCAAGATTTATGCCATCGGGGGTGGCCAGGAGAGGCATGGAATCCACTCCAGCCCCTTCATATGCAACCGTTTCCCTGAGGTTTGGGGCGAAGGTTTCTCCGCCGATTTCGTCGTAGAGGGAGAGTACGGTTTTGCATTCCGAGAATATGGGGTCGGTCTGATATACTTTCTTCAGATAGACGGGGATGAAGTGAGAGATCCATCCGTGGACATGGATGATGTCGGGAGCCCAGCGGAGCTTCTTCACTGTCTCGAGCACTCCGCGAGCGAAGAAGGCGGCCCTTTCACCGTTGTCGGCGAAGAACTTGCCGTCGGTGTCGCGGTAGATCTGCTTGCGGGTGAAGTAATCGTCGTTGTCAATGAAATAGACCTGCATCCTGGCCTCTGACAGGGACGCCACCTTGATGACGAGAGGCCTGTCGACGTCTCCAAGGATGATGTTCATCCCGGAAAGGCGTATCACTTCGTGGAGCTGGCGCTGGCGCTCGTTGACGCATCCGTAGCGAGGCATGAAGGAGCGGATCTCCCGGCCTCTCTCCTGCGTTCCCGGAGGAAGCCTCCTGCCGATCATTGAAATAGCGGACTCTGGTACGTAGGGGTAAATCTCAGAGTTGACGAATAATATCTTTTTTTTGTTCGCTCCCATAGTGCGTGGCCTTTAGACTCACAAAGTTAAGAAATTTTTTCGATATTTGGAATAATGACTATCTTTGAAGACTATTCGGACAGAGTCAGGACATGCCCCAGGTAAAGAACAGAATCATCCGCAGGCGCCTCATGGGGGCGTGGCTTTCCTCTATAGTGAGCATATGCCTGGTGCTCCTTCTCGTGGGTGTGGCGAGCCTCCTGCTGGTGAACGCAAGGCGTCTTTCCGACTATTTCAAAGAGCATATGCAGATCAGTGTCATTCTCCGGGATGACGTGGAGGATTCAAAGGCACTTGACGTCAAGGAGAAGCTCGACGCGATGCCGTGGGTCCATGCGACTGAATACATATCCCGCGAACAGGGGACCAAAGAACTGGAGGAAATGCTCGGTGAAGACTTCCTTACGGTTTTCGAGTCATCTCCGGTGCCGGTTTCATTCAACGTTTCGCTGGATGCGGCATATGTCTCTCCCGACAGCGTCGCGATGGTGAAGTCCCAGCTCGAGAAGGTCCCTGAAGTGGATGAAGTTGTCTATCACGAGTCATTGATCGAGGCCCTCAACGGCAATCTGAGCAAGATCTCCCTTGTGATCGGAGTGTTCATCATACTCCTTCTGTTCATCTCCTTCGTCCTGATCGGAAACACTGTCCGGCTCAACGTGCATTCCCGCCGTTTCTCCATCCACACGATGCAGCTCGTAGGGGCTACCCGGGGATTCATCCGGGGTCCTTTCATGGTGCAGGCCTTCTTCCAGGGCATATTCTCGGCGTTCCTGGCGATCCTTCTCCTCCTGGGGCTGCTGTATTTCCTCCGCAGCGAATTCGAGATGCTCTTCGAGGTCTTCTCGCTTAAGATGCTCCTGGTCGTGATGGGCATTGTGCTGGTAAGCGGCATAGTCATATGCATGCTGAGCACCTATTTCGTGGTCAACCGTCTGGTGACCCTGTCTAAAGATGAACTTTACGCGTAGCAATAATGGAAAAAACTGACAACAAGCAAAAAAGCCAGGTTAAGGACGATCCTTCTTTCGCAATGACGGCCAAAGGCGTGCGCCTGATGATCTACGGAGTCCTTCTCATGGCTCTCGGCTATGTGCTGATGATGGGTGGGGGGAGTGATGATCCCAATGTGTTCAACTATGCCATGTTCGATTTCCGCAGGCTGGTCCTGGCCCCGCTGGTGATAATCGGCGGAGTCGTGCTGGTAGCGGTTTCCATTATGCACAGGGGCAAGAAAAAACAACAGTAGGCTATGGATTGGTGGCAGGCTTTCATTCTCGGTATCGTCCAGGGACTTACCGAATTCCTTCCGGTCAGCAGCAGCGGGCACCTGATGATTTTCAGGGAACTCCTGGGAGTCGATGCCGAAGGTTTCCTCGATTTCACGGTGACTGTCCATTTCGCGACGGTATTGAGTACCATAGTTGTCTTCTGGAACGTAATCCTGAAGCTCCTGAAGGGATTTTTCCGCACCAGGTATCCTGATGCCCCCGGCTTCTGCTGCCGGTACAATGACGAGACGGACTACGTCTGCAAGCTCCTGGTCTCGATGATTCCCGTAGCCATTATCGGCTTCTTCCTCAAAGACAAGGTCGAGGCCCTTTTCGGCTACAGTCTCCACACGGTGGGCATATGCCTCCTTGTCACCGCGGCGCTGCTGGTCCTCTCCGACGTTTTCGGGCAGGGCGGGCTCAGGCGCGCATCCGTTCAGGATGCCGCGGATGGCGGGCCGCGTAACGGGATATCGTTCTGGCAGGCCCTGGTGGTCGGCGTCGGCCAGGCTTTCGCCGTGGCACCCGGCCTCTCCCGCTCCGGAACCACCATCGCAACCGGACTGCTGGCAGGAGTACGCCGCGATGTGATTGCCCAGTTCTCCTTCCTCATGGTCCTGATCCCGATAGTAGGGGAGCAGATGCTGGACATCCTCAAAGCCGTCACCGGCACTGAACCTCTCGGCGGCCTCGGAATCATGCCCCTTGTCCTGGGCTTCATCGGAGCTTTCATCGCCGGGCTTTTCGCCTGCAAGGTGATGATCGCCATCGTCAAGAAAGCCCGCTTGAGCTGGTTCGCCCTCTATTGTGCCGTTGTAGGCATATTGATTCTGCTCTTTGCCTGATGGCTTCGCGCGAGACTGCATATTTCGTTTCTGATGTCCATCTCGGACTGGATGTAAAGGATCCGGTTGCGAGAGAAGCGCGTTTTGTGCGCTTTCTCTCTGCCATTCCCCGGGACACCACGGCTTCACTGTGGCTCCTGGGAGACATATGGGATTTCTGGTACGAGTACCGCGACGTCGTTCCGAAAGGATATGTCCGTGTGTTCGCGCAGATCCTGGACCTGATCGACTGCGGTGTAAAGGTGTATTTCATGCCGGGGAACCATGACATATGGTGTTATTCCTATTTCCGCGAACTCGGCGTGGAAGTGATTGAACAGCCGTGTTTTGTGGAGATCGGAGGGAAGACTTTCTGCCTGGGTCACGGAGACGGACTCGGCCCCGGGATGAGGTGGTACAAGCTGATGCGCTGGGGATTCCACAACAAGGTGCTTCAGAAGCTTTTCACCCAGCTTCATCCATGGCTGGCTTTCCGGCTCGGGACCGGGTGGTCCAAGAAGAGCCGCCTGGCCAAGAGCATAGGATATGTTTTCAAGGGTGAGTCGGAGTCTCTTTGGAAATATGCCGTGGAAGTGTCATCGCGCAGGCATGTGGATTATTTCATATTCGGACATTACCACGTGGCTGAGGACCTCCTGCTGCCCACCGGGGCGAGGATGCTCATGCTTAAGGACTGGATGGACGAAGAGACGTCCGATTACCTGTATTTTTCCGGGATGACAGTCTCCCGCGGATACTCGAAGAATATCGAGAAATAGAAGGAAGGGAATTTCCCGCTCTGCCACATCTGCACCAGCTCCTCTGTCTGTTTGTCTACCCCGTTGGGGTCATAGTGCGTTTTCAGGTCATTCTTGAAGATCTTGGCTATTCCCTGCCAGAAGTGGGCGGCCAGGCCGCTCTTGTAATCCTTGATTATGTCGTAGCCGGTGTTTCCTACCTCCCGGTCTACCAGGCGGATCAGGAGGGCGCCCTGTGATATGGTGAGGTGCCTCAGCGGCTTTTCGAATGCGTTCAGCAACTCCTTCTGCAGGCCATTTACATATTTTTCTTTCTCCCTCCTGCTCATATGCGTTGCGGCGATGGTGCTGTCTGCCTTACGCTCGAGCTTTTTCCCTACGAGGGCATATGGATAGACCTTGTTGAAGTTATAGACGAGGCGGTAGTATTTGCGCCATTCGCTGCTGCGTGCGCTCCTTCCGCTGGCGAAGGACCATGAGGGCTCGATGGAGCCGTAGTAAACCGTGTCGCCTTCTTCTACGCGGTAGCCCAGGTAGCCGGAATTCTGCCGTACTGCCGGATTCGGGGCGGTCCGCTTGTCCTTCTCGGCTTTCTCGGCTCTCTGGCGCTCCTTCCTTGTGGATTTCTGGCCATATGCCGGAGCGGCAGCGAAGATCAGGAGCATCGCTGCTGCAAATGACAGTAAGGCATATGTACGAGTTTTTTTCACGGCGACATATGGACCCTGCAAAAAAATTGCCACATCTCCCGGGGCCTTTTTCGGGGAAAGTTTCACGATTGCGTCGAACGCGTGTCGAAAATGTAGCCAAAAAAATTTTGTCATATGATGTAATAAGCGAAAAAACAATTTGTTAACTATCAAAATCCGCTGTCGAAAATGTTGAAATATTTTTTGGAAAACATTGCAATTCAAAGGAAATTTACTAACTTTGCAATCCCAAATCAGAGGATCATTACGCCCAACCAGTTGATTATCAATGATTTGCGGACAAAACAGGAAAATTATTAAAGTATAGCGCAATGTTACAACCAAAGAAAACAAAGTACAGAAGGGAGCAAAAGAACGTGATGAAGGGTAATTCCCAGAGGGGAAATCAGCTCGCGTTCGGTTCCTTCGGTCTTAAGACGCTTGAAAATTGCTGGCTGACAGCGCAGCAGATTGAGGCTGCCCGCCAGGCCATATCCCGTTACATGAATCGTGAAGGCCAGATCTGGATCAGGGTTTTCCCTGTCAAGCCGTTCACCAAGAAACCTCTCGATACCCGTATGGGTAAGGGTAAGGGCGATCCCCAGGGCTTTGTCGCTCCCGTCACTCCGGGACGCATCCTGTTCGAAGCCGAAGGTGTCTCCCTGGCAATTGCCAAAGAGGCCATGCGTCTTGCTGCCCACAAGCTTCCGATCGACACCAAGTTCGTCGTTCGCAGGGATTACGTTGAATAATATAAGGAGCTAAGATAATGAAGGCCAAAGAAATTCGTGAAATGTCCATTGCAGACCTGCAGGACCGCATCGAGGTTGAGAAGAACAATCTCGACACCATGAGGATCAACCATGCAGTGTCTCCGCTGGAGAACACTTCTGAGTTCAAGAAGAAGAGAAAGGATATCGCCCGTATGCTGACTATCCTTGCCGCTAAACAAAACAATCAGTAAATCCTAGAGATATGGAAAGAAATCTTCGCAAGGAAAGAATCGGTACCGTGGTCAGCGCCAAGATGGACAAGACCATCGTAGTCACCGTTGAGACGAGGGAGCCCCATCCTCTGTATGGAAAGTTCATGCAGAAGACCACCAGGTTCCACGCCCATGACGAGAAGAACGAATGCAACGAGGGCGACAGGGTACGCATCATGGAGACCCGTCCTCTGAGCAAGAGCAAGAGATGGAGATTAGTTGAAATCATAGAAAAAGCAAAGTAGCATCATGATACAGCAAGAAACACGTTTACAGGTGGCCGACAACAGCGGCGCAAGGGAAGTTCTCTGCGTGCGTGTTCTCGGAGGTACCCACCATCGCTATGCTACTGTCGGCGACAAGATCGTCGTCGCAGTCAAGAGCGCGTCGTCCAGCGGCGATGCCAAGAAGGGCACCGTCTCCAAGGCTGTCGTAGTGCGCACCAAGAAGGAAATCCGCAGGCCGGACGGTTCTTACATCCGTTTCGACGACAATGCATGTGTCCTTCTGAACAACGCCGGCGAGCTTCGCGGCACCCGTATTTTCGGCCCGGTGGCCAGGGAGCTCCGCGAGAATTATACAAAGATTGTTTCATTGGCCCCGGAGGTCCTTTAATTGACTTAAGCATATGAAGAAGTTAAGAGTAAAGAAGGGTGACACCGTTTACGTCAATGCCGGAAACGATAAGGGAAAGACCGGAAAGGTCCTTTCTGTCATTCCTGCTGAGGACCGTCTGATCGTAGAGGGCGTCAACATGGTCAGCAAGCACACCAAGCCCAATGCCAAGCAGCCCCAGGGAGGCATCATCCGTCAGGAGGCCCCCGTCCATATTTCCAATGTACAGCTGGTTGATCCCGCCGCTTCGAACCCCGCTCCTACCAGGGTCGGTTACAAGTTCGTGGACGGCAAGAAGATCCGTTATGCTAAAAAATCAGGAGAGGAGATTAAGTAATTATGGCAAAGAAAGCAAAGACCCAGGAGCCCCAGGCCGCTCCCCAGCTTCCCCAGGGATATGTTCCCAGCCTCAAGAAGGTCTATAGGGAGGAAATAGTTCCCGCTCTGGTGAAGCAGTTCTCCTATACAACTGTGATGCAGTGCCCCAGGCTTGAGAAGATAATCATCAACGAAGGTGTCGGTGAAGGTACCCAGGACAAGAAGGTCGTCGAGGAAGCAGCTGAAGAGCTCTCCGTAATCGTCGGACAGAAAGCAGTCCTCACCTCATCCAAGACTGACGTTTCCAACTTCCACCTCCGTAAGGGCATGCCCGTCGGTGTTAAGGTTACACTCCGCAACGTGAAGATGTACGAGTTCCTTGACAGGCTCATCCGTGTTTCGCTTCCGCGAATCAGGGACTTCAACGGAATCTCCGGCAAACTCGACGGCAGGGGCAATTACACCCTCGGCCTCAAGGAGCAGGTTATCTTCCCGGAAATCGAAATGGACAAGAACCCGAAGATCCACGGTATGGAAATCACCTTCGTGACCTCCGCTAATACCGACGAAGAGGCTTACGCCCTCCTCAAGGCCTTTGGACTGCCTTTCAAGAAGAACAATAACTAAACATAACAGTCTCAGAAAGTATGGCAAAAGAATCAATGAAAGCCCGCGAGGTAAAGCGCGCGAAACTTGTTGCTAAATACACCGAGAAGAGGAAGGCACTCAAAGAGGCCGGAGACTGGGCAGCACTTGACAAGCTCCCGAAGAACTCCAGCGCCGTGCGTCTAAACAACCGTTGCTCTCTCACCGGTCGCTCCAAGGGATATATGAGGGCTTTTGGCCTAAGCCGTATACAGTTCCGTGAGACGGCATCAAACGGTCTCATCCCCGGTGTCAAGAAGGCAAGCTGGTAGAGCATAAAGAGTAAACTATTAATAATTAACAATCGGATATCGGGCGTCAGTCCCACAAGGCAGGCGCCGGTCCATCAGAAAAAGACAAAAAAATGACTGATCCAATTGCAGATTACCTTACCAGAATACGCAACGCGTACTCCGCGGGTAAGAAGATCGTTGAGATCCCGTCTTCGAGGATGAAGGTGGCGATCACCAAGATTCTTTGCGATGAAGGTTACATCCTCAGCTACAAGATCGTAGAGGGAGAGCCTTTCAACACAATCAAAATCGCTCTGAAGTATCATCCGCAGACCAAGGCTCCCGCCATCACCAAGATCCAGCGGGTTTCCACTCCCGGTCTGAGGAAATATGTGGATTCCAAGAGCCTTCCCAGGGTCCTCAACGGACTCGGAGTGGCTGTTCTTTCCACTTCCAAGGGCGTCATCACCGGAAAGCAGGCAAAGGCTGAGAATGTGGGTGGTGAGTATGTATGTTCAGTTTACTAGTTAAAGGAAAGAACTATGTCAAGAATCGGTAAATTGCCTGTAAACCTTCCGTCCACGGTAAGCGTAGAGATCCTGCCGGGCAACGTAGTGAAGGTTAAAGGCCCCCTCGGTGAACTTTCCCAGAAGGTTGATCCCTCCATCAAAGTCACCATGGAGAACAATGAACTTAAATTCGAGCGTCCCAGCGACCTCCCCAGGTACCGTTCAATGCACGGACTCTATCGCGCCCTCGTGAACAATATGGTTACCGGAGTTTCCACGGGCTTCGAAATACGCCAGGAGCTTGTCGGTGTCGGCTACCGTGTCGAGGCACAGGGCCAGATGCTCAACTTCTCACTGGGCTACTCCCATGACATCCAGATGTATCTTCCGAAGGAAGTTACCGCTGAGACCCCCAAGATCAAGAAGGGTGACAATCCTCTTCTGATCCTCAGGAGCTATGACAAGCAGCTGCTTGGACAGGTCGCTGCGAAGATCCGCTCATTCCGTGTTCCTGAGCCGTATAAGGGCAAGGGTATCAAGTTCGTCGGTGAGACTCTCCGCCGCAAGGCTGGTAAGACCGCTGCCGCTAAGTAACAGGAGGAAAGAACTATGGCATTGAATAAAATACAAAGGAGAAAGAGAATCCACTACCGTATCCGCAAGAAGGTTAACGGAACGGCCGAGAGGCCCAGGATGGTTGTCTTCAGGAGCAACAAGCAGATCTACGTCCAGGTTGTGGACGATGAGCAGGCTATAACTCTTGTAGCAGCAGCTTCCAACGACAAGGAACTCGCAGCTCAGTGCGCCGGCAAGCCCGGTATCGAGGCTGCAGCCATCGTTGGCAAGGCCATCGCTGAGCGTGCCAAGGAGAAGGGTATCACCAAGGTCGCATTCGACCGCGGAGGCTACCTCTATCATGGAAGGGTAAAAAGTTTGGCAGACGCCGCACGTGAAGGCGGCCTTGATTTCTAAAGACTATGGCAAATTCAAACGTAAAGAGAGTCAAGACTTCTGATCTTGAGCTTAAAGACAGACTCGTCGCTATCAAGCGTGTGACCAAGGTCACCAAGGGTGGACGTCACTTCCGCTTCGCGGCCATCGTGGTCGTCGGTGACGAGAATGGCGTTGTCGGCTATGGCCTGGGTAAGGCAAACGAAGTCACCGCAGCTATCGCCAAGGGCGTAGAAGATGCAAAGAAGAACCTGGTCAAGATTCCCGTCATCAACACTACCATCCCTCACGAGATGGTGGCCAAGTTCGGAGGATCCAGGGTATTCATGAAGCCGGCCGCTCCCGGTACCGGTGTTACTGCAGGCGGTGCAATGCGTGCCGTTTTCGAGTCTGCAGGTGTGCAGAACGTGCTTGCGAAGTCCAGGGGATCATCGAACCCCCACAACCTCGTCAAGGCTACGATTACCGCACTGACCCAGATGAAGGATGCCTACACGATCGCAGGTCTCCGCGGCGTTTCTATGAGCAAAGTGTTTAACGGATAAGCCAGGAGGAAGCAATTATGGCACAACTTAAGATAACACAGGTAATCAGCAAGAACGGGACATCCGCCAGGCAGAAGGCCAACCTTGAGTCCCTTGGTCTGCGCAGGATCCGTCAGACGGTCATCGTCGAGAAGAATCCCGTCAACCTTGGAATGCTTGCGAAGATCCAGCATCTCGTCAAAGTTGAGGAAATTTAATTACGAGGACAGAAAGATGAAATTAGAGAATCTCAGCCCCGCCAAGGGATCTACTCATAATACCAAGAGAGTCGGCCGTGGTGCCGGTTCCGGCAAGGGAGGAACTTCCACCCGTGGTATGAACGGAGCAAAATCACGTTCCGGTTACAAGCATAAGATTGGCTTCGAGGGAGGCCAGATGCCTCTCCAGAGGCGTGTCCCGAAGTTCGGTTTCAAGAATCCTACCAGGGTCGAGTACCAGGCTGTCAATGTCAGCCGTCTCCAGGCCCTTGCAGAGGCTCTCGGACAGAACGAGATCGGACGCGACGAAATGATTGAAGCCAGGCTCGTTGGCAAGAACGACCTTGTAAAGGTCCTCGGAAACGGCGAACTTACAGCAAGCCTTACCGTATGCGCCGACGCATTCTCCAAGTCGGCCATCGCCAAGATCGAGGCTGCCGGCGGCAAGACTATCGTAACAACTGAATAGACGTCATGCGCAAGTTTATCGAGACAATCAAGAACATCTTCAAGATTGAGGAGCTCCGTACGAGGCTGGTCTACACCCTGCTTCTGGTCATGCTTTACAGGCTCGGCTGCTTCATCGTGCTTCCCGGCATCGATGCAGCTGGTCTTGCCAAGCTCCAGAGCAGCACTCAGGAAGGTCTTGTAGGCCTCCTGAACATGTTCTCCGGAGGCGCTTTCGGAAATGCCTCGATTTTCGCCCTCGGTGTCATGCCGTACATCTCCGCTTCCATCGTCATCCAGCTCCTGGGCATGTTCGTGCCCTATTTCCGCAAGATGCAGATGGAAGGTGAGAGCGGGCGGAAGAAGATGAATCAGATTACCAGGTACCTCACCGTCCTGATTCTCTGCATTCAGGGTCCCGCTTACGTGGCTTCTATCCACAGTCAGGTTCCCGCTGAAGCATTCGTGGCCGTCAACAGGCTCGGATGGAGCAACTTCACCTTCAACATCGTATCCACTATCATCCTGATGGCCGGTTCCATCTTCGTGATGTGGCTCGGTGAGAGGATTACCGACAGGGGTATCGGAAACGGAATCTCCCTGATAATCATGATCGGTATCGTTGCCCGTCTGCCCTACGCACTCGTAGCTGAAATCGGTTCCAAGTTCGGAACCAACAACGGAGCATTCCTCGCACTCATCATCGAGTTCGTGGTCTGGTTCTTTGTCATCATCGCTACCATTGCTCTGGTCCAGGCTGTAAGGCGCGTTCCTGTCCAGTACGCCAAGAGGGTTATCGGCAACAGGCAGTATGGTGGTGTCCGCCAGTACATTCCTCTCAAGATGAATGCTGCCGGCGTCATGCCTATCATCTTCGCACAGGCCCTGATGCTCTTCCCGCTCCTCTTCTCGAGGTGGGATGCTACCAGGGGACTCGCAGCAACGCTCAGCAACTACACCGGTTTCTGGTACAACCTGCTGTTCGGCCTGCTCGTAATCGCCTTCACATATTTCTACACTGCCGTTACCGTCAACCCGACGATGATGGCCGAGGATATGAAGAAGAACGGCGGTTTCATCCCCGGCGTCAAGCCCGGCAAGAAGACGGTCGAGTACCTTGACAGCATCATGTCAAGGGTCACCTTCCCCGGATCAATAGCTCTTGCAATCATAGCAATACTGCCTTCGATAGCTATCCTGCTCGGAGTCAACAACCAGTTTGCCAGCTTCTTCGGCGGTACTTCGCTCCTGATTCTGGTCGGTGTTGTCCTCGACACCCTGCAGCAAATTGAAAGCTACCTCCTTATGCGTCACTACGACGGTCTTATGAAGACCGGCCGTCTGACAGGACGCTCTGGGATGTAATTTCCTGTTGAGACAAGAATTCAAGGTAAGATGGTCAAGCCTAAAACCGCAGAAGAAATAGAGTTGCTCCGCGAGAACGCCATTCTCGTGTCGAAGACGCTGGCGGAAGTCGGGAAGCATGTCGCCCCTGGTGTTACAACCAAGGAGCTCGACACGCTGGCCGAGACTTTCATCCGCGACCATGGGGCAATTCCCAGCTTCAAGGGTTTCGAAGGCTTCCCCTCAGCTCTTTGCATGTCCGTGAACGATGTCGTTGTGCATGGATTCCCCTCGGACTACGTGCTTAAGGATGGCGACATCGTTTCAGTGGACTGCGGCACTCTCTACAAGGGCTATCAGGGTGATTCGGCATATACCTTCCCGGTAGGGGAGATCTCAGCCGAGACCCGCAAGCTCCTGGATGTGACCAAGCAGTCCCTCTATGAAGGCATCAAAGCCGCTGTGGCGGGAGCCAGGACAGGCGACATCGGATATGCAGTGCAATCATATGTCGAGAGCTTCGGCTTTTCCGTCGTACGCGAACTGGAAGGCCACGGCCTCGGCAGGGAAATGCACGAAGCGCCCGGAATCCCGAACTTCGGGAGGAGGGGCCACGGAGCAAAGCTCGCCGACGGACTGGTCATATGCATTGAGCCGATGATCTGCGCTGGTGGCCGCGGAGTGTATCTAGCTAATAATGGTTGGGCGGTACACACTGCTGATCACAAGAACGCAGCACATTATGAGCTCACTGTCGTAGTCCGCAAGGGCGGCGCCGAGCAGCTGTCAACCTTTGAATTCATTGAAGGAAAACAAGAAGTGTCAAATTAATATAGTGTCAATCTATGTCAAAGCAAGTTTCAATCGAACAGGACGGTACGGTCATCGAGACCCTTCCTAATGCAATGTTCAAAGTCGAGCTCGAGAACGGCCACGTCCTTTTGTGCAACATTTCCGGGAAGATGAGGATGCACTTCATCCACATCCTGCTCGGAGACCGTGTCAAGGTCGAGATTTCACCATATGATTTGACCAAAGGCAGGATTTCTTTCAGATACAAATAAAAATTTACAGATATGAAAGTCAAGACATCCATCAAAAAGCGTAGTGCTGACTGCAAGATTGTCAGGCGCAAAGGCCGTCTTTATGTAATTTGCAAGAAGACTCCCAAGTTCAAGATGCGTCAGGCATAATCAGTTGAATAACTAACAAACTAAGAATAAATTATGGCAAGAATCGCCGGTGTTGATTTACCGAACAACAAAAGAGGAGAGATAGGTCTGACCTATATCTTCGGAATCGGCCGTTCCTCTGCGAGGAAGATCCTCGAGGAGTGCGGCATCGACTTTGGCATCAAAGTCGGGGAATGGGATGATGCCCAGGTCGCAGCGATCCGCTCCAAGATAAGCGAGGAGTACAAGATCGAGGGCGAGCTCCGTTCTTCCGTACAGATGAACATCAAACGACTCATGGACATTGGCTGCTACAGAGGCATCCGTCACCGTGTCGGGCTCCCCGTTCGTGGTCAGAAGACCAAGAACAACGCCCGTACGAGGAAGGGAAAGAGAAAGACTATCGCCAACAAGAAGAAGGCAACCAAATAATCCCAGATGAATCATGGCAAAGAAAACGACTACATCCAAGAAAAGAGTTGTCAAGGTTGAGGCTTCTGGCGAGGCCCACATCGCATCAACTTTCAACAATGTCATTGTCACTCTCACGAACGCCCAGGGCCAGGTCATCAGCTGGTCTTCTGCTGGAAAGAGCGGCTTCAGGGGTTCCAAGAAGAACACCCCGTATGCAGCTCAGGTTGCAGCTGAGGATGCCGCCAAGACGGCATTCGATGCAGGCCTTCGCAAGGTGAAGTGCTTCGTCAAGGGTCCGGGAGCAGGACGTGAGTCCGCTATCAGGACCATCAACAATGCCGGTATCATCGTAACCGAGATTGTCGACGTTACCCCGATGCCGCATAACGGCTGCAGGCCCAAAGGTCGCCGTAAGGTTTAATTTTGAACATTTAAAAGAAGCAATATCATGGCAAGATACACTGGTCCAAGTTCCAAGATCGCCCGTAAATTCGGAGAGCCCATTTTCGGCCCCGACAAATATCTTGAAAAGAGGAACTATCCTCCGGGAGAGCACGGACTTGCATCGAAGCGCAAGAAGACCCGCGATTACGGAGTACAGCTCAAGGAAAAACAGAAGGTCAAGTACATGTACGGCCTGCTCGAAAGGCAGTTCCGCAACACCTATGACAAGGCTTCCCGCATGAGCGGACAGAAAGGTGAGAACCTCATTTTCCTCCTTGAGTCCAGGCTTGACAACATCGTTTACCGCATGGGTATCGCCCCGACAAGGGCAGCCGCCAGGCAGCTGGTCAACCACGCTCACATCACCCTCAATGGCAAGGTTTGCCATATCCCCTCCGCACAGGTAAAGCCCGGCGACACCGTGGCTGTAAGGGAGCGTTCCAAGAGTCTTGAGGTTATCGCCGACAGCGTTGCAGCCGGAAAGAAAGTCTCCTGGATTGAGTTCGATCCCCAGACCCTCTGCGGCAAGTATCTGAACATCCCCGCAAGGACAGATATTCCGGAGAACATCAACGAGCAGCTCATCGTCGACCTCTCCTCCAAGTAATAATCAATCCCAAAGAAGTTAAATATGGCAATCTTAGCATTTCAGAAGCCCGACAAGGTCATAATGCTCGAAGGCACGAATACCGTCGGCCGTTTCGAGTTCAGGCCGCTTGAGCCTGGATACGGACAGACCATCGGCAATTCCCTCCGCCGCATTCTGCTGGCCTCTCTGGAGGGTTTCGCTATCAGCCAGATCAAGATCGAGGGAGTGGACAATGAATTTGCCACTATCCCCGGCGTGATCGAAGGCATGCAGGACATCATCCTGAACCTCAAGCAGGTCCGTTTCAAGAGGATGGTGGACTCTGTCGAGACTGAGACGGCGACCATCACTATCAGCGGCAAGCAGGAGTTTACCGCTGAGGATATCTCTAAGGGATTGTCTTCCTTCAAGGTGTTGAATCCGGAGCAGCACATTTGCTCACTTGAGCCTAATGTCAAGATCAACATGACTCTGGTCATCACCAAGGGACGCGGATTCGTTCCGGCTGAGGAGATGCGCGACGAGAACACCCCGATAGGGACTATTCCGGTCGATGCTATCTACACCCCGATCCGCAAAGTCAACTGGACCGTAGAGAACTGGCGTGTCGAGCAGAAGACTGATTATGAGAAACTCACCCTCGAAGTGGTTACCGACGGTTCTATCACCCCGTCTGCCGCCCTCCAGGATGCAGCCAACATTCTCATCTATCACTTCAAGCTGTTCACCGACGACAACAAGATCGCCCTCGAGACACCCGCTCAGACGGACTCCAAGGAGCTTGACGAAGAAAGTCTCCGCATGAGGCATCTCCTCATGACCAAGCTTTCCGACGTCGGTCTCTCCGTCAGGGCATATAACTGCCTCAAGGCTGCCGACATCGACACGTTTGCCGACCTGGTGTCCTACTCCAGGGCCGAGCTGATGAAGTTCCGCAATTTCGGTCGCAAGTCTCTCAATGAAATTGACCTGCTCGTCGAGAAGATGAAGCTCTCATTCGGCATGGATGTGACCAAGTACAATATTGAAACCAAGAAAAAGAACGTATAAAAATGAGACACAATAAGTCATTTAATCATCTTGGCCGCCAGAGCGGACACCGTAAGGCAATGCTTGCCAACATGGCTGTTTCCCTCATCATGCACAAGAGAATCACGACGACCGTGGCTAAGGCCAAGGCGCTCAGGTCATATGTAGAGCCGGTCATGAGCAAGAGCAAGGAAGATTCCACCCATTCCCGCCGCGTTGTCTTCACCTATCTGAAGAACAAATACGCAGTTGCCGAACTCTTCCGCACTATCGCTCCCAAGATCGCTGACCGCCCGGGCGGATACACCCGTGTACTCCACACCGGTTTCCGTCGCAGCGACGGTTCCGAGATGGCTCTCATCGAGCTTGTTGACTTCAACGAGACCGCTCTCGCAACAGCTCCCAAGGCTGAGAAGAAGGGCACCCGCCGCAGCCGCCGCTCCACCAAGAAGGAGACTGTTGCCGAGGCTCCCGTCGAGGCCGCTCCTGCTGCAGAGGAAGCTCCTAAGGCAGAAGAATAATCTGTTGACACAGAAGATGGCAAGGCCGGCAGGGTTTATGCTCTGCCGGCCTTGCCATTGTAGTGAAAAAAGTTTATTTTTACGAAAAACAAACTGATATGAAAAACTTCCTCCTCTCCGTCGCTGCCGCCGCAGCTGTCATGATGCTTGGCGCTTGCAACAACTCCGGCATTCCCAAGGGCTTCACAGAAGAGCCGGACGACCCCGCACAGGACACAGTCCTCACTTTTGATTATGGAAAGATGGCTGCACTGGGTCATCCGCGCCTGTTCATGACGGCAGATGGTTTCAAGGACCTGAAGGCCAGGATAAAGAAGCATCCCGACCAGAATAAGCTCCTTGTCGAGGGGAACAGGATAGTACTTGCTCAGGCCGAGAGATTGTCCGAAAAGGACGAGTCGATTGAATACAAGCTCGACGAATCCGGAAAGAGGCTTCTCTCCCAATCCAGGAAGGCTTTGATGCGTATCTTCTCCATGTCATATGCCTACAAGGTCACGGGAGACACGAAGTATTTCGACGCAGTGGTAAAGAACCTCAGGGAGATATGCGCCCTGAAAGACTGGCACCCCAGCCATTATCTCGACACCGGGGAAATGGCTCTGGCAACGGCAATTGCATATGACTGGCTTTATTACGACCTTCCCCTCGATCTGAGGCAGGCGGCCCACAAGGCAATGGTCGAATTCGGCCTGAAATCCAGCATCGGCCAGGGCTACCACCGTGCAACGGGGAACTGGAACCAGGTCTGCAACTGCGGAATCGTGGCAGCTGCGGTTGCAGTCTATGAAAAGGATAAGGCTATAAGCACCGAAATCATAGAGACCGCCGTCAAGTCGAATAAATCCGCGCAGAAAGCCATATATGCCCCTGACGGAAACTATGCTGAAGGTTACGGATATTGGAGCTATGGCACCGGATTCGAGACCATGCTTCTGAAGATTCTGGATACTGCATTCGGAAGCACCGCAGGCCTTGCTGACACCGAAGGCTTCATGAAAACCGGTGAATATATGCTCTTCATGGCAACTCCGGCAGGCGGGAATTTCTCATATGCCGACGGCGGCAGTTCCCTTATAAGAGTCAATGAGGATAATTCCAGGCCAAGGATAGCCGGCGGTATGCCCGCGATGTGGTGGTTTGCGGCCCGCACCGGCGATGAATCACTGCTTGTGAATGAAATACGCTATCTTAAGGCTGGCCTTTACGATACTAACGACGGCAGGACTGTAACGACCATACCTATCTTCATCCGTGAAACTGGATTCTCCGGCGAAGGGAGTACTGTCCCGTCCAAGTCATTCTGGAGCGGTAAAGGAAAGGTCCCCGTGGCGATGGTGCACACAGGCTGGAAGTTCGATGACACCGATAAGTACGTCGGAATCAAGGGAGGCGCCCCCAATGGCGGTCACGGTCACATGGACGCTGGGTCCTTCGTATATGAATCTAACGGAGTCCGCTGGTCGGACGACCTCACGAGGCCGGATTATGCCCGGATGGAAAACGCCACTAAGGCTGCAGGCGGAAACTTCTGGGACAACACCCAGAAGGGCCTTCGCTGGGACATCTTCAGGATGAACAATATAGGCCATAGCACCCTGTCTTTCATGAACAATGACAGGAGCGTAAAGGACAAGCTCCATGTTTCCGACCAGATCGTATCCGGCAAGGCGACTATTGAGGAAACATATGACAGTGCTGAAGGCTACGGTGCGAAACTCGACCTCACCGCTCCATATGCCGATGCTGTCGCTTCCGCACACAGGACGGTCAAACTGGTCGGCGACCAGCTCTTCGTCATAGACGAAATAACCGCGAAACCGAGGATGGCAGCCCAGATGCAGTGGAGGATGCTCACCCCTGCCGCAGTCGAGGTAAAGGCTGAAGGTGAAGTGCTTACGAGGCAAGGCAAGACTTTGAATCTCAGCACCGAGAGTTCAGACAAGAATGTAAAGGTGAAATATACTACCTGGGAACCGGTACGTCCGGCAGACTGGCCGAAACGTGACTGGGATCCCGAGAACCCGGGTTACACAGTTGCCGGTTACACAGCAACCGTCCCTGCGGGCAAGACCGTAACATTTACGACTGTTTTGAAATAGGACATGAAACTCATTGCTGACAGCGGGGCAACCACTACTGATTGGGCTGCGATTGACACTTCGGGAGAAGTAATCCGCTTCACCGGGGCCGGTTACAATCCGTATTATATCTCTGAGAAGGAGATAGGCGAGGACATCGCCGCCCATTTCCCCAAAGAGGTGGATCCGCTGGAAGTAAATGAGGTTGAATTCTATGGGGCCGGAGTCCGTCCTGCACTCCAGGTCGAAATGAATGCCGCGCTCAAAGCGGCTTTCCCGAACGCCCGGGTCGATTCCCAGTCAGACACTCTCGGAGCCGCCAGGGCCCTCCTGGGCCGGGAAAAAGGCTTTGCCTCAATCCTCGGTACAGGAATGAACTCATGCATATGCGAAGGCGGTTTTATCGTCAGCAACATTATGTCCCTCGGCTACGCCCTCGGGGATGAGGGCAGCGGGGCATATATGGGCAAGCGCCTGGTGCGGGACTATCTTCGCGGCCAGATGCCGCCTGAGGCCCTCGCCCTGGCCCGTGAAGCCATTGGCCTGGAACCTGACGGAATCCTCTCCAGGGTTTACAAGGAACCCTTCCCCAACCGCTGGTGCGCAGGCTTCACCAAACTTATCGCCGGCCACCTGGATATCCCTTATTTCAAACAACTTGTGGAGAGTTCTTTCCGTGACCTTTTCGAGAATGTGGTGACCCATTATCCCGATTACAGGTCATATGAATTCAATTGCTGCGGCTCCGTAGGATTCGTTTTCCGGGACATCCTCTCCAAGACCTGCGCCGACTACGGAATGAAGCCCGGGACCTTCCTCAAGGAACCGATGGACGGCCTCGTAGCCCAGACTCTGAAAAACATGGATCAAAGGAACAGACATGGTACCTCATAAACTCGTCTCCAAGGCCCGTTTCGATTTCGAGGCCGGAGGCAGCCTGGAAGGCATAGACATAGTTTACCATACTTCTCCCGTCCAGTACGGCGAGATGGATGACGGTACCGGTCATGATCCGCGGAAGGTAGTCTGGATCTGCCATGCCCTGACCGCAGATTCCGACGTTGAAGACTGGTGGCCTGAACTCACTGGCCCCGGCAAACTCTTCGACACCGACAGGTATTTCGTCATATGCGTAAATATGATCGGATCCTGCTATGGATCCTCAGGGCCCGCCAGCATTAACCATAAGACCGGAAAGCCATATTATTTCGATTTCCCGAAAATCACCGTCAGGGACATAGTCCGCGGCCTGAACATGGTCAGGGAGAGCCTCGGGATAGAGCATATCGACCTTCTGATCGGGGCCAGCATCGGAGGATTCCAGGCCCTGGAGATGTCCATAATGTACCCTGACGTGGTGCGTAAGGCTGTCTTCATGGCAACCCTCCCCAGGGTAACCCCATGGCTGACCGCATTCGAGGAATCACAGCGCATGGCCCTTGAGGCCGACCCGTCCTTCCGTGCATGTGAGAGCCTCCAAGGTGGAAGGAAAGGTCTGGAGTGTGCCAGGTCCATAGCCCTCATCTCCTATAGATGCGATGACGGCTACAACAGGAAACAATACGAACTCGACGAGGATACCATTTTTCCGGGACGCGCATGTTCCTATCAGCGTTACCAGGGAGAAAAACTGGCTCGTCGCTTCGATGCCTACTCCTACTGGTATCTCTCTTACTCAATTGACAGCCAGAACGTAGGCCGCGGTCGCGGAGGAATATGGAAGGCCCTGGGAATGATCCGCGCCGACTCCATCGTGGTGGCTATAGACAGCGACATCATTTTCCCGGCAAAAGAGATGAAAGAAATGGCGGACGCCATTCCTGGCGCCCGCTATAAGGAATTCCGTTCGCATTTCGGTCATGATGGCTTCCTGATCGAATCCGAGGCCGTAACCGACATAGTCGGACCCATCCTCGAAGCCATGTAGGTACCTGAAGGCTACTCGAGGGTAGTAGTGAAGGTCACGGTCTTTCCGGCAGGCACAGTCGCGGTGAATCCTGCAATCATGTAATCCGTGTTCTCTGGCTCATAATCGCGTTTGATCCAATCCGCGGGGCGTGTCGCATCCCATGTCGCATAGGTTACCCTTACATTCTTGTCGGAGCTCACTGTGCTGAGCTTCAAGTTCTTTCCCTTCTGGGTCAGGACCTCTCCGTCCGGATTGACAGTCACTGCATTCTGCCCGATCATCCTCCATTGGAATTTAGCCGGCATATTCTTTTTCGCGGTAATCTCGTCGCTGACTACCAGCTTGCCTCCGATTACCTTGAAAGTCCTGTTCGCAGATTCGACCGCGTCGGCATATGCGGGAGTTACGTCCAGGGTAGCCCCGTAGCCGTCAGGACTGTTATAAACCTGTTTGAACTGGGTCTTCCCACTGACGATCTGGTCCGTGACATGCCTCTTGTCCTTTATGCTCTTATCTGAGTTGAGGAATGCCAGGGTGCTGTGCCCGATATTGTTCATCCTGAAGAGGTCCCAGCGCAGGCCGTCCTGCGCGTTGTTCCAGAATTCGGAATTCCCGAGAGCATTCTCCATTGTAGCATAATCGGGCCTGAAGAGGTCGTCAGACCAGCGGACTCCCTTGGATTCAAAGACGAATGAACCGGCATCCATATGTCCGTGGCCGCCGTTTGGCGCTCCGCCCTTGATTCCAAGATAGACATCGCTGTCGTCGAACTTCCAGCCGGTGTGCACTATTGTGACGGGGACTTTCCCATTGCCGCTCCAGACATATGAAGAAGGCACTGCATCGGTTTCTCCCTTGGGCTCGAAGTCTTTCATGAAGACTGGTACAGCCGCAGCCAGGCGGTCTTTCGTCGAGGCATACATGCCGTTTTTCAGGTTGCGGATTTCGTTGACCAGGAGTGACTCGTCACCGGTCTCTCCGGCAAACCACCACATTGCGGGGAGGACCCTCTGTACCAGAGTCCCGCCGTCTGCATATGAGAACGATCCTCCGGAAGGAGCGGCCATGAACAGGATGTATCCTGCCGTCTTCATGAATCCTTCCACTTCGGTCAGTCCTGCTGTGCTCCCGAACGCTGTCTGCAGAAGCTTCATCAGGATGCTCTGGAAACCGGTCCCATAGTGCCAGTATCCATAGCCCTCGGCATAGTTCCCGTCCGGGGAATAAATGCCCTGCATGGCCTTTTTGTTGCTTGCAACGGCATCCTCGATTATATCGACACTTATGGCCTTGTCCTTCTCATATACCGCAAGCGCGGCTGCGATCATGCCGGCGTTGCAGACCTGGTTCCAGTTGCCGACCGCGCGGTGATAGCTCTGCCCGACGCTCGTTTTCATGCCATATTCCACCAGGCATTTGTGGATCATCTCCCTAAGGTCCAGCGGAAGGTCGTAGTACAGCCAGTCATATGCTATGGCCACTGCGAGGGACATCTCCGCGGTGTCGAGATAGTGGCTCGGATGCCAGTCCTGGAATGCGCACACGTCGCGAAGGTCCTTGATTGCTGCATCGAGGTATTTCTGCTCCCCGGTCATCTTGTAAGCATATGCAATGGTGAAGAGCCTCCTGAGCGCTTCGCGCGACTGCGAGAGGAGACGCTTGCCTGCTGCATCGAGCTTATATTCAATGACCACCCCATTATCTACATATTCTGAGGCAAGGGCTATTACCATGTCGTTTGCCTCAGAGAGGAGTTTGTGTTCTGCAGCCTTGCGGCCGACTTTCACCTTGAGATCCTTGAAGTCATCCGCAGTCATGAGGACCCTCGGGTGGCCCAGGGCGGCCATTTGTCCGTAGTCGAAAGTCTTCACCACATCTGGGGACTGGTCGTCAGGTTCTTCGACAAAACCCTTCGGCACACCGGAGTTGCAGGAAAGCAGCGCGAAGAGCGCCGTGGCGGTGGCAATGGAGAGAAGTATTTGTTTCATATGATGTTATGTTTTTGTAAATATAGCCTTTTTTCCTATATTTAAGCGTAAATACCACATATCATGAAAAAACCCCTGTTTTTCTTATTGTCTATTGCTGCAGCCGCTTTCATAATGAATTCCTGCGGCGGCAAAGCTATCCAGGAAGAGCCCGATGATCCCGCAGCCGACATAGTCGGGACATTTGATTATGGGAAAATGGCTGAGCTGGGCCATCCCAGGCTCATGATGACCGCCCAGGACTTCAAGGACCTGAAGGTCAGGCTTACCAAGAAGGCCAAGGACAATCCCGTCCTGGTCGAGGCCCACGAAATGGTAATGGGCCTGGCTGACCAGTATCTCGCCAATGAAGAGGTAGTAGAATACAAGCTCGACGCTTCCGGAAAGAGGCTCCTGGGCCCGGCGCGTGTCGCCCTCAGGCGCATCTTTGCGTTTGCATATGCTTACAAGTTGACAGGGGACAAGAAGTATCTGGAGGCTGCGAGGGCGAATCTCAACCAGATCTGCGCTTTCAAGGACTGGCATCCGAGCCATTATCTCGATACGGGTGAAATGACCCTCGCTGCAGCCATTGCATATGACTGGCTCTACGATGAGCTCACGCTTGAGGAAAGGGCCCTTGCTCACAAGTGCATGGTGGAATTCGGTATCAAGACCAGCGTCAACCAGGGTTATCTCCGCACCATCGGAAACTGGAACCAGGTCTGCAACGCCGGCATTTCTTCCGCTGCCATCGTCCTCTACGAAAAGGACAGGCAGATCTGCGCCGATGCCATAGAAAGGGCCGTGGAGTCCAACAGGAGGTCTATGAAAGGCATATATGCCCCGGACGGCAACTATGCCGAGGGCTATGTCTACTGGGGTTACGGGACGGGTTTCCAGACCCTGTTCCTGAAGATGCTGGACACGGCATTCGGGGATGACGCAGGGCTCTCCCAGACCGAGGGCTATCTCAAGTCCGGCGAGTATATGCTGTTCATGGCATCTCCGAATGGGGGAGACTTCTCATATGCCGACGGAGGCACTCCGACCGAGACGATCAACGTAGGCATGTGGTGGTTCGCCGCAAAGCAGAAAGACGAGACATATGCCATCAATGAGCTCAGGCTTATGAGGGCCGGGAAATATACCCTTCAGGAGGGCATCCGCATGGCTCCGGCCGTGCCCTGCTTCATCAGGGACTGTGGTTTCAAGGGCGAAGGCAAGGTGCGTCCCGCCAAGGACATATGGTATGGCCAGGGACACGTCCCCGTAGCCATTGTGCACACCGGCTGGGATTTCGATGCCAATGACGTTTACCTCGGAATCAAGGGCGGTGCTGCGAACGGCGGCCATGGACATATGGATTCCGGTTCATTCGTATTCGAAGCCGAAGGAGTGCGCTGGTCCGAGGACCTCCAGCGTCCGAATTATTCCACGATGGAGAATGCTGTGGGTAATGGTGAGTTCTGGGGCGGCACCCAGACTGCCCGCCGCTGGGACATCATGAGGATGAACAACCTGGGCCACAGCACCCTGACCTTCCTCAATCCGGACGGCAGCATAAGCAAGACCCATCCTACGGACCATAATGTCCGCGGTGCGGCCAAAATGGTGGAAACATATGACAGCAAGGAGTGTATGGGCGCCAAGCTCGACATGACAGATGCCGTTTCGGACCAGGTCGCATCTGCAATCAGGACTATCCAGCTGATCGACGGGAAGACCCTCAAGGTCACCGATGAAATCACTGCCAAGCCGCGCAAGGATGCCAAGATGCAGTGGAGGATGCTTACCACTGCCAAGGTTGAGGCCAAGGCCGACGGAGAGGTCCTGAGCCTGAATGGCAAGACCAGGACCCTGAAGACCGCTTCTTCCGATCCGAGGGTCAAGCCGGCCTATGAAGTCTTCTCCATGAAGCGTCCATCCAATTGGGTTCCGCTTCCGGAAGAACCTGATGATTCGAAATACGATGTGGCCGGTTTCTCGGCTACCATCCCGGCCGGAAAGACCGTTACATTCACGACTGTACTTTCACAGTAACAATAACCAATTAAAACCAAAACCATGAACCTTATCCTTACATTGCTCTTCGGAGCCTGTGCAGGCTGGCTTGCCGGTTTCTTCGTAGTTAAAGACAAAGGCGGTCTCCTGTGGAACATCATCATCGGCCTTCTCGGCGGCGTAGTCGGCGGATGGCTTCTGGGCCTTCTCGGTGCAGACGGATCCTTCTGGTCACAGTGGTACGGCCAGATCATCAGCGCCGTAATCGGTGCTGTGATCTTGCTGTGGATCTGGAATAAGATTAAAAAGTAACTACTCGCCGTAGAGGTACTTACGCTGTTCGGGAGTCAGGGTGTCCGTAGAGACGCCCCATGAAGCGAGTTCGCGCATGGCGACATCTCTGTCGATTTCTTCCGGAACGCTGATCAGCATGTCTCCGTCCTTGCGTGTGCAGGGGCGGAGATTTTTCAACAGCCACCTGGCACTCAGGGCCTGGATTGCGAAGGACATATCCATGATTTCAGCGGGGTGACCGTCGCCTGACGCCAGGTTCACGAGACGTCCCTCAGCGAGGATGTAGACAGTCCGCCCGTTTTCGAGTTCATATGCCTGGATATTCTGCCGCGCCGTCCACGAGCGTTTTGCCATTTTTGCGAGCTCGGCTACCGCGACCTCCACGTCGAAGTGCCCGGCATTGCAGCATATGGCTCCGTCTTTCATCTTCAGGAAGTGCTGGCGGGTGATTACGTCGTTGCAGCCGGTTACGGTGACGAAGACATCCCCGAGAGGGGCGGCGTCGAGCATCGGCATTACGCGGAATCCGTCCATTACTGCCTCGAGGGCCTTTACGGGATCCACTTCAGTTACTATTACGTTGGCACCCAGGCCTTTGGCCCGCATTGCCGTGCCTTTGCCGCACCATCCGTATCCGGCTACCACTACTGTCTTTCCTGCGACTATCAGATTGGTAGTGCGCATGATTCCGTCCCAGACGCTCTGTCCCGTTCCGTAACGGTTGTCAAAGAAATGCTTGCAGCAGGCATTGTTGACCAGCATCATAGGGAAGCGGAGCTTGTGTGCTCGGTTCATTGCCTCCAGGCGGAGGATGCCTGTTGTGGTCTCTTCGCATCCTCCGATGACTCCGCCAAGGAGTTCGGGATGCTTTTCATGAATGCAGTTGACAAGGTCGCCTCCGTCATCGATAATGATCTGGGGGCCGGCCTTGATGACGCTCTCAATTCCCCTTTCGTATTCTTCCGGGGTCGCCCCATGGACCGCAAATACAGTCAGGCCCATATGTGCCAGGGCCGCTGCCACGTCGTCCTGGGTGCTGAGGGGATTGCTGCCTGTAATGTACATCTGTGCTCCTCCCCGGTTAAGGACTTCGCACAGATATGCGGTCTTGGCCTCAAGATGCACTGAGAGGGCGATCTTAATCCCTTCGAATGGTTTGCTCTGGGAGAATTCCTCTTCGAGTCCTCTCAACAGAGGCATATGCTGCCTTACCCAGTCTATTTTCATTTTTCCGGAAGGCCACAGGCCTGCATCTCTTATCTCAGACATAATAGAAGCTGTTTTGAAATGAGTTCCTCTTGTTTCTTATACGGCCTTTCCGGCCATTTCCGTTTATCTCATCGGTCACGTAGCTACTGCTACGCTCCCTCTTCTATAACCGAAACTGTCTCGAAAACTTCCGCATAATAAACTTCGGGAACCATTTCAAAACAGCTTCTGCTTTCTGGTTTTCGCCAAATTTAAGGATTTTCCACCACAATGGGACCAAAAATTTGGCTTATACGGCGAATCGGAGTAATTTTGTAAAAACAAGATACAACGAATATGGGATTATTAGATGGCAAAACCGCGCTCATCACAGGAGCTGCGAGAGGAATTGGAAAGGCGATCGCCCTCAAGTTCGCCTCGGAAGGTGCTGACATAGCTTTCACCGACCTCGTGATAGACGAAAACGGACAGAAGACCGTAGCTGAAATAGAAGCCTTCGGACACAAGGTCAAGGCATATGCATCAAATGCGGCTAATTTCGATGAGACCCATCAGGTGGTTGCCGACGTGCTTGCAGAGTTCGGACATATAGACATCCTGGTCAACAATGCCGGCATTACCAAGGACGGGCTGATGCTCCGCATGAGCGAAGCCCAGTGGGATGCCGTCCTCACCGTCAACCTCAAATCCGCCTTCAACTTCACCCACGCCATCACCCCGGTGATGATGCGCCAGAGGGGAGGAAGCATTATCAATATGTCCTCTGTAGTAGGCGTTTCCGGTAATGCCGGGCAGAGCAACTACTCGGCTTCCAAGGCCGGTCTGATCGGTCTGGCCAAGTCCGTTGCCAAGGAAATGGGTCCCAAGGGCATCAGGGCCAACTGCATCGCCCCGGGTTTCATAATCTCTGACATGACCGCAAAGCTCCCCGAAGAGGTCCGCAACCAGTGGGTCCAGCAGATCCCGCTTCGCCGCGGCGGCACTCCGGAAGACATCGCCAATGTCGCCCTCTTCCTTGCAAGTGACCTTTCCTCATATGTTTCCGGACAGGTCATCAATGTCTGCGGCGCAATGAACACCTAGTCCGTCCGGACCGCTGCTTATTGGCTGACATCCTCCTCCCTGATTGACATGCACACATTTCTCGCCGTACTGGCTTTGACTCTTGGGATCATCGGACTTGCCGGCTCGGTGATTCCCGGTCTTCCAGGTCCGCCCCTCAGTTGGGTAGGACTTCTCCTTGCATTCCTGTCAAAGGGGCTGAACGGAGCCGGGGAGTCGATGAGCCTTACATTCCTTCTCGTCTGGGCAGTGGTGGTGGCATTTGTGACGCTGGTAGACTATATCTTCCCTGCCTGGCTCACCAAGGCAACAGGGGGCAGCAGATATGCCGGATGGGGCACTGTAATCGGAATGCTTTTCGGCTTGATCTATCCGCCTGTGGGCATATTCCTCGGCGCCCTCCTAGGTGCCTTCCTTTTCGATTTCTTCTTCAGTGACCACGGGGTCTGGACGTCCTTCAAATCTTCCATCGGCGCCCTTGTCGGTTTCCTCCTTGGAACCGGCCTCAAACTCACGGTCGCAGGAGTCATGATGTACTACATCGTAGTGTACATCTGAGCAGCTGTTCCCGCTTATTTCAGGGGGATCAGCAACAGATCCTTGTAGTACGCCTCGCTGTACTCCAGCTGAACCAGAATCCTTCCTGAGGTGACGTTGATGTCGGTGGCTTCGTTCACCAGTTCACCGTTGAGGTAATGCCAGGATTTGTCACCCAAGGTGATGAATTCCATGGTGTTCCATTCATTTATCGGATTCTCGGTACCTCCGCTGCGGAGTACGCGGAAATTCCTTCCGTGAGGTTCGATTGTGTGCCCCGTGGTCTTTCCGGTAGCTCCTCCGACGAACCAATAGTCACAAAAACGGTCCCTCATTCCCTGGCATTCTACGCATATGGGCCAGAACCCGTCTTCGGGCCCGACATGGTAAAGTATGCCGCCGTCCCATTCGACTCCCGGGGAGGCGGTGGTATATGTCCCGAAGCGCATCCGCACGCGGAAATAATAATCCCCATATGCCTCGCGCGTCACGGCATATCCGAGGCCCTCCCCGCTCATATGCATCATCCCGTCTTCCACTACAATATCGCCTGCGGGGTCTGACGAAGCACTCATATGCCTGATTCCCACGGCTTTCGTTCCCTTGAAGAGAGGGGCTGAGACGGTCTCGTAGCCGGTGAGCTGCGGGTCGAAGAATCCTCCGTCTTTCTTGAATATGGTGAAATTGGTGAAGTCTTTCCCGTTGAAAAGGTCGATGGCCTTGCAGGTCTTCGCTCCGTCTTTAAGGGCAGTGAATTCTGCACGGCTTGGATGGTCCTTCACTACCTGGGGCACATCCACTTCTATTCCTTTTTCCGCCTTCCAGCTCTCGTTAACTCTGACGGTGTCGCAGCGGTCGGTGTAAAGGATGCCGTCCAGGTGGTCGCACTCGTGCTGGAAGATCCGCGCGACATATCCCGAGACCGTCTCCTGCTTTTGTTTCCTGGTTTCCGGATCGACGTAGCTTACTTTGGCGAACTCGCTTCTGGGCACATTCCCTCTGTAAGGCACTATGCTGAGGCAGCCTTCCGGCCCGACGTTGACCGGTCCCCACAGCGAATCCACATGCACGTTGGGATAGACTTCATATGGCTCTCCCGGTTTGTCCATCCGGCACACCACAATGATCCGGCGTGAGTCGCCTACCTGGGGTCCTGCTATCCCAACTCCACCCTGCTCGGGGGATGTGACGGTGGCTACCATGTCTGCGGCAAGCTTGGAGAAGGATGCGCTTCGAAGTTCCCGGGCGGTGAAATCCCGGCAGGGAATACGGAGGACCTGCAATTCCCCTTCATCGAAAACGGAATATACATGCATGACGGCAGGATCCCTGTGGCAGCCGGCAAGCACCGCAAGCCCCGCCGCCACGACGCTTAATGTGACGAACTTTTTCATATGCACAAATATAAGAAATTTGACTACTTTTGTATGGGATGTGTGACCGGTATCCCATTAAATGATATGGAAAAAAAGCTGCTTCTTTGCATCATATTGATGGCGTTTTTCGGCGGTGTACTTCGCGCGCAGGGACCGCACGAAATCCATATAAGTATTGCTGGTCCTGCATCGGGATACCTGCACGGTTTTGATTCCGACGTTTTTTATGATGGAGGTACGGACCTGTATTCCATGTATGAAAAACGTCGGATGTCGAATTCCTTCGCGGCATTTAGTATCGGTTATTCATATGCACTCCGTGGGTGGCTGAGACCGGGCATAGAGGCTTGCCTGGGCTGCATATGGGTGGATGAGGCCCCTCCCCGTGCTTTCGGGAACGATGATATCCAGTCCTTCCGTCAAGAGTATTACACATTATTACCCTTCGTAAACCTGATGGCACTGGATAAACCGCATATCAAGATCTATGGCAAGGTCGGTGTGGGAGGTCAGTTGTCCGCAGGAGATTGGGAAGGGACTGCCTTTTATCCTGCCTGGCAGATTATTCCGCTGGGGTTGCAATGGGGAGGAGAAAGGGTCTTCGCTTTATTTGAGATGGGCTATGGAAACGTCTATCTTGCCCGTATAGGAGTTGGCATCAGATGGTAAGGCATATGAAAAGGATGTTATTGTTCGGAGGCCTCGCCCTCTTGCTCGCAGCTTCTTGCCAGAAGGCTGAAGATGCTTTCGGCGGTCATATGGATGAAAGCGACAATCCCGTCCGCGAGTATATGATTACCTTGGCTGATGATCTGGTTGCCGCATCCTTGGAAGAATTGGAAACAGCTTTGCAGACGGATCCCTTGTCCCCGTCTGCTCAGGCTTTCTACATCATAGAAGGCAACCTGGACACTCCTGGCAGCACTTGGACGATTCGCCGTGAGTGTCCCCTTAAAGGGCTTGTCATCCGTTGCGGTCAAACCAACGACGGATTACCTGGGTGGAGTATGGAGTTTGAAGGCGACTTTAAACTCTCCGGGGAAAGCTATCCGACCCGATTTTCGATGTGGGCACATCAGGGAGACGAAACTCAAAGTATCTCCTCCCATATTGATTGGATAGTTTCCGAGTTCAGTGGGGAACGCTTTGAGCGGGAGGGTTATGCGTGCAGTTTCGGTACAACCTCCCCGCTTTCTTTTAAAGCCATGCCGGAAGACTACCTGTGGTATTCTTATGGGACGCTTTATATGTATGTCCACAAAGGGAAAACCCTTGTTGACACGGCCTACCTGCGTCTTAATGGTCCCCGAAGTTCCGCTTCCTTCACCCACTCTCCGGGAGTTTAAGGGATTGTTGTGGCGGCTAAAGTGTTGATAATCAATTTATTAATATATTGACTAGGGGCGATCCGGGCCCCCGGTCATATGCGCATTTGGCTGATTATCAGCACTTTAGGTGCCACGGGTGGTGTTGGTAGGTCAGCGCCTCGGTAATCAGTACCCGACACAGGCGAGGGTGGCGACGGAAATGCGGGCGGAGGTGTGGGGTCGGAGGGTGGACCAGCAGGCATGCATGGTGGCCCCGGTCGTGAAGACGTCATCTGTCAGGAGGATGTGATGCGCTTGGGACAACAGCTTGGAATCCAGATATTTCTCCTTTACCTGGAAGGCCCCGCTCACATTGCGTGCCTTCTGGAATATGTCCAGGTGGGCCTGGCTGCGGGTCCTGCGCCTGCGCACGAGAAGGTCAGGGGCCAGGCGGACGTCAAGGCTGGCGGCGAGGGCTTTCCCTATGACCTCCGCCTGGTTGTAGCCCCGGCTCCACCGTCTGGTCCAATGGAGGGGTACCGGGACGACCAGGTCGACGTCGCCATATAGGGGTGAGCAGGAAAGTTTCTCCCCGAGGATACGGGCGAAATATCTTCCCGCCGGCAGGTTGGAGTGGTATTTCAGGCTCTGGGTGATCCTGCTGTAGCCGTTCCCGGAGCGGTAGAGGAACAGGGCCGCCGCATATGCGTAGGGTTCAAATGCTGGCCCACTCTCCAGCTCCCGCTGGATCAGCTCATTGAAACGGTCGGCCATCTGGTTCCGCGACATTGACCAGTTGAAGGTATAGGGGAAATCGCAAAGGCACCTCGTGCATATGTGTCTTTCCCTCAGCAGCAATTGTTCCCCGCACACCAGGCATTGCCTCGGCATCGCCAGGTCCGCCACCGCGCACAAGACTTCATCCAACCCCATCATATGCATATGCTCATATATGGCAAAAATAGCCCCGGTTTCCCGCAGGACCAACCTTTCCCCGGGCCCACGACGCAGAGATTTACGAATCTTAGCGCAAAAAATGATATATTTGCATATAAGCACTCAATTCATATGTTCGATAAAGGAATCTATATCCGCAGGCGCGCGACTCTCATTGAGCGCATGGCGTCCTGCGCACCCGAAGGAAAGAGGGGCATAGCCATATTCATAGGCAATGCCGACGCTCCAGCCCAATACCGCGACAATGCATATGCTTTCAGGCAGGACAGCACCTGGCTCTATTATTTCGGAATAGACCTCCAGGGCTATGCAGCCATAATCGACCTTGACAGCGCCGGGCAGACAATATATGCCGATGACGTTGACATAGACGATGTCATATGGAGTGGTCCGCAGCCCAGCGTGCGCTCTATCGCGGAGAGTGTCGGTGTTCCCTGCAGTGCTCCCGCCGCAGCCTTTGATGAAGCTGTCCGGGCCGCTGCCGCCAAAGGCCGCGAGGTGCATTTCATCCCCCCGTCGAGGTATTACAATACCCTAAGACTCAGGGACCTCTCCCTCGACCCTTCTAAATCTTCGCTTTTCCTGGTCAAGGCCATCATCTCTATGAGGCTCGTTAAAGAAGACGTTGAAATAGAGCAGATGGATGACGCCTGCGACATAGGCTACAGGATGCATTCCCTCGGCCGCAGTCTGGTCAAGGTCGGCGCCCGCGAGCAGGACATCGCCGGAGCCATGGACGGCTACACCATCCAGAAAGGCTGGGGAGTCTCTTTCCCGACCATCCTGACCCAGCATGGAGAAACACTTCATCTTCACGGACATACGGGAATCGTAGTTCCCGGAAGGCTGATGCTGATTGATGCCGGAGCAGAGAACAACATGCATTATCCTTCAGATTTCACCAGGACCTATCCTACCGGAGGCAAGTTCACCAAGAAGCAGCGGGACATCTACGAGATAGTGTGCAGGGCCAACGAGGCCGCCTTCTCATTGACAAAGCCGGGAGTCGCCTACCGTGATGTCCATCTTGCAGTGGAAAAGATACTTCTTGAAGGCCTCCGTGACCTTGGACTGGTCCGCGGAAACCTGGACGACATGGTCGATTGCGGCATATGCGGAATGTTCATGCCTCACGGCCTGGGACACAATATCGGCCTGGATGTCCACGATATGGAAGACCTGGGTGAAAATCTTGTGGGATATGATCCCGACCAGAAACGTGCGCCCAGGATGGGGCTCGGCAGCCTGAGGATGGCCCGCCGCCTGGTTCCCGGGAATGTCATTTCGGATGAGCCCGGCTTATATTTCATCCCGGCCCTCATCGGGAAATGGAAAGAGGAAGGCACAGGCAGGGATTTCGTGAACTATGCCGCCCTTGAAGATTATTATGATTTCGGAGGAATCCGCCTTGAAGACGATGTGCTCGTGACTGCCGACGGCGCCCGCCGTTTAGGCCACGAGAGGCTCCCGATCTTCCCCGACGACGTTGAGGCGGCCATGGCAGCAGACTAAACAACATTGACAGATATGGGTAGAAAAGTCATATGTCTCGGTGAGACTGTCCTCGACATCCTTTTCCGGAATTCCCAGCCTCAGCAGGCGAATCCCGGGGGATCGACATTCAACACCTCGGTCTCCCTCGGGCGTGCCGGAGCCATGGTTTACCTCATTAGCGAGACCGGAGACGATGAGGTTGGGAAGATCATCCGCGATTTCCTTGACGAGAACAGGGTGGACTCTTCCTGCGTCCGTGTGTATCCCGGGATGAAGTCCAAGGTCTCCCTGGCCATCCTGGACGAGAATAACGATGCCAAGTACACCTTTTACGGGGATGAGCCCCGGGAGAGGCTGGATTTCCTTACGCCGGAGATATGCCCGGATGACGTGGTCGTCTTCGGCTCTTTCTATGCCCTGAATCCTGCCAACAGGGAGTTCGTTAAGAAGTTCCTGACATATGCCCGCAGTTGCGGGGCCATAATCTATTACGACATAAATTTCCGTCCCTCACATGCTTCCGACTTGGATCAGCTCCGTCCGTTCATAATGGAGAACATCGCTGCTTCGGACATAGTACGGGCAAGCGTCGATGACATCCACACTGCCTTCGGGATATCGGATCCGCGCCTGGTGTACGACACTGTCATATCCCGCTACTGCTCGGTGTTCATATGTACTGATGCCTCCCGGGAAATCCTCCTTGCCGATTACGGGTCCTTCTACGAGTACCCGGTCCAGCAGATAGAGACGATAAGCACCATCGGGGCCGGCGATTCCTTCAATGCCGGCATTGCATATGGCCTCATGCATGAGAATGTAGTGAAGGATGACCTCAGGGATGCACCTTGGGAAATGCTGATCGAGTGGGGGCAGCTCTTCAGCCGGAACTGCTGCATGTCGATCGAGAACTACATAGACAAAGACCTGCTCCCGGGGTAGCCCTGTCGCAAATTAACAGACCGGGCGTGATAAAAGGGGGCCGGCTCGCTTTGAGCCGGCCCCCTTTTATTGGCTTCTGTCTTAGGAATTAGACATCGAGAGCGTGCTCGTAGCCCTTCCTGTAGGTGTAGTGCATGAGCTTGGTAGCCTCCTCGTCGTGCATGAATTTCTGTACGATAGGATTCCAGACGACCGGGCGTCCGAGCTCCATAGCGATGTTGCCCAGGTTGCAGACTGTGCAGGAAGAGTGACCGACCTCAACAGGTACATTGGTGTCCATGCGGGACTTGATGGACTCGATGAACCTGCGGTGGTGTCCTACCTTGGTCTCATAGGGGACAGAGGTGTCTACTGCTGCAGCCTTCATGTCGAATTTCGGGTCGGATGCCTGGAATTTACCGCGGCAGACCTTTACCCAGCCTTCTTCGCCGTAGATCATGACACCCTGCTGTTTGCCGTCATAAGGCTCCTCGGTCATGATGGTGCCGTTGTCATATTTGTAGGTCAGGCAGTCATACCAGGAATATCCGGGAGGAATGACCTCTACAGGACCGCTGCAGTCCTTACCCAGGGCCCACTGTGCGATATCGAACATATGTGCACCCCAGTCTGTCATCAGACCGCCGCCGGAAACCTTGTACCAGCGCCATGCGCCCCAGAGTTTCTCCTTCTCGGTGTTGGTGACGATAGGATCCAGGTCGGAGTGGTAATATACGCTTTCGGGAAGCGGACCGAGCCACTTGTCCCAATTGAGTCCTGCGGGAACAGGCATATGCGGAAGCTTGCACGGAGCCGGAGCTGCGGTGACAGGATTCACATCGTTCCTTCCGACATAGACTTTGATCTTGCCGATCTTTCCGAGTGCGCCTTCGCGGGCGAGGGTAGCGGCGTGGATGAACTCGTCGCTGGAACGCTGCTGGCTGCCGACATGGAGGATACGGCCATATTTGCGGACGGCCTTGATTACCTGCTGTCCCTCATAGATCGTAAGGGTCAGGGGTTTCTCAAGATAGACATCCTTTCCGGCCTTGCAGGCGGCGATTGCTATGATTGCATGCTGATGGTCGGGAACGGCGATGACTACTGCATCGATGTCCGGGCGGGCCAGGAGGTCCTGATAGTCTTCGTAAACGGGAACGACGACTTTCTTTTCACCCTTCTTGGTGTAATAGTCGGTGACTTTGTAAACGAAGCGGTTGCGTTTGATGTCATAGACATCGCAGCCGGCGACAACGCGGACGTCATCCATAGACATGAAACCGTTCAGCAGATACATGGCCTGCTGTCCGAGTCCGATGAAACCGAGCCTGATCTTGTCACTGGCTGCAGTCTTGGCCTTTGCTGCGGGAGCAGAAGGGCTGGCAGCGGAGGCGAGTCCTGTCGGAATCATGGTGCCGGCGAGACCGGCGGCAGAAAACTTAAGGAAGTCTCTTCTTTGCATAGTTTTGTGGTTTATATGGTTCGTGTATTTGAAGTCGTAATGACAAATGTACTATTTAACTTTCTGAATTGAAAATGTATAATTCCCTTTTTTCACCATTTTCTTTGCGGTAAGGGAAATACGGTATAATTTGTCCCCCCAGACATTGGAAAGACGCGGGTCATCTATATTAATCGTCTCGATGCTGTAGCTGAATGCCCTGGGATCATATGTAAACAATGCATCTGTTCCTTCCACCGAGATTGAGACCTTTCCGTCGGAGACTTTTTTCACATCCCCGCGGGTCAGGAAATTGACCACGTTCGGAGCGATGGTCTGTTTGAGGGCGAAGGCATCATTGATGCGGAGGGAGTTCCCGTTAAGCTGATATGAACGGACCCACCTGTCCACCTTCGCTTCCTCCGGGAATGCTCCGGCGATGTTGACGGAGAAGTAGCCGGGTTTCGCTACCGCATCCGAGGCTTTGTATTCTGCACCATTCATCTGGGCGACACCATTGATCATCGGGAGGTTGTGGTAGTTGCTCTGCATCGTCCAGATAGTGTAGCGTTGGCTGCCGAAAGTCTGGCGTCGATAGGTCCCGACACCGGCATCGACCAGGATGGGCTTCCTGTCAATTGCGAGGATGAAGGAACCTACATCATTGTGGTTGTGGCTTTCATTATTGAAACCGCCTTTGCCGGCGAAGAACAGACCTTCTTCATTGGAGAGATAACAGAACTCCGTCTCAGGATACCATGTGAAAGGCTCCCTCGGAAGTTCCGGCTTTATGGCTTCCAACTCGTCCTTTATCTCCAGTGCTTTGAAAAAGCGGTACAGGTCCGTAGAAGGAGTCGGGGTGACAGAGCCTTTTGACAGGTAACCGGCATAATGCATCATGCCTTCGCTGCCCAGGTTCTTGCCGAAGCGATATACGAAGGCGGGATTCCCTCCGCCTTTGGCATTAGCATCGGCAAAGTTCACAACCCAGCCGTCACCGATGTAAGAACGGTAAATGTATTCGCCCATATCCTTTACCATCTTGTTGCCGAAGAGGTTGACCTTTCCGCCGGTGATTTCCCTGAGCATTTCGAGATGGTCGCACAACTTCCCTGCAGCGGCATCCCAGTAGCCGGGGCCTTCTTCACAAGCGCCGTCGGATTTGATGTAGTTCAGGAACTCATCGACCGAACGCATAGACTCATATACTGCATCTGCCAGGACATCCCTGTCATTTTCCAAGAGCATGAAGGCAATCAGGGCATTGCTGTTGCACCATGGGTTCCAGTTGTTCTGCATCGAGCCTTTCTTCCCGCGGGCCATCCAGTCAAACGAGTCATTGTTCAGGTAGACATCCAGGACCTTCTTCTGCAACTCATGACGCAGGCGGCGGGAGATTTCCGGATCGACCTTGTCGAACTCATCCTTCATGAAATAATAGATCCAGGAATAGCCGTTAGCCATCTGGCCGACACCCAGATCGAAGACCAGGTCGTCATATGCCGGCAAAGCCCTGTGGGATTTCTGGCGGGAGTTGTGTGCAGAATGGGACCATGAAGTCATTTCGCTGGCACAGAAGACCCCGTTGATCAGCTGGTCGATGAACCGGCCCTTTCCCTCGGCCATTTCGGCCATGAACAGGTCCATCGTAGCGGAATTGTTAGCCTCTTTCTTGTTCTGCATGATGTACCGGTCTCCGGTGCGCTCATATTCGAAGAAATCGGTGGCTTTGATTACTTTCCACTGGTAATCAAGCCTTTCCTCTCCGCGTTTGATGTAGAAATCCTTGAGGTCGCCGAAAATCTTGTCCCATCCCTGGCGGTCGGTGTAAGCAGGATAGGTAACCCATTTCTGGTCCATTACCAGGTACTGCTTCAACTGGTCCTTTGTCGCGGCATTTTTGATTATGTTCCTCTCCTCATATGCCCGGGCATTGAAAGCGACGGCAAGGAGTAATGCAGCAAATAATATTTTCCTGATCATATGTTACAGTTTTTTTACCGTGAATGAATAATTCCCTTTTTTAGTCATTTTTTTTGCGGTGAAAGTGATGCGGTAGATCCTGCTTCCCCAGACATCCGAAAGCTTCGGGTCATTCAGCGGGATCGTCTCGATGCCGTAGCTGAATGCCTTGGGGTCATATGTAAGCAAAGCATCCACACCGTCGACCGAGACGGAGACCTTCCCGTCGGAGACCTTTTTCACATCTCCCCATGTCAGGAAGTTGATTTCATTTGGAGCTACCGTCTGTTTCAGGGTGAAGGCATCATTGATACGCAGGGTGTTCCCGCCGAGCTGGTAGGAGCGGGTCCATTTGTCTACCTTTGCCTCCTCCGGGAAAGCCCCGGCGATGTTCACTGAGAAGAAGCCAGGCTTCGCCACTACGTCCGAGGACTTGTAAGCGGGGCCTTCCTTCTCGGCTACTCCGTTGATTGTCGGGAGATTGTGGTATCTGCTCTGCATAGTCCATATGCCGTAGCGTTCATTGCTGAAAGTCTGCCGCATATATGTCCCTACGCCGGCATCGATTATGACGGGCTTGTTGTCAATCGCCAGGATGAAAGACCCTACATCATTATGGTTGTGGCTCTCATCATTGAAACCACCTTTCCCTGCGAAGAAAAGGCCGTCACCGGTTGTCTGATAGCAGAACTCGGTCTCAGGGTACCAGGTAAAAGGCTCCCTGTAGAGCTCCGGTTCAACGGTTTCGAGCTCATCTTTTATTTCCAGCGATTTGAGGAGGCGGTACAGGTCAGTAGCAACAGACGGGGTTAAGGAACCGGTCCTGATTAAACCCGCATAATGCTTCATCCCTTCGCTTCCTATGCTTTTGCCATAGCGATAGACCAAGGCAGGGTCAACGTTGCCCTTCGCGGACGCATCGGAGAAGTTCACCACCCATCCGTCCCCGATGTAAGAGCGATAGATGTATTCTCCCATATCCTTGACCATTTTGTTCCCGAGGAGGTCGACCTTCCCTCCCGTAATGGTCTTCAGCATTTCCAGATAGTCGAACAGCTTGCCGGCAGCATATCTCCAATAACCCGGGCCTTCTTCGCATGCTCCGTCGGATTTGATGTAGTTCATGAATTCATCGACCGAACGCATGGATTCATACACTGCGTCGGCCAGCACATCCCTGTCATTCTCCAGCAGCATGAATGCTAACAGTGCATTGCTGTTGCACCATGGGTTCCAGTTGTTTATCACAATGCCTTTCTTGCCGCGGGCCATCCAGCTGAACGAGTCGTTGTTCATGTAGACATCCATGACCTTCTTCTGCAGTTCATGCCTGATGCGGCGGGATATTTCCGGATCTACCTTGTCGAACTCATCTTTAAGGAAGTAATAAATCCAGGAATAGCAGTTTGCCATCTGGCCGACTCCCAGGTCGAAGACCAGGTCATCATATGCAGGCAGGGCCCGTTTGGTTTTCTGGGCATTGTTGTGTGCGGAATGTGACCAGGAGGTCATTTCGCTGACCCAGAAGACTCCGTTGATCAGCTGGTCGATGAACCGGCCTTTGCCTTCAGCCATTTCTGCCATGAACAGATCCACTACAGCCGAGTTGTTCGCCTCTTTCTTGTCTTGCATGATGTACCTGTCGCCCGAGCGCTCGAACTCGAAGAAATCCGTGGCATTGACAACTTTCCACTGGTAGTCCAGCCTCTCTTCACCGAGTTTGATGTAATGGTCCTTGAGATCTCCCAGGAACCTGTTCCATCCCTGCCGGTCGGTGTAGGCGGGATAAGGAACCCACTTCTGGCCCAGTACCAGGGATTCCTTTACCTGCTGCTTTGTCGCAGAATTCTTAAGGAGGTTCCTTTCTTCATATGCCCGGGCCTGGAAGGCGAAGGAGAAGAGCAGAGTGAAAATAAGGACTTTCTTGATCATAGGTTATTGTTTTGTTATTGAGAATGAATAGTTTCCTTTCCTGGTCAACTTCTTTGCTGTCAAGGAGACGCGGTACACCTTTTCTCCCCATATGTTCGAAAGACGCGGATCATCCAGGAGGATTGTCTCGATGCTGTAATCAAATGACCTGGGGTCATATGTAAGCAATGCATTCACGCCCTCGACCGAGATGGAGACCTTCCCTTCGGAGACTTTCTTCACGTCTCCCCAGGTCATGAAATTGACGACATTAGGAGCCGAGGCCTGTTTGAGCGCGAATGAGTCATTGACGCGGAGGGTTTTCCCCCCGAGCTGGTAGGAGCGGGTCCATTTGTCCACCTTGGCTGCCTCCGGGAATGCGCCGGCTATGTTCACCGAGAAGAATCCTGGCTTCGCCACTGCATCCGAAGCCTTGTACGCAGGGCCTTCCTTTTCGCCGACTCCGTTGATAACCGGGAGATTGTGGTAGTTGCTCTGCATGCTCCATATCGTATAGCGGCTGCTGTCGAATGTCTGGCGGCGGTAGGTCCCGACACCGGCATCGATCATTACCGGCTGGTTGTCCATGTAGAGGATGAAGGTTCCGACATCATTGTGGTTGTGGCTTTCGTCGTTGTTGCCTCCCTTTGCAGCAACGAAGAGGCCTTCCGGATTGGACAGATAGCAGAACTCGGTCTCGGGGTACCAGACAAATGGTTCGCGGATTTCCTCCGGAGAGGTTTCCGCAAGTTCCTTCTGGATTGTCATGGCCTCGAAAATCCGGTAAATATCCGAGCCTATCCCAAAGGAGGTCGGGGTGCTGTCTTTCCGGTAGAGGGCGGCGGCGAAGTGCTTCATCATCTCGCTTCCGACCCCTTTGCCGAAGCGGTAGACGACGAACGGACTGCTAGAGCCTTTCGCGGGAGCGTCAGCGAAGTTCACCACCCAGTCCAATCCGATGAAAGAATGGCATATGTATTCTCCGGCCCTTTTAAGGTACGGGTGGTTCAGCAGGTTCACTTTCCCTCCTGTGATAGCCTTGAGGATTTCAGTGTAGTCATATAGTTGCGCCCCGGCCGTGTTCCAGTACGAAGGCCCCTCATCGCATGCCCCGTCATGGGTGATGTAGTTTACATACTGGTCCACCGAGCGCATGGATTCCAGGACGGCCTTCGCCAGGGTTTCGCGATCGTTTTCAAGGAGCATGAACGCCATCAGGGTGTTGCCGTTGCACCTGGGGTTCCAGTTGTTCTGCTGCGTCCCTTTGGCTCCGCGTGCCATCCATTCGAAAGAAGAATCGTTCATATACGGATCGAGCACCTTGACCTGCAGCTCATGGCGCAGGCGGCGGGATATTTCCGGATCCACCTTGTCGAACTCATCCTTCATGAAATAGTAGATCCAGGACAGCAGGTGTCCCATCTCAGCTTCACGCAGATCCAGGACAGGCTGGTCATATGACGGCAATGAGCGTCCGGTCCTCTGCTGGACATTGTGCGCCGACGCAGTCCATGAAGTCATTTCGCATATGTGGAAGACCCCGTCAATCAGCGGATCGATGAAACGACCCTTTCCCTCAGCCATTTCCGCCAGGAAGAAGCTTGCCATCGCATGGGTGTTCGAATAATAGGGATTCTCCATGGCCGTCCTGTCGCCGGTGCGCTCGAACTCCAGATAATCAGTAGCCCTGACTACCTGCCACTGATAATCGATCAGGTCATTCCCGTGGTTGATGTAGTTGTCCTTGAACTGGCCGAAAAGGGCATCCCAGCCCTTACGGTCGTAGTAAGAGGGATACTTCACCCACTTCTGGTCCATCACCAGCGACTCTTTCACCTCCTGGGGCGTAGCACTGTTCATGAAAATGTTACGTTCTTCATATGCCCGGGCCTGAAGGACGGACAGGGTGAGGCATAAGAACAGGCTGAGTGATCTGATCTTCATGGTTTATCGCTTTGTTACGGTGAATGAGTACTTTCCGCTTTTCGCCAGCTTCTTTGCCGTGAATGACAACCTGTAAACCTTGTCGCCCCAGACATCCGACAGTATATGGTCGGTCAGGGCAATGGTTTCGATGTTGCAATCGAAGATTTTCGGGTCGTAAGTGAGCTGGGCGTTCACACCTTCTACTGAGATGGAAATCTTCCCGTCGGATTCATTCTTCACATTTCCCCATGTCATGAAGCTGACAGAATTCGGGGCAACAGTCTCTTTAAGCTTGAATGAATCATTAACTTTCAGCTCCTTGCCTGCAAGCTGATAAGAACGTGTCCACTTCTCTACCTTAGCCTCGGCGGGATAAGCTCCGGCGATGTTGACAGAGAAGAAGTTCGGCTTAGCCATTGCTTCCGACGCCTTGTACGCCGCTCCGTTCTTCTGGCCGAACCCGTTGATCACAGGGAGGTTATGGTAATTGCTCTGCATCGTCCATATGGTATATCGCTCACTTGTGAAAGTCTGTCGGGTGTAGTATCCGACTCCGGCATCGATCAGGACAGGCTGGTTGTCCATATAAAGGATGAAACTGCCTACGTCGTTATGGTTATGGCTCTCGTTGTTATTCCCTCCCTTTGCGGCGACAAAAAGTTCTTCCGGATCTGACAGGTAGCAGAACTCTGTCTCAGGATACCACACGAACGGTTCCACGATTGCCTCTGGGGAAGCAGACGCCAGTTCATCTTTGATGGACAGGGCCTCAAATAAGCGGAACAGGTCGTTCCCGCTGAAATAGAATCTCGGAGGAGACACTTTCTTTTCGAAAAGCGCCGCCGCGAAGTGTTTCATCTTTTCGCTGCCGACGGCTTTCCCGAAGCGGTAGATAAGGAAAGGACTGACCCCTCCCTTAGCAGGCGCATCTGCGAAATTGACTACCCAGTCCAGTCCGATGTAGGAATTGCAGATGTACTCTCCGGTCCTCTTAAGGTAAGGATGGGTAAGCAGGTTCACTTTCCCGCCGGTAGCCAGTTTGAGTATCTCGACATAGTCATACAGTTTTCCGCCGGCCAGGTTCCAGTACCGGGGGCCCTCATCGCATGCACCGTCGAAAGTAATGTAATTGACGTACTGGTCTACTGACCGCATCGACTCAAGCACCACCTTTGCCAGGGTATCCCGGTCGTTTTCCATGAGCATGAATGAAAGCAGGGCATTGCCATTGCACCAGGGATTCCAGTTGTTCTGCTTAGTCCCTTTCGCCTTGCGGGCCATCCAGTTGAAGGAGTCGTTCAGGTACGGGTCAAGCACCTTTGCCTTTATTTCCTGACGCATGCGGCGGCTGATCTCCGGGTCGACCTTGTCCAGCTCATCCTTCATGAAATAGTAGATCCACGACATCAACTGCCCCACCTCCGCCTCGCGCAGGTCCAGAACCGGCTGCAGGTTAGTCGGAAGGGCTCTTTTGGTGCGTTGCTGGACAACATGGGCGTTGGCTGACCAAGAAGTCATTTCGCACATCAGGAAGATACCGTCGATCATCGGATCGATAAAGCGTCCCTTCCCCTCGGCCATCTCTGCCAGGAATAGGGCGCCCAATGTCCCCACGTTATTGTAATAACGGCCCTCCATGACGCTGCGGTTGCCCGAACGTTCAAAAGCCAGGTAATCCGTAGCCCTGACGACTTTCCACTCGAAATCGAGCAGATTTTCTCCGGCCTTGATGTAATGGTCCTTATACTGGCCGAAAATGGCGTCCCAGCCGGCGCGGTCGGTGTAGGCCGGGTATTTCACCCATTTCTGGTCCATCACCAGCGATTCTTTTACCTGCTCGGGTGTGGCGCTATTGCAGAATATGTTCCTCTCTTCATATGCACGGGCATATGTCATTGCAAATGAGAGCAGAAGCGCTATGATCGTAAGTTTCTTCATCGCTTTTTGTAAATATATGATTGATAATATGATAATGTCAGTATTTGTATCCGCGTGACTTGTACAGGAGCTTGCCGAATTCCAGGATGTTCAAGGCTATGATGTCCGGATTGACATCGGAGGCTTCAGCAACTTCCAAAGTGGTTTCACCGCTTAGGACCAGGACTCCGAGGTTACCTGCATTGAGCCCGGCAGCGACATCGGTGTAGATCCTGTCCCCGACCATGGCGATCTCATCGCTCTTGAGGCCGAGGCTGTCCCTCAGGGTGTAGAGCATTATGGGATTGGGTTTCCCTATGACGGCATCAGGCAACCTCTTCGTAGCCCCCTCGATGCATCGTGTCAGGGATCCGCAGTCGATCAGGATGGTCTCCTGGTCAGTAGGGCACACCCAGTCCGGATTGGTGGCGATGTAAGGGATCTCCTTCTTTGACGCCCACCATGCCGCCCGGCAGAAGCGCTCATATGTAAGCGTAGTATCGAACGCTACCACGAGCATGTCCGGCCTGTCGGAAGGATCGTCCAGGGTCAGTTCGAAGCCGGCCTTGCGGAACTCCGCCTGCATGCTCGGAGTCCCGAGGGCATATATCCTTTTCACTCCGGGGTAATGCTGGCGAATGTAGTCGATAGTCGCAATGGAGCTCGTATACATCTGCTGGTCAGATGCTTCTATTCCAAGGTTCTGCAACTTCCGCAGATAATCCCCTCGGTTTTTCGTGGGGTTGTTGGTCAGGAACGAGTAACTGATACCCAATGCGGTCAGCATTTCCAGGAAAGCATGGGTGTAGGGGAACAGGGTAGAACCCATATATATTGTTCCGTCCATGTCTAGGGCCACATGCTTGATTTTGGAGCAGGCCGCCATGAGCTGGCGCTCCGTCATGGGCGTAGAGTATTTGTCGAAAGGCATGGTTAAAGAGTAAGTTCCCTGTCTCCCAGGAGTTTCCGTACAAGGAGCGGCTCGTTAGTAGTGATGCAGTCCACCCCGAGGTCAATCATCGCCTTGATGTCTTCTTCTTTATTGACTGTCCAGCAGTTGACACTCATCCCCAGGGCGTGGGCTTCCGCGACCCATTCAGGATGATTTTTCAGCACGTTGTAATGATAGTCCAAGCCATTGATTCCGTCCTTCTTCAGGTCTTTTGGGGAGATGTCACCATTGAGGTACTGGTTCGTAAACTCAGGATATTTCTGGGCTATGACATCGCACATATGCTTGCTGAAGGAGATGAATATGACCTTTGAAGGATCGAAGAGACCATGGCGCTTGAGAGACCTGACGCTCTTGCTGATGAGCAGGTCTTCGCTGCGGTATTTCTCCGGCTTGAGCTCATAGACAAGCACGGTCTTGTCGTTAGCTTTCCCTTGTTTCAGATACTGGTTCAGCGTCGATGGCCATTCCCCGTTCTTGAGCCGGCATGCCTGGACTCTCTTGAAATACCTCAGTTTTGTCTGCTCGATTTCTTTCCCGCCGCGAGTATTGTCATGATTGATCAGAATCTTATTGTCGGCTGTGAGATGTGCGTCGAACTCAGAGCCCCACAAGCCCGCGTTCTGTGCCTCGCGGAGCGAAGCGATGGAATTTTCGGAATTGCCAGCGGCCTCGCATTTCCAGAAGCCGCGGTGGGCGGTGATTGCAATCTTGTGCTGTGCTCCGGCACCTGCGGAGAAAAGGAGGATTATTGAAGCGGCGAGAGCCGTCCGGATCAGGGAAGTGATGTGATTAGTCATATGAATGTGTTTCCTGTGTTATTGTATATACGATTTCACCTTACCAAGATAGCTATTTTTTTCGTTATATTTGACAATCACTAATTACAATAAGCACTATTAATGGACAGAAGGAATTTTTTGAAGACTTCGGTTGCGGCGACAGCCTTGGCCAGCATGGATTTTCCCGCATTGGCCTCAAAAGTCAAATCTTATGGTAAGGAGCGGCTCAGGGTTGCCATTTTAAGTGACATCCATGTAGCCAACAAGGCCACGGAGGCATGCTTTCTCAAGGCCCTGAACTATTTCAAGGAGAGGAGGGTCGATGCGGTGCTGATTGCCGGGGACCTGATCGATGACGGCTTGATGCCTGAATACCGCGTTGTCGTTGATGACTGGTACAGCGTGTTCCCCGACGACAAGTATCCCGACGGGAAAAAGATCGAAAGGCTCATTGTCTATGGCAACCACGAAATAGAAGGACACAAATACAAGGGTGCGAGGAGCCATCATAGCCCAGAGGTCCTTAAGCGTGATATCATTCTCCCGGTGAAGGAAAAATTCTGGGAAGAATGCTGGCATGAGAAGTTCCAGCCCATATACATGAAGGAGGTGAAGGGCTACAAGTTTATCGGCGCGCACTTCGTCAACATGCAATACATCCCCGGGCTTGACGAATACATGAAATCGATCGAGGATCAGCTTCCGAAAGACAAGCCCTTCTTCTATTTCCAGCATATGCATCCCAAGGGGACTTGTTCGTCGCCTTGGGTGTGGGGAATGGACGACGGCGCGTCTACGGAGGTGTTGTCACGCTACCCGAATGTCATAGCGTTTTCAGGCCATTCCCACACCACGCTTACGGACGAGAGAGTCATATGGCAGGGCGCGTTCACCAGCGTAGGAACAGGTTCCCTGAAGTTCATGGTCCCGCTCGGCGGCCGCGAGAACAGCAAGGTCTTCGCCAGCACTGAGAAGGTGCCGGCTCAGATGCCCGTCCTGTCCGGCAACAAAGGCCATCACGCCCAGATGATGACCGTATATGATGACTACATCGTGCTTCAGAGGCACGAGTTCGAGAACGACGAGGATCTCGGCACATGGGTCATTCCGCTCAAGGGCAATGCCAAGCCATACTCTTTCGAGTTGCGCGAAAAGACCGAAAAGGCTCCCCAGTTCTACGGTAATGAAAAGGTTACCGTAGGGGAGAGGGTTCCTGGAAAGGACCGTTATGGGGAGGAACAGGATCAGGTTACCGTGGAATTCCCTGTCGCAGTTTCGCACGACGGATTTCCTCGTCCCCTCGATTACGAAGTGCAGATCGAGGAAGAAGGCGTGGATGTGTTCAAGGCCGTCCTGACCAAGAGGGTCTTCTCAAACACCTATTTCTTCGGGGAAAAGAAGGATTCCGAGCAGCCGGTCAAGTGCGTTTTCAGCGTGCGCGAGTTGCCTATGGACAAGAAATTCCGTTTCGCGGTCAGGCCCTGCAATGGCTTCGGTCGGAAGGGTGAACCAATTTATTCAGAATTATTTCCAGAGGGGAAATTCGCATAGGACAGATTTAGGATAAGTTTTAGCATATGGACAGAAGGAATTTTTTGAAGACATCGGTTGCGGCGACGGCTCTGGCGAGCATGGATTTCCCCGCATTGGCATCTAAAGTCAAGTCTTATGGGAAAGAGAGGCTTAAAGTAGGTATTTTAAGTGACACCCATGTAATCAACGAAGCTTCTCAGAAATGCTTTATCAAAGCCCTGAACTATTTCAAGGAGAGGAGGGTGGATGCAGTTTTGATTGCCGGCGACATGACCGACAACGGAATGATGCCCGAGTACCGTTCCGCCGTCAATGACTGGTACAGCGTGTTCCCCGACGACAAGTATCCCGACGGGAAGAAAATAGAGAGGCTCATAGTCTATGGCAACCACGAAATCGAAGGACCGACATATGGATACGTGAAGAAAGCATATGGCGAAGAGGTCTGTAAGCGTGACGCCATCGCCCCGGTCAGGGACAAATTCTGGGAAGAATGCTGGCATGAGAAATTCCAGCCGATATACATGAAAGAGGTGAAAGGCTACAAGTTCATAGGCGCGCACTTCAACAGGGACTTCATCCCCGGGCTTGACGAATTCATGAAATCGGTCGAGGACCAGCTTCCGAAAGACAAGCCCTTCTTCTACTTCCAGCATATGCACCCGAAGGGGACATGTTCGGCCCCCTGGGTGTGGGGACAGGACGACGGTTCGGTCACTGAGATATTGTCCCGCTACCCGAATGCCATCGCATTCTCCGGCCATTCCCACACTCCGCTTACTGACGAGAGGGTCATATGGCAGGGCGCATTCACAAGCATCGGCACGGCATCCCTGAGGTACATAATCCCGATCGGAGGCCGCGAAAACAGCAAGGTCTTCCAAAGCAATGAGAAGGTGCCCTCGCAGATGCCCGTCCTCTCCGGCACCGCAGGACACCATGGCCAGATAATGACCATATATGACGACTGCATCGTGCTGCAGAGGCACGAATTCGAGAATGACGAGGACCTCGGCAGCTGGGTGATTCCGCTCAAGGGTACTGCCAGGCCGTTCTCTTTCGAAGAGAGGGAGAAAACAGAGAAGGCTCCTCAGTTCTTCGACTCTGCAAAGGTTGCCGTAGGGGACAGGAAAGCCGGAAAAGACCGTTACGGGGTGGCGCAGGACCAGGTCACTGTGGAATTCCCCGCCGCCGTTTCACATGACGGGCTGCCTCGTCCCCTGGACTACGAAGTACAGGTCGAGGAAGCCGGCATTGACGTGTTCAAGGCCGTCCTGACAAAGAGGGTATTCTCAAACATTTATTTCCTCGGCGAGAAAAAGGATTCCGAGCAGCCTGTCAAGTGTGTTTTCAGCGTGAATGAGCTGCCTCTGGACAAGGAGTTCCGATTCGCCGTAAGGCCCTGCAATGGCTTCGGCCGTAAGGGAGAACCCATTTATTCCGAAGTGTTTCCGGCAGGGAAATTCGCTTAGGATAGATAATTTGGACAGTACTTGAATATGAATAGAAGAGATTTTTTGAAAGACTCCGCGAAGATAGCTGCCGTAGCGGCAGTGTCTTCCACTGCCAATGCATTTGCAGGCACCGCAGCAGCTGAGGAGAAGAAGGAAGAAGCCCCGGCAGCGGGGGAGGGAACTTCCGTTGCAGAAGAACTTCAGGTCCCGGAGACTCCTCAGGAGCCGCAGCCCCAGCCTGCCGGCGGAAAACTTATCATCTCCGCTCCAATGCTGCAGAACTATGCCGAGACCAGCATGGGAGTCGCATTCGCCGTCTCCGACATGGCAAACGGTTTCGTGAGCTACAGCGAGAGCCCGGACATGCGGGATACCGTCACGGTGAAATGCGGAGGCTTCCGTGTCACCGACATGAATGACAAGGTCATGCTCGTCAGGCTTACCGGCTTGAAACCGGCGACCAAGTACTATTACACTATAGGAGCCGACCGCATATCCTACAAGGGCGGTTATGCCATGAAGATCCTGGGTACTGAGAAAGACGAAAGGGTTTACAGTTTCCGCACCGCAGGCAAGAAGGCCGATCCGCATTTCTGCGTGATCAACGACACCCATGCGAAGTGGGAAACCTTCGACCTACTGACAAAGAAACTGGCGGTCCTGGCGCCTTCATGCGTCATATGGAACGGGGATGCTTCCAATGTTGAGGAGAGTATCGACAGCCAGGTGGAGATCTTCCTGAACCCGCCGGTTACGACTAAGGATTTCGCTTCGGAGATTCCGTATCTCTTCAGCCCGGGGAACCACGATTCCCGCGGCATGGCCAACCGCCATATCGAAAGGGTATGGATGTTCCGCCAGAACGAGGAGCGCAGTCCCCGGGACTGGGACCTCGGCCGCAACTTCGCGGTCAGGATGGGAAGCGTTGCCATGATCGGCCTGGACACAGCCGAAGACAAATTGGACACCAATCCGCTCTTCGCCGGCCTGTTCAGCAGCAAGGCTTACCGTGAGGCCCAGACGCTTTGGCTCAAGGATGCCCTGAAGCGTCCCGAAATAGCTTCAGCTCCGTATCTGGTGGCATTCTGCCACATTCCCCTCTTCGATCCGGATCCTACAGCGAATCCCGGCGATGTCGCTCCTGCAGACAAGGACCCCAGGTACACGACCGATTTCGCCCACTGGCAGCGGACCTGCGCTAACATGTGGGGACCGCTCCTGAAGAAAGCCGGATGCCAGCTGGTGATTACGGCGCACCAGCATAAATATCGTTATGATGCTCCGGATAAGGAGCGTGGCTGGGCCCAGATCGTGGGTGGCGGTCCGCATATGCGTGAGAAGAGTTACCCGACTATAGTCGAGGGAAAGGTGGAGAAAGGCAAGCTGGGTATTACCGTGCATAACATTTTTACCGGCCAGGTGCAGGAGACATTCTCATTTGCTCCCCGCCGTAGACGCAGTTCAGAGTAACCATTAATCCAATGTATATATGAAATTGACAGTTAGATATTTCGCCTTCATCGCCGCCGCACTGGTGCTTGCGGGCGGTTGTGCAAAGTCAGGCAAGACGACGGACAAGGACAACCTCCGCCTGGTGTACTGGAACATCCAGAACGGTATGTGGGATGGTCAGGATGACGATTTCGCCCGTTTCACGGCTTGGGTCGAGGCCCGCGAGCCGGACGTCTGCGTCTGGTGCGAGGCCCAGCCCATCTTCAAGAGCGGGACAGCCGACTATCTCGATGACATCGATTCATGGCGTACCGATGAGCGTCTGCTCTCATTCTGGAAGGACATGGCGGCCCGCTACGGGCACAAATATGTCTTCCTGGGCGGCCACAGGGACAATTATCCCCAGATCATCACCTCCAGATACCCGATCAAGGAAATCGCCCGGATCACCGGGACCGAAGAAGTAATCGTATCGCACGGGGCCGGATGGGCGCAGATCGAGAAGAACGGCAACACTCTGAACATAGTGACTCTCCACACCTGGCCGCAGGCATATGCTTACGGAGCCCAGGACCGCGAGAAGAGCAAAGCCGAGCATGGCGGTGACTATTTCCGCCGTGCGGAGATGGAGTACATATGTGAGCATACCATCGGTAGTGTGGAAGGAGCCGAGAACCAGATGTGGATGATGATGGGGGATTTCAATTCCCGCTCCAGGGTGGATCAGGACACCTACAAATACGAGGAGCCGACTACTGCATATCTGGTGCACGATTACATCAGGGAGAATACCCCGTATCTGGACGTGATCCACGAGTTCTATCCGGATAAGTTCTACACGACTACCGGAGGTCAGGCGAGGATCGATTTCGTCTATTGTACCAAACCTTTGTTCGACAGGATCAAGACTGCCAGGGTTTACACCGACGCCTACACTGCACCGGTTCGCGACGCCAAGAAGATTTCAAACTTCTGGCATCCGTCCGACCACAGGCCTATAGTAGTGGATTTCGACCTTCACAAGTAGGGACGGTTCCCCGGGGCTGTATGCCCTGAAAACCGTTCGCTTCGCTCATCCCTCCCACTCCTGACGGAGCGGGCCCCTCCCTCTCAACGACGCCGAGGGCGGCTACGGGTTTTCAGGGCATACAGCCCCGGGGAACCTGATGCAAGACTTTGCGGTAGAACTCCGCTTTGTTTTCAAGTTTCATCGGATATGCCCTCGAGGAGGAAGGTATCCTGTGCCATGTCACCTCCCTGGTGCCTCTGACGGTGGGGACTGCGACGTTGATGCTGCCTCCGACCGGAGGCGTCCCTTCCGGAGCGCAGCCAAGGCGGCTGAAGATTGCCATGAGTTCTTCCGAGGCTTTGCCTCCGGTGGTGACAATCGTGTGGCACTGAGGTATTTCCTCCAGCATGGCCGGGACATCGCTGCTGCGGACTATCTCCAGGAATGCATCGCTGGCATTGCCTTTGAGGCGGCGTACGGTCCTGGCAGTGTCGAAAAAGGCGAGTCCCTTTTCCCGGCAGAAAGACTCGATGAGATCTTTGTCGAAGCGCTTCGCTCCTTCACACTCGAAATGTCCCCGGTCTCCGAAGAAGAGCAAGCCCATGATCCGCCAGAAATCATTGTTGAAATTCGGGTAGAAGAAATCCATGGACCATCTGGCCCGCGGCGGCGGGAAGCTTCCCAGGAACAGGACCGAGGCCCCTTCCGGGAGGAAAGGTTGCAGGGGATGGTTCTCGACGGCTATGTCCTGCCCGGGCATAATGCGCTAAACGCTACAGTTCATATGCCTTGGCTTCGAGCCGCTTGATGCGGGTCTCGCCGAGGGCTTTGATGTGGATGGCGGGGGTCGTTTTGTAGAGCCGGACGCCGAGGATCTCGCATCCTTCTTCCGCGTGATCGAATGCATATTTCCGGTTCCCCGGCATGGTGACTTCGATGGAGCCTTTGAAGTCGAGTTTCAGGGTGAGCGCGGCGAAGTCCGGAGTCGAGGACGGGGTCCACTCGAAGCTCTGGCCTCCGTCCAGGGAGAGCCTCTTGCAGACCTTGGAGTCATATGCCCTCCTGCCTTCGTCCTGATGCCACCAGAAGTCGCTGAGCTGGATCGTGACCCCGTCCATTGCCGCCCTCTGCTCGTGCGGAGCGGGGAAGATCGATGCCTGTACTTCGGCCCCGGCGGCCTTCATCGAATCGATGTAGGGCTTTATCAGCATGTCGTATTTCATGGTGCTGATGCCGAAACGCCCGCCGAATGAGGAGGCGTTTGCGATGGCGGTTTCTGCCGGAACGCGTCCGGGATCCAGCAGGATGAGGCAGTTGGAGAAGGACCGGATCTCATCCAGGGCGGCCTTTGTGCTGGTGAAGCCTATCCAGTTTTCTCCCAGTTCCTCCTGGGCGAGCCTGTAGGACTCGACGATGGAACTGTGCAGCATCGGGATGATACCGTACTTCTTGCAGGCCTCCACTTCCTCCTTGAATGTCGGGATCGGGGTCCTCAGGGCCGGGTCGGTGGATTCCAGGACATATCCGGAGCGAAGCTGCTCATATGTCAGGTCTTTCACATAGACCGGCTCGGTTATCGGGGAATAATCGGATGCATTGCGCATCGTCCTGTTGATGGTGGCGTCATGCATGATGACCATTACGCTGTCGAGGGTGTACTTTACGTCGCACTCGATTGCGGGATATCCGTACCGGGCGGCCATCTGGACGCCTGCTGGGCAGTTCTCATTGATATAGAATTCTTTACTGTCCTTGAGCCAGCATCCCCTGTGGGCTACCGCCTTGGGCAGTGTCACCTTGTGGGCTGGTGATTCAGGCCAGGTGATGCCCTGGCTGCAGGATGTGGAAAGGGCGGCTGCCATCAAAGCACCGGCAATGATATAAAGGGGTTTCATCATGATGCGGATAAGGTTATCAGTGTTCAAACAAGGTAAAGTTAGTCTTTTTTTCCTATCTTTACTAACTGTCTTAGATAACACTGAAACAAAATGAAAAAGATCAGCAGAATCTGCCTGGCAGCGGCGGCGCTCTCTATTGCCGTTTCCTGCACCAGGTCATCCCTCGTCCCCGTTAAGCTGAGGGTGGAATCCATGGAAAATGCCAACTGCATTGATGTGGCCTCTCCAAGGCTCACGTGGATTGACGAGCCGGTATCGGACAAGGTCCGTAATGAGAGCCAGAGCGCCTACAGGATAGTTGTGGCCTCGTCCCTGAAGGATCTCCGTTCAGGGAAGAACCTGCTCTGGGACACTGGAAAGACGGAATCCCCCTGTGCCCTGAGGATCAACTATGCCGGCAGCCCCCTGGCCAGCGGCCAGGACTACTGGTGGAAGGTGATGGTCTGGGACAGCAAGGGAAAGGCTTCGGCCTGGAGCCGTCCTGGGAAATGGACCATGGGAATGATGGATCCCGGAGGATGGAAAGCGTCCTGGATAGGCGCTCCCTACCAGAGGGAAGAGTCCGACACGGTGGACCAGCCCGCACCCCTTTTCCGGAAAGAATTCAGTGTGAAGAAGAAAGTGAAATCGGCCAAGGCCTTTGTCTCGGGTCTGGGCTTTTTCGAGATGTTCCTGAACGGGCAGAGGATAGGGGATGACCGCCTGGTTCCGAACCTCACCGGATACACCTCCAGGAAAGACCTTGACAAGGTTTTCATCGCACTCAAGGATCATTTCAGGGGTTACAGGGTGACCTATCTGGTGTACGATGTCACAAAAGACCTGAAAGTCGGGGAGAATGCCGCCGGAGTCGTAGTCGGGGCCGGTTTCTACAACACCCACTGGGAGAGATGGACCAAGGCATTCGGGTCCCAGAGACTGCTTTGCCAGATAATGATAGAATATGAGGACGGCGAAAAGGAGACTGTGGTCTCGGACACCTCCTGGAAATCAGCTCCTTCCGCCATCACGTTGAATGACATCTATCACGGGGAGACATATGACGCCAGGCTCGAGCATCCGGGCTGGACGACTGTGGGATATGATGATTCCTCCTGGTCGAACGCGGTTCCGAGGGTTGCTCCCGAAGGTCAACTGCGCGCCAGCGATGCCCCGCTCGACAGGATTACCATGACACTGGATCCCAAGTCCCTGACGAAAAATGATGACGGGAGCTACGTGGTGGACTTCGGCACCGAGATTTCCGGCTGGATCCATTTCAAGGACATCGTCGGGAAGGCCGGGGACACCCTGAGGGTCAAATTCATATGCGAATCGAAAGAGGGCGACCAGGTGTACGTGTTCAAGGATTCCAATCCGGTCTCCTATGCTCCGAGGTTCACCTGGTTTGTCTTCAGTAAGGCCAGGATAACGGGAATCGAGACCCTTTCCATGAAGAACCTTGTGGCCGAGGCCGTCAACAACGATGTCAGGATCGATTCCCGCTTTGAGACTTCCGTCGGCCTGCTTGACAGCATCAACATCATATGGAGACGCTCCCAGATGGACAACATGCACGGGGGCATCGCCAGCGACTGTCCGCACAGGGAGCGTTCCCCGTACACCGGAGACGGTCAGGTGTCTTGCGCCACCGTCATGTCGAATTTCGATGCTGAGGCCTTCTACCGCAAATGGATCAGGGATATGAATGACACCCAGGACGTCGAGACCGGCTACGTTCCCAATTCGGCCCCGTGGCAGCCCGGCAGCGGCGGTGGAGTCGCCTGGGGAGCTGCGATGGACATCATCCCGTGGGAGCACTACAGGCATTATGCGGATGTGGACATCCTGAAGGATAACTACTTCGCCATGAAGGAATACATCCGGCATATGGAGAACTGGATCACTCCCGAAGGGACGATGTTCCAGAAGATGGCGGATGTCATTAGTGGAAACTGGCAGAGGTGGTTCAATCTGGGCGAGTGGGCTCCTGCATATGATCTGCCTTCAGATGAACTGGTGCACACTTTCTATCTCTGGTACTGCGCTGACATCGTGGCTAAGGCTTCGGGTGTCGTAGGGACCAAGGAGGACACGGAGTATTACGGGGGACTTGCCGAACGGACAAGGGACGCCTTCATGAAGAAGTTCTACGATCCCGAGTCCAAGTCATTCGGAGAATATGGATCCAATGTCCTTGCGCTCAAGATGGGTGTTCCGGACGGGATCCGTGCCGATGTCGTGGAGACTCTCCGGAATGAGATAGGGGTAAAATACAACGGCCATCTCAATACCGGTATCTTCGGGACGCGCTTCCTCTTCGAGGTCCTGGCAGATAACGGCCTCAACGACCTGGCCTTCAAGGTCATCACCCAGAGGGATTTTCCGAGCTTTGGACACTGGCTGGCGCAGGGCGCCACGACTACCTGGGAAATGTGGGACGGGCATAACTCCCGCAACCACCCCATGTTCGGCGGCGGCCTCGTCTGGTTCTATGAGAAACTTGCTGGGGTACAGATTGACGAGAAGGAGCCTGGTTACAGGCACATCATAGTCGAACCGGTCCCCGCCACTGGTTTGGAGAAAGTTGTTTATTCGAAGGAAACTCCTTACGGAACAGTTGTTTCCGAGGTTAGAAACACTCGTGACGGACTCTCCCTTGACCTTACCGTACCGGTGGGCAGCTATGCTACGGTCACCCTTCCCGGGAAGGAGAGCCAGACCGTCGGCCAGGGTAAATGGCATTTTTAAGCAAATGTTTTTTTAATGGACGCAGCAACAACCAAGAGGTACCATTTGTGGGAGTGGCGGACTATCATCGTGCTGATGATAGGATATGCCCTGTTTTATTTTGTCAGGAAGAACCTCAGCATGGCCATCCCGGCCATGGAGGCGGAGCTTGGGCTGAGCAAGGTTCAGCTGGGTATTTTCATGACTCTCAACGGAGTCATATACGGGGCGTCAAGGTTCGTGAACGGGATGCTGGTCGACCGCTTCAGCCGCCGCAAGATCATGTCGCTCGGACTCCTGCTCTCGTGCATAGTCAACTTCATAATTGCCTTCAGCCCGAAGATGAACGGGTTCATGCACCTTCTCGATTCGGAAGGGAAGGCAACCATGGGCCTGGTTTACCTGATCGGTTCCCTCTGGCTGGTCAACGGCTACCTGCAGGGAATGGGAGTGCCGCCTTGCGTAAGCCTTCTTTCCCATTGGGTCCGTCCGAAGGAGCTCCCGACGAAACAGGCCATATGGAACACCTCGCACAGCGTCGGGGCCGGACTGGTGCTGCTTCTGTGCGGATTCCTGCTGAAGCGCTTCGGCTACAGCGCCTGGAATCTCTGCTTCATAGTCCCTGCCGCCATAGCCTTGGTGGGGGTTCCGGTGATCTTCTTCGGAGTCAAGGATGATCCTTCTCAGGTCGGCCTTCCCCCGGTGGACAAGATGGATGATGCTGACGGGAAACCCGCTTCGAGTGAGAAGCCTCTCAGCAAGGCCTTGCAGGACAGGATAATGGTGAAGATGGTCTTCGCCAATCCCATCCTCTGGACCATCGCTCTCGCCAACTTCTGCATGAACGTGATCAGGGGGACGATCCTGGACTGGGGAGGCACTTTCCTGGTGCAGGACAAGGGCCTTGAAATCTCCATGGCCGGAACCGTGATGGGCTCTTGTGAGCTCATCGGCGGCATCCTCGGAATGCTTGTCTCAGGCTGGGTCACCGACAGGTTCTTCGCCCACAGGGCCCACAGGACCTGCCTGATCTGCATGGTGATGACAACCATATGCTTCACCTTGTTCTGGGGCTGTACCGGCTTGGTTCCTGCGATCATATTCCTTATCCTCTCCGCATTTTTCATATATGGCCCGCAGGCCCTCTATGGCACCTGCGCATCCATGCAGAGCACGAAATATGCGGCCGGAACGGGCAACGGAGTCATCGGTATCCTCGGCTATCTGAGCACTTTCATTTCGGGCATATGGTTCGGTGCCATAGCTGATTCCGCCCTTGGGTGGAACCGGGTGTATGTACTCACCATTGCCTTCGGCATCCTGGGCTCGATCATAATCGCACTCATATGGAAGGTTCCTGCGACTGGATATGGAAAGGTCAACAAAATAATCGAGGAGTGGAATGAAACACACTAAGAGACTGATAGGCCTGGACCTTGACGGAACGCTGACCCAGCACCGCAGTCCGCTCAGCCCGGAGGCCAGGGCTCTGCTGGATGAACTCGGATCCAGGTACAAGATAGTCATGGTTGGAGCCGGGAACGCCCCGCGCATCTACCATCAGATGGAAGAGTATCCCATCGACATAATAGCGAATTACGGGATGCAGGAAAGCCGCATCATCGACGGGATATTTACCATCATACGGGACGACAAGGTCATTCCTGACAAGGAGTTTTTCATGAGGGAATGCAGCCGTCTCCGCGAGAAATACGGCTACACTTCATATGTCGGCAATCCCCTGGAATTCCATGAAAGCGGGATGGTTACATTCCCTCTGCTCGGAACCGGGGCCGCTATTGAGGATAAGTTGGTTTTCGATCCGGACCGCAGGAAACGCCATGTCCTCTATCCTGAGGTGATAGAGGTTTTCAAGGACTATTCGGTCTTCGTTGGAGGCTCTTCGTCGTTCGACATCACTCCGGCGCAGTACAACAAGTTCGACGCTATGGTCCGGTACGGCTGCGAGAACGATTATTCGGTTGAGGAGATGCTATACGTGGGCGACGACTTCGGTGAAGGAGGCGGCGACAGCCACATCCGTCTCGGAGGGATGGATTATATCCAGATCGAAGATTACCGCCAGGCTCCTTCGCAGCTCCAATTCCTTCTGGACTGAATCATTGGCCCGGACAGTTGACCATATGACTCCTGCACCTAAAGGTGCCCTGGACGGGAAAATGTCGTCATATGGCCAACTGTCCGGGCAAAGTACTCAGTGGAAGAGCACCTTACAGACTGAAAGATTGTAGTTTCCGTCTTTCGTAGCCTTTCCCTGGTAGAACAGCCAGACACTTCCGTCTTCATCCTGGAAGACACCCGGGTGTCCGCTCTCTCCGGCATTCCATGTGCCCGGAGCTCCGTTGGTATAAAGGAGTCCGTTGGGCTCTATGCGCTGATAGTTGTACCCGTCCTTTGAGGTTGCCAGTCCGATCATCTGGAGTTCATGATTGTAGGCTCCAGCGTAGAACATGTACCAGAGTCCCTTGTGCTTTATTACGGTCGGGGCCTCGATGCAGTGCTGTTCCCAGGGGAAATCGGGCTTGAAGAAGGGCTCGTCAACAGACAGGAGGGTCCATTTGTCCGGGCCGTAGTCGCTGCCGTAAGGAGCCTCGGCCATTCCCAGCATCTGGACCGTCTGGGTGGTCTCGCGGGTGGCGAACATCAGGATCATCTTGTTGCCTACGCGGTACACCTCGGCATCGATCGAGCGGTCGATGGACCACTTGGTGGAAGGTACAATAATGGGCTCGTCGAAGGTGTTGGTGAAGGTTATGCCGTCCTTGCTGACAGCATGCCATATGTTATTGTTGTTATGTGCGGGTCCCCAGCGGCGCTGGTAGAACATATGTATCTGTCCGTCAATTACTTTGACGCAGGGTGCGACACCTCCCCATATGGGATTCCCCTTGGTGTCGCGAAGGTCGAGTTCACCGACTCGGAACCAGTGGACCAGGTCGCGGCTTTCCGCTATTCCCGAATGCCATCCTTTTCTCTCGGGGGTAGCACCTTCCGGAACCCTGTCTCCGGTGTAGGAAGTAATGGAGTAGTACATGAGGTACCTGTCCCCGTTGCGGATTACGGTAGGGTCTTTGGCGAATGGTTCTCCCGTCCTGGATGCGTCGCCGTACTGCATTTCGTCCATCGGGATGAGTTCAACCGTAGCAGGAGTTGCGGCATTGTGCTGGCAAGCCGCGGCTGCGATGATAGCAAGTGCAAAGAGAAACTTTTTCATGGTAGTAAATATAGCCTTTATGCAAAAATATAATACTTTTGTGTAAAAGACTATCGCGATGAGAATAATTCGTATCGTTGCAGCGGTGGCGCTGTTTTTCGTGGCATCGACACTTTCCGCCCAGCAGAGAAAGACATCCGAGTCTGTGTGGACATGGCACGAAGGCGTGGCCATCCCCATGCCTCCCATGGAACACCCCAGGCTCTACATCCGTCCATCCGGCCTTGAGGACCTGAAAGCGAGGGTCGAGACCCCGGAAGGGAAGAAGATAATATCCAGGCTTACAGCTCTTTCCGTTGACAGGACTCCTGAAGAGGAGGCGGCCGAGACTGACCATGGATTCCGGTATTATTTCAAGATGCGCGGGCTGACCAGCAAAGTGCAGCTCCAAGCCTTGGACTATCTTCTGACCGGGAACAAAACGGAGGCGCGCTCAGCCATCACATCCCTTTTGGATTCGCTCCGCAATTGTTCGTTCGGCACGAAGCAGGACCTTTCCCGCGCCAGCGGGGTAATGCTCATGGTCGGTGCGATAGTATATGACTGGTGCTATCCGGAATTCACCGCCGCGGAAAGGGAGGCATATGTAAAAGAGTTCATCAGGATAGCGGGCCGGATGGAGTGCGGATATCCTCCTAAGGGGGATGAGACCGTAGCGGGACACCTTTGCGAATGGATGGTGCTGAGGGATATGCTCTCGGCAGGCATCGCGGTGTACGATGAGTATCCCGATATGTACAATCATGCGGCGAAGATGATCTATGAGAGCTATATTCCGGTGAGGCGGTATTTCTATGCAGGGCACAATTACCATCAGGGAACAAGCTATGCAAATGTGCGTCTGACCAATGATTTTCTCTCGCTGTGGATCCTGGACAGGATGGGCGCAGGGCAGATATATGGTGACGACATGAAGTTCATGATGTACGACCTTATCTACCGGCTCCGGCCTGACGGGCAGGTGCTCCCGGCTGGAGACGTGAACCATAACAGGCGTTCGCCGAACACATACCAGAATCCGATGATGCTGGCGTCCAGTTATTTCCATGATCCTTACCTGGCCGCCCAGTTCGAGAGGAATCCGGTTGTGGAGCCTCATTGCCTGATCTTTGAACTGCTATGGAGGGATTTCTCCCTGAAGGGAAAGGCTCCGGATGACCTGCCCCTGACTATGTACAGCGGCACTCCGTATGGCTGGATGGTGGCCCGTACCGGGTGGGACGACAGCAGCGTGATCGCCGAGATGAAGGTGAATGAGAAATTCCCCGGCAACCATCAGCATGCCGACGGAGGGGCCTTCCAGATTTACTACAAGGGTCCTCTTGCGATTGACTCCGGTTTCTACCAGGGGCTGAAAGGAGGATACAACAGCCAGAACAACAAGAACTACACTAAGCGTACGATAGCCCACAATTCGCTTCTGGTTTACGATCCGGATGAGGTGTTCCCGATCTGGAACTATGGAGGTGAGGACAAGACGGAATTCGCGGCGAATGACGGCGGCCAGAGGCTTCCCGGGGAGAAGTGGAGGACATGCCGGACATATGAGGAGCTTATGACTGATGAATTCGCTGTGGGCCAGGTGCTTGCGCACGGTTTCGGACCCGATCCGAAGGTTCCGGACTACACTGTCCTGAAAGGGGACATCACCAAAGCATATTCTTCCAAAGTCAAAGAGGTGAAGAGATCGTTCGTGTTCCTGAATCTCCATGATGAGAAGGTTCCGGCGGCGATGATAGTGTTCGACAAGGTAGTTTCATCCAATCCCGCTTTCAAGAAATTCTGGCTGCTCCACAGCATTGAGGAGCCCCAGGCCGACGGGAGCTCTTTTACCGTAAGGAGGACGAAGAACGGGGATTCCGGCCGCCTTCAGTGCGATGTGCTTCTGCCTGCCGCGGACAATCTGAAACTCTCCAAGGTAGGAGGGGAAGGACATGAGTATGAAGTGTTCGGGGTGAATTATCCGGATGTGCAGAAGGCTCCTGACGATGCAGGCGAGTGCGGTAGCTGGAGGGTGGAGCTTTCTCCCCTGAAACCCGCGGCGGAGGATGTCTTCCTCAATGTGATGCAGATTGCCGGAGAAGGAGATGATAAACTTCCTGAAGCGAAATATTTCAAGGGTTCCGGTTCCGGGAAGTCCGGACCGGCCGGTCTGGCCGGTGCCTTGGTGGCCGGCAGGGCGGTGACATTCAGTCTCGACGGAGGGATGCTTTCGCAGGCCGCTTTCGTGCTTCCGAAGGGAGCTCCGAGGTACAAGGTCCTGGTGACCGACCTGGAATACGGGACATATGTGATCAAGACCAGTGCCGGCAGTTCTACGGTGGAGGTTTCCGGCGCGGATCATGTGGCCTGGTTCGAAGCCGCTCCCGGTAAAGTGTCCATATGGCGCATGTAGGTGAAATCATATCGCTGGTAGTCGCGGTCTTCTGGACTGCGACCGCCCTTTGTGCGGATGAGGCCAGCCACCGCATAGGTTCGATGACGGTAAACGTCATCCGCCTCTGCCTGGCTTCGGTGTTCCTTGGTGCTCTCCTGTGGATTACTATCGGCCATCCCTATCCTGTGTATGCCGACGGCAAGACATGGTTCTGGCTAGCTCTCTCTGCTGTGGCAGGCTATCTTTTCGGGGACTGGTGCCTGTTCAATTCCTATCTGGTGATAGGAGCCCGTTTCGGGCAGCTGTTCATGACCCTGGCGCCTCCTTCGGCTGCCCTCGCCGGCTGGGTGATGCTGGGGGAGTCGATGACCTGGAAGACAGCCCTCGCCATGGTGGTAACTCTCAGTGGTATAGCTATTTCCATCTTGAGTCGCGGTCAGGGGCACTCTGTAAAGCTTTCACTTCCCCTGAAGGGAATCCTGCTCGGAATAGGAGCCGGAGTCGGCCAGGGAGTCGGACTTGTCCTGAGCAAGATAGGCATGCAGTACTATTCACAGGCTCTCCCTGCCGAAGTGCCCGGGGCTATGGAAACGATGATGCCTTTCGCTTCAACTATGATCAGGGCAATCGTCGGAGGCGCCGGTTTCCTGCTCATAATGTGGCTCAGCGGCCGGATAGGGGATCTTGTCAAGGCGGCCCACAACCGGGCAGGCCTTGCATATGCCTGCCTTACCACCCTTTTCGGCCCCGCGCTCGGAGTGTCGCTGTCGCTGATGGCGGTGCGGTATGCCGATGCGGGAATCGCATCTACCCTCATGGCACTGACCCCCGTCCTCATAATCGTTCCATATGCTATTATCCACAAGCAGAAGATCAGGTTCAAGGAGGTCCTGGGAGTTGTGGTCAGTATGGTGGGAGTTACCATGTTCTTTCTCTGAAAATCACTGGAAATAAGTTATATTTGTTTTGTACCAGAAAGGAAATCATATGGATAATAAAATCTCAAAGGTCTTTTTTACTGACTTCAGGACCCGCAGCGGAGGAGAGAATCTCCCTGCAAAGCTGAAAAGGCTCGCGCGTTTCGCCGGAATCGGAGACATCGATATGGACGGAAAGTTCGTGGCCATCAAGATGCATTTCGGGGAATATGGTAACATAAGCTATCTTCGCCCGAACTATGCCGCTGCCATAGTGGAGCTGGTAAAGGAGATGGGTGGAAAGCCTTTCCTGACCGACTGCAACACAATGTATCCAGGAATGAGGAAGAATGCCCTGGAGCATCTGGAGTGCGCCTGGAAGAACGGATTCACCCCCTTGTCGGTCGGATGTCCCGTCATTATCGGAGACGGACTCAAGGGTACTGACGACATAGGGGTGCCTGTAGAAGGTGGAGTTTACACTAAAGAGGCCAGGATCGGGCGTGCCATAATGGATGCAGACGTATTCATCAGCCTTACCCATTTCAAGGGCCATGAGATGACCGGGTTCGGGGGCACGATAAAGAACATAGGCATGGGATGCGGGTCCCGGGCCGGGAAGACTGACCAGCATTCGAACGGAAAGCCGGTGATAGACCCGTCGCTTTGCCGCGGATGCCGCAGGTGCCAGAGGGAGTGCGCCAACGGAGGGCTGGAATTCGATGAGGCGGCCCGCAAGATGACAGTCAATTATGACAATTGCGTCGGGTGCGGCCGTTGTTTGGGAGCCTGCAACTTCGATGCGATCGATTTCTCGCAGGACCAGGCCATCCCTATCCTGAATGCCAAGATGGCGGAGTACACCAAGGCCGTTGTAAGCGGACGTGACAATTTCCATATGTCCTTGATAGTAGATGTTTCTCCCTATTGCGACTGTCATGCCGAGAATGACGCTCCGATCCTTCCCGACATCGGGATGTTCGCATCATATGACCCCGTCGCCCTCGACCAGGCCTGCGCTGACGCCTGTCTGAAGGCGGAGCCGCTGAGGGATTCGGTGCTCGGGGACCATCTCCATTCAGAAGGATTCGAGGATCACCATGACCATTTCAAGAATACTACTCCGGAATCCGAGTGGCAGACCCAGCTGAGCCATGGGGAGAGGATCGGCCTCGGAAGCCGCCGGTACGAACTGGTGCGGATGAAATAGGGACATATGCAGGAGCATCTGATTGAACTTGCCGAGACTTATCGCAGGGCGGGTGATGACATCCATGATGCCATCCGTTCGAGGATCGTCGAGGCAGGAGGGTTCGTGAACGCCTCGAACAACAAGGGAGACAAGCCGGATATGACCGTAATGGTCTATAACGGAGGATCCGGACGCGCCGAGACTTTCCCGATCCGTGCCCTGCGGGTGAACGGACAGGGTGGAGTAGAGGTCTATGTCGGCGATTACGACAATATCTACACGGAGAAGTATCTGCGTGGGAAAGGGTCGCAGGAACATTGGATGGCGCTGAAGGATTCCGGCGTCCTCTTCTTCCAGACTATCCTGTCCATTGCCAACCATATTGACGAATACGCATGAAATTTTTCAGGCTTGCTTTGCTTCTGGCCCTCTCTTCCGTCGGCTTGCTGACGATGGGATGTTCCTCCTGGGACCGGAAAGCCGGGGAGGGTTCACAGGATGATTTCCGGATGATGATCCGCCTGTGGCCTGTCCACCATGATGTCCCGGCCATGACGGACCAGCTGATAGGGGCCCTGAAGAAATATGACTTCTGTGACGAGATCTGGCTGTGTTCCAACGATCCGATGAGCCATGCGATATCGTGGCATGAACCCCATGCGAAAGCTGCGGGCGTCGCGGCAGGGAAGTTCCGTGATGCAGGCATCATCCCTTCGATGCAGGCCGTTTTCCTCGGGCACGGGGATGGGACGATCGTGGGGTCATATAACGGACCAGTTAAGGACTCTACAATCCACTGGGGAACCATGGTCGGGCCGGATGGAAGCGTCTGCATGACTGTAAACTGCCCCAGGCAGCCGGAGTACCTGGCATATATGGAAAAGGCGGTCATGCCATATGCCGAGGCGGCTCAGCCCTACAGCCTTTACATTGACGATGACCTGAGGATCACACAGCATCCGCCTGCATCTTCAGGCTGCTTCTGTGACCTTTGCATCGAGCTTTTCAATAAGGAATACGGCCATTCTTTTTCCCGGGCTTCCCTTGTCGAGGCCCTGAAGTCCAACGCGGATGACGGAACGGTCCGGCGAGAGTGGATTGCCTTCAGCCAGGAAAGCCTGGCCGGGATAGCGAGGGCAGTCGCCCGCGGAGTCCACAAGGTGTCGCCCCGGACACGGATGGGCCTTCAGCATGCCAATTTCCATCACAAGCTTCTGGAAGGATGGGACTGGAATCCCATATTCAAGGCGATGGAGGAGGAGACCGGGCTCACTCCGGTTTCCCGCCCGGGACATGGTTTCTATGCCGATCACGAGCCCCGTGGCATGATACAGAAGGGTCTGGGGATTGCACGTCAGATCCGCAGGTTGGATCCCGGCATTACCGAAATCGCTCCTGAAATCGAGGGTTATGAGCATAAGGCCACAGGGAAGTCCCCGAAGTCTATCTGTGTCGAGACCATGTATTACCTCTCGATGGGAGCGACCCAGATGAGTTATGCTATCATATGCGCGGCAAACGAACCTCTTTCATGGTACGCGGATAATTATTTCAAGGCCCTTTCTGAGTGGAAACCTTTTGCAAAGGAGTACGCTGCTTTCAACAAGGGGACGCATCCCGCGGGAATAGATCCGTATATCAGTCCTTCTTTGGTCTGCAGGGATGTAGAACCGGGTGAGGGTCCCTGGGCATGGTCGGTTACCAAGGCCGGAGATCAGGCTTTCCCTCTGGTCGCCCTCGGTTTCCCGTTCGCACCGGAAGCAGAGAAACCCATTGTGAGGATGATTGACGAGGAGTTGGTCCGCGGACTGGGTGACGAGGAACTGTCGGCCTTGCTCAACGCAGGTGGTGTAGTTGCGGATAGGAATTCGTGGAAACGTCTGGTTGATAGGAAATTGGTTGGTAGATTCCAGTCGGTTGAGGCTCCGGAGCGAGAGGTTGCAGGCGACTTGGAAGATGCTTCTGTGTACGGAAACGGGAAGTATTCCAAAGCCCTTTCACACATCCTGTTCTATGAGAAAGACGGAGCCAGGATAGCTGTCGTTCCATCTTTCTCGGATGACGTAAACGGGGCGTCCCGCCTGGCAATGCTGCATGCGTTCGACTGGGCTTCCGGTGACAGGCTCCCCGCGGTGCTCGAGAGTTTTGCTCAGTCTGCGGTGATACCCCGCTCTGACAGCGAGGGCCGGCTCAGGTCTGTCGCTATCATGAATTGCAGCATTTCCGATCAGGATGGCTATCTGCTCCGTGTCCGCACAGGAGATCCGGATAATGTCCGTGCATATGAATTCATATGGAAAAAACGCGGGCAGAAAGATGTCAGGCTGGAGCCCAGGTATGATGGGGGAGACGTTCTGCTGGACATTCCGATGCTTGAAGGCTGGGATTTCGGCTGGATCGCAGTACAACCTTCCAGGAAGTAGCCTGGTGCTACCTGGACGCTCCGGCGGACAGGTCGTTGATCCGGATGTTCTCGTAGACTATGTCGCTGAGTTCATATTCCTCCGGTTTTTCGATGATGTCGTAAGGCTTGCGGGTGCAGGTCACGTCGCAATTGCGCATCAGGATATGCGAACCATATGATTTCGGAATGTCCTCGCGGCCTTTGAGGTCGAAGAACTGGGTCCAGGGATGGACATATATGAAGTTCCCCACCTCGCCGGTGATGCCTTCTACGAGGATGTATTCATAGTTCTGCGGGGTGTCGGGGCGCATCTTAAGCCATAGCACGCGGGAGGTGCCAGCTCCTTTGCAGTTGCGAAGAATCAGGTTGTGGCCGCCTACGCATTCGCTCCCGAAGGTCACCATGGCTGAGCCGGGGCCGAACCAGGTGTTCTCCACTAATATATTGGTATTGACAGCGTTGTCCGGGTCCTTGTCGGCCCATGGACCTTTGCCGCCCTTTACCGCGACCAGGTCGTCACTGTTCTGGAAACGGCAGCCTGTGATGTGGAAATTGTTGCAGCCGTCGATGTCCACTCCGTCGGAGGATGGAGCCGGAACCGGCTTCTGGGGTGCATATATCACTATGTCCTTGACTCTGACGTAGTCGCATTTGTAGAAATGTGTGGTCCAGAACCCCGGATTGCGCAGGGTTACTCCTTCCAGAAGGACGTTTTTGCTGCCCGCGGCGTAGAAGAGGCGCGGGCGGAGGGCCTCCAGGTTGGTGCATTTGGGATTGACCTTGCGGCGGGTCCAGAAGTCGCGCCAGTAGCGCAGGCCGTTGCCGTCGATTGCGCCTTCTCCCCTGATGGAGAAGCCATCGCATTCATATGCATTGACAAGGGCGGCGATATAGTTCTGGATCACTCCCTCGATGTGTACGGGTACTATGGCGTAGTCCGACACGTCGTCGCTTCCCTTCAGCACGGCTCCCTTCTCCAGGAAGAGGTGGGTCTTGCTTTTGAAGAACAGGGAGCTGGTGAGGAAGGTTCCTTCCGGGATCACTATGGTTCCGCCGCCCTGCCCGGCAGCCATGTCGATGACCTTCTGGATAGCCTCGGTCTGCAAGAGAGTGCTGTCGCGGACCACCCCGTAATCCGTGATTACGAAGCGTACGGCCTGCTGTCCGGTGAGTCCGGCCGGTTTGGAAGTGAACCATTTTTCCATTTTGGTACCGTCAGGCCAGACGTTGCCTGCAAAGGCGCAATATCCGGCCATGAAGATGGCACAGACAGTAAGGAGGAATCTTCTCATATTTTCACGTATAATCACTTGATGTCAGCGGCTATCGATAGGGCCGCATAGTCTCCTATAGATTCGCCGAGGGCGGCCGGGACCACCTCGCAGACCTCTCTTGCAAGTGGAAGCGCCTCTTTTTCAATGATTTCATCCATCAGAGGCTTGAATATGTCTTCGTTGCGGGCATATATGCTTCCGATGACTATTTTCTCGGGGTTGAGGATGTCGATGATTATGGAAAGTCCTTTGCCGAGTTTCCTTGCGGAGATGCGGTATATTTCAAGGGCCAGCGGATCTCCATTCCGGGCGGCCTCGGCGACGGTCTTTGCGGTTATCTTCTCCAGGTCACCATCCGGGCACCAGGAGACTGAGGATCCCATCTGGAGTTTCTCCCTGACCAGCGACTGGGCCAGCTGCCTGATGCCGCCGCCGCTGCAGAAACCTTCGAAAGATCCGGCTTTACCGTATCCGACGGGGCCATATTCTGCCAGGCGCATATGACCCAGTTCTCCTGCGTTGTCGTTGGTTCCGGTGTAAAGCTTTCCGTCGAGGATGAGTCCGGCTCCAAGCCCGGTGCCGAAGGTCATGAACACCATGTTCCTCGTGCCTTTGCCTGCACCGAATTTCCACTCGGCAAGGGCGCAGGCATTTGCATCGTTGTGGACTGCAGCCTTGACTCCGAACTCTTCGGAGAGGATCTTTACTATCGGAATATTATCCCATCCGGGGAGGTTGGGAGGGGAGAGGATCACTCCTTTCCTGCTGTCCAGCGGGCCCCCGCAGCTTATCCCTATGGCTTCGATCCCGTCCTTACGGATCCCGTTCCTTTCAAGGACTGTGCGGATTGTCTCCTTTATGTCTTGGATCGTGCTGTTTACATCTGTGGTCGGGAACCCCTCCTTGTCCAGGATGACTATGTCCCCGCTACGTATCACTCCCATTGTCACGGCGCACTTTGTGCCGCCGATGTCCACTCCGATCAGAGGTCTTTCTTTCATGTATCAGAAGCTGTTTTGAAATGCTCTATTGTTCTTCAGGCCTGGCGCTTCGTATTTTCGGGATGAGGTAAACCATGAAAAGCCATGCCAGTGACAGTGCGATGAGGGCTGCTGCCTGATTGCCGAAAGCATCGGTTATGATTCCGAGAAGGGGAGTTATCACTCCGCCTCCGCACACTCCTACAATCAGCAGAGCAGACACTTCGTTGGTCTTCTCCGGCACTCTCAGCATTGAAGTAGAGAATACTATGGAGAACAGGTTCGAGTAGCCCAGACCGAACAGGGCGACCAGTATTAGGATCGGAATCAGTCCTTTTGCGAAGACGAGGCCGACCAGGCTGGCCAGGGCAAGGATGACACTTCCGTTGAAAAATTTCCTGACGGAGTATTTCATGAGGATCAGACCGCCCAGGAAAGCGCCGATGGTCCTTGCCAGGAAATATACGCTGTTGCCCATCCCGGCCTTTTCAAGGGGAAGGCCGCATCTCTCCTGGAGGAGTTTAGGGAAGGTTACTCCCATCCCGACATCAACTCCCACCAGGACGAGGATGCCTATGAAGAACATGACTATGTAATTGTCTTTCAGAAGGGAGAAGGTCCGTGCGAAAGAGATGTCAGGGTTCTCTACGCGGTTTTCATTGATAGGAGACAGGGCCAGCCAGGCCATCGCCATCAGGGTTACGGCAGCATAGACGGGGAAGACCATCTTCCACCCGAAGACTCCACCGGCGAAAGCGGCGGTCAGGATCGGACCGAGGAACGAGCTGATAGCCTTTATGAACTGCCCCAGAGTCATCGTTCCTGTCAGTTTTTCGGACGAGACTACGTTGCTCACCAGTGGATTTAGTGCAACCTGGAGAATGGTGTTGCCTATTCCGAGCATCGTAAAAGCGACAAGCACGAAGGCAAAGTCGTACCTGACTACAGGGACAAGCATCGCGACAGTGGTGATTGCGAAACTGAGCAGGGTCGTCTTTTTCCTCCCTATCTTGTTCATCAGCATTCCTGTCGGTATGGACAGGATCAGGAACCAGAGGAAGCAGGAAAGCGAGATCAATCCTGCGACCTTGTCGTTCATGCCGGTGAAATCAGCCTTTACATAATTGGTTGCTACTCCGACGATGTCCACGAACCCCATGATGAAGAATCCGAACATGACGGGAAGGATGGCCTGGTTGAATCTTTTTTCTGACATGCCAATGTGGTTTTGTGTGGTAAACTTAATGAAATTTCCGCTATTCCCAATGTTTCTGCCGCGTTATTCTTTGTTGTAACGTGGAGGTTTTTCTTATATTTGTGGCAATGGAACTGTAATCATATGAATACCACACTTATGTCCGTCTGTTTCACGCTCGATGCACAGACGGTAAAGAATGCCAATTTCCAAACGCTGGCCCATTTCAAGTCTGACGGTACAATCCAGAATAGCCAGTACAAGACCATCGGTTACGTCAAGCCGGACGGGACGGTTCAGGATGCATCTTACCGCACGATCGGTTATGCCAAGGGAATCCCGCTCCAGTTGGCCGCCTTCTATTTCTTCTTCACCGACTAAATACTTTTCTATGAAAAAGACGTTTTCCCTTCTGGCTTTATTCCTGCTGCTGACCTTGCTGCCGGCCGGTGGACAGAATGTTAAAGTCGTGAGCCAAACCTGTCCTGAATGTGGTGTGACAGTATATGGACGGCTTCTCGAGCCCTCAGACCACAAACCCGGATGTCCGTGGTATCCTGAAAGCTCCAAGGAGTCTTCCCACAACCATGAATCAGGATCTTCCTGGGGGAAGGAACCATATTCCGACTCCAATTCTTTTGGGAATGTAGAAGGTAAGCCGCTTACAAATGACGAGTACTACGAACTTCTGATACGGACACATTGCGACTATTGCGGAGCGGAATTAGGCAGGCACAAGAGTGACTGCATAGTTGGGAAAACTTACAATATGTGGCAGAATGCCATGCACTCCGGGAAGGAATGGGATGCAATCCGATTGAGGGACAATGTGGTTACACTGATTCTGGGAACCGAGTCCGGCAAAAATAAGCTCCACGCCATGCGGGGCGAAGCCACCCCCGTTACCGCAGAAGAGAACCGTCCCAGCACCAAACTGAAAGACTATATGCCGGAGCCGGAAAAGCCCGCTGCCAAGCCCGCCGTGAGCATTGGCGCGCCGATAATTCCCTGTCCGCTGGCACAGCAGGCCCCGCAATTCTCCGGCATCAACGAGCATGACATAGTATATGACAAGCCCCAGAGCCTGGAAGCGCAGCATCCATGGGGAGAGGTTGATGTGGATTGGATGCGTCGGATAAAGAGCCGGGGATACAGCGACTTCCTGTCGGAATATGATATTGAGCGATATAGCAATACGCCTGGGGGTACTGTCTGTTTGGGAAAGCGTACAGCCGAAGGAAAGATTTTGTGGATGATTATGCAACGTAACAAGGACAGTGGAAAGTACGTCGGGTTCGTGGCGGAAGGCATCGAAGACAGTGTCGGGGAAAGGGTTTCTCTTCAGGATATCCGTTTTGAAGCGGAAGGGAATCTCGTCGTGCAGGAGTATTCAGGTGGCTATAAAGTGGTCACAACAAACACTGGAACATTGTTGGTTCGTGGCTACAATGTTGCAGTTCTTCCCGTCAGGGTCGATGGCCATCCAGTCATTTCATGGGGGCCGGACCCGTCCTGGAAAGGAAAGATATTTGCCAATGAAACCTGGCTGTATGATGACAGGGGTGTCAAAATTGCAGAAGGAGAACAACTTGAGTACTATGATGATGCCATCATTGCAAGGCTTTATGACGGGACTCGGGCTACGCTTCTCAATTGGCAGGGAGGGAGTATTCACTTTGATGTGGGTGGTTGGAATACCAATAAGATGGAAGACATCCGGTGTTACAACAGTGACCGGGGGTCATATTATGTCATAAAAATACGTGAGGGCCGGTATGCTTTGATTGCCAAAGGTTTCCGCCAGGTAGGCGGCATCTATTCATCGGCCGATGAGGCGCACGCGGCTTGGAAACAACAATAAATGCATATGAATCGTGTCATCATTATCGCAGCTGCTATCCTGCTGCTCTTTTCTTCCTGTAGCGGCGGGAAGAGACAATACTTTTCGAATATCAGCTCCGGTGAAACCTTCCTGTCTGTGATAGGTTTCGATGACGGAAGCCAGAAGAACTATACCGTGGTGACGGATGTCCTGTATGCGGGCACCGATCCGTCGTCCCGGTATAAGATGGTGTTCTATCTGCCGGATGGCTGGGACGACAGTTATCCCCTGTTCCTGGACAGGTCTATGCCCGTTGAGGGGGAGCGTGCGGCCTGGACGGCCTATCAGGGCGCTCCTGCGGCAGAAGCCGCATTGAAAGAGGGGAATATGATTGTAGTCCTGGTCGCATATGACGAGGGGACTGCCATCCCGGACATTCTCTTGGCCCAAGAGTTCCTTATAGCGAACGATTCCGACCTGCCCGGAGACAGCAGGAATATCCTTACTTCGGCTTATTTTGATTTTGAGTGATGAGAATCAGATTGTTATTGCTATCCCTGCTTTTTGCGTGTGCCGCCCACGCGCAGTCTCCTGAGGAGATGTACGGCGAGTTTATCACACCTGAAACACGGGCTATCCTTGAGCGATCAGAGCAGCTTGAACGGGAGATCGAAGCCTCAGAGGCTGCCGCGAAGGCGCAGAAAACGCTTGTGCTGGCGGTGTCTGTCCTTATAGGACTCATCCCGCTGGGCCATATCGGCCGGAAAATTGTACGGGAAAAGACCTGGAAAGAGAATCCGGGCGGTACTATTCAGGCCTTGTTCGTCGGCCTTGCCGGCGGTGCCGTGCTGTTTGGACTCAATTACGGCATCCTACTTTTAAAGATTAAAATGGGCGATGCTTTCAACACCGCGTTTGCTTTTTTGTTAGTTGCCGCGATGGTGGTGGGCTCGGTGTATTTACTAAATAAAAACTCATGAAAAAGTTATCCATTATCCTTGCATCGTTGTTCCTGATTGGGTTCTCCTTTGCGGCCTGCGCCAAGAAAGGACCCGCTGCGGTTGACTTGGGCCTTAGCGTAAAGTGGGCCGCTGAGGACACCTCTCCGGAAACTGACATCCCCAAAGGATGGAGGCTTCCGACCCTCGCGGAAATCAGGGAGCTCCGCGAAAACTGCACGCAGTCTGTCGAAGAAAAAGACGGCGAAGAGAGAATAGTATTTACCGGGAAGAACGGCAAAAGCGTGTCCTTCCTTTGGCCCATCGGAAGCCGCTCGGCGAGGTCGTTCGGCATCGTTGGCTCGGACGGATGCTACCTGAAAGTCACCATTCTCAACCCTCTTCTGTCTGCTCCCAATCGTGATGGTTACTACACCTGGGAGGAATTAGGCGATACCAGCTACAGTCAGAGGAAGTATCCCGTACGCCTGGTCAAAGAATAGCACTTAATGCCCGTATTCAGGGGTATCCCTTGCTTGTCAATAGCCGGGATTCTGTTCAATTGACGGGGCAAGGTCACGGATGTCGGCCGGTATGGGGAAGATGTCCGTATAGTTGGACGTTGCTTCGCCGGGCAGTTGGGGACGCAGGGTGGTTGCCGCCCCGAATCGGCCGAAGCGGACCAGATCCTGCCTTCTCAGGCCTTCCCATGCAAATTCCCTGAGCCTCTCTTCTAAGAGGATGTCAAGGGTGAGGTTTTCTAGTTCCGGTGCTTTGGCGCGAGTGCGGATCTCGTTTACCAGTTCCAGCGCTTCATCGTCTTTTCCTGTACGAAGCAAGGCTTCCGCCTTCATCAGTACGACATCGGCATAGCGGAAGATAACCCAGTCATTGTCCATCAGTTTTCCGTCCTGGAAGGCGTTGAAGTCGGTCTGGTACTTGCGCATGCGGGCTCCTGCGGTTTTTTCATCCGGGCTTCCGGTAAGGTCCAGGGCTATGGAGCGGGGCTTATATTCAAGGGCAATATCATTCCCGTTGGCGTCGATGGGCACTCCGCCCCAATAATTCAGGGCGAATCGGGGGTCTTCGTCTTCGGTATCGAAAGCGTTGGCGTCGAGCACTTCCGGCGTTGCCGAAGAACCGTTTTCTGCCGTAAAGCCTATGGCCGATGCGTGGTCGTAGTGAATGGAGCGGAAGATATACTGGTTCTGGGCCGAATAAAGGTGCTTGTCAAGTGGGATTACGAAGATGTTTTCATTCGACGACTCATTGTGTACCAGGAAGTTGTCAGAGTATGAAGCGGAGAGGGAATAGCCTAATCCCTCGAGGGATTGAGCCAGCTTGAGCACTTCGTCATAGTGCTTTTCTCCGGCGTAAACGGGTGCATTCAGATACAGTTTTTCAAGAAGGAACCACGCTACCGGAAGGGTGAAACGACCATAAAAATTGCCAGGGTACTGGCTCATTACGGGAGGAAGCATTTCAGCGACCTCTTCCAGTTCGTCCACTATGAAGTGGAAAACTTCGGCCCGAGGGCTCTGCTTTACTTCAGAAATGGAAACTCCGGGCACCTTCAACACCGGGACGTTGCCGAACAGGTCCATGATGTAGTAATAAAAGTAGGCCCTGAGCGCTCGTGCTTCGGCCTGCCATTCGGGATAGTCCTTCAGTTCCAGGATGGCCTCGTTGGAAAGGACGACCATCTTGTAAAGATAGCTCCAGGCGTTCTTGATGGGCGCTTCAGCGGTCTCCCAGGTGTGCAGGAACAGCCTCTGCCACAGTCCGCCGTCGTACCAGTCGCCGCCACGTGTGGGGATAATGGCTTCGTCGGTTGTGAAGGTGTTCAAGTCGTAGATGCCGCGGTAGGTTCCGGCTATTCCTTCTCCTTCGGTGGAGGAACCAATTTGCCTGTAGAGATTACCCAAAGTGTTCTGATACAGGGCTTTTTCTGAAGTTATGGCTTCTTCGCGGGAAAGGCTGCTCCGAGGATTCTCTTCCAGGAGCGAACATGCGGGAAGAGCGGCGATGGCCAGTATGATAATAGCTTTTTTCATCTAGAACTGAATGCTTACAGACATGGAATAGGAACGGTAAACCGGGTAGGAAATCTTGTCATCAAGGCCGAAGGTTGAATCCGCCACGGAACTGTTTATCATGGGGGTAAGTCCGCTGTAGCCTGTGATGGTAGCAAGATTGTTGACTGAAAGCGAAAGCCTGAGAGAGCGGATGATCCGCTTTACGGGGATGTTCCATCCCACGGTTATGTAGTCGATGTTAACGTAGTCTCCCTTTTCGAGCCAGTAGTCCGTAACCGTCTGGTCCACGATGTTTTTAGAGGGAGCTTCGGCTGCAACATTGTAATAGGGAAGCGAGCCCGTGTTCATGTAAGTGAGGGCTGTGCCGTTGAAAATCTTGTGGCCGAAAGCTCCGTTCACCTGCATGGAAACGTCGAATGCTTTATGACGGAAGCTGATGTTGGAGCCAAGAAGGGCTTTTGGCGCCGCCTGGCCGCAAATATGGTTAATTCCGTCAGTCTCATAGTAGCTTGTGCCGTCTTCGGCCACTTTCACTCCCGTGCAATGCGGCATGTAAAAAACACCAAGCGGCTGCCCTACGATTTGATGCACGATGTCATTGTGGCCTCCGTGGAAGCCGGCTCCCGTCATGGCGTTTATCGGCTGGATTTCCGGGGCTTCCAGATACTGGTCCTGCCACCATCCCGATAGGGAAATCAGCTTGTTCTTTTGGAAGGCAAGGTTCATGGAAAGGTTCAGCTGGGAGTCGGACGTCCTCAGGATATTGGCTCCCAGACCCAGTTCCAGACCTGAGTTTGACATCTTGCCAAGGTTGGCCATCAGTTTGTTATAAGCAAACGGCGGCACGCTCACCTCGTACATGTAAAGCATATCCCGCGTGATGGAATTGTAGTATTCGGCTGTGAACACAAGCCTGCCTTCCAGGAAGGCCGATTCCAGTCCCACGTTTGTTTGCTCCCTCACTTCCCAGTGAAGATCCGGATTGGCGTTGTGGATCTCGCCGAAGGTTACAGCAACGTCTCCGCCATAGGAGGAGATTCCCGTCGGCGATACAGTTTGCAGGGAATAATAGGGCGTAAGTGCACCCTGGTTCCCTGAAAGGCCGTATCCGACGTTCAGTTTAAGCCGGTGCAGCCATTCCACGTCTTTCAGGAAAGGCTCGTTGGAGGCAATCCATGAGGCCGATACCGAAGGGAACAGACCCCAGAGATGATTGGCTCCGAAAAGCGAGGCGGCATCGGACCTGAGGGTCCCGGAAATGGTGTAGCGGTTTGCATATGAGTAAGATGCCTGGCCCATCACTGACAGCATGTTCTGCCTTTTCCAGTCCGAGCCCGTGCCGTCCCAAGGCCTCAGCGCTCCAGCTTGTATGGCATCGATGCCATATGCGTTGGTAGAAAAGCCTGTGGTTGTAACATGGAAGCCGCTGGAACTGCTGCCCTGGATTTCGCCCATGAGGCTTGTGGACAGGTGGTGCGGTCCGCTTTCAAATTCATATGCCAGATTAAGATAACCCCGGTATTCGCTTTGTGAAGTGGTGCTGCGATAGGCTTCGCCGCCGGACCATATGATTGTGGGGAAGAAGTGACTGTCGTTCAGGATACTGTAGCTGTAAGAGGCGAATCCGCTGAGAGTGAGGTCTTTTAGTAGATCCGCCTTTGTCAGGATGTGGGCATTGAAATGGGCTGATGAACCGCCGAAAGTTTTTTCCAACAGGGAAACCGGATGGTTTATCTGGCTGGCGACGGGAATTTGCACATAGCTGCCGTCAGGCTCGGCCCCTGCGCGTATAGTAGGGTTGAAAGCTGCAGCGGAGTAAAAGAGTTTCTGCATATCGTGGATGGCATCATCGTTTTGCAGCGAGCCGAAAACTCCGAGATCCACCTGCATGAAGCCGAAAGCCTTCTGTCCGACATCCAGCTTCATCGAATAGTTCTGTAGATTCTGCTTTTGTACCACGGCCCGGTGGTCAAGGACACCGATCGAGGCCCTGTAATGGCTGTTTTCGGAACCTGCGCCAAAAGCGATGTGGTGATTCTGTACAATACCTGTCCGGAGTATGGACGACACCATGTCTGAGTTGAAACCGTTGTCCACGAAGGCGTAGCCATGGGTTTTGTTCCAATTCCTGAAGCCATCGGCAGAAAGCATTTTCAGGTTCTTGTATACGGCTTCAACACCTGCGGTGCCGTCATAGCTTATGCTGAAGGCTCCGCCATGACCCCTTGTGGTGAGGACCTGGATTACGCCGGAAGCGCCCCTGGAGCCATATGGGGCCGTCTCCGAGGCGTCTTTCAGGACGGTGAAACTCTCTATGTCGCCGGGATACAGTGAACTGAGGGTGGCAAGGTCCGACATTACCCCGTCTATGACCACCAAGGGGTCGTTGCCGCCGGTAAGCGATGTGGTTCCCCTGACTCGCACGGCGCTGAGCATTGCCGACTGGTTGGCTCCCGACACCGTTACGCCGGCCGCCTGGCCCTGCAGCGCTCCCAAGCCGCTTGTTACAAGGCCCTTGTTCATCTGTTCCTTACCCACGGTGTGAGAAGTGCTCAAGGTGTCGTTCTGTGCCAACGCAACCCAGCTGGACAATGATACTGCAGCTGCGAGACATATGATTTTCAGGCGCATGGTTATTAGTGTTATCGACTGCAATTATTGTAAAAATAGGCAATTAATCTCAAAGAATTATCTTATCTTTAAAAAATAAAATCAACAAAGGGAATGAAAAGGAGCCTTACAGGAAGTCGGGGTGATAGTCCATGGAACTCACCGGTATTTTCGCTGTGGAATAAAGTTCCTCTCTTGTTGATGGGCGCCGGAGCCTTGACTGCCTGCGACCGGCAGAAGCCCAATATCCTGATTATCCAGTGCGATCAGCTTGCCACTCGTGCCATAGGTGCATATGGCCAAATGCAGGGTTACACGGAAGTAATTGATTCCCTGGCTCGTAGCGGGGTAATATTCGATAATGCCTACACAGCATGTGCCCTGAGTCAGCCGTCGAGGACTGCGCTTCTCACGGGGCTTTATCCGCATCAGAGCGGGGTGCGTTCCAATTCCGGAAAATGGTTGAACCATGATGTGGATGAGTCGCTTCCCACTCTCGGTCAGATCTTTTCCGATGCGGGCTACAATGCCGTTCACTTCGGAAAGAGGCACGACTGCGGGGCGCTCAGGGGCTTTACCCACAAGGAACCCGTACAGACGAAATACCAGGATCCGCTCGTGCCGCTCAATCAGGACAGTTTCAAGGATGTAGGCACATGTGCCGATGCGGTTGGATTCCTGTCAGATCCCGGTACGGAGCCATTCATATGCATGGTGGATTTCCAGAATCCACACAACATATGCGGTTATGTCGGGGCCGCTGCGGGTCCTCACGACGTTGCTGAGTCTGCGGATCTGCCGCCCCTGCCTGAAAATTTCGAGGTCGAAGACTGGTCCGCGCTTCCGGTACCGGTCCAATATCTCTGCTGCAACCACAGACGCCTGGAACAGGCCTCGCATTGGAGTCCGGAAAACTACCGGCAGTACATCGCAGCCTATATGCGTTATGTCGAAATCGTCTGTGCGCAGATCCGTCAGGTGCTTAACGCGCTGGAATCTACCCCTGCGGGCAGGAACACCATAATCGTGCTCCTTGCGGACCATGGTGATGCCATGGCGTCCCACAGGATGGTTACCAAGATGGTGGATTTCCACGAAGAGTCCGTGAAGGTGCCTCTGATAATCTGCGGTCCCGGCATTCCAGGGCGCGGAGAGCATCTTGGGCAGCTGGTGCAGACCAGTACGGACTTCATCCCGACCCTCTGCGGGCTTGCCGGTATTCAGGCACCGTCTTCCTTGAAGGGAATCAGCCAGGCACCGTCGGTGCTAGGGCGGAGGCAGGTGGAGAATCATTCCTATGTGGTGTCAGAGTGGCATTCTGAATACGACAGGATAGTGTCTCCCGGACGTATGATCCGATCCGTCGAAGGATTCAAATACACCCACTACCTCGAGGGAAACGGAGAAGAACTCTATGATCTGACAAACGACCCCGGAGAGATGCACAATCTGGCCCGGAATCCCCGGTACGCAGATGTCCTTGAGCGCCACAGGGCGATGCTTGACGAGTACATCGCGGCCAGCGGGGATGATTACCGGAGCCTTCAGGTGAAAGTGGATCCGAAATATCGTATGCATGCACCGGGATATCCGTCCCATATAGACGGATACAATCTGTGGAATTTCTGTAATCCTTCAGCCGCCCCAGGGCCCAATAATCCTTGAATATGAAAAAGTTATCCTTATTGATTATCCTTTCACTCCTCATATGTGGCTGCAGGGACGGATCCGGCGCCTTGCAACGTACGGCCAAGGAGATTCCAGGTCTCGTCGCCTTGTGGGATTTCGGCGGGAAAGACTACCTGACAGCGGAGGGCGCCCCCGGACTGACTTTTGAGACTGTATCCGGAATAGAAGCCCCTGTGCTGACCGGGGAAGGGCCTCTTTCCGGGCGGTCACTACATTATGAAGGAGGGGAGTACCTGCGCATCCCATATGACAAGACAGGAGAGCTTGACCTTCAAGGAGGGCAGGTGAGTGTCGTGGCGTGGATCAGATGGCACAGCGGCCAGACTGGTTTTGTCGGAGGCATGTGGGACGAGAGTTCCGAGGGCGGCAAAAGACAGTACGGGCTTTTCGTGTCGCTTCCCTATTACAACGGGAAGGATAATGTCTGCGGGCATATCTCCAGGACCGGAAAACCCACTCCTCCGTTTCCATATTCCATCGATTACTCGGCCAGTTCCCAGAAGGTTCCGGACGGGGAGTGGTGCGTGGTAGGATTCACATATGACGGGAAGTACATCCGTTCTTACCTGGACGGAGTGTTCGAAGCCCGTGAGCCGGAGCTGATCGATCATACGATCGGATTCGAGGGCTATCCCGACGGTCTGGTACAGTCCAAGAATCCATATTATTTTCCCGACGGACTGGGTTCCAACGGGTCTGATTTCACCCTTGGTGCCGTCCTTGTGGGCGGCCGTCCCGGCAATTTCTATCGCGGTGACATCGGAGGGCTTGCCGTTTACGACAGGGCCCTCAGTGACGCCGAGATGGCCTCGCTTTCACTGCGCTGACGGAAGAAGAACTTTCGGCGCTGACGGACTCAGTCCAGTTTCAGGAACCGCTCCAAGGCTATAGAGATGTACCTGTAATGGGCCCTCTGCTCTTCGTCGGAGACACTGCGTGCGGCCCTGTCATAGACCTTTTTTACCTTAAGGAGACGTGCATATAGCAGGTGGTCATCTACCGGGGAACCCTGGAAGTCAAGGCTGCGGACAGGCTCGAAACCGTCCTTGCCGGTGTACTTGCCCTGCTGCTGATCTCCTGCGGCCTTTTTCATCCATTATAAGAGCGATGAAAAAATCGGCGACGCTGCGGTCCAGGCTCAGCTGAAGTATTTCCGTGAAACCGGGATGGACATCCTTAAAGTGCAGTTTGAACAGCCAGTTCCCAGGATCACCGACTTGAATGCTTTCGAACCCATCTCCGAGGATTTTTACCGTCAGACGCTGGAAATCATCACCAAGCTTCAGGAAGAGGAAGGTGCTGATGTCTATGTCCTTCCGACATTGTACAGCGCTTATCAGATTTCCCGCGCTTCAATGGGGGAACAGAAGATCAGGACTGCAGCACGTGAAACCCCCGATCTGTATAAAGCCGTCCTCGAGTCATATAAGAATGCATTGATATGGCTTGTCAAGGAATGCAAGAAAGTTGGAATCCAGGGTTTCTATATGTGCACCCAGGGCGGCGAAATGACTTTCTATGACATCCCGGCCAAATCATCAATACTCCGGACAATCTGGCCAGTGGCTGCCAGGACAATTCCTGCGAATGTGAAGATGAACATTTGTCCGGCTCCCGCTTCGGTTAGATAAAATATGCCAGGCCCCCTATACCGGTAATCCATCCGGCTAGTTTTATAGCCCAGTTCTTGAGGGCGATGCCGCCGATGGTCTCTGTCATGCCGAATAGAAGGACGATCTGCGCTGTCAGGGTTGACCCGAGAACTTCACCAGTTTGCAGATTTTTTTGTTAGTCAACATGTCTATAAATAAAAAAGGTCCGGCCGAATTAAGGCCGGACCTTTATTGTAGAGCAATACAGCGTTTACTTGGTGAGAGGAGTTATCAGCCATTTACCGTTGATCTTATTCAGAACGTGCGTCTGCTCTTGTTCTGCTCCGCTTGCATGTTTGCGCCTAACCTTTACCTCTGCAGTTCCTGTTTCTTCATTGATTTTTTCGCTCAAAAACGTGTATGAAACGGGGAAATCTATATCTCCAGATACCCATAAGTTTTTCAGACTTTCCTTCTGCTCTTCACTTTCAAAAGTGACACAATCAAAGGCAGTGCCAATGTTTTTTGCGAATATGGCCTTGTAGTAGGCATCCACAACTTCTTTGGGGGTGGGGGTTACTTCCTTTTTCCCATCTCCGTCATTGTCTTTCTTGCACGATACCGCGGTGAAAGCGGCGGCCAGGACCAGTGCGCATAAGAAGATTGCAATCTTTTTCATAGTTTTTAAATTTTTAGTTAATGGATTAATAAATTAGGTTAATGGATTAAAAAATAAAGTATCTGTCTTTTCCCTTATATAGCCATATGTCCACAGGTTGGATTATGGGATGTTTGAAAATGGTGGAGAACTCATCGCTCCTGCGGCCTTCCGTAAGGTCTGTGCCCAATTTGCAGTAGAGCCGGTGTATGAGCTCGGTGCAATAAAGGCTCGTGGAGTCTTCCAGGTCGAAGTTTTTGTCGAAGCGTATGCTGTCGCGGACATAGCCCAGGGCTTCATCAACCAAATGGCGCGGAAACTCTACGCCTGTATGTACGAGTTCTCCGTGAGATGCCATATCCGGCGAAAAGAATTCTTCTGGAGTTGAGATTTTTACACGGTCGAAATCATTTTTGAAATCCGGCTCTTCAGGGACGGCGTGGATGATGCGCCAACCATTTCCCTGACCTGGCATGGTGTTGACTACCAAGCCGATATGGCTGTAATAAAGGGTGTCTGGGCTAGGCTTCTTCAGCATTTGGAGCATTTCGCTGTAGAACCCCCTTCCAATGCGGAATGCCAGGTCTCCGTCGCGCATCTCTTCGCAGGGAATGACAGGAGCAACCACTTTATAACGGGACAGTCTGTAGTGTCGGATGAAAAGGATGGCTGTTAAAGCCACCAATAACGATACTACGATGGAGATGATATATATGTGTTTCCTCTTCACTGCTGTCCGGGCTTTATGAGGCACAAGCCGGTCGTTTGCAACAAAGTTAGCAATCTCCCGTTAAAATGCAATAAGCCATTGATATCCTTATCATTCCCGAAAGTCTTTCAGGAGCCTGTTGATCATGGTCTCCATGTCCCTTCCGTTGAGAGGGTCTTTCTCAAGGAACGGCAGAGGATGGATATAGTGGGCTATCTCATCACTGTCGGTGTCTATCACCACGCAATACATATTGCAGTCATATGGGGTCTTGTTCTCCGGGTTTGAATACGGCTCATATGTGGATTTCTTCTTGCCGTCATCCTTATCCTTCTTGCTGAATATCGCATCAAGCGCGGCTCCGAGCGCGTTTCCGATGGCCTCTTGCCTCTCCTCATAACGTATGGCCTCCCTGGAACGTATGTAACCGGAAGAAAAGATGACAACGCCATAGCGGTGACCGCTGCGGTCAATCGCATCGAGGAGGTCATCCGGGACCCTCACCCTGTCCAGCCGGGAAGTCGAAACGGAACCGATGTTCTGGATCCATTTCCGGATTTCACGGTCTGACCTGTCATAATCCATATGTATGACCTTTGAGAACGGGTATCTTTGTGAAGACACAATGGTGGTTATGATATCCGCAGCCTCATCGGATAGTTCATAATCATATACGGGCTTGTTCTTCCTGTCATAATACAGGACATCAGCCACAGGTTCTATGAAAGCATATTCTTGTACGCTTTTCAGGTTGAGATTCTCTGAAGATGAATACTTTACAGGGCCGCAGGAAGACACCGCGACCGCAACGGATAACGCCGCTAAAACAAATCTGATCCTCATATATTGTATTTTTACCGTTTGAATATGCGAATATAGCATTTTGGCGGGTTAATTTTCAGAAATTGCTATAGAATAATGATTATCTTTATGAGTTGGATAAATTAAGAAAAATCGGGATATGAATAAGAGACAAAAGTGGCAAGTCATTTTAGCAATTCTATTTGCGATACTGTTCATCTTATGGTTGTTTGAACCCGGATGGCATATTGCCAAAATTCTTGGTTTGATTGGGAATGCTTTATTGTTCTTGAGTATGTTTATTTCATATCAGGCTGAGAAGAAGAACAAGGATAAATCTGAATAAGACTATTTGAATATATCGGTCTCCCGGTTCTATGGCCAGGAAGAAAAAAGTGACCATATGCGACCGAATTTGGGGGATAACAACAATTAGATTCGGAGGCCGAAGGCCGACCCAGGGGAGTTTGAGGGGTCCGCCCCTCAATCAATATAGTGCCCCGG
>JAEEGL015996831.1_pt1 | contig 119510 bp, 114 predicted proteins | sample 9134231 | NCBI WGS metagenome assembly JAEEGL01 (sample SAMN16246548, study PRJNA631951) | gut metagenome | biome: gut microbiome; feature: rumen; material: fiber-attached | host: Bos | place: Iran: Karaj | collected 2018-10 | reverse complement strand
ATATTGTGCTGGTTGGAGTTGAAAACAACTCATTCAAGAAGGATTAGGAGGCGTTCCTGGTAAAAGCTGTTCTACTCCTGCTTCTCACTTATCAACTTTATGGAACCAAATGGTAAACTTCTTAGGCATTATGCAAAATGAGTGGGCTGGAGCTCAAGCATTTTCATCTTTTGATACTTACTTAGCACCATTTGTTAAAGCTGATAATCTTTCATATAAAGATGTAAAACAAGCTATACAATCATTTGTATATGGTGTTAATACTCCTTCTCGTTGGGGAACTCAAGCTCCATTTACAAATATCACATTAGATTGGACAGTTCCAAATGACTTAGCTGAACTAAATGCTATAGTTGGTGGAGTTGAACAAGACTTTAAATATAAAGATTGCCAAAAAGAAATGGATATGGTTAATAAAGCATTCATCGAAGTTATGATTGAAGGTGATGCAAATGGTAGAGGATTCCAATATCCAATTCCTACATATTCAATAACTAAAGATTTTGACTTCTCTGAAACAGAAAATAACAAAATGTTATTTGAAATGACAGCAAAATATGGTACTCCATATTTTTCAAACTACATTAATTCAGATATGGAACCATCTGATGTACGTTCTATGTGCTGCCGTCTAAGATTAGACTTAAGAGAATTAAGAAAGAAGAGTGGTGGATTCTTCGGTTCTGGAGAATCAACAGGATCTGTTGGTGTTGTTACAATTAATATGCCTAGAATTGCATATTTAGCAAAAGACGAAGAAGATTATTTTGCAAGATTAACAAAATTAATGGATTTAGCTGCTAAATCATTAAAGATAAAAAGAGATGTAATAACAAAACTATTAAATGAAGGATTATATCCATATACAAAAAGATATCTTGGAACATTTAATAATCACTTCTCAACAATCGGTTTAGTTGGAATGAATGAAGCATGTTTAAATGCAGCTTGGATAAGTGAAGATTTAACACATGAAAAAGCTCAAGAATTTACTAAAAAGACATTAAACTTCATGAGAGAAAAATTATCAGATTATCAAGAAAAATATGGAGATTTATATAATCTAGAAGCTACACCTGCTGAATCTACATCATATAGATTAGCTAAAAAGGATAGAGAATTATATCCAGATATAATAACAGCTTCTGATGATAAAACACCATATTATACAAATTCATCACACTTACCAGTTGGATATACAGATGATTTATTCAAAGCATTAGATATTCAAGATGAATTACAAACACTTTATACATCAGGAACAGTATTCCATTGCTTCTTAGGTGAAAGAATTCCAGACTGGAAGGCTTGTGCTAATTTAGTTAAGAAGATTGCTGAAAACTACAGACTTCCATATTATACAATGTCTCCCACATATTCAGTATGTAAGAATCATGGATATTTAGTTGGAGAAGTTAAAGAATGCCCAGTTTGTGGAGAAAAGACAGAAATATATTCAAGAATTACTGGTTACTATAGACCTATAGCTAACTGGAATGATGGAAAAGCAAAAGAATATGAGATGCGTAAAGAATACAAACTAATAAAAGGTGGAAAATTTGATTCTGATAAAGGATCTAAATCAGAGAAAAAAGAAGAAAAGAAAGAAGCAAAATCAGCTTCTAGTAGCAAATCAAAAGCATATCTATTGTTTGGAACAAAAACATGCCCAAACTGTGAGATAGTTAAGAAAAAATTAAAAGCTGAAAATGTTGCATATGAATTTATAGATGCAGAAGAAATGCCAGACTTAACACAAGAATATGAAGTAATGTCAGCACCAACATTAATCAGCTTGAATGATGAAGGATATGAAAAAGTAGTTAATGCTTCAAACATAATAAGCTTTATAGATAAGCATAATGTATAAAAATAAGTGTTAGAAAAAAGTAGCGTTTTATGCTACTTTTTTCTTGCTTTATATATTAGATTTTTATTGAAAACATAAAGAAAATATGGTTTAATCGTAGTGTGAAAAATCTGCTTTGGGAGTTAAAATGGAAATAAAAGAAATAAATGATTTTCAAATGAAGGAAGCTTTAGAACTTGTTTGGAAAGTATTTTTAGAATTTGAGGCACCTGATTATACTAAAGAAGGTATTGCTGAATTTAAGAAAACAATTGATGATAAAACATGGATAGAAAAAAGAAAGTTTTTAGGTGCTTTTGAAAATGATAAAATAGTTGGTGTTATTGCAACTTTTGAAACAAGTCATATAGCTTTACTTTTTGTTGACGGGAATTATCATAGGAAAGGAATTGGAAGAAAGTTATTTGAAACTGTAAAAAAGCAAAATTATAAAGGGTTTTTTACAGTTAATTCTTCTCCATATGCACATGATGTATATAAACATTTTGGATTTTGTGATACAGATACAGAACAAGTAGTAAAAGGACTAAGATTTATACCAATGAGATTAGAATTAAGATAAGGGAGATAAAATGAAAAAGAAATTAGTTAGTAAGACATATATGAGAGGAGTTTCTTCTTGGGAATTTATAGTTACCAAAAATGAAGATGAAGATTTCTTTTTATGTATAAAGAAAAATAATAAAATTGATGGACCTTTTGAGGTGCAAACAGAACATGGTACAACACTTTTTATAGATGATGGATATTACATTGTAGAGTATACTCCAATGAATAAGCTTTATAATGGTAGAGTTTATTTAGATAGAGATTTAGATGAGATAGAATATTATTTTGATATATCAAATGGTAATGGATTAGAAGATAATATTCCGTATTATGATGATTTATATTTAGATTTAATAATAAAACCTAGAAAAGGTAATGAACAAGAAGTTTGTGATGAAAATGAACTTAAAGATGCTTTAATAAATAAAGAAATAACTTTAGAAGAATATGATAAAGCTTATAAGACATTAAATGAATTATCTGAAGAAATTAAACAAGGAAAAAACTATTTTGTGAATTTAGATAAAGCAGAATTTGTAAAAAAATATTTCAATTAAAGGGGCTTAATTAAATGTTTAAAAAAGAAGATATTAAAGAATACATAGATAATCTTGGGCTTAGCAAAGAAGACTATATAATAATTGCTGGCGGTAGCTTAACTATGCATGGGTTGAAAGAAATAACAGAAGATATAGATCTAGATGTGAGTAATTCTGGTTTTGAATTATTGAAAACTAAATATAATGTAACTAGAAGTACTAAACCATATCCAAACTTATATACTGTAAATGATGATTTAGAAGTGATTCTTCAAGAAGATTTAAATAAAATTCAATCTGTTGATATAGAAGGCTATAGATGTACTACAGTAGAAGAAGAGTATGAATGGAAAAAATCACATGGAAGAGAAAAAGATAAAGCGATTTTAGAAGTAATGGAACAATATTTAGCAAATAAATAAAAGAAAGGAAATAAAACTATGGACTTAGAAAAAGATAACATGAGAAAAAAGTATATTGAGGTAAGAAAACAAATTGAAGGGAAAGATGAAAAATCAAATGCTATATGCAAAAGATTAGTAGAAACTGAAGAATATAAAAATGCAAGTACAATTGCTGCATATATGCCTTTAGAATCAGAAGCTAGTACTATAGGTATAATAAAAAAAGCATTAGAAGATGGAAAGAAAGTTGTTTTACCAAGAGTAGAAGAAAATGAAATAGTTTTTTATGATTACAAATTAGATGATGAATTAATAAAAAGTGATTTTGGAATAAATGAACCTAAAGGAGAAAGAGAAAAGAAGGCAGATAAAGATAGTATTGATATGATTATACTTCCTGGTTTAGTGTTTGATATAGATAGAAACAGATTAGGATTTGGTAGAGGATTTTATGATAGATTTTTATGTGATTTTAATAAACCTAAAATAGGAATCTGCTTTGATGAACAAATAACAGATTTAGTTCCAACAGATATATTTGATGTTAAAATGGATGAGGTAATCACAGATAAAAGATTGATAGGAGGAAAATAAAAATGAGCTTTGTATTAAATGTATTATGGTTCATATTTGGTGGTTTTATAAGTGGTCTATGTTGGATTTTAGCAGGAATTTTTTGGTGTATAACTATTATAGGTATTCCTCTTGGACTTCAATGCTTTAAGTTTGCGACTTTGTCTTTTGCACCATTTGGAAAAGAAATAAAATATGGTTCTAAAGTTTCATCTTTAGTTTTAAATATATTTTGGATTATACTTACAGGTGTACCAATGGCAATTGAACATTTTATAATTGGACTAATTTTGTGCTGTACAATTATTGGTTTACCATGGGGATTACAACACTTCAAGATAGCTAAACTTGCTTTTGCACCATTTGGAGCAGAGATAGTTAAAAAATAAAGAAGGTAGGAAAAAGAAAATGAGAACTACATATATGGAGATTGATCTTAATAAATTCAAAAGTAATATAGAGAAGATAAAAGCTTTTATTGGAGATAAAAAAATAATGCCAGTTATAAAAGCTAATGGTTATGGCACGCATATAAATTTAAATATAAATGCTATAAAAGATTTTGAGATTGTTGCTGTAGCTATTGCACAAGAAGCGGTAGAACTTAGGAAAATTGGATATGAAGGAGAAATATTTATATTAAATCAACCATATATTGATGATTTAGAGGACATCTTAAATAACAATATAACAATTGGTATTAGTAGTAAAAGTTTTTTAGAAGATATTCTCTATATTGATAAAGATATTAGAGTTCATCTTGAAATTGAAACTGGTATGAACAGAACTGGTATTAAGCTTGATGAATTAGAAGATTTCATTGGAAGAATAAAACAAAATGATCATATAAAAGTTGAAGGAATTTATACTCATTTATCTTCTGCAGATATAGATGAAGAATATACTTTAAAGCAATTTGATACCTTCAGAGAAGCAGTAAGTATTGTTAAAAATAATTTTGATAGTATTAAATATATTCATTCATCTGCATCTAATGGTTTGTTATTCTATGATGATGGAGTATCAAATTTAACAAGACCGGGAATTATTATGTATGGCTATGAGTCTTGTGAAGGAGTAAAAGATGTTATTGATGTAGAACCAATAGCAAAACTAAAATCTAGAGTAACATTTATAAAATATGTAGATGAAGGAGATTCGGTAAGTTATTCTAGAAGATTTAAAGCAGGAAGAAAAACAAGAGTTGCAACTATTCCTATTGGATATGCAGATGGATTAAGAAGAGAATTATCAAATAAAGGAACAGCTGTTATAAATGGTAAAAAAGCACCAATAATTGGAAGTGTATGTATGGACAGTATTATGGTAGATGTTACTGATATAGAAGATGTTAAGGTGGGAACAGAAGCTTTTATTTGGGATAATGATATTCAAAAACTAGAAGATATAGCAAATAGTTGTAATACTATTAATTATGAAATATTAAGTACAATTTCTGATAGAGTACCTAGAGTATTTATAGGAGAATAATATGCAAAATTATGTACATGTTGTAAATTATTATGAAACAGATAAGATGGGAATAACACATCATTCTAACTATATTAGATGGATGGAAGAAGCAAGAGTAGAATTTTTAGATTCTATAGGTTATGGGTTTGATAAATTAGAAGCTCATGGAGTTTTTTCGCCTGTACTTGGAGTAGAATGTGAATATAAGAGTGCAACCAAATTTAGAGATAGAGTTGAAATAGAAATTACTCTTGAAGAATATAATAGTGTAAGATATGCAGTAAGTTATAAAATGATAAATCAAAAAACAGGTGATACAGTATGCATAGGAAAAACTAGACACTGTTTTACTAATGAAGAAGGAAAACCAGTGATTTTAAAAAAAGAATATCCTGAGTTTGATAATGCTATAAGAAGGTTTGTTAAAGGAGAATAAGTTATGGCTTATGATATTGAAAGAATAAGAGCTAAGTTAAAAGATTATTATGGAACAGGAATGTTTACTGTAAGTCCCTTAGCTATGATGGATGTTGATAGAGTCGACAAGCTTTCTGATGAAGAAGTATTAGAAGAAGCAAGAAAATGTGGAATAAACGTTGAAAGATATAATGATGATTATGAAAGATAGGAGAAAAAATGAGACTTGTATTTATTAGACATGGACAAACACCATCAAATATTTTAATTAGATATAATGGCCAAATGGATGAAGATATAAATGAAACTGGAATAAAGCAAGCAGAAGAACTTGCTAAAACATTAGAAGATGTGAAATTTGATAAGATATATGCTTCACCTCTTTTAAGAGCAAAACACACATGCCAGATAGTTAATAAAAGTAATCAAGAAGTTATTTATGATGATAGATTAAAAGAAAGAACTTTAGGAAAACTAGATGGTACAGATATTGGAAAAAGTGATTATAATGTAGCAATGCATTTGAATTATTACTATGATCATAAAAAAGAAGATATAGAAAACCTAAAAGATTTTTTTGCTAGAGTTCATAGTTTTATTGATGATGTAATTGAAGAAAATGGCAAAGATGATACTATTTTAATTGCAACACATGGTGGTGTAATGAGAGCTGCATATTTTTATTTTGAGGAACTACCAGAAGATGGTGATGTTTCATTTTTTAAAGCTCAAAATTGTGAAATAAATGTTTATGATGTTTTTAAATAAAAATTATTTACGGAGGAAGAAAAAATGTGGGGTTTTACAATATTTATTGACACTATTATGAAGGCTTTTCAATATGGAAAACTAATCTTATTACCTTTAATAATACTAATTATTGTATTATTAATTGTTATGTTAAAAGCCAAACCAGATATTAAAGGTAAAAAGGTACTTAGAATCATATGGGTAATTCTTGTTATTGTTACTATTACACTTATTTTTACTTCAAGGATATGGGGACCAAAACTATTTGTGGGAGAAATAGCTCTTGATGTAGCTAATCAAGAAAAAGAATTAGAGAAAAAGTTAGAAGAAAAGTATAATAAGAATTTTACTTTTGTTTCTAAAAGTGATGTTATTCTTGTAGACAAATATTCGGGAAATTCTTTGGGACAAGATGTAAGCAATGATTATGCAGTTTATTATGTGTTTAAAGATGATGAAGGTGTCTTTTGTACAGTAATGAATAAAAAAAGATATACTTCAGACTGGTATCAATATAATTTGGCAAGATATAATATAATTCAGGAATTAGAAAAAGCTTTGAAAAAAGAAGGACTAAAACAAAAACACTATTTGTATTTGGCCCCTGAAGGAAAGATGATTGCTGATAAAAAAATAGATGAACCAGAAATATCTAATTATGAATATCCTGATATTAAAACACATATGACATTTCATTTAGTTTTAACGAAAGAGAACAAGAAAAGTGAAGAAATAGTAGAAAAAGCGCTTAAAGATACTTTTGATAAAGCTTTTTGTCAAATTAATGAGTTTGTTGTTTCTGATGAAGAACTTGAAAAAATAAAAGAATATTATGAATCAGCTGCTTTAGAAGGTACTAATGTTGAAGAAAACTATTCTAAATTATTTTATAAATATGATAAAGATGCAGAGAAAAAATTCTATGATTTCTTATTTTAGACTGCTTAAATGTCTGTAACCTTTAATAAGTTAAAAGATTAATAAAACAAAAAGACACATAGGAAAGATATAAAAAATCTTTCTTAAATATGTGTCTTTTTACTTGAGAAATAGTCCATAAAGTGATATAAAAAAATAGTAACTTAAAAATGATAAAAGGGGATTATTATGAATTTTTTTGACACATTAGACGATGAGATAAAAACTTATTATGGTATTTTATGCAAAGATATTCCTTCTTGGCTAGAAGAATACATACAAACGCCAGCTATGCAAAGACTAGAAGGGACTTCGATGAGTTGTGGTACAGATTATACTAGAGTTTTTAAAAATAGATATTGGTATTCAAATCTTCATCACAGCGTAGGAGTCGCATTAATAGTTTGGAATTTTACTCATGATAAAAAGCAAACACTAGCTGGCCTTTTTCATGATATTGCTACTCCAACATTTAAACATTGCATTGATTTTATGTTAGGTGATCATGAAGTACAAGAATCAACAGAAAAAAGAACTAAAATAATGATTCAAAATTCTAGTGAGATAATGGCACTATTAAGAAGAGATGGAATAGATATAGATGAAGTATGTGATTATCATATTTATCCTATTGCTGATAATGATACCCCTAGACTTAGTGCAGATAGATTTGAATATACATTTTCTAGTGGCTTAGTCATGAAAAGAGTATGGGAACCAGAATTAATTGAAAAAATGTATAATAATATAATCGTACTTAAAAATGAAGATGGATTAGATGAAATAGGATTTAAAGATTTAGATGTTGCAGAAGAATATATTAGTATTGTTTCAAGATTATGGCCTGTTTGGATATCTCCAGAAGATAAAGCAGTTATGCAATTTTTAGCAGACATAGTAAAATCGATGAATATAAAAGGTTATATTTCAATCGATGATTTGTATGAGCTATCTGAAGCAGAAATAATAGAAAAAATTAAAACATGTGATGATGAGTATTTAAGAGAATCATTTAGAAAGTTCCAAGAAGCATTTCATGTTTGGAAATCTAACGAACCAAAAGATGACAGATATTGTATAAGTGTTAAAGGTAAAAGAAGATATGTTATTCCTTTAGTTCAAACCGAAAATGGACCAAAGAGAATAAATGCTATTTCTAAAAGAGCACACCAAGATATAGAAAAATATTTTACAGGTAAAGATCCAAAATATTTTGGTTTTGATTTTGAATTCAAACCTTATGAAAAATAAAAAGGATGTAAAGGTATGAAGAAATATAATGTAATTATCGTTTTTGATAAGAATGATGAAAAGATTCTTATGTGTAAAAGAGTAAAAGAACCATATAAAGGAAAATTTAATTTAGTTGGTGGAAAAGTTGAACAAGGTGAAACAGAATTAGATGCGGCTTATAGAGAACTAAATGAAGAGACTGGAATCACAAAAGACGATATTAGTTTAAGTAATTTAATGAATCTTGATTATAAAATGCAAGATATGGAACTTGAAGTTTATACAGGAAGATTAAATAAAGATGTTTCATTAGTAGAAGAAGTTAATAAACTTTACTGGATAAATAAAACAGAAGATTTCTATGATAATGATAAATTTGCAGGTGAAGGAAATATTGGGCACATGATGAAACATATAGATATTTTCAAAGATAAATTATTTTAAAATTAGAGGTGATATTTATGACAAGAGAAAAGGCATTAGAAGCTCTTAAAAAATATAATAAAGAAGAGTTTCATTTAAGACACAGTTTTACAGTTGAAGGTGTTATGAGATATTTTGCAAAGGAAAACAATGAAGATGAAGATTATTGGGGAATTGTTGGCCTTTTACATGATATAGATTATGAAATGTATCCTGAAGAACATTGCAAGAAAGCTAAAGAACTATTAAAAGAAGCTGGTGCAGATGATGATTTGATTTATTCTGTATGCTGCCATGGCTTTGGAATATGTTCTGATTTAGAGCCTAAAAAACAAATGGAGAAGGTTTTATTTGCAACAGATGAACTTACAGGTTTAATTTGGGCTGCGGCTAAAATGAGACCATCTGGCTCTACTAAGGATATGGAACTTAAAAGTTTAAAGAAAAAATATAAAGATAAAAGATTTGCAGCAGGAGTAGATAGAAGCATTGTAGAAAAAGGTGCTCAAATGTTAGGCTGGGAACTAGATGAATTACTTGAAAAAACTATCTTAGCTATGAGAGAGTGTGAAGATAAGGTAAATGAAGAAGTTGCTTCTTTATAAAGGTGAGATTATATGAAAAAGATAAAAGAATATAAGTTAGAAATAATACTTTTCTTTGTCGAAGCTATATATATGATTTTAGAACTTCTTGCATCTAGAGTTTTATCTCCATATTTTGGTAGTTCAAATATAGTATGGACAGCTGTAATTGGGATAATACTTCTAAGTGGAAGTATGGGAAATTATATTGGTGGTAAAATAGCTGATAAAAAAGGAGATTTAGCTGAAAAACTTAAAGGAATAATTGTGACAGCAGGAATATTTGTACTTTTAATTCCTATTGTACAAGATGTTATTTTAGAAGCTATTAAAGGTTTAAATCTAGATATTAGAATTGGTGCTATAATAAGTACTTTAATATTATTTTTTATACCTAATCTTTTTATTGGTTTTATAATACCAATAATACTAAAAATGAGACTTACTAGTGTAGAAGATACTGGAAAAGTAACAGGAAGAACTTATGCTATTTCAACACTAGGAGGAATAGTTGGTACATTTTTTGGCGGATTTGTATTAGTTCCAAATTTTGGTAGCATTCAAATATTATTAATAATACCAATTTTATTATTTGTTTTAGCATTTTGTGTTGATGCAAAATTCAGTATAAAGAAAGATGCTATTCAAATAATATCAACTATAATAGCTATATGTTTTTTAGTATTTTATTCAGGAAGCAATTCTATAAATGCTAAAAGAGTATTAGATGGAGAATTAAATGTTACAGTTTCATATGACACACAATATGGAAGAGTATTAATAAAGAATCTAACATATTATGGTGATGATATAAGACTTATGAATATTGGGATAGGATATGAATCAGCAACATTTTTAGATCCTAACAAAAAATATGATTTAGTTTTTGATTATTTGGAAAAATATGATTTGATGTTTGAATCAAATGAAAAAGTATCATCATGTTTGATGATAGGAGGAGCAGGTTATGGTTATCCTAAATATTATATAAGTAAGTATTTAGACAAATCGATGGATGTTGTTGAAATCGATGGTGATGTAACTGAGCTTGCTAAAAAGTATTTCTATTTAGATGACTTAATAAAAGATTATAAGTTAGATGAAAATCATAGATTTAATATATACACTGAAGATGGTAGAACATATTTAAATAATAATAACAAAAAATATGATGCTATATTAAATGATGCGTTTTCTGGAGAAACACCAGCTAAGACTTTAACAACTGTTGAAGCTGCAAAATTAGTAAAAAAATCATTAAATGATAATGGAATTTATTTATCAAATGTAATTGGTGCAAAAGAAGGAATTAATTCTAGATTTATTAAAGCAGAAGTAAATACTTTAAGACAAGTATTTAAAAATGTTTATACAATTCCAGTAAATGCGATAGACGACACAACAAAAGCAAATTACATGGTAATTGCAACAGATCAAGATTTAGATTTTAAAGATGCTATAAATTTGAAAATGGAAGATAATGAGATAGTATTAACAGATAATTATGCACCTATTGATACATTAATTCCAACAGAAAATTACTAGAGGTGAAAAAATGGAAAGAAATACAACGATTATAAGAACAAGTATATTAGGAATTGTTGTTAATATAATTTTAGTAATATTTAAGGCAGTTGTTGGATTTATTGCTAATTCTATTGCTATTATCCTAGATGCTGTAAATAATTTGTCAGATGCACTTTCATCAATAATAACAATTATTGGAGCTAAACTTTCAGGAAAGGCACCAGATAAAGACCATCCATATGGACATGGGAGAATTGAATATATTGCAAGTACAATTATTGCAGTAATCGTTCTTGCAGCTGGTATTGCAGCACTTAAAGAATCATTTGGAAAAATTATTACACCAGAAACTGCTAATTATACTGCTCCAACACTAATAGTAGTTATAGCTGGTATCATGGTTAAATTTGCTTTAGGAAGTTATGTTAGAAATGTTGGAAATAAAATTAATTCCAAAAGTTTAGTTGCTTCTGGTACAGATGCTTTTATGGATGCGGTTATTTCATTTTCGACTTTAATAGCCGCTGGAATTAGTATTATATGGAAACTAAATTTGGAAGGATATTTTGGTTTAGTTATTTCTATATTTATCATAAAAGCTGGTATCGAAATATTAAAAGATACTTTAAGTTCAATGATAGGTGAAAGAATTGAAGGAGAACTTGCAGAAAGTATTAAGAAAAGAGTTTCTGAGTATAAAGAAGTTGAAGGAGCATATGATTTAATAATACATGACTATGGCCCATCAAAGAAAATGGGATCAATACATATTCAAGTAAATGATAATATGACAGCTAAAGAAATTCATAAACTTACAAGAGATATACAATTAAAACTATTATCAGAATTTGGAATAGTAATGACAATTGGAATTTATGCTTCAAATGATTCTGATAAGGAAGCTGTTAAAATAAAGAAAGAATTAGATGATATAATAGAAGAATATCCAGAAATTATACAGTTACATGGATTCTATATAGATGATGAAACTAAGACAATAATGTTTGATTTAATAATTAGTTTTAGTTGTAAAGATAGAAATGCTTTAAGAGATCAAGTTGTTGAAAGAATAAAGAAAGAATTTCCTAAGTATAATTATATGGCAATCATAGATGATGATTTTTCAGATTAAGGAGTTAAAAATGGAATTACTATTTGCTACTGGCAATCCTGCAAAGGTAAAAAGTATTAAAAAGAAGATTAATGATGATAGTTTAGAAATTGTTTCTTTAAAAGATTTAGGATTAGAATTAGATGTTGAAGAAACAGGAAAAAATTCAATTGAAAATGCGATTATAAAAGCTAAAGCTGCTTATAGATTATCAGGAAAAATATCTTTTGGAATGGATAATAGTTTGTTTATAAAAGAATTACCAGAAGAAAAACAACCAGGAACTCATGTTAGAAGAGTTGGAGGAAAAGTATTAACTGATGAAGAAGCAATTGAGTATTATAGAGGACTAGTTAAAGAATATGGACAAAAACTAACTTGTACATGGAATTATGGAATGGCAATGTATGATGGAAAAAATCTAGAAACTCATACATGGAATATGGAAGACTTTTATTTTATGGACGACTGTGCTGAAAAGATAAATGCGGGATATCCACTAGATTCTATTTCATTTATTCCAAGATATAATAAATATTTAGTAGATTTGACTAAAGAAGAAAGAGAAGAATTAAAAAAATATGAACCTAAAGACGGAGTATCAGAGTTTGTTCATGGCTATTTAGAAAAGTATTGTAAATAATTATCTTTAAAAGAGGTTGATATGTTAAGAATAGAAAACATTAAAGTTTTTGAAGAATTGAATAAAGAAGACCTTTTGAAGAAGTGCTTAAGTAAAGCTAAAGTTGACCAAAAAGATGTTACTTCTTTTAGAATAGCTAGAAAAAGTATAGATGCTAGAAAAAAAGAAGAAATATTTTATAACTATTCAATAGATATAGAAGTTAAAGATGAAAATAAATATAAATTTCTTAAAAAAATATCAGATGATGTTTTAGAACTAAACATTAATGTTAAAAGAAATTCATCTTTAAGACCTATTGTTATTGGAAGTGGACCTGCAGGATTATTCTGTGCTAAATACTTAGCTGAAAATGGAGCCAAACCAATTCTAATTGAACAAGGTAAAAAAGTTGAAGATAGAATAAAAGATGTTGAACTTTTTAGAACAAAAGGAATATTAAATACAAAATCTAATGTTCAGTTTGGAGAAGGAGGAGCTGGAACATTTTCGGATGGTAAATTAACATCTGGAATTAATTCTCCACTTTGTAGAAAAGTATTAAGAGATTTTGTAACATTTGGTGGCCCTGAAGAAATAGAATATGTTAATAAGCCACACATTGGAACAGATAAGTTAGTAGAAATAGTCAAAAATATACGTGAATATATAATAGATAAAGGTGGAGATGTCTTCTTTGAAGAAAAATTTATAGATTTTGAAGAAGAAAATGGAAAAATTATTTCTTGTATAACAGATAAAAGAAAAATTGAAACAGATTGTATAGTACTTGCTGTTGGACATAGTGCAAGAGACACTTTTGAAATGCTTTATAATAAAAATATTAAAATGGAGAAAAAGAATTTCTCAGTTGGCGTTAGAATAGAGCATAAACAACAATTAATAAATGAAGCTCAATATGGAAATCATACTAAACTTAAACTTCCGCCTGCAGAATATAAAATGGCTTATCATAATGAAAAAACCGGAAGATCTTGTTATACATTTTGTATGTGCCCAGGTGGTGAAGTAATAGCTTCATCAAGTGAAGAAGGTACAATAGTTACAAATGGAATGAGCAAGTTTGCAAGAGATAAAGAAAATGCCAACAGTGCTCTTTTAGTAAACGTTACTCCAGATGACTTTAAGGGAGATTCTCCATTAGAGGGAATGTATTTCCAAAAAGAGATTGAACAAAAAGCATTTAAGATTGGTGGGGAAAACTATAATGCTCCTTGTCAAAGATTGGGTGACTTTTTAAATATACAAGGAGAAAGTAAAGAAGTAGTGCCAAGTTATGTGCCTGGAGTAAAATATACTTCTATATCAGAAATATTTCCTAAATATGTAGTAGATACATTAAAAGAAGGAATTATATATTTTGATAAGAGAATAAAAGGTTTTGCCTCTCCTGGAGCTATTATAACTGCACCAGAAACAAGAAGTTCTTCGCCAGTTAAAGTACTTAGAAACGAAAAGTATGAGTCTGTAAGTGTAGAGGGGTTATACCCTTGTGGAGAAGGACCAGGACATGCTGGCGGGATAATGTCCGCAGCAGTTGATGGAATTAATGTTGCAATAAAAATATTAGAAGCATAAAATAAAGATAGATTAATTAGGGAAGGAAAGAAATATGTATTATTCAGTAAATTCTTATAGAAAAGTTGCAATTGAAAAAAGATTTAGTGATCTAAAAGATATTACAGAAGAAACAACAAAATATGTTTTAGATTCTTCTTTAGCGGTGCCAGAAGATTTTAAAATAGCATGTGGTGAAGTTATGAGTATTCTTTCAAATACCAAACAAGAAATTAAAGATGAAATACCACAAAATATGTTTGCATTTTTAGCAGCAAATAGAATTGCAGGAAGTAATGCTAACATTGATTATGAGAAAGATATTGATGAAAATGATTTGTCAGAAAAAGCAAGTCTATTAATTGCAATTATATATAGAAGTTATTTATGCCCTAATAAAGAAGCATTAGATCAAATTCTTATTAAAAATGATAAAAGAAAAAAGAAAGACAAAGAGAAAGTTAAAGCTAAAAAGAATTCCATAGCTGAAATGAACGAAGAAGATGTAGAAGAACTAACAGAAGATGCTGCTAGATTAAGGAGAACATATTTAGCAGGATTAGAAAATTTTGCAACTTTAGATGATTATTTAGATGATGAATATGAATTTAACAAGTTTCTAGAAGAAAGAGAAGAAGACTTTACTGATGATTTATCTTTTAAAGAGAAAGTTGATTTAAAGAAACTTGATAGAAAAACTAGAAAAAGAGCTGCAAAAGAAGTAGCAATGTTTGAAGATAGATTGGAAAGAATAGATTTTAATACTGAAAAAATGCTAAGAAAAGAAAAAAGTATAATATACAAATTGAAGAAAAAAATAAGTTCAAAGAAAAAAGAAGAGGATGAGGAATAAAACAATTGATTTCAATAAATGAAATAAAGTACAGACTTCCAGATAAATTTATGGAAGAATTATATGAAAATTTTTCTCCAATAGAAGTAGATAATATTTTAATTGGGATGAATCAAGATAGATATACTACTTTAAGAGTTAATACTCTGAAATATGATATTCATTCATTGATGAATTATTTTAAAGAAAAAAACATCAAGTTTGAAAGAGTACCTTGGTATAAAGATGCATTAATAATAAAAAATGCTAAAGAAAAAGATATTCAGAAATTGGATATATATGAAAAGGGGTATATATATCTTCAAAGTTTATCTAGTATGGTTCCTCCTATAGTATTAAATCCTAGACCTTCAGAATCGGTTTTAGACGTAGCAGCTGCACCTGGTAGTAAAACTACACAACTTGCAGCTATTATGGATAATAAAGGCAAAATAATCGCAAATGAACTAGATAAAATTAGGTTTGAGAGACTTAAATATAATATAGATTCACAAGGTGCTACTATTGTTGAGATTATTAATAAAAGAGGGGAAATACTAGGAACTATTTTTGAAGAACAATTTGATAAAGTTTTATTAGATACTCCTTGTAGTGGTGAAGGAAGATTTATAGCAACAAGTGCGGCAACATATAGAAACTGGTCAGAAAAAACAGTTAAAGATCTTGTTAAGCTACAAAAGAAATTAATTCAAAGTGCGGCGAAAGCTTTAAAGCAAGGAGGAGAATTAGTATATTCGACATGTACAATTAATAAACATGAAAATGAAGAAATAGTAGAATATGCGATAAATGAATTAGGACTTAAACTTATCAATATTGATTTAGAAATCAAAGATGCTATAAGAATAAAAGAAAAAGCTATAAAGATTTTACCTTCAAAAACTATGGAAGGTTTCTTTATAGCAAAATTTGTAAAGAAATAAAAATAAGAGCTAGATTTAATCTAGCTCTTTATTTTTAATTATTATGTTTTTTTCCTGGTTTTTCAATATTGTATGTTATTGCGTTATCATTATCTATGTTAAAATTTATATCTTGATTGTTATAAATAATAGGTCCTTCATCATCAACCATTGGAACTGAATCTCCATTTAATAAGCTTGAAATAATATTTCCTTCAGATTTTGTATCAGCTCTTGCTGTTGTGTCATAATACTTAGAGAAGTTAAATTCTTTTGGTTTGTGTTTTTCTTTATATTTTGATTCTAAGAAATCAAGTTTTCCTTTACCAACAAGCATTTTACCTTTAACATCTCTTGTTTTATAGATAATAGCTTTGAATTTTTGTGATTGAATTTTACCAGCTTTAAAGTTACGTTTGTAACCCCAAGAAATTCCAGTATATACTGAACTATATTTACCAACACCATCATCAGTCTTAGAAGGGTCTGTATCATAGCTCATACCAAATAACCATTCTTTCTTATCACCAAATTCTTTTTCCCACCAATCATTGTCTTCAGGAGTGTTATTACCGAAAACAATTTTTGTAGTACAGTTAGCCAAAATAGTTTGTCTGTATATTTCACCATCTGTCATGGCTGTATTATTACCAAATTGTGATAAGTTCTGAGCAGATATTATTAATCCAACTCTATATTTTCTAAATAATGTAAAGAAATCTTGTGTTGCTTTACATACAAATGGAGGGAACTCATCAATGTATAAGAAGTGAGGAATTCTTGATTTTTCAATTCCTGGTCTAGATAAAATAGAATGTTGCATAAGTAGTAGGGTAAATAGACCAAATGCTTTATGAACAGCTGCCCCTAAATCACCACGTCTTGTACAAATTAAAGTTATTTCACCATTTGCTAATGCATTATCAAAGTTTAAGTTGTTTGATCTGTTACATAAAATACTTCTAACTCCAGGGAAACGAAGTAGGTTTTCAAGTTGAGCACTAGTTGCTTGAAGAGCTCTTCTTGTATCTTCGAAACCAACTGAACCTTCATAGAAGTTATTTTTGAAATATGTTAATAATATTTGATATTTCTCAGCTAGTTCTGGGAATTTTTTCATCTTTTCACAGAATTGTTCTACTAAATTGAAGTTATTAAGCATCATTAGTAAGTCTTCTAAGTTTGGTAAACTTCCATTATGAGTTTTTGGATAAACTTCTTTTAAAAGTAATGATAAGTTTTCAACTGCTTGTGTTGTTACGTTTTGATCATAAGCCTGCATCTTAGTAACTTCATTTGTTTCATACATTCTTTTTAATACTGCTGAAATAGCTATTGATGTTTTAACTGGGTCATCAAAAACGAATGGGTTTAAACCAATTGATCCAGGATTATTAGGATCAATTAAATTATATTTCATATCATAATTTTCTAATACTTCTATAATATGTTGTATTGATTCATAGTCAGGTGCTATATATGTAATACCTAAGTTTTTATAAACGTTTGTATTTTTTGAAGAGTAATATATTAAATTGTTTAAATAGGTATTAAATATTTTTTCTTTTCCATCTTTAACTTCTAACATATTAAGAGAGAAGTTAGTATTTATATAATCATTTGAGAATGGTTCTTTAATACTTGCAATACCAGTCTTAAGTGCTGTGAATCCAAGCTCTTTAGATGCTTCTTTTAAGAAGAACTTTTTCTCAATATCTCTTGCTATCATTGGCTCAAATGCCATTGTTGTTTTACCAGATCCAGATACACCAACTATTAATGATGCTTCAAATCTTCTTGATTCTGGAATCTTAATTATTTTTCCTGTTTCACCATCTCTACATATAAACATTTCACATGCATATGGACCATTTTGATTAGATGGTGGTGAAAGTGAAATACCATTATAATCTGCTACTGAATCTCTAATATCTTTAGTATCAGCAAAGTTTTTGTACATTTTTTTGAAGAAAGGTATTATTGTTATCAGTGGTAAGTATATTGCAATAGAAGTAAATGCTGGTCTTATTAAATCTAAGTGGTTATAAACAATTCCTTTATAGTTAGGTACGAAGAATAGTAATACCCATAGTAGTTCGTTTGACCATTGCATAAACATTGAAATAGCTACAATATAAAGTGCTATTGCATACACAACAAATAAAGAGAATTTTTTGGCATCATCTGTTGCAAACTTTGATCCTGCTCCAAACAGGAATGCAAAGATAGGACAAAGTAGTGCAATCGAATATCCAAACCATCCCCAATAATCTACTGATATACCTGTAAACATTAGAAATGTCATTTCAACAACTCTATCAACACATATGTAAACACTTATTAATGTTAAAACATAGGTGAAGAATGTATTTCTATCTGTTTTACATTTCTTTAAAAATTTATCTATATACTTCCATATAAAAGCGCTTATTCTCTTAAACAAAATTTTTTCCTTCTTTCTTCCAAAATACTACTATTATATTATCTAATAAAACCGTGAAAAATTCAATACTTTTTGGAAAAATTCTTAATACTTTCTTCATATTATATTTTTTAAATTAATATATTTATAATCATAAGTATTAGCTCATTTAATTTGAATTTATGTACTTGAAATAGTCTTTTATTATGCGTATAATAACAATGTTTAGAATAATTAAGAAAGAAGAAAATATGGAAACGGAAGCAAAAAAAGGCAAGAAACATAAGAGTGAGACCTTTTTGCAAGGTGTCATGATTCTTATCTTTTCTCAAGTCTTAATAAAAATATTAGGTTTAGTTCAAACTTTATATCTAACAAATAGAGAAGGCTTTGGAGATGCTGGTAATGCTATTTATATGGGTAGTTATCAGATATATGCTTTACTTTTATCAGTATCATCAATTGGTATTCCAAATGCTATTTCTAAATTAGTTTCTGAAAGATTGGCAGTAGGTGATAATAGAGCAGCACATAGAATTTTAAGAGTTTCACTTTTAACATTTGGTGCGATAGGACTTGCTGGAACACTTTTATTATTGATAGGTGCAGGTTTTATATCAAATGTTATTCTATCTATACCTGAATCTAAAGTAACACTTATGATTTTATCTCCTGGTGTGTTTTTTGTTGCACTATCATCTGTTTTTAGGGGATATTTCGGTGGATTAAAGCAAATGAAAGCAACTGCTAATTCACAATCATTTGAACAATTCTGGAAAACAGCATTAACAATAGTATTTGTAGAAATAATAGTTTTAATTGCAGGTTTAAATACTACAGCTATGGCTGCAGCAGCAACGGCAGCAACAAGTTCAGCTATAGTAATAAGTTTTGTATATCTTAATATGTTTTATAGAACTGAAAAGAAATACATTAGTATTAGAAATAAACCTGGAATTAAAGGTGAAAGAAAAACAGCTAAACAATTAGTAAAATTAGTTCTTTGGATTTCAATTCCAATTTCACTTACAGCAATTCTTTCTACATTAAATAAATTAGTTGATTCAACTACAATGGTTAAAATATTAAAACCTATATTTGGAGAAGAATTGGCAAAAGAAAAATATGGAATATTAAGTGCTAAAGTTGATGTTTTAACATCATTACCACTAGCTTTTAATGTGGCATTTGCAACAGCATTGGTTCCAGCAATATCAGCAGCAAATGCTATTAAAGACAATAAAACTATAAATGAAAGAATATCATTTTCATTACTTGTAAGTTTATTGATAGGATTACCTTGTACAGTAGGAATGATGATTTATTCAGAAGAAATTTTACAATTATTATTCCCAAGAGCAAGTAATGGAGCAGTACTTCTTGCAATATCGTCTCTGACGATTATATTTACAATACTGGCTCAAACTATAAATGGAATACTTCAAGGATTTGGAAAGGTTAGAGTACCAGCCATAGCACTTGGAATAGGAGTTTTAGTAAAAATAATTGCTAACTTAGTTCTAATGCCAATACCTGGTATATATGAAAATGGAGCGGCATGGGGATCAGTATTCTGTCATTTAATTTCACTTATAATTGTTTACTTTGTATTAACAAGAACAGCGAAGTTAGATTTTTCATTATTTAGATTAGCAATAAGACCAGCATTAGCCACAGTAATAATGGCGATAATATCTTATGCATCATATATTGCTACAAAACTAGTTATGCCAGACAAAATTGCGACAGTGAATGCTATATTTATAGCTGTAATTGTATATGCTATTGCTATAATAGCATTAAAAATATTCAAAAAAGAAGAGATTTTAATGTTACCAAAAGGCGATAAGATTTTAGCAATTTTGAAAAAATTTCACGTATATGACTAATTTTTAGGAAAAAAAAGAAGGATTTTCCTTTAAATTGGCGTATAAATAAATTGTGGTCGCTTGAAGACCGCACAAACACTTATTTTTTTAGGAGGTAAAAAAATGAACAAAGCTGAATTAATTGCAGCAGTAGCTGCACAAACAGGTGAAACAAAGAAAAGTGCTGAAGCAACAATAAATGCATTTGTTGACACAGTTACAAAATCTTTAAAGAAAGGTGACAAAGTTCAATTAGTTGGATTTGGATCTTTCGAAGTTAGAAAGAGAGCTGCAAGAAAAGGTAGAAACCCACAAACTAAGGAAGAAATCAAAATACCTGCATCAAAAGCTCCTGTTTTCAAAGCTGGAAAAGCTTTAAAAGAATTAGTTAACAAAAAATAATTATAATTTATAAAAAGTAGACATGGTTTTACTACCATGTCTCTTTTTTTGTCAAAAAAAAGGAAGGGCGGCAGAGACTTCTGCCACCCCGGTGCCGCTATCCCCTGTGAGAGGAATAACTATGGGTTAAATCTTGGAACTGTCGGAACCAGGCACGAAGAACCTTTCAAGGATTTCATGAACATTCACCATATCGCTATGGTTAGGGCTCTTGAATTCGATGTAGGAATACTTACCGTAGTTCTTGCGCTTCTTGCGCCGCTTGCCATGGTCTAATTGCTTCGAGCACTTCTGATCCTGCAAAGTCCGTTCAAACTTCACAGAAGGTGTGCGAGTGAATCTGACCCTGGCAAGGCACTCCCAGATGTTAGACATCTGATTAGAGCGGACAATGCCTTTAACCCTGTACACGCTACGCTGCATAGTAGCACCTCCTATTCTTACCTGGAAACAAGCTTCCAGTATATTAATTATACCACGATTACGGGCTTTTTACAATTTTAAGGAATAATGGAAAGAATTTTATGTGAATTTTGTTTCAAAACTATTGAAAAAATAATATTAACATGCTAAAATAATTTGCATAAATAATTGAAAAACAATGAAGAGGACAAGGTAAATAGCCAATTTTCTTTTAGAGAGCTTAATATATTGGTGAAATTTAAGTAAGAAAAACTATTTATTATCACCTTAGAGTTTTATATTTGAAGTTTTAGTAAAATATAACGTAAATCTCTGCGTTAAAGAGCATAAAGAGTGAATAAAATATTATTATTTTATTAATTTAGGTGGTACCACGGAGCATTTCGTCCTATTATCAGGATGAAATGCTTTTTTGTTTTTAAAATGATTATTTATAGGAAAGGAGCTTAAAAAAATGAGTGACGAGACAAAATTTGACTATAGTCAAACACTTAATTTACCAAAAACAGATTTTCAAATGAGAGCTGGTCTTCCAGAGAAGGAGCCAAAAATATTAGAAGAGGTTTTTGAGCAAAAACATATTTATGAGAAAATGCTTGAAAAGAACAAAGGTAAAACACCTTTTGTTTTACATGATGGACCTCCATATGCAAATGGTGAAATTCATATAGGACATGCTCTAAATAAAGTATTAAAAGATACTATAGTTAGATATAAATCTTTAAAAGGATATTGGACACCATATATTCCTGGATTTGATACACATGGTATGCCAACAGAAAGAAAAGCAATTCAAAGTCTAGGATTAGATAGAAGTAAAGTTCCTGTAAATGAATTTAGAGATACATGTAAGAAATTTACAATGGATTATAAAGATAAACAAATCGCAGGATTTAAAAGACTAGGTGTTTTAGGAGATTGGGATCATCCATATATTACATATCAACCACAAATGGAAGCAAAACAAATTGGTGTATTTGCTGATATGTATAAAAAAGGATACATCTATAAAGGATTAAAACCAGTTTATTGGTGTACTGATTGTGAAACAGCTTTAGCTGAAGCTGAAATAGAATATAAGAATATTAATTCTAATACATGCTATGTTAAATTCCCAGTTAAGAATTCTAATGGATTATTTACAGTTGAAAATACATATTTTGTAATATGGACTACAACACCTTGGACTTTACCTGGTAATACTGGTATCACAATTGGTGGAGATTATGAATATAGCTTTGTTAAAGTTGGAGATGAAACATATATAATGGCTTCAGAACTTGTTTCTAAAGTTATGGAAATATGTGGAATTGAAAAATATACAGAATTAAATAGATATAAAGGATCTGATTTAGAAGGTGTAATTTGTAAACATCCATTTATAGATAGAGAATCAAAAGTTGTATTAGGTAGTGATGATACAATAGCTGTTGATCTTGAAAGTGGTACTGGTGCAGTTCATACAGCACCTGCTTATGGTAAAGAAGACTATCTTTGTGGATTAAAAAATAATCTAGAAATGATAGTTTGCATAGATAGTAAAGGACATCAAACAGAAGATGCTGGACAATTTGCAGGAATGTTCTATGCAAAATCAGATAAAGAAATAATTAAATGGTTAGATGAAAATGGTTACTTATTAAAAGAAGTAGAAGTTAACCACTCATATCCACATTGCTGGAGATGTAAACATCCAGTAATATTTAGAGCAACATCACAATGGTTTGCATCTGTTGACGGATTCAGAAAAGAAACTTTAGATGCAATAAAGACTGTTAAATGGATTCCTGCTTGGGGTGAAGAAAGAATTTCAAAGATGGTTGAAGAAAGAAACGATTGGTGTATTTCTCGTCAACGTACTTGGGGAGTTCCAATTCCAGTATTCTATTGTGAAGATTGTGGAAAAGAATATGTAACTGAAGAGTCATTAAAGAAAGTTCAAGATATAGTCGAAAAAGAAGGAACAAATGCATGGTATGGAAAAGAAGTTGAAGAACTTCTACCAGAGGGTGCTAAATGTTCTGAATGTGGTTCAACACATTTTAAGAAAGAAACAGACATTATGGATGTTTGGTTTGATTCTGGTTCTACTCATGAATCAGTTTTAGCTGAACGTGGACTTCCACCAGCTGATCTTTATTTAGAAGGAAGTGACCAATATAGAGGTTGGTTCCAATCATCATTATTAACAAGTGTTGCTACTAAAGGTGTTGCACCATATAAGCAAGTTGTAACACATGGATATACAATAGATGATCAAGGAAGAAAGATGTCTAAATCTATAGGTAATGTTATTTCACCACAAGAAATAATAGATGAATCTGGTGCAGATGTTTTAAGACTTTGGGTATTAGCTTCAGATTATCAATCAGATGTAAGTGTTTCTAAAGGAATAATAAAACAAGTTACCGAAGTTTATAGAAAAATAAGAAATACTGCAAGATATATTTTAGGAAATACTTATGATTTCCAAGTAAATCTTCCAGTTGCATATGATGATTTACTAGAAATAGATAAATGGGCATTAACAAGATTAAATAAATTAATTAAAGATTGTACAGAAAGTTACGATACATATGAATTTCATAATGCATATAATGCATTAAATCAATTCTGTGTAACAGATATGTCTAATTTCTATCTTGATATAATAAAAGATAGACTTTATACATGTAAAGCAGATTCTTTAGAAAGACGTTCTGCTCAAACTGTTATGTATGAAATATTAGATAGTTTAGTTAAAATACTAGCTCCAATGACATGTTATACAGCTGAAGAAATATGGCAAGCAATGCCTCATAGAGATGGAGAAAAAGTTGAATCTGTAATGCTTACAGATTACCCAGTATTTAAACCTGAATATGAGAATCCAGAATTAGTTGCTAGATGGGATAAGATAATAGATCTTAAATCAGAGGTTTCTAAGAAACTAGAAGAAGCTAGAATGGATAAAGTTATAGGACATTCATTAAATGCAAAAGTTACTTTATATGCTACAGAAAAGAATTATAAAGAATTATTAGAAGATAAAGAGCTTCTTGCAACAGTATTTATAGTATCTAAAGTTGAAATTGAAAACAGCTTAAGAGAGGAAGATACAGAAGTTGGAATAAAAGTTGAAGCTGCAGATGGCGAAAAATGCGAAAGATGCTGGATGTACTCAGAAACTGTTGGAAAAAATCATGACCATCCAACACTTTGTGAAAGATGTGCAAAGAATTTAGAGTAATTTTGACTAAAATGTTTGCAATTATACAATCTTTGTGTTAAAATCTAGAATGTTACAGATGATTTTAGTTGAAGGAGAATCGATTTAAAATGGATATATTAGTTAAAATAATTAGAATTATATATGTTCTTGTGTGTTTGCTACTAATAGGTATAGTATTAATTCAAAAGTCTGAAAGAGGCGGAGCTTCTGAAAGCATTGTTGGTGGCGCAGGTGCAAGTAACTTTTATGAAAAGAATAAAGGTAGAACAAAAGAAGGTAAGTTAAAAAGAAATACTGTAATTTTATCTATAGTATTTGTAATTCTTACAATAACATTAACAATGTTAAGTTAATTTTGATACTTTTTAGGGGCGAAATATATAATTTCGCCCTTTTTATTTTATATATTTGAAGGAAGGATTTTTACGTGAATAAAGATAAAATTATTGGTACTTTTAGAGCAAATGAAAAAGGATTTGGATTTGTAGTACCAGAAGATGAACAAATTGAAAAAGATATATTTATTCCAGAAAAAAGCATAAATGGTGCTTTAAATGAAGATATAGTTGAAGTTGAATTGGTTAAAGAACCTACTAAAGTTAGAAGTGGTGAAGGAATAATTACTAAAATAATTAGAAGAGGGAAAACTACTTTAGTCGGTACATTTCAAAAATCAAAGAATTTTGGATTTGTAGTCCCAGATGATAAAGCATTTGGCACAGATATCTTTATTTCAAAGAAACATTTTGGAAAAGCTAGAGATAAGCATAAAGTTGTAGTTAAAATTACTAAATATCCAGAACAAGGAAAAAAGGCTGAAGGAGAAATAGTTGAAGTACTTGGAGGTATTAACCAAGCTGGTGTTGATATGCTATCTATTATCAAAGAATTTGAACTTCCATCAACTTTTCCACAAGAAGTAGTTGAAGAAGCTAAAAAATTTGGAGATAAGATTGACCATAAAGATGTAAAAAATAGAAAAGATTTAAGAGATGAGACTATTTTTACAATTGATGGTGAAGATGCTAAAGATTTAGATGATGCTGTTTCAGTTAAAAAATTAAGTAATGGAAACTATAGATTAAATGTTCATATAGCAGACGTTAGTTATTATGTTAAAGATAGGTCAAAACTTGATAGAGAAGCAAGAATAAGAGGGACTTCTGTATATATGCTAGGAAGAGTTATACCAATGCTTCCTAGAGAATTATCTAATGGTTTATGTAGTTTAAATCAAGGAGAAGATAGATATGCTCTTTCTTGCACAATGGAGATAGATGCATCAGGAAAAGTTGTGGATTCAGACGTTTTTAAATCAATTATTAATGTAAATGAAAGAATGAGTTATACAGATGTGCAAAAAATATTAGATGATTCTGATGAAAAAGTAACTAAAAAATACTCAAAATATATTAGTGACTTCAAATTAATGGAAGAACTAGCATTAATTCTAAAAAATAAACGTAAATCAAATGGATACTTAAATCTAGATATTCCAGAAAGTAAAATTGAACTTGATAATGTGACTGGTAAAGTTATTTCAGTTAGTAAATATGAGACAACATTTGCTAATGAAATAATAGAACAATTTATGCTTATATGTAATGAGACAGTAGCTGAAAGATATTATTGGCTTGATTATCCTTTTATATATAGGGTTCATGAAGAACCAGATATAGATAAAATTAAAGAATTAAATAAATTTTTATACAATTTAGGATATAAGATTCATATAAGTGGAGATACTGTTCATCCAACAGCATTTGCTAAAGTATTAGATGAAGTAAAAGGAAAACCTGAAGAAAAAGTCGTTTCAAACTTAATTTTAAGGACTTTAAAGGTTGCAAAATATGAAAGCGAAAATTTGGGACACTTTGGTATAGCAGGAAAATATTACTGTCATTTTACTTCACCTATTAGAAGATATCCTGACTTATTTATTCATAGAGTAATATCAGAATATGCTTCATCTTCTGAAAGACAAAAAGAACGCTTTGAGGAAAAAGCTCCTAAATATGCGAAAAACTCATCTGATAGGGAAAGAATTGCTCAAAAAGCAGAAAGAGAAGCAGAAAAGATGAAGAAAGCCGAATTTATGGAAGATAAAATTGGTGAAGTATATGAGGGAATTATTTCTTCTGTTACTAATTTTGGAATATTTGTTGAATTAGACAATACTATTGAAGGATTAATAAGATTCGAAAATTTGGGTGACGAATATTTTGTCTATGATGATCAAAATAAAACACTACTTGGCGAGAATTCAAAGGTTTTATACAAAATAGGAAATAAAATTACAATTGAAGTTTTAAGTGCAAATAAAGATACAAGAGAAATCGATTTTAAGTTGCGTAAATAAGTATTTTATAATATAATGTAACTGCTTAAATTTTGAAAAATTATAAGGAGGCAAACATGGATAGAAGAAGTTCTAGATCAAGCAAAAGTCGTTCTAGAAGAACAGCTTCGCAAAGAACCTCTACAATTAGATATAAAGATTCTAACGAAGAAGCAACAAGAAGATATGGTGCGTCTTCAGATAATACAGAAGCAACTAGAGTTATTAAAACAGTATCTGGAGCAAGTAAAAAGCCAAGTAAAAGCCGTTCGAGAGGTAAAGATAAATTAAAAAAATCAAAGGCTAAGAAAAAGAAAAATAAGATTTGGAGCATTGTTAAGAAATTAATAATAGCTTTAATTATTCTTGGAATCTTAGCTGGACTTATTTTGGCTGGAATTATAGCTGGTATATTTTTAGGATTCTTTGGATCAGATTTTAAGATGACCAAAGAAGACTTAATTATCCAATTCTCAAATTCAGAAGTTTATGATGCTGATGGTAATCTACTATGTTATTTAAATGGTAATGAGCAAAGAAAGATTGTAAGCTTAGACAAGATGCCAGAATATTTACCTAAAGCTTATGTTGCAATTGAAGATGAAAGATTCTATGAACACCCTGGTGTTGATATCAAGAGAACTGGACGTGCTACATTAACATATTTAGTTCATGCTGGTAAGTCATCATTTGGTGGTTCTACAATAACTCAACAGTTAGTTAAGAACATTACTGATGAAGATGAAGATTCAGCAATGAGAAAAATAAAAGAAATGGCAAGAGCTATACAAGTAGAAAAAGAAATATCAAAGGATAATATTCTAGAATTATATTTGAATATCATATTTGTTGGTGGAAATAACATAAATGGTGTTGCATTAGGTTCAGAATATTATTTCAACAAAGATGTATCTACATTATCACTTGCTGAATGTGCATTTATGGCAGGTATTAATAACCAACCAAATTATTACAATCCATTTAATGAAAACAATATTGATCCTGCAACAGGTACAACTAAACAATCAAAATTAGATGAAATTAAAAATAGAACCAAAACAGTTCTTGGAAAGATGAAAGAACTTGGATATATAAATGATGAACAATACGAACAAGCAAAGGCTGAAGCTGATGCTGGTCTTGCATTTAATAAAGGAAATCTATCAACCGGAGTTGTTTATTCAGCTCACTTAGAAGCTGCTTTAAATGAAATCGTTGAACAAATGATGAAAGAAAAAGACATGTCTCGTTCAATGGCAGAAACTAAAGTATATGGTGGTGGATATAAGATTTATACAACTGAAGTTCCAGCTGTTCAAAAAGCAATGGAAAATGAAGTTGCAAATGCTAAATACTTAAATGTTAATAAGAATTTATCAAAAGGTCAAAGTCCACAAACAGCTATGGTAGTAATTGAACCTAAAACAGGTAAAGTAGTTGGTTGTGTTGGACAAATGGGAACTAAAACAACTAATAAAGAGTTAAATAGAGCTACTCAATCATCTCGTCAGATTGGTTCTGCGATGAAACCAATTGCAGTTATTTTACCTGCAGTAGACCTTGGAATAGTTAATCCATCTAGAGTATATGATGATACACAAACAACAGAGTTTACTGGAAAACCTTGGCCAAAGAATTACTATGGCGGATTTAAAGGAAGAATGTCTGTAAGAGATACAATAAAGATTTCTGGAAATGTTATTCCAGTTAGAATATTGAAAGAAGTAACAGTTGAAAAATCAATAGAGTACTTAAATAAAATGGGATTATATCCTAATAGTAATGTTGGATTACCATTAGCACTTGGTGCTGCGGAATTTACACCACTACAAATGGCAGGTGCATACGCAACCATAGCTAATGATGGAGAATATATAGAGCCAACATTCTATAATAAAGTTCTAGATTCAGAAGGAAATGTAGTAATAGAACCTAACCAAAAAAGAGAACAAGTTATAGGAAGAGGAGAAGCATATATTGTTAAAAGTGTAACAATGGAACCTACTAAGTCAGGTGGTACTGCAACTTATGCTGTAATGAACGGCTGGGATGTCTGTGCAAAGACAGGTACAACTGATGGTGATACAGATAGATGGTTCTGTGAATTTACTAATGAATATGCTGCTGCATGTTGGTACGGATTTGACCAAAATGCAGAAATAAGATATTCGGGAAATCCTTCAAACCCTGCTGGTGGTATTTGTACAGCGGTAATGAAACAAATTCATGCTGGTAAAACACCATCAAGATTTGTAAGACCTGATAATATAGTTGAAGTTACAATATGTAAGGATTCTGGATTAAAGCCAGGAACTTCATGTAAGAACATAGGAAAAGAAATATTTGTTAAAGGTAAAGAACCTCAAGCATATTGCTCAGCAGCAGCTCTAACAACAACAGTTAAAATATGTAAGGATTCTGGATTACTAGCAGTAGAAGGTGCTTGTACAAATGTAGAAGAAAAGACTTTTAGAAGTAATGAAACAGTTCCTACAGAATATTGTACATTACATACTAAACCTACAGAGGCACCAAAGCCAAGTGAAAGCCCTAAACCAACAACAACGACAAAGCCTTCACCAACACCTACTGTAACGCCTTCACCTTCACCAACTACAACAGGTGGTGGAGATGATCCAAAACCAAGTCCAAAACCAGAAGGATAAGAATAAAAACTAGGATTGAAGTTCAAAGATTTCTTTGAACTTCAATTATAATATTTAAATAGGAGATAAGAATATGGAACTTAAACTTTATAACACTCTTTCAAGAGAAAAAGAAACATTTAAATCATTAGATGAAAATAGAGTTAGAATGTATTCTTGTGGTCCAACAGTTTATTATTATGCACACATAGGTAATTTGCGTGCATATCTTTTTATGGATAATTTAAGAAGAGTTTTAAAATATAATGGCTATGAATTAACTCATGCTATGAATATTACTGACGTAGGCCACTTAGAGTCTGATGCAGACGAAGGGGAAGATAAGATGGCAAAAGCAGCAAGAAGAGAGAATAAAGACCCTTTTGAAATTGCAAAATTCTATACAGAAAAATTTATGATTGATTTAGATAAGCTAAATATAGATAAGCCAGAGATAATTTGTAAAGCTACTGAACATATAAAAGAAATGGAAGAATATGTAAAAAAGATTATTGCAAATGGCTATGCATATGAAACAAAAGATACAATTTATTTTGATACATCTAAATTAGATAAATATGGAATTCTATCTAGAATCAATATAGATGAACAAAAAGCTGGTGCTAGAGTGGAGTTTGATAGTGAAAAGAAAAATGTAACAGACTTTGCTCTTTGGATTAAAGCTCCAGAAAATCATATTATGAAATGGGATAGCTTTTTTGGAAAATGCTATCCAGGTTGGCATATTGAATGTTCTGCAATGGGTAGAAAATACCTAGGAGAATTATTTGACATACATACAGGTGGAATAGATCATATTCCAATTCATCATGAAAATGAAATAGCACAAAGTAAAGGATATTCAGGACATTTACCAGCAAATTATTGGATGCATTGTGAATTTTTACTTATAGATGGTGGAAAGATGTCTAAGAGCCTTGGAAATGTATATACAATTTCAGACCTAGAAGCTAAAGGTTTTACTGCTATGGATTATAGAATGTTTAATTTTACATCTCATTATAGAAATAAATTAAACTTCACATGGGATTCATTAGAATCTGCTAAAGTTTCTCTTTCTAGATTAAAAGAAGGATTTAAAAGACAATATGAAGGAACAGAAGATGTTTCTAATGAAATAATAGCTGATTATGAAAAGAAATTCCATGAAGCAATTAATGATGATTTAAACATGCCACTTGCTATGAGTGTTGTATGGGATGTTGTAAAAAATCCTATTAAATCTAAAAAGTTTGCAGAATTACTTTTAAAATTTGATACTGTTTTAGGATTAAAACTTGACGAAGAAGAGAAAGTTGAAATACCTGAAGATATACAAAAAATAGTAGATGAAAGAAATGAAGCAAGAAAGAATAAGGATTGGGCAAAATCTGATGAGTTAAGAGATTTGCTAATAGGAAAAGGTTATACTGTAAAAGATACACCTAATGGAACAGAAATATCTAAGTAGAAAAACAATAAAGGGGAATAGATAATGCGATTTGTAACAAAGGAAACAGAACAAGAATATACAGAATTTTTAGAAAGCCATGAACGTTGTAATTTTCAACAATCTTTAGAATGGGGAAAAGTTAAAACAGCATGGAAAAAGGAAGTAATACTTTCTGAAGATGAAAATGGAAAGATAAATGGATCGATATGTGTATGGATAAGAAAGATGCCTATGTTTGGAAATATGATGTATTCATCTCGTGGACCTGTTTGTGATATTCATGATCCAAACATAATGGAACAACTTACAGAAGGTGCTAAAGAACTTGCAAAAAAATATAATGCATTTGTTTTCAGAATGGAACCTGATGTAAAAAAAGATGATGCAGATTTTAGACATATAGTAAGAGAATTAGGTTATAAGATAAAAGATGATGCTAAAGACTTTAAGGATGAAATTCAACCTAGATTTGTGTTTAAACTTGATATTAAAGGAAAGACGGAAGAAGAAATATTAAAAAATTGTCATCAAAAAACAAGATATAATATTCGTCTGGCAACTAAAAAAGGTGTTGAAATAAAAGAAGGAACTAGAGAAGATTTAGCAGCATTCCACAAGATAATGATAGAAACTGGAGAAAGAGATGGATTCTTAGTACGTTCTCAAGAATATTTTGAGAAAATGTATGATGAATTAGCTCCTAAACATATGAAGCTACTTATGGCATATCATGAAGGAGAACCAATTTCTGGAATTATATTAATAAAATATGGAAATACTACTTGGTATTTATATGGAGCAAGTAGTAATAGACATAGAAATTTAATGCCTAACTATTTATTACAATGGACAGGAATTCAAGAAGCTATAGCAGCTGGACATGATGTATATGATTTTAGGGGCGTTTCTGGAGTTGTAGATGAAAATCATCCTCAATATGGATTATACAGATTCAAAAAAGGATTTGGAGCTGAATTTATTGAGTTTATTGGTGAAATATATTTACCATTTAAACCATTAAAATACAAAATGTATAAAGCAGCTGAAAAAACATTTAGAACATTAAGAGATTTTAAACGCAAAATTAAAGGGCAAAAATAAGTTTTAAATCAAATTTGATTTATTTATAAAAAATTTTTAAAAAGTGGTGGTTATTTGAAAGTTTTAGAAATAAGAAAAAATGATTTAGAATACAATATCGATTTAATTAAAAAGCGTGCAAAAGACAAAAAAATAATTGCTATAGTAAAAGGAAATGGCTATGGCTTAGGACTAAAAGAGTTTTCAAAAGTTTTAATTGAAAAAGGAATTTCAGATTTAGCAGTATCTTCTGTAGAAGAAGCAATTGAACTAGCTAAGTTAAAATTAAATGCAAGAATTTTGTGTTTAGAGGCTACTGCAAGTAAAACTGATATAGAAAGTTTACTTAAAAATAATATTATAGTTTCAATTGGAAGCAGTAAATGTGCACAAAGAGTTGAAGAAGTTGCAACAAAATTGGATGTTAAAGCACATTGCCATTTAGCAATAGATACAGGCTTTTCAAGATATGGCTTTATGGTGACTAATAAAGAAGAAATATTAAATGCCATTAAAAATACTAAAAGAATATTCTTTGATGGTGCATTTACACATTTTTCAACTGCATATTTCCAAAGTGATTCATATACTAGAAAACAATATTCTAGTTTTATGGATGTAAAAAAATATTTAGAAGCTAATGATGTTAAAATACCTATTTACCATATATGTAATTCTTCTGCATTCTTGAAATTCCAAGATATGTACTTAGATGCAGTAAGAGTTGGATCTGCATTTACAGGTAGAGTATCTGTTCCAAATAATATTGGACTTAGAAAAATAGGTATGTTAAAATCAAAGGTGGTAGAAATTAAAGAAGTGAAAAAAGGTACTCCAATTGGATATTCTAATTCAGAAATAGTTAAGAGAGACTCTAGAATTGCAATACTTCCAGTAGGATACTATGATGGATTTAATGTAAATTTAATTGATGATACCTATAAGTTTGTAGATAAACTTAGAAGAGCTAAAAATAGTTGTATGCAAATGTTTAAAGATAATAGACCATTTGTAACTATTAAGAATAAAAAATATCCAATTATAGGAAAAATGGGAATGAATCATATGACTATAGATGTAACTGGCTCGGATGTTGATATAGATGATGAAGTTTTACTAGATATTAAGCCTATGCTTTGTAATAGTAAAATTAGAAGGGAATATATTTAAAATTGAGTGATAAAAAGAAAATTGGTTTTTTCAAACGAATAAAGATGGCTCTATTGAATTTAGAGGACTATATTGAATTTACCGTTGAAAAATTAGGAACGACACTATTTTTTGCAATAAAGGTTTCATTTATTCTAGCAATAGTATCACTTCTTGCAGGAATCTTGTTTGTGAAAGTAAGATATGGTTCATTAGAGAATATGGCAGTTCAAGTTATTCCTGAATTTACTTATAATGACCATGTTTTAGAATTTACTGAGGATTATTCAAAGGATGATTCTAAAGTTGCTGTTGCATATGCAATGGAAGTTCTTGAACCAAATTATAGAATGAATCTTCCAATTGGGGAGAATAATAAGGAAGACTTAGTTAATTATATTAAAGAAAATCCAAATCAAGTAGTTACTACGTCATTAATATTTGCTTACTTTTTAGAAAGATTTATTTCTATATATGTATGGTGGTTATTAGTAGCAACTTTAACATCTTTAATTGGATGGATTGTACTAATATTCTCAAGAATAAAAATGAAGTATTCAGGTATTTATTCACTTTCTATTTATGCCTCATTACTTACAATTATTCTTACAGTAATTTATCAAATATTAAATATGTTCTTTGGAATTTATATTAATATGTTTGATTATTTATCAATTATTATTTCTTATATTTATATAACCGCTGCAATTTATATGATTAGATCAGATTTAATAAAGCAGCAAATAGAACTTATAAAACTTGCGACAGAACAAGCTAAAATAAAAGAAGAAATGGAAAAAGAAAAACTTCGTGAAGAAGAAGAAAAACGCAAAATGAGAGAAGAGCAAGAAGAAAAAGAAAGAAAAGAAAGAGAAAAAGAGCAAGATGAGGATAAGCCAAAGATAAAAGATGAAGAAAGGCCTCCTGAAGAACCAGACGGCTCAGAAATTTAGAGTGAAAGGACTTTTTGGAAAATGAGTAAGAAAAAAGAAAAGCAGAAGAAACAAATTGTTTTATGGATAGCGTTAATAGTCGTTTTAATTGCTGCTATAGCATTATTCTTCTTCCTTCAAAATAAAAAGGAAAAAGAAAATGAAATAACTTATGATGAGCTATATCAAGCTATAATGGACCAAAAATTAGAAAAGATTGAAATGACAGTTGGAGGATCTTCAGTAACAGCTAAATTTAAAGGCACTGAAGAAGGCGATGAAAAACATGCTAATATTAATTCGATTCAACCTTTTATGGATTTTGTTAATGAACAAGCAAAAACATATAAAGATTTAAAGATAGAAATTAAAACACCAAATAAATTTGTATCTGTAATGGAAGGAGTATTTACATATCTTCCAACGATACTATTAATAGTATTTATGTATATATTAATTAAGATGCAAGGCTTTGGAGAAAATGCTAAAGTATATGGCGAAAATGAAGAAAATCAATCAAATGTTAAGTTTAAAGATGTTGCAGGTTTAGATGAAGAAAAGAATGAATTGATTGAAATAGTTAATTTCTTAAAAGATCCTAAGAAATTCCATAATATGGGTGCCAAAATTCCTAGAGGTATTTTACTTTATGGACAACCTGGAACTGGTAAAACTTTGATAGCTAAAGCAGTTGCAGGTGAAGCAAATGTGCCATTTATTTCAATGAGTGGTTCAGAATTTATTGAAATGTTTGCAGGTCTTGGAGCTTCAAGAGTTAGAAAATTGTTTAGTAAAGCTAAAAAAATAGCTCCATGTATTGTATTTATAGATGAAATTGATGCTATAGGTTCGAGAAGAACAAGTAATTCTGGTGGAGAATCAGAAAATAACCAAACATTAAACCAATTACTTGTTGAAATGGATGGATTTGAAAGTGATGAAACAATTATAGTTTTAGCAGCTACAAACAGACCAGAAATGCTAGATAAAGCCCTTCTTCGTCCAGGAAGATTTGATAGACAAATAACAATTCCTGCTCCTGATTTATTAGGAAGAGAAGAAATTTTAAAACTATATGCTAAAGATAAGAAATTAGATGATGATGTAGATCTACATGAAATTGCTGGAGATACAGCTGGATTTACAGGTGCTGAATTGTCTAATCTTCTAAATGAAGCTGCAATTATTGCAACAATTAATGGACATAAGAAAATTACAAAGAGTGATATTGAAGCTGCAAATAAAAAGATTACAGTTGGTCTTGAAAAACATAATAGAGTTATTTCAGAGAAGGATAAAAAACTTACTGCTTATCATGAAGCTGGTCATGCAATAGTAAGTAAATTCTTAGAGACACAAGACAATGTTAAAGAAATATCAATTATACCTAGAGGTGTAACTGGTGGATACACAATGTATAAAACAAATGAAGATAAGTACTATGTTTCTAAGACTGAATTAGAAGAGAAGATGGTAGCATTACTTGGCGGTAGAGCAGCAGAAAAACTTGCATTAAATGATATTTCAACAGGCGCAAGTAATGATATAGAAGTCGCAACAGGAATTGCGAGAGATATGATTACTGTTTATGGTATGAGCAAATCTTTAGGTCCAATTTCGCTTAAAGTTGATGATCCAAGAGAGTTACAAATTTATGGTGATGAAATAGTTGATGAAGTTGGAACTCAGGTAAAGAGTTTAGTTGATAGCGCATATGTTGAAGCACAAAAGATATTAGTAGCGCATATGGATATCTTACATAAAGTTGCAGCTGCATTACTAGAGAAAGAAACGATTTCAGAAGAAGAGTTTAATAGCTTCTTTTAAAAAATAAATCTTTTAAGGAGTTAAAGATGAAGAAAAAAGAAAGTAATAAAACCAATAAAAAGATTAATGTGCCAACCAAAGTACTTATTGTACTATTGTTAGTAGCACTTGGTTTAGGTGTTTTAGCTATTGTACGTGATGCAAACAATGTAAATAGTGCATATTCAATGGTTAGAAAATTATACACTTTAGTATTTCCAAACTAACTTTAATTAAAGGAGAAAGAATACATATGAAAAACATAGGTCAAATAAAAGCCTTGATAGGAGTTGTAATAGTATTTATTTTAGTAGCCATTATAGGATTGGTGGTTTTTATCTCAAATGTTAAGATTATAAACAGTAATCAAGAACAAGTAGTTGAAGAAGAACCTGCAGAAAAAACTTCTTATGAACAAATTGAAGTAGGTAATGTAATAACTTCAGTTGAAAATAAAGAGTCAACTTTTAGATTGTATGATAGTAACGGCATTTTTAAAGTTGAATTAGAAGATGGCACTGTAACATTTAGTGTTGAAAATAAAGAATTGTTTGCTAAAACATTTCCAGCATCTAAGATGAAAAAAGATATTGAGGAAATAGCAACACATCAATATAAAATAAAAGATGTATTCATTGGTGTTATTAATGATGAAGAATATGTAATAGTAATTACAGGTGATGGTAAAGTTGGATCAATGAATGTAAAAGAAGCAGTCAATAATAATATCTTTAGAATAAAGAATGATTTATTAGAATTTGAGCAAAAGATAGCTTTTATACAAAAGGTTTCAATAACAAATGGTGATGATGTAATGGATAGTACTTTAGCTGTTGCAGTTGATGGAACTATTTATGATTTGTCTGCATTTCTTAAATAATTAGCAAAAAAGCTTAAAAAAAGCTTGCAAAATGCTAAAAAACCTTGTATAATGAAATAGCAATTTAAGTAAAGATTAAGTGAGTGGAAGCCAATTCCACTCATTTTTTGTAGTAATCTTAAGGAGGAATACTAAATTGGCTATTAATAGTACTGAAACCAAAGTAGAAAATTTATTAAAGAAACCAATTGAAGACCTTGGTTATACACTTTATGATATTGAATATGTTAAACAAGGAAAAGAGTTTCATCTAATAGTTTATATCGAAAAAGAAGGTGGAGTTGATTTAATAGATTGCGAAAAAGTATCTGATGCAATAAATCCAATACTTGATAGTGCAGATCCTATTAAAGAACAATACTTTTTAGAAGTATCATCTTCCGGAGTAGAAAAATCATTAAGAAAAGTTGAACATTATAAAAAACAAATTGGAAATAAAATAGAAGTTAAATTATTTTCAAAAATCAATAATGAAAATTGTCTACAAGGAATTCTAAAAGATGTAGATGATGAATCAATTAATTTAGAACTTAATGGAGAAGAAATCAAAATAAATTTAAAACAAATCTCAAGTGCCAAGTCAGTTTATGAATGGTAATTTTAAAGGAGGAATAAGGGAAAAAATGAAAGCAATTGATATGAAAGAACTAGTTGTTGCTATGGAAGAACTTGAAAAAGAAAGAGGAATAAGTAAGGAATATTTATTAGACTCTTTAGAAGTAGCTTTAGTTACAGCTTATAAGAAAAATTATGAACAAGCAGATAATGTAAAGGTTTCTATTAATAAGGAAACAGGTGAAATGCATGTTTATTCGAGTAAAATGGTAGTAGAGGCAGCTAAAGACGAATGCTTTGAAATATCTTTGGCTAACGCTAAAAAGATAAATAAAAAGGCTGAAATAGGAAGTGTAGTAGATGTTGAAATAGTACCAAAGAACTTTGGTAGAATTGCTGCACAAACTGCAAAACAAGTTGTAGTACAAAAAATAAGAGAAGCTGAAAGAGAAATAGTTTATACAGACTTTTCAGAGAAAAAAGGCGAAATAGTAACTGGAATAGTTCAAAAAGCTGATGGAAATATTGTTGTTTTAGATCTTGGTAGAGTTGAAGGAATCATGCCTTTAAAAGAACAAATACCAACAGAAAAATATAGAGTAAATGACAAAATTAGAGGTTATGTTTTAAGTGTAGAAAAAGGAATTAAAGGAAATCCACAAGTAATAGTTTCAAGATCACATCCTGATTTTGTAAGAAGATTATTTGAATTTGAAATTCCTGAGATTTATGAAGGCTTAATTGAAATCAAGAGTATTTCAAGAGATGCTGGATCAAGAAGTAAAGTTGCTGTTTATTCAACTAATGAAAATATTGACCCAGTTGGTTCTTGTGTAGGACAAAAAGGTGTTAGAATTCAAAATATTATAAATGAGTTAAATGGTGAAAAAATAGATGTTATAGAATGGGATGAAGATCCTGCTGTATTTATAGCAGCTGCTCTTTTACCAGCTCAAGTATTAGCAGTTGATGTTAAAGAAGAAGAAAAATTTGCACAAGTAATTGTTCCAGATGATCAATTATCACTAGCTATTGGTAAATCAGGACAAAATGCTAGACTTGCTGCAAGACTAACAAATTGGAAAATAGATATTAAGAGTGAATCTCAATTTAGAAAAATGTTAGAAGAAGCACAAAATGGAGAAGTTGAAGCAGAAACTACTGAAGAAGTAGCAGAAGCTATTCCAGAAGAAGAAAACTCAGAAGAATAATTTTAAGAAGGTGAAAAGTTTGAAAAAATTACCTGAAAGAAAATGTATAGGCTGTCAAGAAGTAAAGCCTAAAAAAGAACTAGTAAGAATAGTTAAAAACAAAGAAAATGAAATCTTTGTTGATTTAACAGGAAAAGCAAATGGAAGAGGAGCATATATTTGTCCTAATACAGATTGTTTAGAGAAAGCTGTTAAATCAAATAGACTTGCAAAATCGTTTGAGCAAGAAATTGATAATGATATTTATGAGAAATTAAGAGAAGTAATTTCTAATGAAACAAAATAATTATTGCCCTAAAAATTATGGAGGTGAAGTTTTTGGACAAAGTAAAAATTCATGAATTAGCTAAAGAACTTAATATTAATAGCAAAGAATTAATTGAAATGGCAAAGAACCTAGGAATTGAGGCAAAAAGCCATTTAAGTTCAATTACAGCTGAAGAAGCTGACAAGATTAGGAAATCTACAAACTCTAAAAAAGAGGAACCAGTGAAGGAAACTAAAAAAGAAAAGAAGGAAAGCAAAAAAGATTTTTCATCAGATCAACCTGTTATTATGAGAAGAACAGTAATAATTGATAATGATGAAGATACAAAGAAAAAACAAACTACAGATAGAAAACCAGAAGTAGGATTTGTTGATAAGAGAAAGAAAGACTTTAATATTGTTTACAGAAATAAACAAGCAAAACCTATGAGTGTTGCTGAATTATTTGGTATTCCTTCTAAGAAAGAAGAAAAGAAACCAGAACCTAAAGAAGAAAAGAAAGCAGAGCCAGTAGTACAACAAGAAGAGGTTGAAACTAAAAAAGAAGAAAAACCAGTAAAACAACAAGCTCCAGCAAAACAATTTGTACCAAGGGAAGATAGAAGACCACAAGGTGGTTTCCAACCAAGAAATAATAATCAAGGTTTCCAAAGAAATAATAATAGAGATTTCCAACCAAGAAACAATCAAGGTTTCCAAAAGAATGATAGAGGAGACAAAGAAGGTTTCAGAAATAATAGAAAATTTGAAGGAAGAAATCTAGACAAGAAAATAGATAATATAATGTCTGATGAAATCGTTCAAAAAGAAAATGTAATTGAATATTCAAATAGAGCTATCGATAAACAAAAAAGTAATCGTATGTTTGAAGAAAAAGCTAATTCAACTAAAAAACAAAACAAAAAGAAAGGTAGAAATGAAGACTTTTCTACTGGTAAACTACGTTCATTAAAACAAGAAAGCAAACTTTCAAATGTTGATATGCTAGACTACTATGATTTAAGTACTCAAAGAGGCAGAAGAAGTGAGAAAAAGGGTAAAACTGAAAATAGAACTAAACAAAAAATATTTAAGTTAACTGAAATCACAATACCTCCAATGATTACAGTTAAAGACTTAGCAGCAGAAATGAAGATTACAAGTGGTGACTTAATTACTAAACTTTTAGGTTTAGGTGTTATGGCTACAATCAATAAAGAAATAGATTTTGATATAGCTTATTTAGCTGCAGCTGAATTTGGTATTACAGCAATCAAAAAAGATATCAAAACAGATGAAGATATACTATTTGATGATTCTGAAGATAACGATACAGATTTAGTTTCTAGACCACCAGTAGTTGTTGTTATGGGTCACGTTGATCATGGTAAAACATCACTACTTGATGCAATTAGAAAAACAAATGTTATTGAAGGTGAAGCTGGCGGTATTACACAACATATAGGTGCTTACAAAGTTAAAATAAACGATAGAGAAATAACATTCTTAGATACACCAGGACACGAAGCATTTACTGCTATGCGTGCTAGAGGTGCACAAATTACTGATATTGCAATATTAATTGTTGCAGCAAATGATGGTGTTATGCCTCAAACAATTGAAGCAATTAACCATGCTAAAGCTGCTGAAATTCCAATTATAGTTGCAATAAACAAAATGGATTTACCTGGAGCAAATCCAGAAAAAGTTAAAGAACAATTAACAGAATATGGATTAGTACCTGAAGAATGGGGTGGTGAGACTATATTTGTTCCTATTTCTGCAAAGAAGGGTGACGGTATAGATAATTTACTTGAAATGGTTCTATTACAAGCAGATATGTTAGAATTAAAAGCTAATCCAAAGAAACAAGCAAAAGGTACTGTTATTGAAGCAAGACTTGATAAAGCAAAAGGAACTGTAGCATCTATGTTAGTACAAAGAGGTACATTAGATGTTGGAGATACAATCATTGTTGGTTCTTCTATAGGTAGAATTAGAACAATGACAAATGATAAAGGAAAGAAAGTTAAAACTGCTGGGCCATCAACACCAGTCGAGATTACAGGTTTAACTTCAGTACCAAATGCTGGTGATATATTCTATGAAGTTAAAGATGAAAAGACAGCTAAGCACTTAATTGAAAGAAGACGTGTTCAAGAAAGAGAAAAAGAATTAAGTACAAATTCTATGGTTACTCTTGATGATTTATTTAACCAAATAGAAGAAGGAAAATTAAAACAATTGAACTTAATAGTAAAAGCAGATGTTCAAGGTTCTGTTGAAGCTGTTAAGTCATCACTAGAAAAATTATCTAATGATGAAGTTAGAGTTAAAGTTATACATTCAAACGTTGGTGCAATTACAGAAACTGATGTTACATTAGCAAAGGTTTCAAATGCTATTATAATAGGATTTAACGTAAGACCTGATGTATTAGCTAAACAAGAAGCTGAAAAAGATGATGTTGAAATTAAATTATATTCTGTAATTTATAATGCAATAGAAGATGTTGAACAAGCTATGAAAGGAATGCTTGATCCTGAATTTAAAGAGGTTATTATTGGTAATGCTGAAGTTAGACAGGTATTCAAAGTTTCAAATGTTGGAACTATTGCAGGATGCTATGTAACAGATGGTAAGATTGCAAGAAATTCTATAGTTAGAGTTATAAGAGATAATGTTGTTCTTCATGAAGGAAAATTAATCTCATTAAAGAGATTTAAAGATGATGCTAAAGAAGTTGCATATGGATATGAGTGCGGTGTTCAAATAGAAGATTGGAACGATATCCAAGAAGGCGATATTATTGAAGCTCATATTATGGAAGAAATTGAGAGAAAATAAAAGAGGTTAGAAATGCCAAAAAATAGTAATAGAATGAATAAGGTCAATGAGGAATTAAAAAAGGAAATAAGTCATGTTATTTCACAAGAATTAAAAAATCCTCATTTGACTGGATTAATTAGTGTAACTGAAGTTGATACAACACCAGACTTAAGATTTGCTAGAGTATATGTTAGTATGATTAATGCAAAGTCTAACAAAACAAATTTAAGCATATTGAAAAAAAGTGCTGGTTATATAAGAACTATGATAGCTAAAAAGGTTAATTTAAGAAATACTCCAGAACTTATATTTGTATTTGATGAATCAATAGAATATGGTTCTAGAATTGATTCTATATTAGCTCAAATAACTAAAGACCTAAAAAAAGAAGATGAATAAGGAAGGAAGATATACATATGATATTAGATACAATTAAAGAAGCAATTGAGAATGCAAAAGATGTAATAATACTTACTCATGAAAATCCAGATGGAGATGCTGTAGGAAGTGCACTTGCATTTTATAGATTTGTTAAAGATTTAGGAAAAGATGTAGATGTTATTGTTCCAAATTTTCCTAAAGTATATGAATTTTTACCAGGAAAAAAAGATATAAAAGAAAGTCCTGCTAAAGAAAAATATGACTTAGCAATTGCTTTAGATTGTGGTGATATAAAAAGATTAGATGATCCAGAAGGTTCTTTTGTTAAAGCAGAAACAAGAATTAATATAGATCATCATACATCTAATGGTATGTTTGGAGATTTAAATTATGTTGATCCAATCGCACCAGCAGTTTGCCAAATAATCACAAAAATATTCCAATACTACAAATATGAAATAAGCATAGATGTTGGTACTTGCTTAATTACAGGTATAATAACAGATACTGGTGGTTTCCAATATGATAGTGTTACATCAGAAACATTTATGATTGCTTCAGAATTTGTTGAATTAGGAGTAAATATAGCTAAAATATATAAAAAATCAATGAATACTATTTCTATGGGAAAATTTAATGCAAGAAAGTTAGCACAAGATAGATTAGAGTTTTTAGAAGATGGTAAAATTGCATTTACATATATGACAGAAGAAGATATGAAAAACTTAAATATTACTAGTGCTGATTTAGAAGGCATTGTAGAAAATGGTAGAGATGTTGAAGGTGTTGAAATATCAATATTCTTGTATGAAACTGAAAAAGGAGTAAAAGGATCACTTAGATCAAATGAATATGTTAATGTATCAGATATTTGTCTTTTATTTAATGGTGGTGGTCATATTCGTGCAGCAGGTTGTACAATGCAATATCCTTTGGATGAGTGTAAAGAAAGAATGCTTACACAAGCGAAGAGATTTTTAAAATAATATATTTTTGAGAGTTAAAGCGGTTTTTATTTATAAATAAGAATCGCTTTAATAGTAAAATAAATAATAATTATGGAGTAAATTAATGGATGGTATTTTACTTATAAATAAAAATATAGGTATTAGTTCTTTCGGAATATGTTCTAAAGTTAAAAAGAAATTAGGAATAAAAAAAGTTGGACATAGTGGTACGCTTGATCCTAATGCATCAGGCGTTATGACTATTCTAGTTGGTGAAGGTACAAAGCTTTCTAAAGTATTAGTAGAACATAATAAAGAGTATAAAGCATGTTTAAAACTTGGAATTAAAACTCAAACAGCAGATAGTGAGGGCAAAATGATAGAAGAACAACCATATTCTTTATCTGATAAAAAAGATGAAATAGAATCTTGCTTTAGAAGTTTTGTGGGAAAATTAAAGCAAATTCCACCAATGTATTCTGCAATTAAAGTGGATGGAAAAAAACTTTATGAATATGCAAGAAGTGGCAAAGAAGTCGAAAGAAAAGAAAGAGAAGTTGAAATATTTTCTATATGTATAGATGAAATAAGAAAAGAAGATAATGAAATAGATTTTACAGTGAGTTGTTCGAAAGGAACATATATTAGAACTTTATGCGAACAAATTGCAGAAAAATTAGGAACTGTAGGATATATGAAATCATTAATAAGAACAAAAGTAAATGACTATACAATAGAAGATAGTATGACTGTAGAAGAAATGGATTCTTTAACTATTGAAGAAATAGAAAAAAAGATTATATCAATAGAGGAAGTGTTTAAAGATAAAGAAAAAATCGATATGACAGAAAAAGGAATAGAACTTCTAAAGAATGGGGTCATGCTGACATATAAATTGAAAGATGATTATTATAGAATATATAATAAGAATAAATTTATTGGCATAGGAATTGTGAAAAATAACTTACTAAAAAGGGACATTATTTTATAAAAAATAGTGATATCAATGAGTATAAAAAAACGAACATAAAATGCTTAAGAATATCAAATGGTATAGGATATAGAAGTTAGATAAAACGCTTATTACAAGCGTTTTATTATTTTGTAAAAACAGCGAACAAATTTTCTAAAAAGTATTGACAAATGGATACAAAAAATATAAAATAATACCGAACAGAGGTTCTTAAATAAACTAAAGGAGGAAACGAATATGAAAAATGAAATAATAACATATAGTGTAAATAAAATAAGAGAGAACAATTTATATATAACAGTACAAAATGGAGAAGTTTTAGTTCGTGCTCCTTGGTATGCAACACAAAATAGAATACAAGAAGCAGTTGCTGAAAAAAGAACATGGATATTAAAGAAATTAAAAGAATATAAAAATAAAGATACTGAATTAAGTTTAAAACCAATTCAAATATTTGGAGTAATATATAATTTAAAAGTAACTTATAAAAACATTGATGTAATTGAGTGCGATTTAGATAAAAATATAGTTAAAGTTAATCTTCCTAAAAAATATAAAAAAATGGATAATGAAACAATGACAGATATTTTAATTGATAAGTTATATTTTAAAATTGCTGAAAGAGAGTTAGATTTAATAATGGATAAAGCAAGAATCGAAACTGGATTTGCTCCAGAAGATTTTGAAATTGTTGAAATGGATAATTGCTTAGCTAAAGTTACAGAAGATAAAAAAATGTGTATTAATCCTAGAATAGTTAGATATAGAAAAGAAGTAGTAGAATACATAATATTTCATGAGTTCTGTCATTTGAAATATAAAAATCATACCAAAAGCTTTTATAACATGTTAAAAAAATATGTTCCTAACTATAATGAATTAGAATTATCAGGAATTAAATATTAATAAAAAAAAGGTCATAAAAATGGCCTTTTTTTATTGAAATTTTTAAAAATTATAACTATTATTATATTAAGTGTACTTATGATAAAAAAGAGAAAATGGAGGAATAAATTGGACGCAGATAGAAAAAAAGTGTTAACAATAGTTATTTCAGTGGTAGTGATACTTGTAATAATTATTCTTTTAGTAATTCTTTTAGGAAAGAAGGATAATAAAATATTCTTAAAAACTGATAATAATTATAAATTAGATTTTACTGATAAATATGTAGAGGATGAGTATCAAAAAGTTACAGTAACCGATATTTCTGTAGCAGATAATTATTATTTTATAAAATATCAAATAGACTTAAAGGAAAAAGGAAAACAAGAAATTGGATATGAAGTAAATAATACAGAATCATTTTCTTATACCTTAGATAGATTAATAACTATAAATGGTGAAGAAATAGATGGAAAAGATGGAACAAGTTATCAATTAGCTAAAAAGATTGATGAAGATACTTTGGAAGTTTATGATATAGTTCATGTGAATAACATTCCTGATAAATTTACAATTGATATAGATTTTCCAAAGCAAATTGATAATTCTATGACGCAAGCAGATTATGAAGAGGGAAAACAAGCTTCTATTGAACACGAATCAACTACTGTAGATATAGAAGGAGAATTTGCAGGAATATATGATGATCCTGAAGAAGACCATAGCACTGAACCTGATGAAATTGATCCTAATGCTGAAGAAATACCATTAGAAATGGAAACTATTGATGAAAATGTAACTGGAATAGAGATATTAGGCACTAAAAACTTTAAAGGAACTAAGCAAGAAGCTAGCCAAAATGTTGAAGTAAAACATTTAAATAATGAAATACAAAATGGTGATTTAACTGTTAAAGCAGAATTATTAGTTAAAACTCCTTTTGAAAGTTTTTTAATTGTAAATTCAGAAATTAAGAATTTAGGAATGGATGAAAACTTTGATAATGATCCGCAAATATATAAAATAGATGTTCAAGATGAAAATCATAACAGTAAAAATTTAAGATTTGCACAGAAACATGAATTAATTGCTTCTGGAAGATATGATGAAGAAGGGGACGAAATTGTAGATACAATAGTTACTACAGTAATAGCTCTGGAAAAAGAAAAAGATAGTGGCAAATTATATCTTCAACCATATTATACTGATTATCCATATCAAAATGAGAATATAGAAGATATATTAAATAGTTTGACATGGCATAAAATAGATAATAAAGAATATTCAGAAGAAAATGAATTAGGTGGTAAAATTACTGTTAAATCTTCTGAAGAAAGAAATGGAGAATTATACTTTACAATTGAAGCTACTGGTTTTAATCCTGTAGTTGATAGAATGATAATAATAAGAAATCCAGAAAGGACTATAGATTATTGTGTAGCTACTGAAGAAATTGTAAATGATAATAATATTACTGTTTATTTTGAAAAACAACAAGTTGATTCAGTTAGTGAAAATTGTAATTCAAAAGATGTTGAATATACTATTATGGAACCATTAAATTATCGAATGGGTTCTGATAGATTAGAAATAAATATTTAAGGAGAACAAATGGAAACTAAGTCTAAAAAAATATTATTAACGATATTAGTATTATTTGTTATAGGAATAATTCCTATTATTGCTTATGCAGCAGGAACTTCCTCTGGAAAAGAAATTTCTGCAGATGCAGAAGTTTCACAAAAAGGTGTTACTGTAAAAATTAAATCAAATATTGAACTTAAATATATAAAACTGTATCGCAAGACTACTGACAATAAGTTTATTCTATTCTATAAAGGAGAAGCTAATAATGTTAAAGAAACAGATCTTTTCTTTGATAGAGAAATAATGCCAGATACTGTAGTAATAAAAGTTGTAGTTGTTGATAAGAATGGAGAGGAAAGTTCAGGAGATCTTGAAGAAATAAAGATTCCTCCAATGCCTTCTATCAATCCAGAAGAAACGGCTAAACCTTCTTGGTCACCATCCCCAGTACCTACAAAACCAACGCCAACAACATCACCTTCTTCTTCTAGCTCACCTAGTGCATCACCTAGTACATCACCACAACCAACATCAGAGACTATTAGATATGGCAAAGAAACTTATAAAGCGCCTATAGGTGATAAAATCTTTTTCTTAGATGTTGCTGATTATAATAAGAGTTTAGGAAGATCACAAGGTAGTGATTGTTTACTTGTACGTAGTGAAGGAAAATATGGGATTATAGATGCTACTTTAAGTAATAAGGCTGATAGAGTTGTTAAGCACTTAAAGGAACTAGGCGTTAAAGAACTTGAATTTGTAATAGTTTCACATAATCACGGAGACCATGTTGGAGGATACAAGAAAATATCTAGTGCTATACCAATTAAAAAAATGTATGTAAAGAAAAATTATAGTAATGTTGTTCCAACAGCAAAGGGACATGGTACTAAAATAATAAACCCAACTGCTAAGACGACTTTTACGTTTGGAAACTTTTTAGTAGAGTTCCACAGTGTAAAAGACATAAAAGCTTCTAATGAAAATGTTAATTGCTTGACAGCTGTTTTTATTCAAAAAAATACTAATAAAAAAATATATTTTGCCGGTGATATGCAAAATGAAAAAAAGAAAAAATTATATCCTGAAATAAATACTGCAATTGAAATTGGTAAAGTAGATGTATATAAAGCGGCTCATCATGGATATAGTTATGAAAATAATGACCCTAAATCTTTAAAAGCATTAAAGCCTACTTTCTCTGTACTAACTAATTGTAAGGGGCGTAGTGGAACAAAAGACACTGTTAAAAGATTACAAGACTTAAAGAGCAAAGTTTATTGGTGTGGAAATGGTACAGTGTTACTTAATATTAATTCTTCTGGTGGTATATCAACTCATCAATTTAATGAAGAAAAGTAAAGGGATGTGAAATTTTGGGAAAAAAATTTGAAGATAATGATTTCTATGATGAAGAAGAATATGAAAATATAATGACACCTAAAGTATCTAATGAGGATGAAGAAATACAAGAAAAATCATTAAGACCTCAAGTTTTAAATGAATATATTGGTCAAACAAAGGTTAAAGAAAATATGAAAATATGTATAGAGGCTGCCAAAAAAAGAGGTCAGTCTCTTGACCATGTTTTATTATATGGCCCTCCTGGACTTGGTAAAACAACACTTGCTAATATAATAGCAAATGAAATGGGGGCAAATATAAAAATTACTTCAGGCCCTGCTATTGAAAAACCTGGAGATTTGGCTGCCATTCTTACCAATTTATCAGAAAATGATGTTTTATTTATTGATGAAATTCATAGAATGAATAGAAATGTTGAAGAGATACTTTATCCTGCACTTGAAGATTTTACTTTGGATATTATTATAGGAAAAGGACCTGGTGCAAGATCAATTAGATTAGACCTTCCTAAATTTACTTTAGTTGGAGCAACAACTAGAGTAGGAAGTTTATCTACACCTCTTCGTGATAGATTTGGAATTGTAAATAGGTTAGAGTTATATGATAGTGAAGAATTAAACACTATTGTTAGAAGATCAAGTGAAATATTAGGAATATCTATAGATGAAGATGCTTCATTGGAAATTGCTAAGAGATCAAGAGGAACGCCTAGAATAGCAAATAGATTGTTAAAGAGAGTTGCTGATTTTGGATTAGTCTTAGGTGATGGAAATATAAACATAGATATAGCCAAACTTGCTTTAACCAAATTAGAAATTGATGATTTAGGATTAGATAATATAGATAGAAAAATCCTAGAATCTATTATTTATAATTATAAAGGTGGGCCTGTTGGAATTGATACTTTAACAGCAACTATAGGTGAAGAAAATGGTACAATTGAAGACATGTACGAACCATATTTACTTCAAATTGGTTTTATAGCTAGAACACCGAGAGGAAGAATAGTAACGGAAAAAGCTTATAAGCACCTTAAAATAGATATGCGGTAAAGAGGATTAATTATGGATAAGATGAATACAAATGCAAAAAAGAAGATGGAAATAATTGAAAACTTTGTAGTATTTGTTTTCATCTTTTTATTTTGCTTTTCAATTATTTTCTCTAATACAATTGGAGATTTGGATGAACTATGGAATTATAATTTTGCAAGAAACGTAGCAGATGGATTAGTGCCATATAAAGATTTTAATATGGTGCAAACACCACTATTACCATTTATTTGTGCTATATTTTTAAAAGTAATTGGTAATAAATTATTAGTAATGAGAATACTTGCTGTTATTATGCAAACAATAATTTATTATTTGGTATATTTTTTCTTAAGAAAATATAGTAAAGACGTTCCGCTTAGTGTGTTTTCTGTAATAGCTTTAATGAATATTTGTAAGGATGTTTTCACTATAGATTATAATTATGCAGTAATGCTAGTCGGACTAATCGCTATGCTTATTGAACTTAATCATTTCAAAGGTAAAGAAGAACAATTTGATAAAACATTTAAATATAATTTTCTACTAGGTATTCTGCTAGGTTTGGCTATTTTATTTAAACACACAACTGGAATTATACTTTGCATTGGAGCACTTGGATATAAGGTATTTGAAGTAAGAAATAAAGAGAATATTAAAAGTTTCTTTAAAATGTTAGGAATAAGATTACTTGGAATAATGGTTCCAATTTTTGTGTTTATATTATATTTATTAATTACAAAGTCATTTGGAAGCTTTATAGATTATGCTATTTTAGGGGTGAAACATTTCACAAATTCTATAAGTTATAAAAGTTTATTTGAAATTGAAATAGTAAAAATGCTTGCTGTAATTGTTCCTATAGTGATACTTTGTTTATTTATTATACAATTCATAAAAGACCTAAAATGGGTTAATATTTTATTTGGATATGCACTTGCAACATTTGCATGTACATTTCCAATTTCTGACAAAATTCATTTTATGATAGGATCTTTTATAAGTATTATTAGTGGTATTTTATTATTAATATTGATGATTAATAATTTTATTACAACAGATAAAATCAAAAAAATAAAACTAACTATTTTAACTTTTTTTGCTATTTTTCTAGTGTTAACTACTGGATATAAATCTATTCAGGTAATAAATAAAGATTTTATAAAAAAAGAAAAAGAGACACAGCTTAATCATCTAGAAGGAATAATAAGAAATGATGGATTAAGAGGTAGGATAAAATATATAGATGAATACATTTTGAGTAAAGAAGCGGAAGGAAAGAAGGTTCTTATACTAGATGCAGAAGCATGTATTTATTATATTCCTCTTAATAAGTATAACAAGAATTATGATATGTTCTTAATTGGAAATCTAGGAGATAATGGTGAAGAAAAGCTCATAGAAGAAATAAAATCAAGTGAGAATACATTATTTTTAATAAAGGAAGATAATGTTAATTGGCAGACACCACATAAAGTTAGAAATTATGTTATTAAAAACAAAACATTGATTGATAAAAAGAGTATTTTTTATGTGTATGAATAAGGAGGAAATATGAAATTACTAATGCATGCGTGTTGTGCACCTTGTAGCGTATATTGTATTGATGCATTAAGAAAAGAAGGAATAGAACCTACTATTTATTGGTACAATCCTAATATACATCCATATACAGAATATAAAACTAGAAGAGATTGCTTAATTGAATATACCAAAAAGGTAAATATTGAAATGATTTTAGAAGACGAATATGGGCTAGATGAGTTCTGCAAAAATGTATCTTCAAATATCAATTCAAGATGTGTAACATATTGTTATGAAAAACGCTTAAGAAAGACATTTGAATATGCAAAAGAAAATGGATATGATGCAGTAACTACAACTCTCCTTTATAGTATTTATCAAAAGCATGATTTTATAAAGGAATGCTGCGAAAGACTTTCAAAAGAGTATGGAATAGAGTTTTTATATAGAGATTTTAGAGTTGGTTTTTGGGTAGGACATGAGAAGGCAAAAGATGAAGGATTATATATGCAAAAGTATTGTGGTTGCATCTTTTCGGAAGAAGATAGTTTGCTTTTCCATAAAAGTGACATGCCTAAATTACCAGATGGATTTGAATTTTTACCAGTAAACAGAAATATTCTTATCAAAAAAGAAAAAGATAATAAAGAACAATATATGGATTTATTATTAGAAGCGGATCCAAGTAGGGATATAGTTAGTAACTATTTAAAAGACTCTGATTTATTTGTTTTATATTATAAAGAAGAAGTAGCTTGTATAGCAGTAATGAAAGATATAGATAGTGAGACTGTAGAACTTAAAAACCTAGTTACAGTAGAAAAATATCGTTTTCAAGGATTAGGTAAAAAAATGATTAAATATCTGTTTGATAATTATAAAGATAGATATAAAAAGATGATAGTCCGGAACCTCAGAAAATAATATTCCATTCTATGTAAAACAGGGATTTGATATGTATGAAAAAACTATTAAAAACTTCTTTATAGATAATTATGAAGAAGAGATATGGGATAAAGACTTGAAGTGTACAGACATTTATTATTATTCAAAAGATTTAAGAAAATAAAAATAACGCACATTTTTATTGTGCGTTATTTTTATTGAATAGAAAATCTGGATTGTATTTTTCTCTTAACTGTTCTTGATATTTTTGTTCATTTTCAAAATACTTATTAATTATTTCTTCTTTTTCTTCCTTCGTATTACACCAATAATTAATTAGTAGCATTGCAAGAAGGGGAAGAGTAAATTTATTAAGTTTTTGCTCTTTTAGAGGTATTGAATAATCTATAGATAATGTGTGGTTAGGATCAGCTTCTTTGTTAAAAAAGTCTATTAACTTTGGAGGTATTTTAGAGACTAATTCTTTGTTTGTATGTTTTAAAATCATCAAAACCTCTGAATATGCAATACTATATTCGCTATTCATCTATATTTCTCCTTGATTTATTTCATCTGTTTTCGAATCGTTTTCTCTTGTAATAGAGTCTTTAACGTGACCTGTTACTTCTTCAACTTCTTCACTACGTGTATCAGAAGTAGCTTCTTTTACATCTTCTAATTCGTAAGCTTCTTCAAGCTCTGGATCTTCATAAAGACCAACTTCATCTTCTAATAGATTTTGCTTTTCTTCGTCAGTTAAAGGACCATACAAATATTCTTCGTATGAAAGAGTATGAGGTGACGCTTCATATTCTTCACGACTTACTTTAGCACGTTCTAAGAATCTTTCATATAATATAAAATGTGTTTTTGAATATTCTTCAACTGGAACGCCAGCAGCTTCAGCTTCTTTGGCTAATCTTTCTTCTTGTTGATTGTAAAATTCATTTTCTTTGTCCATATAATCAGGACTCATACGGTCATTAGGATCTATTGTTGATTTTTGTACTTCATCATAATCTTTTAAAAGATCCTGAACTCCATCTGGAATTTCGATACCTTTTTCTTTTAATACTCCTATGGCAGCTTCTAAAACTTGTGGAGCAACAAATCCAACTCCATCAGTATGACCTTCTCTGATAGATTCAGGATGCAATTTTGCTGATTGTCTAGAAAGTGCAGCTTGGTTTACAATTTGCTGTGCTTCTTCTAGTGTCATATTTCCATTTAAGAATTTGATAGCACCAATTGTTGCAATTGCTTTTGCAGGGTCTTCTGGATTTTCTAATCCTTCTACTAAATCATCAATGTTTTTGATTGGTGAAGATTCTTTAACTTCATCAGTAATTGAACCTTTAAAAGAATCAATAATAATTCTTTGGTTACCATCTGTTGCAGCTCTGATACCATTTTCACCAAATTCATCGATATTATTTACGATATATCCAATGGTTTCAGGATTTTGATTTACAATATCAGATATAAACATGTAATCATTTTTTTGCTCTTCAGTAAGAAGATCCATGTTTTGAGGGTCAGCTATTATAGAAGCAACAACAGCATCATTAACTAAATCAGATGATACATCTATACTAGGTGACATTCTAGAAGATTGTGTTTCTTCAATTATTTGTTTTGCAATTTCTGGTGAAACAGATTGACATAGTTCATCAATAAAACCTGAATCTGCTTTAAGAGATGGGTGCATATAATTAGCCAGATTTGGTATTGATTGAATATTATTTAAAATAAATAATTTGTCTGAACTTAATGGAGAAGAACTAAATATTTCAGGTTCTTCTTTTAATATATCTTTTGCAAGAGATGGCTCTCTTTGAAGATTATCTCCCATGTATAGATAAACTTCATAAGTTCCTAATTCATTTTTAACTGCATGAAGCAGTGGGAGCATAAAATCAGGATTTGAAATATATGTACTTGGTAATTTTTTTAATGCTGAAAATTGTTTTGATTTTAAACTAGATAATAATTCTTGAGAGTATAAACCGCTTTCTTCTAAGCTTTTTAAAGTATAATTTGCCACGATAAATAAGCTCCTTTCATATAGAATTAATCATTATAATAATACCAATAATTTAACTATAAATGTTTAAATAAAAGAGAATTTAATCTAAATGATATAAAAAAGTAATATGTAATAAACGAAATATTTTTGCTTGTTTTTTTGCTTTTTTTCTAATACAATTGTTATACACTTTTAAGGAGGGATTATTATGAAAATTGTTGCATCTTATATTGAACCTGATCTTGATGGTACAAGCTGTATGTATGCATATAGCGAGTTATTAAATAGGTTAGGAGAAAATGCTAATTATCATATTTGGAATGAACCAAAACAAGAAACACAAATAGTTTGTGATATGTTTGGTATAAAACTTGGCGGAGAAAAAGAATTTAAAGATGGAGATAAATATATAATTGTAGATTTAAATAATTATGGACAAGTTGATCCTAACATCAAAAGAGAAGATATTATTGAAATCATTGACCATCATGGAATAAGTAGAGAATTACATTTATATACTTCTTGTGAGAGAATACAAATTGATAAAATTGGTGCTGCAGCAACAATAGTTACAGAAAGATATAAAGAATCAGGACTAATTCCATCTAGAGAAGCTGCAATACTTCTTTATTATGGAATTATTTCTAATAGTATAAATTTAAAAGCTAATATTACATCAGCAAGAGATAAAGCTGCAACTGATTGGTTAAAAAGTGTATGCAGCGATATTTCTGAGGAAAAAATTAAAGATATTTTTATGAAAAAATCTAATATTGCTGATGAGAATTTGAGATTAGAAATGGAATGTGAAATACCTATGACTGCACATAATAAGCAAGTATTAGTAGGACAACTTGAAATGTGTGATATAGAGAATTTTATAAATAATAAAAAAGATTTAATAAATAAAATACTAACAGATATTGATAGTGAGAAAGATTTAGATTTCTTATTTGTAAATATGGTAGATATACTAAATGGATATTCATTAATTTATACATTAGATGAAGAATCAAAGAAAATGATGAATAAATTATTTGATTTAGAATTTGAAGGACCTATGGCAAGATTTGATGGATTAGTTCAAAGAAAAGAAATTACCAAAGCCATAAGAGACTTTGATGGTGAATTAGAGTTTTAAAATTATTAGATAATTATTTACCGAATTGGTTAAAATCTATTGCAAAAGATATTTAAAAATGATAAATTGTTTACGGCTAAAAGCCAATATTAAATAGTTTTTAATAATAATTATTATAAAGGAGGTCTCCATATGAGAGAAAGATTAGAAATTGAAGAAATAAGAGCTTTAGAAGTTTTAGATTCTAGAGGTAATCCAACAGTTCAAGTTGAAGTTGTAACAGAAGGTGGTTTTAGTGGAGTAGCTATGGTTCCATCAGGTGCTTCAACAGGTGCTTTTGAAGCAGTTGAACTAAGAGATGGTGATAAATCAAGATATATGGGTAAAGGATGCTTAACAGCAGTTAAGAATGTAAATGAAATAGTTCGTCCAGAATTAATTGGTATGGATGTATATAACCAACCAGCTATAGATAAAAAATTAATTGAAATAGATGGAACAGAAAACAAAGGTAAATTAGGAGCTAATGCTACACTTGGTGTTTCTTTAGCAGTAGCTAAAGCAGCAGCTCAAAGTTTAGGACTAGAATTATATCAATATATTGGTGGAGTAAATGGTAAAGCTTTACCTGTTCCAATGATGAATGTATTAAATGGTGGAAAACATGCTGATAATACAGTTTCTTCTCAAGAATTCATGATTATGCCAGTAGGTGCTCCAAATTTTACAGAAGCTTTAAGATGGTGTGCTGAAACATATCATACATTAAAGAAAATATTAAAAGAAAAAGGATTAGCTACTGCAGTAGGTGATGAAGGAGGATTTGCTCCAAACCTATCAAATGATGAAGAAGCATTAGAATTATTAGTTGAAGCTATTACACAAGCTGGATACAAACCAGGTGAAGATATAGCTTTAGCTACAGATATAGCTTCTACAGAAATGTACGAAGAAGCAAAGAAAATAGGAAAAGAAGGATGCTACTATTTCTGGAAATCAGATGAATTAAAAACAGCTGACGAAATGGTTGATTGGGTAGTTTCATTAACAGAAAAATATCCATTAATTTCAGTTGAAGATGGTTTAGCTGAAGAAGATTGGGATAGCTGGAAAAAATTAACAGACAGAATTGGTGATAGAGTTCAATTAGTTGGTGATGACTTGTTTGTAACTAATGTTAAGAGATTACAAAAAGGTTTAGATTTAGGTGTTGCTAATTCAATACTTATTAAATTAAATCAAATTGGAACATTAACAGAAACATTAGATGCTATAGAACTTGCTAAGAAACATGGATACACAGCAGTTGTATCTCATAGAAGTGGTGAAACAGAAGACACTACTTTAGCTGATGTTGTTGTTGCTACAAATGCAGGACAAATCAAAACTGGTGCACCATGCAGAACAGATAGAGTTGCTAAATATAATAGATTATTGAACATTGAAGCTGATTTAGGTGATGTTTCTTGCTATTTAGGAAAAAAAGCATTTAATCAATAATTATTAAAAAGAGAGATATTAAAAATATCTCTCTTTTTTTGTGTTTATATTGAAATTTAATGCTGTGTAATATAAAGTATTGTCATATAAAAATAAAGGAGAAGAAAAATGGGACTTGTTTTAGAAAATGTTTCTAAATCATTTGAAAGTAAAAAAGCTGTTGATAAGATATCATTTTCACTAGATAAGCCAGGAATTTTCGGCTTACTTGGTACAAATGGTGCTGGTAAAACAACTACTATTAGAATGATTCTAGGAATTATGAAAAAAGATGAAGGTGTAATTACCTGGAACGGAAAGGAAGTTAATAGAGAAACTGTAAATTGTGGTTATCTTCCTGAAGAAAGAGGTATTTATCCTAAAGTTAAAGTAGTAGATCAGTTAGTGTATTTTGCAGAACTTAAAGGCATTTCTAAGGAAGAAGCTTTAAAAGCAATTAATTATTGGGCTTCTAAGCTTAAAGTAGAAGAATATTTGGAGATGACACCTGAAAAATTATCAAAAGGTAATCAACAAAAAGTACAATTTATGACTGCTATCATTCATGATCCTGAATTAGTAGTATTAGATGAACCTTTTTCTGGTCTAGATCCTGTTAATACAGATATATTAAAAAATATAATTATAGAATTAGTTGAAAAAGGTAAGTATATTATTATGTCAGCACACCAAATGGCAACTATTGAAGAGTTTTGTAAAGATATAATAATTCTTAATAAAGGAGAAACTGTTCTTCAAGGAAATCTTCAAGATATAAGAAATAGTTACCCTGCAAATAGAGTAGAATTAACACTTTATAGCGAAGATAACTTACCAAATGTTAAAAAGCTAATAAGTGATGAAGGATTAGAAGTAGAAGAAGCTTTTAATACAAAAATATTTGTAAAACTTAATGATGAAGCAAAAGCTCAAAAACTTCTTAATAGAATTGTAAGTGAAAAAATAAACTTAGAGAAATTTGAGGTTATGAAACCTACCTTAAATGACATATTTATAGAAAAGGTGGGTGAGTAATTATGAAAAATACTTTTACAGTTATGAAATTTACAATGAAAGATATGTTATCTAAAAAAGCTTTCATTATTTCAACAATTATTATTTTACTTTTAATAGTTCTTGGATGTAATGTTCCTAGAATTGTAAAAGCTATAGCAGGAGAACATGAAGATTCTGTTTTATTAATTGTAGATAAAGATAATGTTTTTGAAGGAGAACTTGAAGCCCTTGAAAAAGTTAAATCTGATTACAAAATAATAGTTGAAGATCATACTTTTGATGAAATAAAAGAAAAGATTGAAAATTCAGAAATAGAGAGTGCATTAATAATAGAAAATGAAAAAGAGGATTCTCTAAAAATAAGATACATAGTAGAAGATACAACTATGATGGAAGAAGTTCCAGAAGATATTGTTAATTTAATTACAGCTGGATATGCTAATAAGAAAATATCTGAACTTGGACTTACTCAAAAACAATTAGAAGCAATGAATCCTGATTTTGAGTTCAGTCTAGAGCAAACTAAAGAAGAAAGAGCTTCTGGAAATGTATTAGTAATAATGCTTATTTCAATAGTATTATTCTATGCAATTTATTTTGCTGCATATCAAGTTTCAAGTTCTATTACAACTGAAAAAACTTCAAAAATTATAGAAACATTGGTTACATCAACAAGTCCGAAATCTATAGTATTAGGAAAAACATTAGGTATTGGTATCATAGGATTAGTACAACTATGTTTAATAGTTGCTACAGCAGTTATAAGTGCCAAATTATTTATGGACCCTGAATTAATATCTCAAGCATTTGATTTATCAAATATAACCCCATTCCTAGCAATTATTACTGTGGTATATTTCTTACTTGGATATTTAACTTTTGCACTTTTATATGCACTTACAGGTTCAACAGTAAGCAAACCAGAAGATGTTCAATCAGCAAATGGCCCTGTAGCTATTTTGGCTGTAGTAGGTTTTTACCTATCATATTTTTCAATGTTTAATCCTACAAGTGATATAAATGCTTTAGCTGCAATACTTCCAATATCATCACCATTCTGTATGCCATTTAGGATTATGATGGGACTTGCAGATATTAAAGAGATAGCAATTTCACTTATAATATTAGTAGTTACTATAATAGTTGTTGCAAAAGTAGCTATTAAAATTTATTCAAATGCAATTATAAACTATGGAATGAAGTTTAATCTTAGAGATTTAAAGAAGATGTATAAAGCAAAATAATTTGAAAAAATAGTGATTTTACAATATAATAAATCAAACTTTAAATTTATTTTGAAAGGATGTTGATAAAAGGTGAGTGAGAGAATTAAATTTTGGATTGGACATGGTTCAACAGTCTTAATGTATAAACAATCAAGTTATAGAGATTTTTACATAGAAAATGATATTATCTATGCTAATTGGTTTGGTAAAAAATACAAAGTAACTGATGCTGATACAGTTATTGAGGTTGAAGATTTAATTTTAGAAAATAAGAATAGACTTTTGAATTTCTCAAGAAAGCAAACTGCCAATGAACTGGGATATGATTCGAGAAATTTAATAATAGGAACTTTTAAGGATGAGTGCTCAGGAGAAATAGATCAAGATAAATTTAGTGTTTGTAATAGATTTAATAAAAGAGAATTGAATTCTTTCTATGACAACTTTAGAAAGAAACTAATGGATATCATAGGGAGAAGCATAATTGATAAAAAGGCAGTAGAAATTGTTTTATGTCCAACTTGTCATATGGATTTAAAAATCTATTATTATGGAAAAGAAAAACCAGGAATGGATAAAACAAAATATATAGTTACAGATTTTGAAAAAAGAGAAAATAGTCCATCATATTATTGCGAAATATGTGACAAAAATTATGATGAGAATATGAATGAGGTTGTTGAAGTTAAATAGGAGAAAAGATGAGTTCAAAGTTAATTGTTGTAGATGGTAATAGTATAGTAAATAGAGCTTTTTACGGAATAATGGGAAATAAAATGCTTCAAACAGCAGATGGTACATATACCAATGCTGTATATGGCTTTTTGGCAATATTGTTTAAAGAATTAGATGATGTAAAACCAGATCATATAGCTATTGCATTTGATTTAAAAGCTCCTACTGCAAGACATAAAATGTACGAAGGATATAAAGCTCAAAGAAAAGGAATGCCTGAAGAATTGGCATCTCAAATGCCAATTCTTAAAAGTGTTTTAAGAGCAATGAATATTACTATTATTGAAAAAGAAGGATATGAAGCTGATGATATTCTAGGTACACTTTCTAGAATAGGTGAAAAAGAAGGTTTAGATGTAGTACTTCTTACAGGCGATAGAGATTCTTTTCAACTTGCAACTGATAAAACAAAGATTCATCTACCTAGAACAAAAGCTGGACATACTGAAACGGAAATATTTGATAAAGACAAGATAAGAGAAGTTTATGGATTAGAACCAAGACAAATGATAGAAGTAAAAGGACTTCAAGGTGATACTTCAGATAATATTCCAGGAGTTCCTGGAATAGGCGAAAAAACAGCATTAAGCTTAATACAAGAATATGGAGATATAGATACTTTATATAAGAAAATTGACGAAGGAACAGATACATTAAAAGGAAAACAAAGAGAAAAGATAATAGATGGAAAAGATTTAGCTTATTTATCTAGAACATTAGGAACTATTAATTTAGAAACACCTATTGATTTTTCTATAGATGATTTAAAACTTCAAGAGTGGGATAAGCCTGAAGTGTATAGAATCTTTAAAGAATTAAGATTTAATAGATATATAGAAAGATTTGGTTTAGATAAAGAAATCGGTGTCGAAGCACCTAAAGAAGAACAAATCAAAATAGAATTTGATAAAAAAGAAGTATCAAAAGATGATTTTGAAAAGCTATTAGAAAAAACTAAAAATGAAAAAATAATATACTTTGCTATTGATACTAGTGAGAGTATAGAATCAATCATTAAGAAGAAAGCAAGTATAATATCTATTTATGATTCAAAAGAAAATAGAGTATATGCTTATAAATTAGAAGATATAAATCAAATAAAAGATATATTAGAAAACACAGAAATTCTTAAGGTTAGTTATGACCTAAAAGAAGTGTTCATATTAGCATTAGAAGCGGGCATAAAACCACAAAATATGATGTTTGATATAAGAATAGCGGGGTATCTTTTAAACTCGACTACAAACCTTTATTCAATTGAGGATTTGATGAAGGGGTATTTAGGTGTTGATGTTTCTATTAAAGAAGAGAATCAAAAACAAATGACTTTATTTGATTCACCTGAGACACAAGAAATATCAGATAGTATATATACAAAAGCTTATTGTATTGGAAAACTAAAAGAGGTCTTAGAAGAAAAATTAAAAGAAGATGAAATGTATGAATTGTTCAATACAATAGAAATGCCAGTACTAGAAGTATTAGCAGACATGCAATATAGAGGTATTTATATTGATAAAGAAGAATTAATTTCCTATGGAAATGAATTAAAAGGAAAAATTGAAGAATTAACGAAGAGTATCTATAGTTTAGCAGGAAAAGAATTTAATATTAATTCTCCCAAACAATTAGGAGAGGTTTTATTTGAAGATTTAAAACTACCTGTTATAAAGAAGACCAAAAGTGGATATTCTACAGATGTGGATACCTTGGAAAAACTTCAAAGTGAACATGAAATAATAGAAAAGATATTAGAATATAGAACTTTAGCAAAATTGAATTCAACTTATATAGAAGGATTATTACCGTTTATAAATATTGATGGAAGAATACATTCTTGTTTCCATCAAACAGTAACTGCTACAGGAAGATTAAGTAGCTCTGATCCAAATTTACAAAATATTCCTACTAGAATAGAAATAGGTAAAAAATTAAGAAAAGTATTTAAGCCAAAAGATGGATATGTATTTATAGATAGTGATTATTCTCAAATTGAATTAAGAGTTTTAGCTGCTGTATCTAAAGATGAAACAATGATAAAAGGTTTTAAAGAAGGATTAGATATACATGCTCATACAGCTTCTGTTGTATTCAATGTTCCAATGGAAGAGATGACAAAAGAATTAAGAAGTAGAGCTAAAGCGGTTAACTTTGGAATTGTTTATGGAATAAGTGATTTTGGATTAGCAGGACAAATACATACTTCTAGAAAACAAGCTAAGGAATATATAGAAAGCTACTTAGAAAAATACAATGGTATTAGAAGTTTTATGTATGATGTAGTAGAAGAGGCTAAAAAGAATGGATATATAGATACTATTTATCATAGAAGAAGATATATACCAGAACTTGCATCAAAGAATTTTATGGTTAGAAAATTTGGAGAAAGAGTAGCAATGAATACTCCAATTCAAGGAACAGCTGCTGATATTATGAAGATAGCAATGATCAAAGTATATAAAGCTTTAGAAAAAAATCATTTAAAATCAAAAATATTAGTTCAAGTACATGATGAATTATTAATAGAAACAGCTGAAGATGAAGTTGAAATAGTTAAGAAACTTTTAGTAGAAAATATGGAAAGTGCTGCATCTTTAGAAGTTCCACTTAAAGCAGAAGTAGAGATAGGAAAAAATTGGTATGAAGCCAAATAGTATACAAAGGAGAAAAAAATGGAAGAAAGTAATAGTAAAATGGTTTTCCAAAAATATATTGGTATTGTAGTCATTGCAGTAGTAATAGTATCAATTGCGGTATCTATAATTACAAATCTAGTTTTACAAACACATGATATTGATATATTGAATAAGAGTATGACCGAACTTTTGATGTTAATTAAAACAAAAGGAACTATAGTTTTAGTAGCAAATTCAATAGCTTTTGTATTAATATTTGCTTTTGCATTTGACTCAATAAAGAAAAAATATGATATTAGACCATTTAAAGAAGAATTATTTAGAGATATTATTTTTTTCATAATCATTTTAGCGGCTATTATTGTTGTTTTACAAGTAACGAATGAACGAGATGTTATCAACGATGGAAAGGAATTGATGGAAAAGTTCGAGGCTTTTAATTTAAAAGATTATGAGATTAATGGTGTTAATGCTTACGATATGGTAGAAGAGACAGTTGATTATGAAAATAGATATATTGTAGAGTGTGCAGCTACTTATTTGGGCTGTGCAGCACTTACTGGTTTTATTATTAAACGAAAAATAGATAAAGTCTAAAGAAAAAATATGTAAAAAAGTTTATTTTTACTGATTTTTATGATAGAATTACACATATTAAACAAAAGGAGGGTTTTGTTATGGATTTTAGAAAATGTCCTCGTTGTGGAAACTTTTTCCATTCAGAAGCTGAAGTATGTCAAAATTGCAAAACAAATGAAACATTAGACGTACAAAAATTAAGAAGTTTTTTTGAAGAAAATGAAGGAGTAGTTGCATCTGATATAACTGTTCATGATTTATCAGTACAAACAGGTATAAATGCTAAGAACCTTAATCGATATTTGGTTCAGGATGAATTTTCGGGATTTTTAGGACAAGACCAAGAGGATTAAGGAGGAGTATTTATGGCAAGTGTATTTGATACTTTAGAAGAAAGAGGTTATGTTGAACAACTAACTCATCCAGAAGAAATAAAGAAATTATTTGAGAAAGAAAGTGTACCTTTTTATATTGGTATAGATCCAACAGCAGATAGTTTACATGTTGGACATTTTATATCTTTAATGGTAGCTGCTCATATGCAAAAAGCAGGTCACAAACCTATTATTTTAATGGGCGGTGGTACTGCTGTTATTGGTGATCCATCAGGAAAATCTGATATGAGAAAAATGCTTACTATAGAAGATATAGATAGTAATGTTGAACACATTAAAAAACAAGTTGAAAAATTCTTAAGATTTGATGGCGAAAATCCAGCAATCATTGTTAATAATGGTGATTGGTTAAGAGATTTAAAATACTTAGATTTCTTAAGAACAATTGGTGTTCATTTTAATGTTAATAAAATGTTAGCAGCAGAATGTTATAAAGCTAGATTAGAGTCTGGTTTAACATTCTTCGAATTAGGATATATGTTAATGCAATCATATGATTTCTTATATTTACATGATCATTATGGTTGCAAACTTCAAATGGGTGGAAATGATCAATGGTCAAACATCATAGGTGGTGTTGAATTGATTAGAAAAGTAGGTTCAGATGACTCTTATGGATTTACTTTCAAACTTCTTACAACATCTGAAGGAAAGAAGATGGGAAAAACAGAAAAAGGAGCTTTATGGTTAGATCCAGAAAAGACAAGCCCATATGAATTCTATCAATATTGGAGAAATATTGGTGATGATGATGTTGAAAAAGTAATGAAACTATTAACATTTATGGATATAGATGAAATAGAAGAAATGACTAAATATAGAGATGAAAGAATTAATGCTGCTAAAGCTAGAGCTGCTTTTGAAATTACAAAACTTGTTCATGGCGAAGAAGAAGCTAGAAAAGCCGAAGAAGCAACTAAAGCTATGTTTAGTGGTTCAGGAAATGTAGATGCAATGGAAGAAACTAAAGTTGAAGTTGGAAGCAGTATAACAGATGTTATAGTTGCTTGTAATATAGCTCCTTCAAAAGGACAAGCTAAAACTTTAATTTCACAAGGCGCTATTACATTAAATGATAACAAAATTGAGGATATTTCTTATACATTATCTGATGAGGATTTCAAAGAAGGATATGCGATTTTAAAGAAAGGTAAGAAAGTATTCCATAAATTAGTTAAATAATAAAAATATATAAAAAATACTTATCTTTTTAAGGTAAGTATTTTTTTATTTTCGTTGCTGTTTTTCCTTTACAAAAAAATGCTCAAAATATATAATAAAAGAGTAAAAATACGTAGGAGAAGTATATGAAAAAATTTTTGAATATAATGGCGCCAATTTTTATCATGCTTGCAGTGAGTTTGATTTGCATTTGTGTATATATGTTCTTTTCAAACAAAATCAAGCAAAAAAATCAAGTAACTACTACTGTTTATGAGGATAGTTATATAAATGAAGAAAAAAGTGTAGTTCTAGCAAAAGATGAATTACCTAAATTTGATAGTACTATTTCACTTCAACCTCTTGTAGTAGAAATTATGAAAGATTTTACAACAGATGACAGTTTAAATGCAGAAAAATTAGGACTTACTGATACAGATAGTGGCTATAGAAAATTAATATCTGGTGATGTAGACTTTTTATTTGCAACAGAACCATCTGAAGCGATTTTACGATTAGCTAGTGAAGCTAATGTAGAATTTGAAATGGTTCCTATTGCTAGAGAAGGCTTTGTTTTTGTTGTAAGTAATCAAAACCCTATAAATTCTATTAAAATTTCAGATATTCAGAAAATATATAATGGTCAAATAAAGAATTGGTCTCAAATTGGAGGAGAAGATGTAGAAATAAAAGCTTTCCAAAAAACAGAGACTTCGGCTACTCAAACAGAGATGAAAAACACAGTAATGAAAACATTAACAATGATAGAACCATTAATGAGCAGTTTTAAGACTAAAGAATATGGAGTGGTAAATGATTTAATTGCTACTTTTGACAATTCAAAAGGCGCATTAGGTTATTGTTTCTACCATGATGCTATGCTTTGGTATAACACTGATTCTGCTATTGAAAATAGTACTAAATTATTACAAATAGATGGAATAAGCCCAGACTACGATAACCTTAAGGAAGGTAAATATCCTTTTGTTTCAACTTATTATTTAGTTAGAATTAAAGGAAAAACTACTGAACAAATGGAAGTCTTTGAAGAAGCTTTATTCTCTGAAAGGGGCAAGAACATAGTAAAGGAGGCTGGTTATATTGACATTGAGTAAGCCTACAAAAATATTTTTAATTAACTTTACTATTATAATTATTGGAATTACAATACTAGCTATTTATTATACTAATAAACATTCTGTTCCTGTTGAGTCAAAAGTTATTGTAGATAGTTCTGTTGGATTCTCACTAAATGACAGCAATACTGATGTAAAGAAAAAAGATACTGCAAAAGGAATAGATGTAGATGGAACTTATGATGTAAATGGTATTATTTATGATTATGAAAAATCTACTACAAGTAATGGATATTCTTATACATATCCTGTAATAAGTGGCTTAAGAGATCAAAGTGTTGAAGAAGATATTAATAAACAAATAACAGATAAAATAAATAAGATAGCTGAAAGTACGTTATTTACTTCTAAAGCTAAGTCAAATGCTAATGCAAATATAAAAGCAGAAGTAGTATCTAATTTTGCTAATACAATTTCAATCAAATTAACTGCTACTATGACAGATACTTTTTCTAAAAATTATGGTATCAATTTTAATTTGAGAAATGGAGCTAGAGTTAGAGTTGCTGATTTGTTTGTCGGTTCTGCACCAGAAAAGAATATAGTTTCAGGAGCTGCTTATAAGAGCTTTGCTACAAAATATGTTACAGAAGATGGTATATCAAATGATTTCTATAATAATATTGATTCAGAAATTTTAAACTTTATGATGGCTTTTGATAGTGGAAAGGTTGCAGAATTTTCATATACACCACTTTCAATTGAGTTATATAAAGATGGCAAAACAGTAAAAATTGACATGACTGAACATCCAGAGTATTTTGCAATATATTCTAGATTTGAAACAGATAATGATTTATATGCATATAACGATAGAGTGGCTAAAAACGTACCTAATTTAACTCAAAGACCAGAATGTATTTATGACTTGTATGAAAAAGTTAATGATTTTTGTTATCTAGATGTATGTATTTTAAAAGACCCAAAACAAACAGATGGATTTACAACTTCAGAAATGCAAACAATCAAGAATTTTAAACAAGATTTTGAAGATAGGTTAGAAGCTGTTAAAGAGTATTCTGGTATTTATTATTCTAACTATGTTACAGTCACAAGAAAAAATGAAGATGATAAAAGAATTCTAGTTTTTGAAGAAAATGAAAAATATATTATTTTAGATAAAGCTAGTTTTAAGTCTCAAATACTAAGTAAGATATTAGAACTAGAAAGAGATATATTAAATGAAAATCAACGAGAAAGTAAAATTAGTCTAATTGATAATCCTAAAATAGAAAAATACGTAAATCAAACTAAATATAGAGTAGATTCTGGAAAAGAGATCGTAGAGGAAAGAGAAGAAGAGGAACAACCTGAAGAAAGAGAAAATCAGCATGAAGAAGAATCGGGTACTGAAGATGAAAATCAAACAGAAGGTCAAGACCGACCAACACCTAGTCAATCTAGCCCAGCACCATCACAGGCACCAAGTCCTAGCCCTACGCCAAGTGTAGCGCCTTCACCATCATCTTCTGAATTTACAACACAAGTTTATTTTTAAAGGAGAAAAAAATGTTTTTATTCAAAATAAAAACTTATGCATTTATTGGTCCCTCTGGAACAGGTAAAAGTTATAGGGCTCAATATGTTGCAGGACAAAGAGATATTAATTATATAATTGACGATGGATTGCTTATTAAGGATAGTCAAGTTATTGCTGGTACTTCAGCAAAGAAAGCACCAACAAAAATTGAGACTGTTAAAAATGCACTTTTTATAAATGATGAACAAAAAGAAGAAATCCAAAAAGCCATAAAGAAATATAAACCAAGTTCTATATTGATACTTGGAACATCAGATGGTATGGTTGATAAAATTGCAGAAAATTTAGAGTTGCCACAAATAAGTGAAAGAATTTATATAAATGAAGTAGCGACTCAGGAAGAAATGGATACTGCAAGAAAAATGCGTGTTACAGAAGGAAAACATGTTATTCCTGTACCAACATTTGAAATAAAAAAAGATTTTTCTGGCTTTTTATTAGATCCACTTCAGATATTTAAATCAAAAGGAAAAGATGCTGAACCATATATAGCAGAAAAATCTATTATTAGACCGACCTTTAGTTATCTTGGAAAATTTACAATTTCGGATAGTGTGTTTAAAGATATTATTGTTACTGTTGCAAAACAGATTCCTGGAATATATAGAGTAATGAAGATTAGAGTTGATAAAACAAGAAATGATACAGCTGGTGTTCAACTTTATATAGAAGTTTCAATAGAGTATGGAGCTGAAATGATAGAAGTTCTTAAAATATTAAAAAGAGAAACAAGACGTGAAATAGAAAATTTAACAGCTATGTATATTTCTAATGTAGAAATAGTTGCGAAAGAACTTCATTTCCCTGAAGAAAATAATTAAATGTAAGGAGTAAATAAAAATGATAGTTGGAATTGATGGACCTGCAGGAAGCGGAAAAGGAACAGTTACAAAAGAGATTGCCAAGAGAATGGGATTAGTAAATTTTGATACTGGTGCTACATATAGATGTGTTGCATTAGAATCATTAAGAAAAGGTGTTCCACTTACAGATGAAGAAGGAATAACAAATCTAATAGATTCTTTGAATATAGAATTTGAGTATGATGAAGATGAAAATATTAAAGTATTCCTAAATGGAGAAGATGTTACTAAAGAAATTCGTAGTACTGAGGTTAGTAGTATAGTTTCACCACTATCTAGTATTATTCCGGTAAGATTAAAATTGGTAGAATTACAAAGAAGAATGGCAGAAGGAAAAGATGTTATTGTAGAAGGTAGAGATATATGTACAGTAGTATTTCCTAATGCGGATGTTAAGATATATTTAGATGCTGATGTAGAAGAAAGAGCTAGAAGAAGATTTAAAGAAAACACTGAAAAAGGTATAGAGTGCACATATGAAGAAGTATTAGAATCAATAAAGAAAAGAGATGAGAATGACAAAAATAAAGCTATGGGTGCTTTAAAAGTTGCAGAAGGTGCAGTAATTATTGATTCTACTAATTTAACAATTAAGGAAATGGCAGATGCTGTTGAGAATGTTATTAAAGAGAAGATTAATCATTAATTTTGAGGTGTATTGTTTTGAGAATTTTATATTATTTATGCAACATTATAATTAGACCACTTAGTTTTATAGCAGATAAGTTAATATATAGAGTAAAATTAGAAGGATTTGAAAACGTTCCTAAAAAACAAGCAGCTATTATCTGTGGAAACCATGTACATGCATTAGATGGCCCATGCTTAGTTGCTGCAACATTAAGAAGAATTCATTTTATGTCTAAAAAAGAATTATTTAAAAATCCGGGCTTTAGATTTATGGGATTCTGTTTTAATGTTTTCCCAGTTGATAGAGGAAAAAGGGATGCTGGTGCTGTTATGAAATCATTAGAGATTTTAGAGAAAAACGAAATAGTTGCTATCTATCCTGAAGGAACAAGAAATGGTTTAGAAAAAGGTGTAAAACCTAAAAATGGAGCTGTTAGAATTGCTATTAAAGCAGAAGTACCAATTGTACCTTTTGCAGTAATAGGAGATTTTAAGCCATTTCATAGAGTTATTTATAGATTTGGAGAGCCTATAGATTTTTCTTCTCATAAAGAACAAGCTGAAGAAAAAGAGGTATTAGATACATTAACAAATGAAGTTATGTCTAAGGTTATAGAGCTGAGAGATAGGGACCTTATAGCAGCAAAAAAGTAGTAAAATTCCTTGACAAGGCATAAAACCTGTTGTATAATTCATAAGTGACTTGAATAAAAAGAAAATTAATTTGATATATAAGCTAAAAAAGCAAGGAGGGATTTCGAGATGGCACAACCAAAAAGAAGATGGTCAAAAGCTAGAACAGGCTTAAAAAGATCTACATGGAAAATAGAAGCAGAAAACTTATCAACTTGTCCACATTGCCATGAACCAGTTATGCAACATAGAGTTTGCCCTAACTGTGGATATTACAATGGAAAAGAAGTAATTTCAGTAAATGAAGATAAAAAATAAAAAAGTGGCACTAACAAGTGTCATTTTTTTATTTATAGCCATAAAGCAAGTTAGATAATGAAATATCTAACTTTTTTTATTGTATTTTTAAGAATTGTATTATAAAATGAATATGTTTAAAGAAAGGATTAAAAAGAAATGTCAAAGCCAGTAGTTGCTATTGTTGGTAGACCAAATGTAGGCAAATCAACTTTTTTTAATTACATAGTTGGACAAAGAATTTCTATAGTAGAAGATACTCCTGGTGTTACAAGAGATAGAGTTTATGCTGAAACAAATTGGAGAGGTAGAAACTTTACTGTTGTGGATACAGCAGGTATTGAAGAAATGACAGGTGATACTATTGTTGATCAAATGAGACAACAAGTAGATATTGCTATAGATGTAGCAGATGTTATTATATTTTTAACAGATATTAGACAAGGTGTAACAGCTGCAGATCATGAAATAGCAATGATATTAAAAAGATCAAAGAAACCTGTTGTTTTAGTGTGCAATAAAGCGGATAGATACGAAAAAGATCCCGTAGAATTATATGAATTCTATAATTTAGGATTAGGTGATCCACTTCCTCTTTCTGCAGCAAATGCAATTGGAGTTGGAGATGTATTAGATGCTATATACGAAAAATTTCCAGCAGAAGATGAAAACGAAGATGATTCTGATGTTATAAAAGTTGCAATAATAGGAAAGCCTAATGTTGGAAAATCTAGTTTAATAAATAAGATTTTAGGAGAAAATCGTGTTATTGTAAGTGATGTTGCTGGAACTACAAGAGATGCTATAGATTCTGAATTTGAAAATGAACATGGAAAATATATATTTATAGATACAGCAGGAATTAGAAGAAAAAGTAAGGTTAAAGAAAATATAGAAAAATATAGTGTAATGCGTTCAAATTTAGCTATTGATAGAGCTGATGTATGTATCTTGCTTATTGATGCTAATGAAGGCGTTACAGAACAAGATTCTAAAGTACTAGGTGAAGCACATGAAGCAGGAAAAGGAATAATCATAGCTGTTAATAAATGGGACTCTATTGAAAAAGATAATAATACTGTAAAAGAATTTGAAAAGAAAATTGCAAATGAGCTTGCTTTTGCAAGTTATGCGCCTATTATCTTTATTTCTGCTAAAACAGGACAAAGAGTAGATAAATTATTTGATTTAATTAATAGTGTAGCTAGTCAAAATGCCTTGAGAGTTACTACAGCAGTATTAAATCAAGTTATTAATGAAGCTATTGCAGTTGTTCAACCACCAACAGATAAAGGTAAAAGATTGAAAATATTTTACGGAACACAGGCTTCTACTAAGCCTCCAACATTTGTTATTTTTGTTAATAAAAAAGAATTATTTCATTTCTCTTATGAGAGATATTTAGTAAATTGTATTAGAAACAATTTTGGACTGGAAGGTACACCAGTTAGAATAATTGTACGTGAGAAAAAAGACGAGAGGGAGGACTAACAATATGGCAAGCTATATTTTAGTTGCATTAGTTTCTTATATGATAGGAAGCATAATGTTTTCAGTAATCTTTACAAAAAGAATTAAAGGCTTTGATGTTAGAGAAAAAGGAAGTGGAAATGCAGGAAGTACAAATGTACTTAGAACAGCAGGAAAAGGTGTGGCACTTTTAACACTAGTTTGTGATATAGCAAAAGGACTTATAGCAATAGGTTTTGCTTTACTTATGAACAAAATTGATCCTGTTGATAATCCAGAATACCTAGTTCAAGTTGCAGGTATCTTGGTGGTTATAGGACATACTTTCCCAATATTCTTTAAATTTAAAGGCGGAAAAGGTGTTGCTACGAGTTTAGGAATTATACTTCTTGTGAACTGGAGAATTGGATTAATATGCTTAGTATTTGCTTTATTACTAATGATATTATCAAGAATGGTTTCTCTAGGATCTGTTTCAGCAGCTATATTATTTCCAGTATTAACAATATTTATTACTGATGGATATGTTGTTGATGGAAATTATATAATTTTTGGAATACTACTTGGAGCATTAGTATGCTTTAATCACAGATCAAACATTAAAAGATTACTAAATGGTACAGAAAATAAATTAAGTTTTTAGTTAGGAGAGAAGCGAATGAAAAATATTGCAATTATAGGTAGTGGAAGCTGGGGATCAGCGTTAGGAATGTATCTTGCTAGAAGAGGTCATAATGTAAAAATGTGGTCTTATTCAGAATCAGAAAGAGATATGATTAATAATGATAAAAAATGTAAATTTTTACCATTAGCAACAGTTCCTGATAATGTTTATGCATCATCAGACTGTAAGGAAGTAGTAGAAGGAGCAGACCTAATATTCCATGTTACACCTTCAAAATTTACAAGAGAAACAGTTAAAAAGTATAAAGATTACTTAACTGTTGATCAACCAGTTATTATTTGTTCAAAAGGATTTGAAGCAGAATCACTAAAAACACTCGATGATGTTTTAGAAGAAGAACTTCCAAATAACAGAATTGGTGTTTTATCAGGACCAAGTCATGCTGAAGAAGTTTCTTTAAATGTTCCTACAGCGTTAGTTGCAGCTTCAAAATATCCAGAATTATCTGATGAAGTGGTAGAAGTATTTAAAAGTGAGACAATGAGAATGTATACATCAAATGATGTAAAAGGAGTTGAACTTGGAGGTGCTTTGAAGAATATTATAGCTTTTTGTGCAGGTGCATCAGCTGGATTAGAGCTTGGAGATAATACTTTTGCAGCATTGCTTACAAGAGGTTTGGTAGAAATATCAAGACTTGGAGTTGCACTAGGAGGAAATAGAGATACATTCTATGGTTTAACAGGTCTTGGAGATTTAATAGTTACTTGTAATAGTTTACATAGTAGAAATAGAAAAGCTGGCTTCTTAATTGGACAAGGAAAAACATTAGAAGAGACAAAACAAGAAGTAGGAATGACAATTGAAAGTGTTGATAATATAGAAGTAGCTTATAAACTTGCTAAAATACATAATATAGAAGTACCTATTATAGATACTGTATATGATGTTTTATATAACAACTTAGATCCTAGATCAGGTGTCAATAGACTTATGACTAGAGATTTAAAGGCAGAATAAATTCCGATAAAGGAGGATGAAAAGATGGGATTTTTTGATAACTTAAGTAGTAGTTTTCAAGAAACTACAAACAAACTACAAAAAGAAAGCAAAATGAAAAAAACAATTGCAGAGAATAAAGCTAAAATCGAAACAGCTTATTCAGAAATGGGAAAGAAAATATTTGAAGCTAAAGGTATAAATGACGAAGTTAAATCTTTTGCAGAAGAAAAAGTTAAAGCTATTGAGGATATGTTAAAAGAAAATGATGAATGTGAAAGAGAAATCTTAAAATTAAACAACAAAAAAATGTGCCCAAAATGTAATAAAGAGGTAGAATTAAATGCAACATTCTGTCCTCACTGCGGTGCTGAACAAGAAAAAGTTGAAGTAGAAGTATTTGTTCCTAATGGCAAGAGAAAATGTTCAGGATGTGGTCAAGTTATTGATGATAAACAAGCTTTTTGTCCAAATTGTGGAACTAAAAAGGAAGAAACTCCTGCTAAAGAAGGAGAAGTAATAACAGAAGAACCTAAAGAAGAAACAGATTTAGGAAACGTTGAAGAAGCTACAGTGGAAGAAGAAAATACTGTTGAAGAAGAAAAGACAGTAAACCCAGTAGATGAGATAGCAAAAAAAGTTGAAGCAGAAAAAGAAGAAGAAGTTCAAAAATATTTTTGTGCAGAATGTGGAACAGAATTAGCTGCAGATGAAATGTTCTGCCCAAATTGTGGAACAAAGAGAGAATAAAATGAAAATAGTTGTACAAAGAGTAAAACATGCTAGTGTTAAAGTTGATAATAAAATAGTAGGAAAAATAAATGAAGGTTTTTTAGTATTATTAGGAGTAACTCATGGTGATACTAAACAAGAAGCTGATTATTTAGTAAAAAAACTATGTAATTTGAGAATATTTGAAGATGAGAATGAAAAAATGAATCTTTCTCTAAAAGATGTTGGAGGAGAATTATTAATAGTTTCTCAATTTACTCTATATGCTGATTGCAGTGGTGGTAATAGGCCAAGCTTTATAGAGAGTGCAAAACCGGATATGGCTAATGAATTGTATGAGTATTTTGTTTCTGAATGTAAAAAACAGATTCAAAAAGTTGAAACTGGAATTTTTGGCGCTCATATGGAAGTGGATTTATTGAATAATGGGCCAGTTACAATAATTATCGAAAAATAATATTACAATTCTATTACAAATACTGTAAAAATATAACATAAACGTAATAGAAAAAAGGTTGATTTTTATATTATTAGAGTTACAATAGTAATTGTAAATAATAAATATTTAGAAAAAACACAAGAAAAAGTTTAATTAATCTAGCTATTATAACGATTTTTTCGAAAAAAATTGAAAAAATCGCAAAAAAGGGTTGATTTTTATGTCTACTATATGTTATAATAGTCATGTATTTAATGAAAACAAGGGAGTGGAAAGATGAAGAAAGTAAATAAGTATAAGATTTTAACAGTAATTTTATTAGCTATAGTTGTTATATGTTCAGCTAGATTAAGCTTTGCAGTATCAATTAATAATGGAGGAAATAACATACCTACAATTACTACTACTAATGGATCAGCTGCTAATAACACAGTACCAAATATAGCAAACAACTTAACAGTGAATGAACCAGTTAATACACCTGCACCTACACCAGTAAATAACACAGTTCTTCCAGAAACAGGTGCTGAATCACAAATTGGTTTAGTAGTACTTATAGTTGTAGCTTCAATTTCTGCTATTTATACATATAGTAAAGTTAAAGAATATAACGTTTAATTGAAAAAATAAAGAGGACAGTGAGCAAGGGGCTTACTGTCTTTTTTTTGTGTCTATTTTTTATGAAAAAATAATGTTACATTTATGTAATAATTGTTGAAAATTATATTCCTATAAAATATAATACAAATGATAGTTTTATTTAATGGAGGAATAGGTATGGCTACAGTTGCAGAATATATTCTAAATGAGCCTGACTTTATAAAAAAAGTAGAAGTTGCTAATTATTTAAAGAAGAAAAATAACATTTATTTTAATACCCAAGTAATATTAAAAGCAGAAATTGCTAGACAATTTATTGATTATATGGAAATTGATGACGTTGATAGAAACTTTGTACTTTCAGCATGTTTAATGTTCGATTGTTTAAAAATTGATTCTCCAGAAGAAGTTAATAGATTAGAAAAATCACAAGAAGAATATAAAGACTATCTACTTTCATTAGGCTTTGATGAAAGATTCTGTAAAGTTTGTAATGAACATTCAAGAGTTGGCCATGATTCTAACGAAAAAAGAGAAAAAGAAAGTGATATATTAGAGCTTGTTGATCAATTTGGAGGAATGCTTGTTAATAGATCTGATAGATTAGCTTTTACAGTAGATGAAGCATTAGAAATTCTAATGAATAAAAATATGAAGGATGTCGATAATGTTTACAAAAATAAATTTGCAGAATTTGTAGATGTTATGGAACAGCTTGATGATTCGAAAGTTGGAATGCTTACAAGATTTCAAAATAATATGAACTGTGTTAAAAAATATGATATTCCTGATGCAGTTAGAGTTTTATACGAAACAATTGAAAGAAATGATAAAGCATTTGCAAGAAGAAGAGAATTCTTTAGAAATGGTGGAAATTTATTAGATGAACTTGTTAAAGCTAGAAATAAATTAAGATATTTTGAAATGGCACCAGTTCTTCCTGGTATGGAAAAAGATTATAACGAACAAAGTGAGGATAAAATCTAATGTACGAAATATTTGCTGATTTGCATGTTCATATTGGAAGAAGTGAAAATGGAAAACCAATTAAAATTACTGCAGCAAGATCATTAAATTTTGCTAATATTGCAAAAGAGTGTTATGAAAGAAAAGGTATTAATGTTGTTGGAATTATAGATTGTGCTTCACCATATGTTATAGAAGATATTGAAAATTTCTTAAAAACTGGAGATGCATATGAATTAGAAGATGGTGGCATTATTTATAAAGATAAAGTATGTATAATACTCGGAAGTGAAGTCGAAACTTCTGAAAAAGGTAGAAATGGAAAAAGTGGAGCAGCACATAACTTGTGTTATTTTCCACATCTAAGTGATATAAAAGCATTTTCTAATGAATTATCTCATCATTTAAAAAATATTACATTAAGTACTCAAAGAACTGATCTTTCTGGATATGATTTAATTGATATGGTAGAAAAATACAATGGAATATTAGTTCCTGCACATATTTTTACTCCATTTAAGAGTTATTATGGAAATTGTTGTGATAGACTTGAAAATGTTTTTAAAGAGAAATTTAATAAAATATTTGCAGTTGAATTAGGGTTAAGTTCTGATACATTTTTAGCAGATGAAATATCAGAACTTGAGAGAATGACATTTGTTACTAATTCAGATGCTCATTCTTTACCAAAGATTGCAAGAGAATATAACAAATTAGAAGTTCAAGATGTTTCTTTTAAAGAACTAGTTAAAGCTTTAAAAGGTGAAGATGGTAGAAGAGTTGTAGAAAACTATGGCTTAGATCCAAAACTTGGAAAATATCATAGAACTTTCTGCGATAATTGTAATCAAACAATAGAAACTAAATATCCTGTTGATACATGTCCACATTGTGGAAGTAAAAAAGTAACTTTTGGTGTTTTTGATAGAATAGAGTTGATAAAGGATAAAACTAAAACTAAGAGCCCTGAATTTAGACCTACATATAATTATCAAATACCACTTACTTTTGTTCCTGGACTTGGAGGAAAAACAATAGAAAAATTACTAGATTCTTTTGGAACAGAAATGAATATTTTACATAGACTAAGCTTTGATGATATTGAAGGACAATTTGGAAATAAAATTGCTGAAAATATAGAATTTGCTAGAACTGGTAAAATGCATATTGCATCTGGCGGTGGCGGAAACTATGGAAAGATAATTAAAGAATAAAGGAGAAAAAAATGGAAGAAAATCAAAAGAAAAAAAGTACTGGTGGGGGATTTGCAGTAGGACTAACTGTTATTTGTATTTTAGGTTTAGCTATAATGGGATATTTTATTTATTATCTTTTAAATGCTAGAAAAGCGGATAATGAAAAAATTCAACAATTACATAACGACATAGCTAACATTAGATCTTCAGTTGTAGAAATAAATGATAAAGTTGAAGCTGAGGAAGAAGAAAAAGAGGATGAAGAGGTAACAACTTCTCCAACAACTGATACAAAAACAAGTAATATAGTTTTAGATGGTATATATTCTTTAACTTCACCATCAGATGTATCATGGGAGTTTACAAAAGATGGTAAAGCAAGTTATGCTACTAACGTTTTCTCAAAAGAAGGAACTTATAAAACAATTGAAGATGGAAGAATTGAAATAGTTTATACTACAGAAAAGACTTTTGATGAAGAAACAGAAAAATCAACAGAGGTTAATAAAGAAAGCAAAGAATATATAACTGTTAAAAATGGAAAAATGTTTTTAACAGATTCTGATGGAAATGAAGAAGAAATTATAAAATATGAAGAATGATTTGTTTAATTATCGAATTGATTAAAACTATAATAGAATAAAAGAGAGAAACATTTAAGTTACTCTCTTTTTTTGTAGAGGAGGTTTAAGTGGAAGAAGTTAAAAAATATGTAGAAGATTTACTTTGCAATGATAAATCAGGTCATGGTATGGAACATATAAATAGAGTTTTAAAAATGTCATTGGAATTTGCTGAAAAAGAAAAAGCTAATAAAGATGTGGTTTCGTTAATAGCATTACTTCATGATGTAGATGATCATAAATTATTTGGAAAAGAAAATGCTGAAAATCTTACAAATGCTAGAAAGATTTTGAATGAATGTAATATAGAAGAAAGCATTCAAGAACAAGTACTTAATGCTTTAGATAGCATTGGATATAGCAAAAGATTAAAAGGAAAAAGTCCTATTTCTTTAGAAGGCAAGATTGTTTCTGATGCAGACATGTGTGATGCATTAGGTGCGACAGGAATATTAAGAACATATGCTTATAACATCAAGCATGACAATCCTTTTTTTGATAGGAATTCTTTCCCAACATTATATATGAATGCTGAAGAATATTCAAATAAAACAGTAAGTACTTGTGTGAATCATATTTTTGAAAAAATATTAAGATTAAAAGGATTAATGCATACTGCTTCAGGAAAAGAAGAGGCAAGTAAGAGAGAACAAATAGTTATTGACTTTTTATATCATTTGTTTATGGAAGAAGATGCATCTGAATGGACTGAATATTTAAATAATTATCTAGAAAATAGATAATAATAGATTGTAAAAAAATATGATAATTGATAAACTTATATTATAAATAGTGTTACAAAAGAAAGAGAGAATAAATGCATAGAAAAATATAAGCATTCTTTTAATGATTTGGGAGTGGAAAATGAATAATAGATTTATCGATTATGTAAAAAAAATGGAATTTATAGTTTCAATTAGATTGCTGACCTTGGGTATATTATTGCTATCTGTAATTATTATTTTAATTTTGACTCGTGCACCATTTTTTTTAAAGCCTTTTGCAGTATTTTTCTTTGGAATACTTTTTCTTTTGTTTCATTATAAGAAAAGAAAAAAAGAAATTAAATATGATTTGGATAGTGTTGTTAATAATAATATTTATATTCCTTTAGTTTTAGATAATGAATATTTAAGAAAAATATCTTGTGAGTTTAATAATAGTGTTAATTTAACATATAGTTTTAAAAATCTTGCTGATTATGTACAATTTATGATTGATAATAATCAAATGATATTTTTGGAAGAAGGGTTTAAATTAGAGGATTTAATTGAATTAATTAATAAATTAATCCATGAACAGAAATTTGATTTGGTTATTGATAAAAATGATATTACAAAGGAAGATGACGATATAATAAAACTTAGAAGAAAAGATAAAGTTGCTAATGATTTACGTGACTTAAATATTATTAAGTATATTTTAGAAGACAATCAATTAGAACTTATATGCTTTTATTCACCATTTGAAGAATATTCATCTATTGCAAGAATCGATGGATATGTTTTAGGAGTGTTTGATTTATCAAAGTTAGAAACACTTAAGCAATATAAATATGATTTGGCAATAAAAATAGCAAATAAATTAAGAAGAAGATAATAAAAAAGATGACTTATGAAAATAAGTCATCTTTTTTTGGAGCCAATAAGCAGAATTGAACTGCTGACCTACGGGTTACGAATCCGTTGCTCTACCAACTGAGCTATATTGGCATAGAAGTATTATACATTTTTGGTATTAAAAATACAAGGGAAAAAATAGATAAAAAAGTTGTTAAAAAAGACTTAAAATAGTAAACTTTTTTGAAGTTTTATGATATACTATTTGAAGTATTATTATGGATAAATGCGGGAGGATTTTATGAGCTTTTTTGATAAGTTGAAACGTGGTTTAGGAAAAACAGCAGACAAGATTAATAATGTATTTATAAATTTTAGAAAAGTTGATGAAGAATTATTTGAAGAATTAGAAGATGCTTTAATTATGTCAGACGTAGGTGTAGAAACAACCGAAGAAATAATAGAAGCATTAAGATATAGAGTAAAAAAAGATAAAATAGAAGATGAGCAACAAGTAAGAGAAATCTTAAGAGAAGAAATGGGAAAACTTATGGATGTTGGAGATAGTTGCTTGAATTTATCAACAACACCATCTGTAATACTTGTAGTTGGAGTAAACGGTGTTGGAAAAACGACTTCGATAGGCAAGATTGCAAATAATTTAAGAAAATCTGGAAAAAAAGTAGTTATAGCTGCAGCCGATACTTTTAGAGCAGCTGCTGTAGAGCAAGTGGAAATATGGGCACAAAGAGCACAAGTGGATTTAGTAAAAAAACCCGAAGGAACAGATCCTGCCTCTGTTGTATTTGATGCAATACAAGATGCTAAAACAAAGAATGCAGATGTGTTAATAATTGATACAGCTGGAAGATTACATAATAAAAAGAATTTAATGGATGAGCTTGGAAAAATAAATAAAGTTATTAATAAAGAATTACCTGATGCAAGCAAAGAAACACTTTTGGTATTAGATGGAACAACAGGACAAAATGCTATTATGCAAGTTAAAGCATTTAAAGAAACTACAGATATATCAGGAATAATTTTAACAAAACTAGATGGAACGGCAAAAGGTGGAGTAGTTATTGGAATATCTCATGAAAACCAAATACCTGTTAAATATATAGGTATTGGTGAACAAATAGATGATATGGAAGTATTCAATAAAGAGGAATTTTTAAAAGCAATAGTTTAAAAATATATAAGGAGTAAGAAATGAAGTCTAAAGTAAAGAAATTACTTAATAGGAAGTTTATTGTTATTTTATTTCTAATTATTTATATACTTGCACTCACTGTTGGTGTTAGAAGTATGTATTTACAGTATAAGGAAATTGGAGAACAATATGTTTCAATATTCAAGAAAAACCTTGAAACGCAAAGTATAATATTTTTTGTAACATTTATTTGTTCTTTCTTTGTGTTGTTTATTTCAAATGTTTTCTTGAAAAAATCAGTTAAAGAATTATTTGATAAAGAAGAAAAACCTATGCCAAAACTTGCTAACAAATCTATTTCATTTTTAGTAAGTGTAATTGTTGCAGTGATTGCAATGAGTTTGCTTACAGAAAAATTTCTTCTTTTTGCTAATGTGAATCAAGCAAGATTTGGAATAACAGATCCGATTTTCAATTTGGATGTGTCTTTCTATATGTTCCAAATGCCATTCATTAAGGCAGTCTTATTATTCTTACTAGTTTATTTTATTCTGCTTACAATTTATATTTTAGTTTATTATTTATTTAGTATAAATGTATTACTAGGTGGTATAGATTCAGAAGAACTTAAGAAAAGCAGATTTATAAAGCAATTAATAACAAACCTATTTATTATAGCAATAATAATAGGTGGGCTTTTAACACTTACTTCTCAAGAAATTGTATATGGTAATCTATTAACTTTGAATGATGCAAATCATACAGAATTAATTGGAGCTGGTTTAACAGAAGTTAAAATTAAAGTTGTTGGTTATAGATTATTATTCTTTGTATTATTACTATCTTTGATAAGAACTATTAAGTATATAAAGAGAATGAAAGTAAAGAAGATTATATCTTCAATGCTTATTACTCCTGTTTATTTAGTTATATTATTTATAGTAATGACTGTTTTCCAAGCTGCTTATGCAGAAAAAAATGAGTTTGATAAACAAAGAAAATTTATTGAAGCAAATATAGAGTTTACTAAACAAGCATATGCAATTAATATAGAAGAAGCTGAAGTAGATAACTCAAATTCTTTGGATGACGCAGTTATTACAAAGAATATTGATACATTAGGAAAAAGCTCAATTATAGACAAAGAAACTTTATTGGAGAACATGAGAGAATTCAAGAATAATGAAGGCTATTTCACATATTTACAACCAACACTTGGAAGATATTCTTTATCTGGTAAAGTTCATTCAGTATTTGTTACACCAAGAGAAATAATCAATGGTGCTAATAGAACATATAATAACAAAACATATCAATATACTCATGGATATGGTGTTGTTATTGCAGATGCTTCGAAGATTGATGGCAAAACTGGATCACTTTCATATATACAATCTGATTATAATCAAACAAGTAATAAAATATATATAAGTGAACCTAGAATTTATTTCGGAATGGCTACAAATGATATTATAGTTACTAATGTAGATGGAAAAGAAGAATTTGATTATCCAATTTCAACTACTGAAAATGAAAATTATAAATATGAAGGTGAAGGCGGAATAAATGCTAATATTTTTGATAGATTAGTTTTATCAGTTTCAAAAGGAAATTCTAAATTATTATTTAATACTAAGATGAATTCAGATAGTAAGATTTTATTAAACAGAAATATTAGAGAAAGAGCAAAGACATTATTACCTTATTTGTTGTATGATGAAAATCCTTATATGGTTATTCGTGATAATGGAGATTTAGTATGGGTATTAGATGCCTATACAACATCAAATAGTTATCCATTTTCACAAAAAACAACAATCTCATATGAAGGAAAAAATAAATCAATTAACTATATTAGAAATTCTATTAAAGTTATAATAGATGCTTATGATGGTACAACAAATTTCTATATTACAGATACTTCAGATCCAATAGCAATGCTTTATTATAATATTTATCCTGATTTATTTGCTGATACTAATGTTCAACTAGAAGAAGATATTCAAAAGAATATTGTTTATCCAGAAATGTTATATAAAGTTCAAGCAGAAGTATTAGAAAGATATCATAATTTAAGTCCAGAACTTCTATATAGAAGTGATGATGTATGGAGTATAGATAAACAAGAAATAGATGGTGAAAAGAAAGTACAAGTATACGAGACATCTTTAAAAGCACCAAATTCTGCAAATGAAGATGTTGGTTTAGTAGTTTCATATACTAAACAAAATAAACAGAGTTTAAAGGCTTATTTAGTAGGTACATATGAGGGTGGAACTAATAGACTTGTTTTATATAAGATGATGTCAGATACAACTTTACCTGGTATTGAACAAATTAATGTACAAATAGAACAAGATGATACTATTGCACAAGAATTAAAAAAATTAGCTATACCTGGAACACAACTAGTTAGAAACACATATATAATACCTGTTGAAAATAGTGTTTTATATATACAACCTGTTTATCAAGTACTGTTAAATGATGCACACAAGGTTCCAACACTTAAAGATGTTATAGTTGCAACAGGAACTAAAGTTGCAATAGGTAAAGATTTACAAGAAGCTTTAACAACTCTTCTTACAGATTCAGCAGGAAGTATTAAATATGTTAATACTGATGATAAGAAACAATTGATAGATGCCATAATTAAAGCTAATAAAAATTTAAAGGATTCTGTTGATTCTGCTGATTGGGAATTAATTGGTGCTGATTTGCAAAGACTTCAAGAGTATATAGATCAATTAGAGAAAGTTACTGAAGAAGAAAAATTAGAGATGAAAAAAGATTTAGAATTCAATGAAAAAGGAAAAAATCCTTCTTCATCAGGTTCTTCACTAGATAATGTTATAAATACTATTTCAAATACAGTATCATATTAAATAGTTAGGAGATAATTATGAATTTACCAAACAAATTAACAGTTTTAAGAATTATATTAGTACCTATTATGGTATTATTTGCATACTTACCAATACCTGGTGGCGTGCTTGGAATACCTACAGGAATGCTAATAATGGAAGCGATTTTTATTATTGCTTCAATCACTGATAAGCTAGATGGATATTTAGCAAGAAAGAATAATCAAGTAACAACATTTGGAAAATTTTTAGATCCACTTGCTGATAAAATATTAGTATTAGCTGCTATGGTTGTATTAGTTGAAAAGCTAAAGATACCTGCATGGATTCCAATTATAGTATTAACTAGAGAATTTATAGTTTCTGGATTTAGATTAGTTGCAGTAGAAGCGGGTGGAAAAGTTATAGCTGCTTCTGTATGGGGAAAATTAAAAACTGTAACACAAATGATTGCATTAATTTTTGCATTTATTGATGTTGGATCATTCTTCCAATTTGTAAATGGAAGTTTAGGGGGATATCAATTGGTTATTAATATAATTTCATCTGTAATGTTGGCAATTTCAGTAGTTGCAACAATATTCTCAGGATGGGATTACTTAAGAGGCGGTAAAGATTTACTTAAGGATAAATAAAAGGAGTTAATAATGACTAAAAAGGATGCTGAAAAAAGAATAAAAGAGTTAAGAGAGCTTACAGAGTATTATGCTAAGAAATACTATGATGATGATGCTCCAGAAATCAGTGACTTTGAGTATGATATGTTAATGCTCGAACTTAGAAATTTGGAACATGATTTCCCAGAATTCATATCTAAAGATTCTCTTACTCAACATGTTGGTGGACATGTTAAAGAAGGATTTGAAAAAGTGGAACATGAAGTTCCACTTCAAAGTTTATTAGACATATTTAACTTTGATGATTTACGTGCTTTTGATGAAAGAACGAGAGCTGTTGCTAAAGAGCATAACATTGAACTTAAATATGTAGTTGAAACCAAGATAGATGGATTATCAACTGCTTTAGAATATAAAAAGGGTGTATTTGTAAGAGGTGCTACTAGAGGCAATGGACAAGTGGGTGAAGATGTTACAGAAAACTTAAAAACCCTAAAGACAATTCCTAAAAAACTACCTGAAGATATAGATATTATTGTTCGTGGTGAAGTATTTATTTCTAAAGAAGGTTTCGAAAAACTAAATGAAGAAAGAGAAATTCTTGGAGAAAGCCTATTTGCTAATGCAAGAAATGCTGCTGCTGGATCTCTTAGACAATTAGATAGTAAAGAAACTGCCAAAAGACCTTTAGATGTATATATATTTAATGTTCAAAAGTCAGATACTATTAAATTTACATCGCATTATGATGCTTTGAATTATTTAGATAAATTGGGATTTAATGTAAATCCAGTTAGAATTTTATGTAATAATATAGATGAAGCTATAGATGCTATTAATAAAATTGGAGAAGATAGAGAATCTTTAGGGTTTGGAATAGATGGTGCAGTTATTAAAGTAGACAATTTAGAATTACGTGAAATTTTAGGGACTAATTTTAAAACTCCTAAATGGGCAATAGCTTATAAATATCCACCAGAGCAAAAAGCAACTTTATTAAAAGATATTGTTTGTCAAGTAGGTAGAACTGGTGCTATTACTCCTATGGCTATATTGGAACCTGTTAAGGTTGCAGGATCTACTATTTCAAAAACTACTCTTCATAATGAAGATTTTATAAAAGAAAAAGACTTGATGATTGGAGATACAGTTGTTATTCAAAAAGCAGGAGATGTTATTCCTGAAGTAGTAGGAGTAGTTAAAGAAAAAAGAGATGGAAGTCAAAAACCATTTAGTATGCCAACTAAGTGCCCTGTATGTGGAGCTGATGCTGTAAGAGAAGAAGGCGAAGCTGTAATTCGTTGTATAGGTATTGAATGTCAAGCAAAATTATTTAGAAGTATATGGCATTTTGCTTCAAGAGAAGCAATGAATATTAAAGGTTTAGGATATTCAATCATTGAAGAATTCTTGAACAGAGGATTAATAAATAACATAGCTGATTTATATTCATTGAAATTAGAAGATGTTATGACTCTTAAGAAAAATGGAAGAAAATTTGCACAAAACTTAATAGACAGTATAGAAGAAAGTAAAAATAGTGATTTGTATAGATTAATTAATGCATTAGGAATAAGACATGTTGGAGTTAAAGGTGCAAGAAGTTTAACTAAAAAGTTCAAGACTATGGATGAACTTATAAATGCTAAATATGAAGATCTAATATTAGTAGATGATACAGGAGAAATAACTGCCAAAGCTATTTATGAATTTTTTAGTCAAGAACAGACTAAAGATCTAATTCAAAAACTAAAAGCAGCAGGTGTAAATATGAATTCTTTAGAAGAAGAAAGTGATGATAAACGTTTTGATGGAATGACTTTTGTGTTAACAGGAAGTTTGGAAAATTATACTCGTGATGAGGCCAGCCAAATAATTGAAAGATTTGGCGGAAAAGTTTCTGGTTCTGTATCAAAGAAAACTACATATGTTTTAGCAGGTGAAGAAGCAGGAAGTAAATTGGATAAAGCTAATGAACTTGGAATTGCTATATTAACAGAACAACAATTTGAAAGTTTAATAAAATAAATATACAAAGGAGAAAAAATGAAATTAATTGATTGGTTATTAACAGTTAAATTATATGTGTTAGGATCTGGTGCATTTTTACATTACAATAAGGGATACGCATTATTATTAATGATTATTTATACAACTTTTTTAATAATTTCATTTAAAAGGAGAAAAGTATTTCTTGAACTTTTAGAACAAAAACCTAAATATAATTATATTATAATAATGTTGAATTTGATACTTGGTACAGTTCTTATTTGGGTTTTTGAGCCAATATGTTGGCTAATATATATAGAAATGCTTATAGTTTCAATCTATTGTTTTAGAAGTAATTCTAAATTAAAAAAGAGCTTAGAAACAAGCAAAAAAGAATATGATTATAATTTGGCTAAAAAGGGAAGTACTTGTGAAGGATTAACTTTTGCTTCATTATTAGTTTTAATATCTGTTCCGTTTTTAATTATTAATTTGTTATTAAGTATTGTTTATATGATTGCATCAACTATAGGATAGGAGAATAAAATGAAAGACTATACTTTTCCTAAATTTTGGAAAGATTTAGATGATGGATATCAACTATATTTTGATTATATGAATATTAGATATTTGATTTATAAAATGCAAAAGAATTGCTATAAAAAAGAAATGATAACTGAAATGAAAAAATGTGCTCTTCCTAAAAATGAAATAATTACGTTAAAGAGAGTTAGAGAGTTGTTTGATTTTATGGAAAACATTGAGTACAAAGTTTTAACTGATTGACATAAAGCTAAAAATAGCTTAAAATATTATATAGAGTAAGCCGAATGGTCGCTGATGGAATCTCGTAAGAGTCCATGAGAGGAAAGTCCGGGCTCCATAGAGCAAGGGTGCTAGATAACGTCTAGTGAGGGAAACCTTAAGGAAAGTGCAACAGAAAATAACCGCCTATTTATAGGTAAGGATGAAAAGGTGAGGTAAGAGCTCACCGGGAAAATAGTGATATTTTCCGTCAGTGTAAACCCCACCTGGAGCAACACCGCATATTACGAGAGGATTAAAGACGGCTCGTCTTCCTTTTGACGATGCAGGTGGCTTGAAATATATAGTAATATATATTCTAGATAAATGGCCATTTAAGACAGAACCCGGCTTATAGACTTACTTTTAACATAAGGAATCAAAGGTGAAAATCTTTGATTCCTTTTTTGTATTATAATACCTTGATTTTTTAATTTCTTAAATATACAATAGAATTGTTAAATAGGAAAATGAGGTGCAAAAGATGAATAAAAAGTTTTTTAGAAGTGAAAAAGGTTCAATAACTGTATATGTGTTAGTTGCCCTGCTATTTATTTTAGCAATTGTTTTTGGAAGATATTTAATAGCTAATAGACAATTACAAACTCAGTTAAATGCTCTAAAACAAATGAAAACAGTATATGAATCTGATGTGAGAGAATATAACAATGGTAGTAGCCAAACTCCTGAAATAAGTCCTAGTAGTGGAACAGGAACAGGAAATGTTGATGTTGGTGAAGGTGATATACTTGTTGAATTAGACACATCAAATGTAATTCCTATTTATAATTATGAAGCTTTAAAATACTTTTTAGATGGTAACACAGATCCATATTACATTTATCAAACTGGTAAGAAATATGTATATGATACTAATAAAACATTTAAATTGATGGCAGATATAGAAATAACTAAATTTGCTTCTGACATAATTGCTTATACTGCTAGCTATTGGGGAGGTACTTATTCCTTTATTAATGAGTTTACCGTCTTAAATAATGGCAGACTAGATTTTAATGGCCATGTTATATATAGCAATAATGGAAACATTTATTATTACTATAATGGTCAAATAAGACAAAAATAATAAATAATACAAAAGGAAGTTTATATAAAATGGCAGAAGAAATAGAAACTGTTGAAATGAGAAATAATTCAAGTAATAGAGAATATGTTTTGGAAGCTGTTTCAAAAAAACAAGGAAAGCTTTTGGAGTTTGCAGATGAAAAATTCCATGATGATCGAGAGATTGTCTTGGCAGCTGTAAAAAATAATCCAGAAGCTTTAGAATTTGCTAGTGATAGACTAAAAAAAGATTATGAGATCGTTTATGAATCAGTAAGTAAATTAGGTTGGACTTATTGTTATGCAGATGAAACTTTAAGGAACGATAAAAAACTAATGCTTGCTGGCTTAGAAAAATCGGGACAAATATTATATTTTGGCTCTACTTCTTTAAGAGATGATAAAGAAGTAGTATTAAAAGCAGTGGAGCATAAACCTCTTATCGTAAAATATGCTAGCAAAAGATTACGAAATGATGTTGATGTAGCTAAATTAGCTGTTTCTAAATATAGTGGTTGTAAGGTATACTTAGAGCCGGAAGTTTTAAAAAATGAGGAAGTAGATTTAATACTTAATCCACCGACTGAAGAAAATACGTAATATATTTCGTATACAGAAGAAATAAAGGGGAATACAAATGAAGAAAGATATTAATCGGCACAATGATGCAATATTTCGAGTGGTATATGAACTGTAACAAAAACTTATGGAATATTGTTAAGAAAAAAGGAGAAGAATTATCTAATATTGGTGTTACTTCTATTTGGCTTCCTCCCGCATATAAAGGTGCTGGCGGTGCAATGGACGTTGGCTACGGAGTTTATGACTTATATGATTTGGGAGAATTTGACCAAAAGGGAAGTATTCCAACCAAGTATGGAACTAGAAATGAATATTTAGAAGCTATTGTCCAATTACAACAAGCTGGTATAGAAGTATATGGTGATATAGTTTTAGACCATTTAATGGGAGCTGATAAAACACAAACAATAAAGGCTGTTAAAGTAAATTGGGAGGATAGATTTCAAGAAGAAGGAGAAGAACAAACTGTAGAAGTTTGGACTAAGTTTACTTATCCACGGAAGAAATCATAAATATTCTGACTTCGAATGGAATTGGACACATTTTGATGGAATAGACTACGATTCAAGAAGAGGTGAAGTTGGCCTTTACAAATTAAAAGATAAAACATGGCAAATAGATGTTGATAAAGAACATGGGAATTTTGATTATTTAATGGGTGCTGACCTAGATTTTTCTAATCCACAAGTCAGAGAACAATGTATAAAATGGGGACAATGGTATTTAGAAACAACTGGGGTGGATGGGTTTAGATTTGATGCAGTTAAACATATTGAAGCAGATTTTATAAAAGAGTTTTTAGAAAAAATAAGAGAAAAAAGTGGTAAAGAATTATTTTCGGTTGGAGAATATTGGAATGGTGACATTAATGCGCTTCATGACTATCTAACCAAAGTAGATGGTGCATTAGCACTATTTGATGTTCCTCTTCATTATAACTTTTATTATTGTGCAAATGGTAATGGTGAATATGATATGTCCCATATTTTAGACAATACGCTAGTTAAAGATAATCCTAATATGGCTGTTACATTTGTTGATAATCATGATACTCAACCTGGTCAATCATTAGAGTCATGGATACCAGGATGGTTTAAAGAAATAGCTTATTCTATTATATTATTAATGGATAAAGGCTATCCTTGTGTATTCTATGGCGATTATTATGGAATAAGACATGATAATATAGATCCTGTGGGAGGACTTAAAACTTTAATGTTACTTCGTAAGGATAAAGCATATGGTGAACAAGTCGATTATTTTGATGATCCTAATATAATTGGATTTACGAGACTTGGAGATCAGATACATCCTAAATCTGGTTTGGCAGCTATTTTCTCTGATAAATTTGAAGGGGAGAAGAGAATGTATGTTGGAAAAGAATTCGCAGGTGAAAAATATATTGATGCATTAACTCATAGGATGGAAGAAGTAATAATTGATGAGGAAGGTTTTGGATTATTTAAGGTTCATGGTGGTTCTGCTTCGGTTTATGTAAGAATATAAAAAAGCGATAACATAAGTTATCGCTTTTTATTTTTATTAAGCATTTGCTGGATTCATATCATAAATGATTTGAAAATCTTTAAATTCTTCTGGCTTTTTATCATTCAAGCAAAGTATATAATTGTTTAATTGTTTTTTGTTTTTACAAGCAGCTATTATAGCTGGATTTAAATCGTTCTTGAAAGAAACTTTTAAAGCTTGATTAAAAGCTACTAGGCTTGATTGAGCTTCTCTATCTCTGTAAAGTGCATAAGCTTCTCTAAATCTTGCAATTCCTTGATTATTCATGAATCGATCTAATGGGACTATAAATTCTTTTTCAATAACATTCTTGTATGAATAATATTCAGAAGGATATTGAGATAAGTAAGCTTTTAATTCTGTTTTACGATAAGGTAAATAAACTTTTCTGTCTTTTTCAGAAATAATTAATACTTTGTTTTCATTCAATGTTACAATATCAGAATAAGATGTTTTTAATATTCTTTCATCAAAAATAGGAGAGGATAAATCTACATATTCTTCTAAATTGTATCCTAAGTCCATATCAAATGTTGTAAGTAGAAGTCTTGTTGAATGATATGATGTAAAAGTATTAATTGTTTTATTATTCTCTATAAGTTTGGGTTTTAATTCATCTAATTGTTCGGCATAACTATTAAGCTCACTTGAAATTGTATTAACTTGGTAAGTAATTTGATCTTCAGTTTCTTGATCCGAAAGAGTTAATGACAAAACTTTAGTATTCAATGCATTTAATAGCTTCTTTAATTTCTTTAAACCATTAGTGTTTTCCTCAAGTAGAGAATAAACATTTTTTACGTCAATAAAATATTGTTTATTAGTTGTTGAATAATCTTTAGTTGAAAGTGCTGTAAGGAATAGAGAATATTTCTCTTGTTTTGTTTTGTTACTCTCTAAAAAACCATCAACTTTTTGTTCTTCTCTGGTCAAATTCTTCAAGAAATTAAGATTTGAATCTGAAAAATATTCTTTTAACGACTTATTTGCTTGTCTATTAGCATTCATTAAAAAAATCTCCTTAATCTTTAGTATAATCATAGTTATTATAACATATAAAAAATATTTATTTAATAAATATTTAAATGTAATTTAAATAATATAAAAATGTAATTAAAAAGTAATACGTAAATGATATAAAAAAAATATTCACTATGGTATACTAACTATAACTTTAATAAATGTGGAGGATTATTATGAAAAGTAAAAAAACAAAAATAGCAGTAATTGTATTATTAATAGTTCTAATTGCTGCCGCTATTGCATATGCTTCATTTAATGGAGTATTAAATATACAAGGTAAAGCAACAGCTGGAGGTAACTTTGAAGTTATTTTCACTAATGGAACAGTAAGTACATCTGAGCATGGTACAGCTGTAGTAAATGCTACAGATAATACAAAGATGACAGTTAATGTTGAATTAAAATATCCAGGTGATGGTTGCTATGTAACAGCTACAATAAAGAATAATGGTTCAGTTCCTGCTGAATTAAAATCATTTAATTTATATAATGCTGGAACAAAAACAGCTTTCTCAAATGAGGATATTGATGTTATAGTTCCTTCATTATCTAGCTTAGCAGATCCTGTATTACAACCAAATGCAACTACAACAGTTACATTTACTGTTAAATGGAAAACATCTTCAACTAAACAATCTGCTGAAGCAAACTTTGATATTGAATTAGATTATGAACAAGCAACTACTGAAGTTACTGAAAGAAGTGGATTCAATATTGATTAATTATAATATGTAATCAAATGATGAAATGAGAATAAAATGTTACAAAAGTCAAGAAAAATAACTATCTTGATGCTTGCAATTTTGGCTGTTTATATGATAGCCGTTAAAAGAATATTTTTATTTGATCAATATTCTTTAAATTATATTGCAATTCCAGTATTCTGGATTATTTATATAATTGCATGTAGTTTTTTATTATCAAAAAGTGAAGAGTCAATGCGATTGAAGGGAGATACATTTTTATCTTCCTCAATTGCATGTGCTATTTATGTAGGAATTTATATTTTCTCAATTTTTTTTATTGAAGTTGGAGATAATCCATTTTCACATTCTCTAAAAGGAATTTTGACAAATATTTATGTGTACATTTTGCCAATTATTGCAAGAGAATATGCAAGATTTAGGTTAATTAATAATGTCTATGAAAAAGATAAGAAGTTTATTTCTGTTGTTGTAACTATTATTTTTATAGGTATTAGTATTGGCATGGTTGACATTACACGTACAGATAGTTTCGCCAAGATTGCCTTTTCTAGTATTATGCCTGTAATAGCTGAAAATATTTTATTTTCTTATATTGCTTACAATCGCATGTATAAACCTTCTATTTTATATAAAGTAGTTACATATTCCTTCTGGATTTTTATGCCTTTCTTACCAAAAGTATCATGGTTTATTACTTCTGTAGTAGATACAACAATACCACTAGTTTTACTTATGTATGTTAGATACTTTAAATTAAGTAAAGACCCTAAAAAGGATAATAAGAAGGCTGAAGATAGCAATCCTAAAGATATGGTACCATTTGTAATTGTAGCTATAACTGCACTTTGGTTTGCGCTAGGACTATTTCCGATAAAACCAGTTGCTATTGCTACAGGAAGTATGAAAAGTGCTATTAATGTGGGGGATGTTGTAATCTTAAAGAAATGTGATGCTAATGATATTGAAGTTGGAGATGTCATTCAATATAGCAGGGATGATTTTACCGTCGTTCATAGAGTTGTTTCTAAATACTATGAAGATGGGGAATTATTATTCATAACAAAGGGAGATAATAATAAAGCAGAAGATTATTATCCTGTGACCTGTGATCAAATAATGGCTAAAGAACTATTTTCTATTAGGTATATTGGTTATCCATCGCTTTGGTTTGGACAACTAATTAATAGAAATCAAACTGAAGTTACGGTCGAAACAGGTAGTTAAACAAAAGAGGAGAAATAAATGAGAAAGAACAATAAGATTAAGATAAGAAAATCTTTAAGAACTTTTTATATTATTGCACTTATTTTAATAATTATAGTGGCATGGCTTACATTATATAGAACAGCACTATATGAAAATAATGCAGTAAAAAAGAGTATCTATGAATATAGAAATAAGTATTTTTATACTTACAATATACAGTTAGTTGATAATAATTTTATAACTGCAGATAACATAGTAGATCAAGATACATATGTTACAGATCTTATTGCTTCAGCTCCTTGCAATATGACATATACTTATAGTGCAAATAATTCTAGAGATATGACATATAGTTATCAAATAACAGGAAAATTAGAAGCTCTTTATAAAAAAGATGGTGAAGATCAAAAATTATTCAAGATGGATGATGTAATTGTTCCATTAAAAGAAGCAAATGTTACATCAGATAAAATAGAGATAAATGAAAGTTTTGATTTAAATTTAAAAGATAAAATAGATATGATTATTGCATTTCAAGCAGAACATGGAATGCAAATCAATACAAAATATACAGTATTGCTAGAAGTTATTACAAAAACTAATTTCAATGGAGAAGAAGTTATTAATACATATTCTCCAGATTTAGTATTTGAAATTGGTTCAAAAACAACAAAAGTATATTCAAATACTAAAGATACAGATAAGCCAACTGTTGTTTCAAAGATTGAAATACAGAAGGCTGGATCAGTTTCAGGTATACAAAAGATAATTGTTACAGGAGTTACTATTGCTTCTGTGGGCTTAATACTATTTATTCTATTTAAAACAACAAATACAAATAGAGTTAAAAATGAATATAAAGCTGAGCTTAATAGATTATTAAAAGGTTGTGAAGAAAAAATAGTTGAAGTAAGTCAAAAAATTGAAACTGAAGGTCAAAATCTAGTTGATGTTAGAGAGTTTGATGAAATAATAAAAGTTTCAGAAGAATTATTTAAACCAATATTATTCTGGAATAATGAAAAAGAAGAAGAAAGTTGGTTCTGTGTATTAGGAAATAACATTATATATAGATTTATATTAAAGAGATAATTATGAGTAGAAGAAGAATTAAGAGGAAGTACATAGTAAGTATCCTTTGGATAGTGATACCAGTTACAGTTGTGTTGGTCATAATGAATAATAGTTATTCATTATGGTCTACAAAACTTACTGTGCAAGGAACTGCTACTGCCCAAAGAAGAGAAAATGTTTTAGCGGTTAATCCTGTATTAATTTCATCAGGTAAGTATACTTACATTAGAGGTGTTAATGGAATATTTTCTGATTATGCTACTTGGCAAGGTGATAGATTAGATGGGAATAGTTTAAGTACTACTATACATGATACTAGATATGCAACATGGTTTATCGGTAATTTGGATATTACAATTACTTTTACACTTAAAAACGAGTCTAGTGAAGGGGTGACATATAGGAATGGTTCTGCACATTTAGATACAATTGTTGACCATGGTAATGCTTTGTCTAATTATTCTTGTACTACGCAAAGACAAACTTTAGAAAGTGGTCAAACTACAAGAATAACAGTTAATACAGATGTTAATCGTTATAGAATTCAAAATGGTACATATTTAAAGTTTGCTATAGTTTATTATGTAACAAATGATATGGGTACAGAAGTACCATATTATTTTTATTATACTGTTTACATTACAGCATAATTATTTTGAGGGAGGAATAAGAAAATACCAATGAAGAAAAATCTGATATTTAGGGCAATGTTATGTGTTGTGCTAGTTATAGCTGGATACATAATTGGTCATTATGATTTAAATATTCCATATTCGCATTGGGTTGCTAAAGCATCTTATATATTGGCTTGTTTAATTATTGGTTATTCAGCTATTGTTGATGCTGCTGATAATTTAGTACATTTTAATATATTTGATCAAAATGTTATTATAATTGCAGCTACTATAGGAATTGTAATCTTCATAGGACTTCCAGAAGCGATTTTTGTCTTATTCTTGTTTGAATTTGGCAAAGGACTTCAAAATTTATGCATTGCTGTTGCTGAGAACAGTATTAATAGTAGTATTTTAATTAAACCTAAAAAGGTTAGTATAAAATCTGAAGACAAAACTAGTGACACTATTCCAGAACTTGTTGAAGTTGGAGAAATAGTAGTTGTTAAGCCTGGTGAAAAATTCCCTTTTGATTGCAGAATAACTAATGGTAATTCTTCAATAAGTTGCGAGAACGTAACTGGACAATCAAATCCTATTAATATAAAAGAAAATGATATTGTATTATCAGGATGTTTAAATTTGGAAAATAGTGTAGAAGCTTGTGTTCTTAAAAAGTTCAGTGATTCTTTTGGTTCACAAGTAAGTGGAATAGTAGAAAACATTAATAAAAATAAAGAGTCTAGTACTCTTGAAATAAAGGTGGATAAAATATCAAAAGTTTATTCTTTTATAGTCTGTACACTTGCTGTTGTTTTAGCTTTTTTACCACCTATATTGCTGAAAGAAGCACATGATATTTGGATAGAAAGAGCGTTAACATTTTTAGTTATAGCGTGCCCTGGAGCTATGATTATTTCTGTACCTTTAATAATAGTTATTGCTGCAGGTACTTGTATAAGAAATGGCATAGTGGTAAAAAATGGAAAAATGCTAGGAGTGTTAAAAAGCTTAAATCATATAGCATTTACTAAAACAGGTATACTTTCTGATGGGAATTATGTAGTGGATAAAATTGTTCCAAAAGATATATCAAAAGAGGAACTAATTAGAATTATTGCTCATGGTGAAAAATTTGCGAAGCATGCTATAGCTTTTCCTCTTACACAACTTTACAAAGGTAAATATGACGATGAAAAGATAAAAGATTTTGAAGAAATACCTAGTAGAGGAATAAAAGCTAATATATTCTTATCAGAGACTTTGATTGGTAATGAAAAACTGATAAGAGAAAATAATGTTCCATTCAGAAACTTAAGAGAACCTGGAACAATAATTCATGTTGCAGTATCTGGTGAGTATAAAGGATATGTTGTATTACATGATAATGTAAAGGAAGAAGTGGCTCCGGAATTAGAAAAACTAAGACAAAATGGAATTAAGGAATTGTATGTCCTTTCTGGAGATGATAGTAGTAGAGTAGTTGATATAGCACAAAAGGTTGGAATAAGTGAATGTTATTCAGAATTAACTATTAATGATAAAGTTGAAACAATTAATAATATAAAAGTTAGAACAGATAAGAATCACAAAGTTGGATTTGTAGGAAATGTTAATCAAGATAAAGAAGTCTTAGATTCTGCAGACATTGGAATAGTTTTAGGACAATATGATAATCTAAATAATGAATATTTAAGTTTGGTAAATGATAATATATCTGAACTTATTAAAGGAATTAAAATAGCTAAGAGAGTTTCTACAATTATAAATGAAAATGTTTATATTACAATAATTGCAAAGATTGCGTTATTAGTTTTAGGCGGGCTAGCATACTTAAATGTATGGCAAGTAGCACTTTGTGATCTGATTATTTCTTTTATAGTTATTTTACATGCTATGAGAATAGTAAAATAGAAAAAAGTACCAATAAAATTGGTACTTTTTTTGACTATAATTAAAAATAAATATATAATTACAATGAATTTTAATTTAGGAGGTATTATTATGGCAATTTTAGTTACAGGCGGTACAGGATATATTGGAAGCCATACTGCTATTGAACTTCTTAAAAGTGGAGAAGATATTGTAATAGTTGATAACTTATCAAATAGCAAAATAGAAATGGTTGATTTAATAAAAGAGTTATCAGGAAAAGATTTTAAATTCTATAAAGTAGATTTATTAGATAGAGATAATTTGGAAAAAGTATTTCAAGAAAATGATATAAAAGAAGTTATTCATTTTGCTGGTCTTAAAGCTGTTGGAGAGTCATGTGCTAAGCCAATAGAATACTACCATAATAATATTACTGGTACATTAGTATTAGTTGATTTAATGAGAAAATATGGATGCAAGAAAATAGTGTTTAGTTCATCTGCAACTGTATATGGGGATCCTGCATCTGTTCCAATTAGAGAAGATTTTCCTTTATCAACAACAAATCCTTATGGAACAACTAAACTATTTATTGAAAGAATTTTAGAAGATGTATATAAATCAGATAATGAATGGTCTGTTATATTACTTAGATACTTTAACCCAATAGGTGCTCATGAGAGTGGTAAGATTGGAGAAAATCCAAATGGTATTCCTAATAATCTTCTTCCTTATATAAATTTTGTAGCTGTTGGAAAATTAGATCATTTAAGTGTGTTTGGAAATGATTATCCTACACCAGATGGTACAGGTGTAAGAGATTATATTCATGTTGTTGATTTGGCTTTGGGACATTTAAAAGCATTAGAAAAAGCAAGAAAAATGACAGGTGTTGAAGCATATAATTTAGGAACAGGAAAAGGTTATTCTGTATTAGATATTGTTAAAGCTTTTGAAAGAGTAAATAATGTTGAAGTTAAATATGAAATAACTGATAGACGACCAGGGGACATAGCTGAATGTTATGCAGATCCAACAAAGGCCAAAGAAGAATTAGGATGGGAAGCAACTAGAGATTTAGACCAAATGTGTGCTGATGGCTGGAGATATACAAAGAATAATATAAAATAAAGGAGTGATATATCATGGCAGACGTAAAAGAAATGGCACAAAACGCAGGAAAGTTCATTAATGATAATAAAGATCAAATTATGAACTTTGTAAATGAACACAAAGATGATGAACAAGTTAAGCAAGTTATTGACAAAGCTAAAGATGGAGTACAAAAGATATTTAATAAAGAAAACTAATAAAAGTTAGCATGGAATTAAGCTGAAAGGCTTGATTTCATGCTTTTTTTGCGGTATTTACATTTGACCAAAAATAATATATAATGTGAAAGGCTTTATATAAAAAGAAGGGGAGAAATTATATGAATAATATAGAAAAAGCAATTGAAAAGTTAAATAAGTATGGACAAGAACATGTTGTTCAAATAATGAGTCATTTTAGTGATGATGAAAAGGAAGCAATTTCTGAGCAAATACTAGACATGGATTTTGATATGATAAAATCTTTATATGATGAATTATCAAAAAATGAATCTAGATTTGGAAGAAATATTGAACCAATTCAAGCTTTAAGAAAAGATAAGATATCAAGTGATGAACTAGCTAATATTGAAAGAATAGGTGACGATATAATTAAATCTGGCAAGTTTGCAGTTGCAACTATGTCTGGCGGACAAGGAACTAGACTTGGTTTTAGTAAGCCAAAAGGTATGTTTAAAATTGACGTAGAGCCAGAGCCTAAATATTTATTTGAAATAGTTTGCGATACATTAAAAAGAGCCAATAAGAAATATGGTGTTGTTATTCCATGGTATATAATGACATCTCAAGAAAACAATGATGATATAGTTGAATTCTTCAAAGAGGTTAATTATTTTGGATATCCTGAAAAAGATGTTAAATTCTTTAAACAAGGACAAATGCCTCTAATTAATGAAGAGGGTAAATTATTAGTTGGAGAAAATAAATTAATCAAAGAAGCATCTGATGGGAATGGAGGAATATTCCATTGTATGAAAACATCAGGTTGTTTAGATGATATGGAACAAAGAGGAGTAAAGTGGTTATTTATTGGAAGTATAGATAATGTTTTACTTCAAATGGCTGATCCATGTTTAATTGGTTTAGCGGAAGAAAAAGGAGTTAAGATAGCAACTAAATCTATTGCTAAAAATAGCCCAGAAGAAAGAGTTGGAGTTATTTGTAGACAAAATGGTAAAGTTGCAGTTATGGAGTATTCTGAGATTCCAGAAGAATATTCTAAAGCTGTAGATAAAGATGGAGATCTTATTTATGCTGAGTCACATGTAATGTGCAATTTATTTAGAATTGATTTATTAGAAGAAATAGCTGATAAAAAGTTTGTATATCATAAAGCTCACAAGAAAAACAGTTATTTAGATTTAGATGGAAATGTTATAAAACCAGAAGAACCAAATAGTTTTAAATTTGAAATGTTTATATTTGATTCTTTTGAAGCTGTTAATGATATAGCAATTTTAAGAGGAAAAAGAGAAGAAGACTTTGCTCCTGTTAAAAATAAAGAAGGAAATGATAGCCCTGAAACAGCTAGAAATCTTTACAATGAATATTGGAAAAGACAAAGCTAAAGGTGATTGAATGAAAGAAAAAATCAAAAAGTTTATTTCAAAGATTAAAGATTTTTATGAAGCCAATAAGACAAATTTTATTGGCTTTATAATTATTGTCCTTTTTTTCTTTGTATTAACAATTTGTATTGAACTTATAAATACTTCTAACTATACAGTTTCAGATTCTTATATTGGAGATTTGAGTACATATGGAAAGATATATAACATGTCATATGTTGTTGAAACTGCAGTATCACACTATAAAATGTTTAGTAACTTTTTGATGTGTATATGGATATTTATTATTATTTATGGAATATCAAATAGACCAAGGTTATCAGCAGTGCTCACATCTGTTATAGTTATCTTTTTTGAACTATTAAATTATTTTGTGCTACAAGTTAGAGGATTTGCTATTACAATATCTGATATATATGCAGTAAAGACTGCTATAAGTGTAGCTGGTGGTTTGAGTTTAAAAATTAAAGCTGATCTGGTGCTAGCTATTATACTTTTAATATTTGACTATATTATGCTTTTCGGGTTATTTAAAACAGTAAAACAAGAAAAATTAAAGGTTCAATTAAGAGTACTTAAAGCTGTAGCTTTTATAATTATTGGAATGTTTGGTATGGTAAGTTTCCTAAATTGGAAAACCTTAGATGAAATGCTTATATGGGATATTAATTCATGCTATGCTGATTATGGTTCCACACTTACTATTGCAAAAATGCTTAAAGACTATAAAGTTAATCCACCTGATGGATATGTAAGAGAAGAAATAGAAGAATATATAGCAACATTTAAAGATGATACTAAAGATTTAAATGATGATGAAAAGAAAAGATTACCTAATATTGTTGTAATTATGGACGAATCTTTTTCTGATTTGGATTTAGTTTATGATATCAATAAGGAAGAAGATCCAATACCATATTTCCATGAATTAATGTCAGATCCAAAAGTTGCTTCAGGAATAATGCATTCTTCTAAAATTGGTGGAGGAACTAGTAGTGTTGAGTATGAGTTTTTAACACAAAATACAACAGCATTTTTACCTGTAGGATCTATTCCATATCAACAATATATTAAAAATAATGTCAGTGAATCAATGGTTGAAAGATTCAAGAGATTGGATTATACAACACATGGTATGCATTCATATTATAATTCTGGCTATTCAAGAGGAAAAGTATATAAGCTTCTTGGATTTGATGATATTAAATTTATGGGAGACATGCCTGAACTTGAATTAAGTAGAAATAATTATCCAACAGATAGTTCAACTTTTAAATATGCATATAAAACAATTATGCCTGAAGCAGATGATAAGAGAGATTTTACATTTGTTCTTACAATGCAAAATCATATAGCTTATGCAAATGACGAGACAGGTCATATGTTCTATCCAGATGATTATTTTGCAAATATTTATATGCAAGAACAAAGCATGACAGACAGCGCTTTAAGAGAATTAATAGAGTATTTTAGTTCTGTTGAAGAAGATACTGTGATATTATTTTTTGGAGATCATCAACCATCTCTTAATTCTACTGAAATCTTTTCTATAAAAGATGGTGTATCTGATGATGAGGCAGAATTTATTGTTCCATTTATTATATGGGCAAATTATGATTTAGATGTAAAAAAAGATGTTGAAATAAGTACAAATTATATGCAAAGCCTTCTTTATGAAGTGGCTAAAATTCCAACAGATTCTTACACTAAATATGTTCAAGAATTAAGAAAAGAGATTCCTGTTATAACATGTAATTATTATAAAGGAAGCGATGGAAATATTTATAAATTAAATGATAACGAGTCACCATATTTTAATTCGATTAATAGATACAATATGATTTGTTACTATCATTTATTTGAAGAATAAAAAAACCTAGTAGATTAAACTACTAGGTTTTTTGTTTTTATTATAAAAGATTATTCATATCATATAATCCCGGGTCTTGAAGAACTATAAATTCTCCAGCTTTTAAGGCACCATCTGCAAATAAAGCTCTAGAAAAAGCTGTATGTGTTATTTCAAAACATTCATTGTCAGAAATGAATTTAACTGTATGTTCACCAACTATGTTTCCACCACGGATAGAGTGGATACCAATTTCATTTTTATCTCTTTTTTGATGTTTTGAGTGTCTGTCATATTCATAATACATTGTTTTATCTAAAGCATTATTAATGTTATCTGCTAACATTAAAGCGGTTCCTGATGGACTATCAATTTTTCTATTGTGATGAGCCTCAACTATTTCTATATCATATCCAGTAAGTTTTTTTGCAACTTCACTTACTAGGTGACACATCAAGTTTACTGAGTATGACATATTTCCTGAACGAAATACAGGAATAGTTTCTGATGCTTTTTTTATCTTTTCTATTTGCTCTTCTGTAAAACCTGTTGTTGCTATTATAATAGGAATTTTACGTTCAAGAGCAAAATCTAGAATTTTAAATGTTGCTTCAGGAACGGAAAAGTCAATGATTAATTCTGGATTTTCTTTTATTAAAGATAAATCTGTATATACTGGGAACTTATTATCACCACTATCTAATCTATCAACACCGCAACAAGTTACAAAATTATCATTTTTTTCAATTGCTTTTGCAACCTCTTGTCCCATTTTACCATTACAACCATTAATTAATACTGAAATCATTTTTAAACCTCCAAAACTTTAAATTAAGCCAAAGTTTGTTAAAGCTTTTTTCATTTTTTCTTCTCCTGCAGGAGATAGAGGAATAAGTGGTAATCTTGGTTTACCAGCTTTATATCCCATCATATTTAATCCTTCTTTTACTGGAATAGGATTTACTTCACAGAATAATGCTTTTACAAGTTCCATAGAATCTAATTGCATTGTAGTTGCTTTTTCAATATTTCCATCAAAGAAGTTTTGACACATTTCATGAGTATATTTTGGAGCCACATTAGATAAAACTGAAATAACTCCGATACCGCCAACTGAAAGGATAGGAACGATTTGATCATCATTTCCAGAATATACATTTAAATTGTCTCTACATAAAGCTTTAATTTCAGCTATTTGTGAAATATTTCCACTAGCTTCTTTAATAGCTACAATGTTTTCTATTTTTGATAGTTCTAAACATGTTTCTGGAGTAATATTAACTCCTGTTCTTCCAGGTACGCTATAAACTATTATAGGTAAAGTAGTTTGTTCAGCAATTGCTTTGTAATGTGCTACTAAACCAGCTTGAGTTGTTTTATTGTAATAAGGTGTTACTATTAGTGCACCATCAGCGCCAGCTTCTTCAGCCCATTTAGTAAATGCAATTGCGGCAGCAGTATTATTGCCACCAGTTCCTGCTATAATAGGAACTCTTTTAGCAGCTTTTTCAATAGCAAATTTAATTGTTTCTTTTCTTTCGTTTTCAGTCATAGTTGAAGCTTCACCTGTCGTTCCACAAACGATGATAGCATCTATGCCTTCATTAATTTGGAATTCTATCATTTTTCCAAACTCTTCAAAATTAACACCATCTTCTGTAAATGGTGTGATAATTGCTGTACCACAGCCTTTAAATATTGTTTTTTTCATGGATTTACCTCCATATAAATAAGAATAAACGCAACAAAAATATAATTATATTTTAATTGATGGCTACATTATATAACATTTCTGATTAAAAATAAACTCTTTTTAAATTTCTGGAAATTTAAAATTGTAAAATGTAAATCAATGTGATAGAATATTTTTGGATAAATGCAATTTAAAGGAGAAGATATGAAAAGAAAAGATTATATTTCTTGGGATGAATATTTTATGGGAATAGCACTTCTATCTGCTATGAGAAGTAAAGATCCTAATACACAAGTTGGTGCTTGTATAGTAAGCAAAGATAACAGGATTTTATCAATGGGATACAATGGTGCACCAAGAGGATTAGATGATGATAATATGAATTGGGATAGAGAAGGAAGCTTTTTAGAGACTAAATATGCTTATGTATGCCATGCAGAATTAAATGCAATATTAAATTATAGAGGAAATTTAGAAGGATCTAAATTATATGTAGCTTTGTTCCCATGTAATGAGTGTGCTAAAGCTATTATTCAAGCTGGAATAAAAGAAATTATTTATGCAGATGATAAATATGCCACATCAGATAATACAATAGCATCTAAAAAGATGTTTGATGAGTGTGGAATAGTATATAGACAATATAATATGACAGGAAGAGAATTAAAACTTAATGTTTAATCTTTTAGGAGGAAGACAATGTTTAAAAAGCCTACAAGTGGGCCAAAGTATTATGAAGAGGTACCAGTAAGTAATAAAAATATAATTATTTTTTGTGTAGTTATTGCTTTTATTACAATTGGAATAATAGTATTTACTGGTTTCTTAGCTTATAAAATGATACAAGATAGTAAAGTTGTTCCAGAAGATTTATCACAATATAGTACAGTGGGAAAGAAGACAGAAGAAGAACCTAAAAACAATAGAACAAGAAGAACGGTATCGCCTAGTAAAGTGCCTTCAGAAGAACCTACAGAAGAACCTTCTGAAGTACCATCTGAGGAACCTAAATCAACTCAAGTTCAAAGAGTATCAAAGGTTACTTCAAATTTTCCAAAGCATGATCATGGAGCAGCAATTGAATCACAGTTACCTACATACAGTGATGAAATAGCTAAGAAGGTAGTAAATGTATATTATGAAGAAGCAAAAAAAGTATTTTTAACATTTGATGATGGACCAAGTCAAAATACTCAAGCTATTTTAGATATATTAGATAAATATGATGTAAAAGCAACATTTTTTGTTATGGGTGCAAATGTTGATGCAAAACCTAATTTGGTTAAAGAAGAATATGAAAAAGGACATTTTATAGCAAATCATAGTTATACACATCAATATAGTCAGTTATATGCTTCGGAGCAATCGATTTTAGATGAATATAATAGATGCAATACTGCAATTCAAAATGCAATAGGAGTATCTACATATAATCCTCATCTATTTAGATATCCGGGTGGAGCCACAGGAGGCCCATATAACGACGTAAAACAATCAGCAATAAGTTTGCTTAGGGATAATCAAATAACCTATACAAATTGGAATTGTATGACAGGTGATGCAGCAGGAAGTACAACTATAGAACAAATGTGGGCTACATTAAATGAATCATCAGCAGGAGATGACAACTTAGTAATATTAATGCATGATGCTGGTGATAAACAAATGACAGTTGAATTTCTACCTCAGTTGATAGAACATTACAAAGATTTAGGCTATGAATTTTGTACATATTATGACATAATGTGTGAATAAAAAGCTTGACATCTTAACTGATTTTGTGCTAATATAATTCTTGTCACTGAGAGGTGGCAAGAATCATATATGCGGATGTGGCGGAACTGGCAGACGCGCTAGACTTAGGATCTAGTGGGAGACCGTGGGGGTTCAAGTCCTCTCATCCGCACCAAAAGACGAGATTTATTTGATCTCGTCTTTTAATTTGTAAAAGAGTCTATTTTTTAGTGGTAAAACTTATAATTATTGCTTTTTACTTATTTTTGTATTATAAATATTATAGTCTATTAGGAAGGATTTTTTAAAATGGATAAATCATCAGATTTTATAAAATTTAGAGAAGTATATAAAGAGTTTTATTATAATAAATATTCTATAAAAGAAGATAATGAGGCAATATATCTAGAATATGAATTTGAAATTCCAAACTTAACTAAATTTAATCCAACTATTAAAGTGTTAAAAAAATCATTAGCTTTTAGAGCTATTGATAATAAATATGTTAAAAATATGGTATTTCACATAGGCCTTATAGAACTTATTAGTTATTGGAAAAGTACATGCTCACCTAAAATAATCATTAAATGTGGCTATTTAAATCAAGAACAAATTGATTGGTGGAAGAAAACATATTTTTATGGACTCGGAGAATTATTTTATACAAATAATATAAAAACTAATATTGAAGATTTCGTTACTATAGAATGTATTGGCGATGATATTAGTTTAGAGCCTGATAACAAGGAAGAAGAATTTAAAGGTTATATTGTTCCAATTGGTGGAGGAAAAGATTCAGTTGTAACATTAGAAACATTAAAATTAAATAAAGATAATGATCTTTGTTTAATTGTTAATCCTAAGCCTGTAACACTTAAATGTGCTGAAATTGGAGGCTTTGAAAATGATAATGTTATAGAAATATATAGAACAATAGATAAAAATCTAATTGATTTAAATCAAAAAGGATTTATAAATGGTCATACACCTTTTTCTGCTATGCTTGCATTTTTATCATACTTTGTAGCATATTTATTATCTAAAAAGTATATTGCAGTATCTAATGAAAATAGTGCGAATGAGTCAAATGTAGTAGGAGAAAAGATAAATCATCAATATTCAAAGAGCTTTGAATTTGAATGTGATTTTGAAAACTATTCAAACAAATATTTAAAAACACCAGTAAAATACTTTAGTTTCTTAAGACCACTTAACGAATTACAAATTGCAAAAATATTCTCAAAACATGAAAAATATCATAGTACATTTAAGAGTTGTAATGTAGGAAGTAAAGAAAAAGAGTGGAGATGGTGTTGTAATTGTCCTAAATGTTTATTTGCATATACAATATTAAGCCCATATTTATATAAAGAAAAATTAGTTAATATTTTTGGCACAGACTTATTTGAAAATACTGAATTATTACAAACATTTATAGAACTGACAGGCAATGGCGGGACAAAACCTTTTGAATGTGTTGGAACATACGAGGAAGTAAACTTTGCACTTAGTCAAACAATAATAAATATAGAAAAACAAAATAAACAATTACCATATTTATTAAAATACTATAAAGATAATTATAATTTAGTAGATACTGATAATGATATTACTTTAAGATATAATGATGAAAATAATCTAAATGAAGAACAAAATGCAATATTAAGGAAAGAGGTTTTTACAAGTGATAACTGATTTAATAAATTATTTTAGAGATAAAAAAATACTAATACTAGGCTTTGGAAGAGAAGGACAATCAACATATAAGTTAATAAGAAAATATTTACCAGATCAACATCTATATATTTCTGATAAGAAAGAAAACTTTCAAGAAAGTTTTGATTTCCTAAAAGACGAAAATAATGCTTCATATATTGGAGGAGAAGCATATTTAGAAAACTTAAATGATTATGATTTAATAATGAAATCACCTGGAATATCTTTTGCTAAATTAGATACTACAGAGTATTATGATAAAATCAAATCTCAGTTAGAATTATTACTAGAGTTTTTTGATAATTTTACAATAGGAATTACAGGAACTAAAGGAAAAAGTACAACAAGTTCTCTAACATATAAGGTTTTAAATGACCAAGGTAAAAAAAGTATTCTTTTAGGAAACATTGGAGTTCCAGTTTTTAATTATATTGATGAAATAGATGAAGATGTAATTATTGTTTTAGAGATGTCATCACATCAATTAGAATTTATGGACTTATCTCCTAATATTGCTATTTTGCTAAATGTGTATGAAGAGCATTTAGATCATTACAAGTCATTTGAAGATTACGCTGAAGCTAAATGTAATATATATAGACATCAAACAGAAAAAGATTATTTCTTATATAATGCAGATAATGAAATGCTTAATAAATTAGTAACAACTACTAATGGAACAACTTATAAAGTAAGTATTTCTGGGAAAAGTGATACCAACATTTACTTAAAAGGAGATAAAGTATTTTTCAACAATAAAGAAATATATGATAGAAATGAGAAAAGAAATCTACTTGGTGACTACAACTTAAATAATATCATGTTTGTACTTGGAGTTTCTGAAATTTTAAATCTAGATTTAAAACAAACTATAAAAAGCATTAGTGAATTTGAACCATTAAGACATAGATTAGAATTTGTTGGAAAGTATAATGATGTTTCTTTCTATGATAACAGTATAGGAACTGTACCTATGGCTACTATAGAAGCGGTAAAAGCCTTAAAGATAGTTGATACAATTATTATAGGTGGAATGGATAGAGGATTAGACTATACAGACTTTATCAAATATTTAAATGAGAGTGAAATTAATAATGTTATATGTATGCCTAAGACGGGACATGATATAGCTAAAGAATTGAAAAAAGATAAATGTTATATTGTCGAGACTATGGAAGAAGCGGTTAGTACAGCAAAAAAAGTTACAGCAAAAGGTAAAATATGTTTATTATCTCCTGCAGCAGCAAGTTATGGATTTTTCAAAAATTTTGAAGAAAAAGGAGATATATTTAAAAAGCTAGTTCAAGAAGGAAACGAATAATATAATTTAAAATTTAAGACAGGCGATAAAAGCCTGTCTTTTTTATCTAAATAAAAGACGGCGAGAGAACGAAAACTCGCTCTCTCGCCTTGATAGATTGTTGGTCAATAAAGTTACTTACTTTTGAGACATTGCAACCTTGCACATCTGTGTAATCACATCCTGATTTATTGCTCTTGCAAAGAACCTGCCGTTGTGACAGAGGATTGCTCCAGAGATACCGGAAATTTGCGGCAAGGTATACTGGTTTCCACCAGCCCACTCTTCAGGAAAAGGAACAAGCTGTTCAAATTTCTTTTCGAGTGAAGGTGGAACGCACTGTGCTGCCCAACCACCATCCGGATAAGGATAGATTACGAATTTGATCTCATTGTTATGACTTGCGTTGTATTCTACAACGAACTCCAACCACTGCATAGTCTGTGCAGGAATCTCCAAAATGCCATCAACAACAAATTTACACCTTTTCTCAAGCTCGTGCTTGCTAGCAAACTGCATAATCTTGTCTTTGATAGCTTTTTCCAGAATACTGACAACGATTTGTACAACCTCCATAAAGGCGGCATTAAAATCCTGTTCAGCATTCCAGGCAGGGAGATAAGACGTTATGAAACTGAAGCGGTGTTCGCTGGCTTTGATGCCATTGTCCTCCAAATCAACTGGGATGATAAACTCTTGATCAATCAGTTCTTTGATTGCTTCGATTTCATCATCTTCAAGAGCATAGGCAACATCAAGCATAACTGATCTGATTGCATCCTTAGCATAGGCTTCCCATACCAGACCTGCACTTGCATATTTTTCGCCAGTCGGTCTGCAGCGATTAAAGCCTGCCATGTGATGGTCGAATCTTCCACCGCCGACGTCAATAACGATACCAATCTTACTCAGCTCGTCGATGTCTCTGGTTCGAACCACAAAACATGCTCTGTTACGGTTTGCAATCAGAAGAATAGCAATACCTACGACTTCGTCGCAATGGAATATACCATTATGAGTTGCAAAATTCTTCAGACACTTCCGGTTGCGCTTTTCTCCTACACCAATAATCATACTAAAACCTCCTGTTCGTGATGTAGTGTGAAAAAGATTCACGTGTTTAAAGTTTATAGGGGCTTTTGAATAAATACTAGGAAACTAGTATAAATCCTTTATATTATACCATAAAAAGCTTGAGTTTTCAATGAAGTAGCCTTGTCAAGGATTACTAAATGAGTATTTTTAATTGTAATTGATGATTTTAAGAAAAATATGTGCTATAATTTGAGCTGCGTAACTATTAATAAGTAATAATTTTACAGGAGGTATTTTTATGTCGGAAAAGGCACAAAGAGTGAAGATTGCTTATGAAAGGAAACCAAACACGCTACACTCATTTTATGCAACAAAATTCCATGATGGTGATGAAGATCGTGCCAATGTTGAAGCCATTGAAAAGGCTTTGAATAAGGCAGGAATTGAGATTACTTTAATGGCAAGAGATGTTGAAAAATGGGGAGAGGCAGAAATCCCGGCTGGGAAGACACTGATGACTGACTACGCTTTTCCTGCAATGAAAGATTGCGATTGCAATATCATCAATTTCACAGAAAAAGGCGTGGGTCTTGGTATGAACGGAGGATTTTGTTATGCTATAGGGAAACCTATCTATGTTATTGCGAAGACAGGAAGTGACATTTCAACAACAATGGCAAATATTGCTTCGGAAATCATTTTCTATGATGAGCCAGAGGACTTAGTGGAACCTTTTAAGAGAATCGTAAAGAACTTTCCGCGTGTGATTCTGGCATCACAATCTGGTATCCGCAAACAGCAAATGATAGACAGCAGTATTCCTTTTGAGGTTATTGTAAGTAACGCTGATGAGACACCTGATGAGTCTAAATCTTTTAGAAATCAGTTGGCTGAAATTGCAATGCGCAAAGCTATGACTGTTTTCGAGGAAACAAAAGACAGAGGGTTAAGATTGATCGTCGCTGCTGATCAAAACATTGTGTTTGACGGAATGATGTATGGCAAGCCTAAAACTATCGCTGATGCTCGCAAGCTTATCATTCAGATGAGAGGCTCTGAATATGTTTATGCTTATACTGGAAATGCTGTATTATTGGCTAAGGGAGATGCTATTCTTCAAAGTGTCAATATTACAGATGTTTCAAGAATGAGCGTGGATGATATTTCAGATGATGAGCTTGAAAGGTACATCGAAGATGGAAAGTGCTTATCATACTGTGGAGGCATTTCTCTTGAGAAGTCGAAGTTTGTACATCTTAAAGAGGGACGTTTATCTACGGCAAAAGGGATGACATTGGAATATGCACAGGAGATGATGCCTAACCTTACAGAACGTTAATACGGATCTTCTAAATATTACGAAAATTGCTGAATATGCTATTCTGAGCTGCTGCTCAGAATAGCATATTTGCTTTTAAAAAAATATTGTGAAATTAATTTCGTATTGATATAATATATAAAAAGTTGATTGGAGTATTACATGAGTGCAGATATAAAATTAGCATCACTTGATGATTTTAAAAGTTTAAGAAAAGATATTGGATTTCATTTTACTTCTCAAAGTAATGTTGAAAGTATAATGAATGAAGGTTTGCGCCCTGTAATAGGAGATAATGCTTCTGGTGGATTAGGTCAATCTGCTATTCCCAAAACATATATTTCCTATGGGTTAGAAGGTGTTTTACAATTATATAATAGATTGATATCTGTTGCTTTTCAGGCAAGAGTGGGAGATCTTAATGGAATATCTCATAAACCATTTATTCCTGATTCAGCTAAATATAAAGGTTCAGATGAACATTTATCAATGATAGAAGGCTTTGAATTTGTTAGACAATATATGGAAGACAACAAATATTTTATTTTTGATGCTCCAATGACACAATATGAAAGAAGCATAAGTGATGAAGAATTAGATGAAATAAATAGTAATATAAAAGGTTTGGATGAAGAAGGAGTTAAACTATGTTCTAGATTTGAACAATTAAATGATAGAATTGGTGATTTAGCTCGTAGCGATGCTCAAGGGAATAGAGATGAAATATTAAGATTAGTAGATGAAAGAAATAGAATATCATTATTAGTAAGAGAAAAATCATTACCTGCTATAGATGCTAAAAGAGGTCAATTATTAAATGAGTCTCAAAATCCAATTATGGAAGAGATAGAATATAATGATGAAAGATTAAAGTGGATAAATCAAGTGGAAAATCCGCACAATACACATACAAGAATAATCAATGGAGAGGTTGGACCTGAAGGTGTAAGGCTTACTCCTGATATGCTTAGATTATTTTCTTTAGATGGGCAAATACAAGGAAATGGATTAGATTTTTTACAAGCAATGCTTGGAAAAGTAAAACCAGAAGATCAAATATATTTAGATAAGCCAGTTTGTCATGATGTTAATTTATTATATAAATTTTTAGATTATGTACATATGGTTGAACAATATAAACAAGCTGGACTTTTGAGTACCAAACCTGAAGAAACTATTCAAGTTGGGGATAGAAGAAGAACTGTGCCAGCAAGATTAGTTATGGATATGTCAGATATAGATAAATATCCTGGCCTAGCAGAGTTCTCTGAAAACTTAGAACAATATTATGAAGCAAATAGATATAAAAAGAAAATTGTATCTTTAGGTGAAGAATCATTAGAGAAGAATAAAGATACTAAAAGAAAAAAAGATGTAGAAAGTCAAATGACAAATGATGAAAAAGCATTAGAAGCTACACAAGATAAATTAAAAGTATAATATAGGAGTACTATTTAATATGGTAAAAGTTGAATATGCAGATGCATATAAAGAAGTACTGGATATACTAAAATATGTTCCTAAGGAAGATTTTGAAAAGATTCCTAAAAAGAAGATCGAGATGTTTTCAAAATGTGCTAATTACGATCACAATTTTGAATATAATCCTGATATTACTTTACAAGAACAAAATGTATCAGATATTGCACAAACTATTATTGCAATACTATTTAGAGATTATTGGGCAACAGATGAACAAAGAGAAAAAATAGTTGCTAAAGAAAAATATGATATGGAACTATTAGAAAGGGAAAAGAAAGAAAAGTATAACCCAGATGATTTATTTAAAAATAATATAGAGCCTATTATAGAGAATAAATCAGTAAGTGCAGAAAAATCTTTAGTTAATGTATCTGATATAAAATGGTATAAAAAGGTTTGGAAGTTTATAACTAATTTTTTAAAGAAATAGAGTAAAAGAAAGATTTTTAAATCTTTCTTTTTTATTGAAAAAATTTTTTCTATATGATTTAATATATAAGTAAAGTTTTATTTGATAGAAGGGAAATAAACTATGGATCTTACAGAAGAAGAAAAAAGAGCCTTTAAAGAGTATAATGAAAGATATTTAACTGATCCTTTAAGCGGTGTGTCTGATGCTTTTATAGACTCGTATTATGATCCAGAACAATACCCTGATTTTAAAGAGGCTGGATATTCCTTTGCCAAAAGACTTTTAATAGAAATTGCTAAAAAAAGGGGAATTGAATTTGATGAAGATGACTCTTTTAATCTAGAGGATATTATTTCATTTGAAAGAGCAGGACTAGATGAAGAAGATCAAGAAGAACTAAATGATTTTGATGTTAATATTTTTAAAAACCAGAAAAAATTGAGAGAGTATTTTACCCAAAAAATAAGAGGAATGAATGCCGAAGATGCAAAGTGGTTCTATGATTTTACATACAGTAGACTACAAGATTGTTTTAGAGATTTTATGACTGGATACGTTCCTGTTTTGGCAAACAGAATCTATGAACTTGATGCAGAAGTATCAGGAAAAGAGTCTGGAGAAACGCTGTCTAATGATGATTCTGATTGGGATTTAGAAGATGTTACAGAAGAGTGGGATGATATTTGGGGTGAAGAACCAGTTATTACAGAACTTCCTGAAGGTGAAGCAGAAGAAACTGAATGGGAGGATATAGATTGGGATACAGAATGGATTGAAGAAGCTGGTGAAGATTTTCCACAGTCGAATAGTGAACCAAAAGAAAAGCTTACAGATGAAGAAATAATTCAACTTTTAAAATTTGTGAATACTTATCCTTTAATAGCCAAAGCTAAAGCTAATGGAATGAAAATACAAAAAGAACTATTTGAGGAAGTTAATAAAAGAATAATAAAAAGCTATTATGATGTACCAGGTTTTAAAGATGCCTATACAAAGATAATGGAACATGATAAAAAGAAACATAAATATTTATTTCATGGAACACAATGTCTTTCAGATGCATACTCTGTTCAGAAACTTGGTTTAGGTGTTGGAAGTAGTGGTATACAATATACAACAGCAGAAGAATTTACAATGGAAGAATTATTATTATATGTTAGAGGTTTTGATGGAGCAATAGGAAGAGAAGCTGTGGTTATAATAGATAATCCAATTGGGGAAGATGGAAAGCCTATTGATATCTTAGAGCCAATTGGTGATAGAAAAATACCTTTTGCACCATCTGGATTAAATGGATTAGAAGGGAAACCAGAAACTATAGTAGAACCAAAATATATAGTAGGTTTTGTGGATAAAAGAAATAAACAAGTTATTTTTAATCCATTATATTACGATTATGATAGATTAAATCCTGATAAAACTCTTAGCCCGTTACAGTTAAGAGAACAGGAATTAGCAGCTTTACAAGAAGAACAAGTAGAGGTAACTCAAGAATTAACAAATGATGAAACTAGAGGAGTAGGAGAAGAATAGTATGAAGGAAGAAAAAGCTTTGACTAAAACTAATAATAATAGTATTATTCAAAGAATTAGAAATTTCTTTAGAAATCTATTTAAGAAAAAAGATATTGATATCTATGAAGAATATGTTGATTTGGGTAAAAATGTAGTTGAAGATGAGACTACTGCTCAAAAAGCAATGAATGATTTTAATGAGAGAATTAAAGTTACAGAAACAAAAGATATGAGACTAGAGAATCTACTTACTAAATATCGTTCTGGAGGTATCAATGAAGAAGACTTAACAAAAGAAGAAGTTATTGAACTATGTAAATTATATGATAAAAAAATAGATAAATTACGTAGTGAGGTAAGAAAAAAGAAAATAGAAATTGCTAATATTAAGAAGGGAAAGAAAAATGGAAAGAACTGATAAAGGTTTTATTAAAATTGATGTTAAGGATTTAGTAGATTGGCATGGGGGAAATGGTGAAGGATGTATAGCGTCTGATAAAGTAACTAAAGATGGTTTTAAAGTTGGATATATGTACAGAGAAGAACCAAGCAAAACAATGCCGGATAGTGGATGGAGATTTTTAGCTGGTGATGAAAGCGATGAATATATGGATAATGATGAAAATGCACATGTATTCGCCATTAATACTATTTGTAATTATGATCCAGATATTATACCTCATTTAAATGCACCATATGGTTCTGCATTTATTAGAATTGATAGTCATACTCTAGAATTAGATGATAGAACTAAACCGATTTTTATAGAAAAACAAGATATAGCTAAAAATGATTAATAATATTAGAAAGAGACAAAAATATGAAATTTATGTCTCTTTTTTTATGGACTAAAGCTATTATTTATGGTATTATAGATAAGCACTCTTAATATATTAAATAATTTCTAAGAGTAAAAGGAGAGGATATTTAATTTATGTTTTTCGAAGATGAGATAAAGAAACTTGGAGAAGGAAAAATAAAAATTTTTGTAGACATGGATGGTGTAATAGCAGATTACAACGTTGGAATAGCAAAAGATTATCATATGAAAAGACCTTTAAGTAGTAATATAGAGAAGTTAGAAAAGGTTTCAAAACTTGATAATGTAGAGATGTATATTCTATCTGTTGCTAGACTTAATAAGGGTGTAGAAGAAAAGAATATATGGTTAGATGAAATAGCACCTTTCTTTAAGAAAGAAAATAGAAATATTCTACCTAGAGAAGAAAATGGCTTTATGGCTGCAAAAGACCTAAAACTATTATTTGTCAAGAATTTAGAAAGAGATGGAAGCAAGATAGTTGTAATAGATGATGATCCTTTAATACTTCATGAAATGCAAACAAATTATAAGGATTTAATATTGTATAAAGATACAGTTTTAGTAGATTAAAAAAGAGTGGTTAAACCACTCTTTTTTTATGTTAAGGTTTTATTCTGTTAATCTGATTTGATATAAGTCTAAAATATCTAATATTTTATTTGTGTTCTTACTTAAGTTAGTGACTATTGAATCTCCGGTAGACTTAAGAGTTATAACTTCATTATTATCATAATCATAATAAATGATTGTATCTTCACCTTTATCCATTGCAATATTATCTGATTCATAATCTGGACTAATTGTTGTAAGCAATTCTGTTAGTCTTGCTAATTCATCTTCAGGTACTCTTCCTTCAAATGTTGTGACATGTGATATTACTTCATCAGATTCTTCTATTATTTTTTCATATGGTCTTGTAGCAAGTTCTTCTTGATTGCTATATTCAAAATTATATATAGTTCCATCAGAACAGATTATAGTTCCTTTATGAACGAAACTGAAAGCATAGTTAATGTAATGTTTTTCTACTAATATTCTTTTGTTTTTTAAATCTTTAACATCTACAATGGTTCCTTTTGAAGGATCATTTATAATTGTATTTTCTGTTTTAATATTATTAGAGACTTCTACAGTGTTATTATTTATTTGGTTGGAGTCTTTTTTTAAGAAGCCCCAATAGGTTACTATAGCTATACAAATTATAACTATAATAATTAATATAAATTTTTTCATTATAACTCCTTTAAAGTTTTTTTCTTTTATATCATATAGGCCAAACCTTTTCAATAAAATAAATTTATTTTCCAAAAAGCTGAAAAAACCTATTTACAAATCCTAAGACTTTTGATATAACATATACATAATTAGTTTATGTAATTAAATAAATTTAACTTTGAGTTTTAGGAATGGGGGACAGTAATGGAAAAACAAATTAAATTATTCTTAGAATTTTTGGAAAATGATAAAAAACTTTCTGAAAATACCTTACAATCTTATAGAAGAGATATTATTCAATTCGAAGAATATTTAGATAACCAAAGATTAGTTTATTCTAAAATAGATAAAAAAGATATTAAAGAATATATCGACTATTTAAAGAAAATAGGAAAGAAGACTTCTACAATATCTAGAAATTTAGCTTCAATCAGATCTTTCTATCAATATCAAGTAAGAGTTAAGAAAGTAAAAAAAGACCCAACTGACGGTATACAATCTCCAAAAATCGAAAAGAAAGCCCCTAGCGTTTTAACTTCAGACGAAGTTGAACTATTACTAGAACAACCTAAAGATGTTGATTTAAAGGGAATGAGAGATAAAGCAATGCTTGAATTTGCTTATGCAACAGGTATGAGAGTTACAGAAATCATTTCTTTAAACATAGATGATGTTAATTTAGAAGATTCTTATGTTGTATGTAAGAATGGTTCTAAGTCAAGAAATATTCCAATAGGAACTATTTCTATGAAAGCATTAGAAGAATATATCAAAGAAGCAAGACCTTATTTAATTAAAACTGATAACGAGAAATCATTATTTGTTAATGTAAATGGTAAAAGATTAACAAGACAAGGTTTCTGGAAAATCATTAAATATTATAAGGAACAAGCTCATATAACAAAGGATATAACACCACATGTTTTAAGACATTCATTTGCAACACACCTACTTCAAAACGGTGCTGATTTAAAATCAATTCAAATGATGTTAGGACATTCTGATATATCTTCAACACAAGTATATATGCAATTCCAAAATGATGAACTTAAAAACATATACAAACATACTCATCCAAGAGCATAAAAAATGAGTTTTAAGCAACCTAATTAAGGTTGCTTTTTTGTTTGCTTAAAAGAAATATAGTTAAGAATTCTACCTTGAGCAAATTAACATAATATGGTATAATTATTATGTGAGTTTATTTTTTAGTAAGAGGTAATGCCTATGAGTAGAAGAAAAATGAGTTATAGTGAAATTTTTGATAAATACAAATTAGTTTTAAACTTATCTCATTTGAATAAAATAATTACAGACCCTGCAATTCATCAAATATTCTATGATGGATATCAAAAATTAAAACTAACAGGTGAAAAAGAAGAAGAATTTGCCAAAAGATTTTTTGCTCAGTATTCTAATTATATAGATTTAGATGCTTATGTGTTTTATACATATCAAGCTTTGAATGATGAAGCAAGAGGAATTCATCTTCCTGAGGTAAAGAGAAATTGTGAGCAATTCTTAAGAAATTCAAGGTTTGTTGATTATAGTTATAGACCAACAGAAGATGGTCAAGATGTTGAAATTGTTAGGACATCTGCAAGAGAATTGATTGGTCTAAATATGGATTATAGAGAAGAAAGACTATTAGATAGATGGAAAGGTTTAACTTCTGATATAACTCCAGTTTCTTTCTTTTCATATACTAGTAATTCAGAATTACGTAAGTATTGTAACGATGAAGATTTAATAATATATTTAATCAGATTAAATTATCTTAATATTATTACTCATTCTCAACCTTTAACAATTGAAGAAAAGATGGCTTTTATGAAAGGTAATGATGATAGACTTGAAGAGTTAGTAAGAAAGGTTGCTAAGACATTTGATGCTAGTTCTGAAGAAATAACATGTTTTTATGAGAGAATACCAGAATATATAGAAAAGTTTCCATCAGCATTTGATTTCGATAAAATATTTTTAATATCAGCGCATAAAGCATATGAGTATCTTGAGGGAACAAATCTTACTGAAGAACAAAATAGAAAATATACAGTATTATTACAACAGAGTTTAAGTGCTATAAAGGCACGTGGAACAACTGTTGAAGATATAATAAGTATATTAGATCCTTCTGGAAGAAAAGATATTTCTTATAAGGAATTACAAGAAGCAAGAAGTAATATTACACCAGATGGCTATTATGTATCAAAACATGAGAAAAAAGCTATGTTAGATCAGCTATCTGTTGAAGGCTCAAGACTTGTTACATTTATGGGAATGGATCCTGATAGAATAAGAACTTTGAATCTAACAGATGATGATTATGAACAATACTTAGAAGAAGGAGTTTTAGCTTTTCTAGCTATTTCTAAACTTGCAAATAAGACTTTAGTGATGAAGAAGTTTAGAAGTATGGAAATACCAGAACTTGATTTTGGACTTTTAGCTAGAGCAGATTTCTTTAATAAAAAAGAGGTATTAGATTATTGCTCTAGATTAGATAAAATCAGTAATGAGTTATTAGCAGCATTAGATGATAAAGGTTTATTAGACCCTAAGACTAAAGTAGAATATCTTTTATCAGGAAAATTAGATTTTGAACAAATAGATAATTTACGTGACGAAAAGAAAGAAGAAATAAAAAATTATTTATCTGCAAAAGAATTAATTGATTTGTATATGCATAAAAATGAAGGAGAAGAGCAAGAGGAACATTATAACAAATATGTAAGACTTTTTAGAAATTTGAAACTAAAAGGATTAGAAAGAGATGAAAAACTTTTAGTTGATGAACAAATAATTGAAGCTTTAGGCGACTTACTAGATGATGATATTCTAAAAGATTTATATAAATCACATTTAATACAATTTAGAACACTTAAAGACTGGTCAGGAAATAATGTTATTTCACAAATGATGGAAAGAACTGAAATTAGACCAGAAGATGTTAAAGAGATGTGTGTGGACGGAGATTATGATGCATTAATAGAAGTTCTATCAAATCCTAATATTTCGAAGAGTAGAAAAATGGCTATATTCCGTACATCTTTTGCTAATATAGAATATGACGAGCTAGATGAAGATGCTAGAGCAGAATTATTGACAGCAAGAGAAATATGTTTAAAACTTATAAATCTTAAAGATGAAAAAGTCTCGAGACGTGGACCTGATACAGATTCTGGAACTAAAAGAACTGGTAAAGGTAAGAGATTTAATGAATATACTTCTGATCCACAGTTACGTTGGGATTTAATAGACCTTATGGGTGAATATTCATATGAAATGTTAGATCAAGGTATGGCAATATTCAAGTTTCCAGATTATAAAGGTGGTACAATAGTTTTAGAAAAGATGTATAGAAAAGATAAACCAGAATATGGTAGAGCGACAAAAATTATTAATATGTCAATTGAGGAATTTGAAAAAATCAAACCAAGTCTAATCGTAAATGATGATATTCCAGCATTCCAAGTTGATACTCATCCTGCATTAAAAGGAAAAGTTAGAAATATAAATCATACTACTGCTTGGGGAAAACAATTTGCTGATTATTTTGAATATGATGTTGGAGAAACAAGAACACAAGAAGAAATAGACAGAATTAATAGGAAAATACAAAGTATCTTAAATTCAAGAGAATTAAGATAGTCTGGGGGTTGCTTATGAAATTCATATTAGAAAAAGTTGATTATAATATTACAAATAACACTTTTCAAAAGATTATAGAAGAGTTTGAAAAAGAATTGCTTGATAACAAAAAGTCTTTTGAAGAGCTTAAAAAGATGGATTTAGAATATAATAATAAGAATATTACACTTGAAGATTTAATAGAGGCAGTAGAATTATTTAAAACTACTAAAATTAGATCTAAGAACATGAATAATATTATTTTTTATTATGGTAATCCAGTAGTTACTGTACAAGTGTTATTTGAAAGTATTAGAAATGGTAATACTGCAAACCTTTGCATAGAGAATCAATGTCTTGCAATAAATAAGTATATTGTTGAATTATTTGTTTCTATTTTGAAAGATCATAAAATTAAAGAATGTATTGCGTTCGGAACTTATAAATTAAAACAAGTTGAAGAAGATTTAGAACTATTTGATAATGCTATATTTGTAGGAAATAGAAATCTATACAATATGTTAAGAGATAAAACTACAAATGAAAAATATATACCTTTTGATTGTTTGGATATTTTAGTTTTTGGAACTAAATATGAAGACTTTGCAAGAGATGTTTTAAATGTTGCTATAGAAAGTGATATAGAAACAGAAATATATGAAGACATGAAAGAAGAAGTTGCAGTAGAATACTTAAATCAATATGGAAACAAATATATGATTTTATTATTAGGAACTAATAAAGAAAAATTAAAATCAGTAGCAGAAAAACTAAATTATAAATATGTATTAATAAATGAGAATCCATTTGATAAAAAAATTCCAAGTATAATAATGTAAAAATAAATAAAGAAGTCTAGCTAAAAGGCTAGACTTCTTTACTTTTGAGACCTTTTAAAAACTTGACAAAATAAGGCTTTGCGTATAAAATATTTGTGTGCATTTTAAAAATATAAAAATTATTTATATATTTTAAGAACATTGAAAATTTAATAAAGAAAAGAGGTTGATTAGAAAATGAGTAACGCAATTGTTGCAATTATTACTTTTTTAATCTCCGCAGCAATATCCATACCTATAGGAATGACAATAAGAAAAAAAGTTGTTGAATCTAAAATTCAAAGTGCTGAAAATGAAGCTAAACGTTTAATAGAAAACGGAAGAATAGAGGCTGAGAATACTAGAAAAGAAGAATTACTAAAAGCTAAAGAAGATGCTTTAAAAGTACGTAATGAATTAGACCAGGAGATTAAAGAGAGAAGAGCTGATGTACAGCAACAAGAAAGAAGATTGATCCAAAAAGAAGAAAATCTTGATAAAAGAGCTCAATCTTTAGAAGACAAAGAAAAGAACTTAGACAAAAAGCTTGCTGATGCTGATGCTATTAAACAAGAGTTAGAAGAGAAAAAAGCCAAGGAATTAGAAGAATTACAACGAATTTCTGGATTGACTATAGATGAAGCTAAACAACAACTTCTAAAATCATTAGAAGGAGAGATAGCTCCTGAAAAAGCAGCCTTAATTAGAGATTACGAAGCTAAAATAAAAGATGAACAAAACAAGATAGCTAAAGAAATGGTTAGTTACGCAATTCAAAAATGTGCTGCAGATCATACTTCAGAAACAACTGTATCAGTAGTTAACCTTCCAAATGATGAAATGAAAGGAAGAATTATTGGTAGAGAAGGTAGAAACATTAAAACTCTTGAAACTTTAACAGGTATCGATCTAATTATTGATGATACTCCAGAAGCTGTTATTATATCAGGTTTTGATCCATTAAGACGTGAAGTTGCTAGAATCGCTCTTGAAAAGCTTCTAGAAGATGGTAGAATCCATCCTGCAAGAATAGAAGAAATGGTTGAAAAGGCTAAAGAAGAAGTTGAAGCAATCATTAAAGAAGAAGGAGAAAGAGCTGTTTTAGAGACAGGTGTTAATGGCTTACATCCAGAAGTTGTTAAACTTTTAGGAAAACTTAGATATAGAACAAGTTATGGACAAAATGTTTT
>JAEEGL010184351.1_pt1 | contig 119617 bp, 98 predicted proteins | sample 9134231 | NCBI WGS metagenome assembly JAEEGL01 (sample SAMN16246548, study PRJNA631951) | gut metagenome | biome: gut microbiome; feature: rumen; material: fiber-attached | host: Bos | place: Iran: Karaj | collected 2018-10 | reverse complement strand
GCATAGATCAGACATAAAACGCATTGCACATTGGATGAATAATTACCCTAGAAGAAAGCTTGAATATGCCACTGCATTTGAGCGATCACCACTCGCTGCCGTTCTATCAGAAGCCTGCGTCATTTAAACTTGCAATTCACAGTTTATACCCGGATATGCAGTTTTCGCTTGCATAAGACCCGTCCGATATGGTAAAATCCACGAACAGAGCGGCCCTGCGCCGCATACGAGACCTCAACATTCTGATCTAAAACCGATAAAGGGGTAAGAAAAATGGGATTGTTTTCAAAATTATTCGGAAAAAACGTAGAAGAAGGTTCTGACGAGAAGAAGGCGCTGGACCTGCTGGAAAGCCTCTTCAAGAGCGCTCAGGACGCAAAGAAAAACGAGAAAAAGGACGAGGCCAAACCGGAGGCCGAGGCAGCTCCCGCAGCCCCCGCAGCCGCTTTTGACAGCTATGACGAGGAAGAAGACGGACCTTCCGGCTTCTCCTGGGGACCCAAGATGCCCGCCGAGCCGAACCAGTACAATTACAAGGGCACCTGGAGAGAATATTTCCGCGAAATATTCACCACCGAGTTCTCTCAGTACACGCTTGACGTTCAGGAGAAGAACGGAAGATACATGAAGTTCACGTTCCTGAAGGACGGCGCCACGGCGCTTGTGGTGGAGATCCTTTCCGCCAGCAGCGAGCACAAGAAAGTCCGCAGCGACTGCCGTGCCAAAGGCATCCCCTACCTTCGCTACTACTTCAACTACGACGGCTGGTGGAATACCCGCGAATACGTCATCACACGCACCCGCAACGCTCTGGGCATCTGATCCCGGAACGTTTGGACAGGCCGAGAACGCTTAGCGCCTGCGGCGGACCCGGCACGGACTCGGTCGAACGCTTCGCAGGCAGTTTGTCCGTGTACGGTCTGGTACATTCCGGAATTTTCCGGATTTAATGGATTCGGAGCCTGTCCTTTATTTGACGGGAGATGCGCCGCGGGGCCGTCTCCCGTGATTTTTTCGCTTTGAAAAATGGCCGATATGCTGGAAGCTGTTGCCGCCCGGGAACGGTGGGAGCAGTTTTATGAATATAAGACGAGCCTGGTGTGCCCCCGGGAACTGGCCGGGGAGCTGAGGGAGTTTATTGACCGCCGCGGATACGAAGAGGTGTGCGGAAGCATTGCCCGCGGGGAGCCCTTCCCTCTCCCGCGAAAGTCGGTCATCAGCAAGCTGGGCACGGGGAAAAAGCGCACGGTCTACGTTTATCCGCCGAACGAAAACATGGTGCTGAAGCTGATCACTTTTATGCTTTTGAGGCGGTACGATCACCTGTTCAGCGACAATCTTTATTCTTTCAGGCCGGGGCGCAGCGCCAAGGACGCGGTCAGGAGCCTTTTGAGGGCGGGCGCGGGCAGCGGGGCAACCTACGCCTATAAAGTGGACATCCACAACTATTTCAATTCCATCCCGGTGGAGCGGCTGGTGCCCATGCTGGAGCGGTGCCTCGACGACGATCCGAAGCTGCTGCGGTTCCTGACTTCCCTGCTGGAGACGCCCTGCGTGCTGGACAAAGGCCGCGTGATCAGCGAGGAAAAAGGCATTATGGCAGGGACACCGGTGTCGTCGTTCTACGCAAACCTGTACTTGAAAGAACTTGACGCGTATTTCGCTTCCCGGGGGATCGTTTATGCCAGATATTCCGACGACATAATAGTGTTCGGCAGGTCCCGGCAGGAGACCGAAGCGTACGCGGCGGTTATAAAATCGTTCCTGCAGGACAGCGGCCTCAGCGTGAATCCGGACAAGGAAGATTTTTACGGCCCGGAAGACGGCTGGGTCTTTTTAGGATTCAAGGTCAAAAACGGCGTGGTGGATATCGCTCCGGCCACCGTGCTGAAGCTCAAGCAGAAGATGAAGCGCAAAGCGGATTCCCTCCTGCGCTGGGCAAAGCGCAACGGTGTGGAAGGGCCCCGGGCGGCGAAGGCGTTCATACGCATATTCAACCGCAAGCTGCTGGAAGGCCCTAAAGACAGCCGGGACAACGAACTTACCTGGAGCTACTGGTTTTTCTCGGTGATCACCACGGCGGAGAGCCTGAAGGTCATCGACAATTACGCCCAGGACTGCATCCGGTATATCGTCTCCGGCAGGCACACCAAGGCGCGGTTCAATTTCCGCTACGAGGATATGAAGGCGCTGGGGTATCGGAACCTGGTGCACGCGTATTACGGTTACGGCAAGGAAGAAAGCGGCGAAGGCTGTCAAAGCGGCGGCGATGACGGCTGCGAAGGCGGCGATATTATATGCGAGGCGGAACGATGAAAGAGAGCGGCAATAAAGGCAGGAGCGCGGGGCTGAAAACGATCGCCCTGACGATGGGAGACCCCCTGGGCATAGGGCCCGAGATCGTGGCATTGACGCTGGCGGATCGGGAGGTCAATAAAGTTTGCCGCCCGCTGGCCGTGGGCAACCGCGATATCATCTGCCTGGCCGCGTCCAAACTTGGCCTCCGCAATTTTGAAAAAAGGTTCGGGGGCAATATCGTCGACGTGCCGTTGACGCTGCCGGATCCGGACACGGCTGAGAACGCTGAAACAAGAATCGGCGCCGGTGCGACCGCGAAAGAGTTCGTGGAACGGTACGCCGGGACCGTGCAGGGATCTGCCGGAAAACTGGCATACGACTGCATCGCAAAGGCCCACGAGCTTTGCGCCTCCGGAGCGGCCGCGGCAGTGGCAACGGCGCCCATCAATAAAGAGGCCCTCAAGGCGGCCAACGTCCCCTACATAGGCCACACGGAGATATTCGGGGCGCTGACGGGCACCGAAGACCCGCTCACGATGTTCGAGACCGACGGCATGCGGATCTTTTTCCTGACGAGGCACGTATCGCTCCGGAGCGCCTGCGGCCTGGTGACGGAAGAGCGGCTTCGGGACTATATCCGCAGGGCGCTGAAGTTGCTGAAACAGCTGGGCGTGAAGGCCTCGGAGGATAAGCCGCTGGCGGTGGCGGGGCTGAATCCGCACTCCGGAGAACACGGACTGTTCGGCACGGAAGAGGTGGAAATAATTGCCCCGGCGGTGGAAAAAGCCAGGGCGGAAGGGGCGCCCGTGACCGGCCCCATAGGCGCAGATTCGGTGTTCCATCTGGCCCATACCGGCAAGTTTTCGGCGGTATTGTCGCTGTACCACGACCAGGGCCATATTGCCGCCAAAACGCTGGATTTCGAGAGAACCATATCGTTGACGCTGGGCATGCCTTACCTGCGCACCTCCGTGGATCACGGCACCGCTTTCGATATAGCGTGGCAAAAAAAAGCCAGCCCCGTGTCGATGCGCGAGGCTGTGCTGCTGGCTGCTAAATACAGTTTTTAATTTTATTCAATTTCTGAGTTCCGGACCGTTTTTATCGATCCCGGCCCGTTTTTCGGCGGCTTTCACCGTCTGCTCCATCAGCATGCAGATCGTCATTGGCCCCACGCCTCCGGGAACGGGAGTGTATGCGGAGGACTTCGGAGCGGCGTTTTTCAGGTCGATATCTCCCACGTTGCCCGGATTGTACCCGGCGTCCACCAGCACCGCGCCGTCTTTTATCCACTCGGCTTTAACGAATTCGTGCTTGCCCACGCAGGCCACCACTATGTCCGCCCGCTTCACCACGGAAGGCAGGTCAACGGTCTTCGTGTGCGTTATGGTCACGGTGGCGTTCTCGCGAAGGAGCATCATTGCCGCGGGCAACCCCAGAATGCGGCTGCGCCCGATGACAACGGCTTCCCTGCCTTTTATTTCCACGCCGTACTCTTTAAGTATGCGGATTATGCCCGTGGGCGTGGCTGCGCCGTACCCTTCCTGGCCCAGCGAAACCGCTCCAAAGCTCTGTGCTCCCACGCCGTCAACGTCCTTTTCGGGCAATATCTCGTTGAAGCATCTGGGTTCGTCGATATGTTTCGGCACAGGATGCTGGAGCAGTATTCCGCACACTTCCGGATCGCCGTTCAGTTCGCGTATGGCCTGAAGCAGCTCTTCGGTGGTAGTCTCCGCGGGCAATTCGATTTTCCTGGGCCTGAGGCCGATGCGCTCGCATGCCCTTCCCTTCATCCTGACGTAGGTCTGGGAAGCCGGGTCCTCGCCCACTATAATGGTGGCAAGCACGGGGACGGTGCCGGTGGCGTTGACCACGCGCTGCACGCGCGATCTCAGCTCTTCCTCGATACGGGCGGAGAGGATCTTGCCGTTCAGAACGAGGGGCGAAGCGGCGTTGACGGACGGTCCATTGCCGTCGGCCGGGCCGGAATCGGAATTGACCTGGTTATCGGTTTCTGCAGTCATCTCGGGGTCTCCGTTTTACATACAATAGGTCTCGACGTAGCTGTCGATGGCCGCCTTCACGATAGCCACCGCCTCGTTCCTGTCCTGGACCTCGTCGTCCACGGCGGTCTGCTTGTTCTCCAGCGATTTGTACACTGTGAAGAAGTGCCACATCTCCTCGAAAATGTGACGCGGCAACTCGTTTATGTCGTGGTACATATTATAGTTGGGATCGTTGAAAGGTATGGCGATGATCTTCTCGTCACGCCTCCCGGAATCGATCATGGAGATGGCGCCGATGGGATAGCAGCGTACCAGCGTCATAGGCTCGATCTCTTCCGAGCAGATGATCAGCACGTCCAGCGGGTCAAGGTCATCGCCGTAGGTCCTGGGGATGAAGCCGTAGTTGGCCGGATAGTGGGTGGAAGTATGGAGGATGCGGTCAAGCATAAGCATGCCCGTGGCCTTGTCCAGCTCGTACTTTTTCTTGCTCCCCTTCGGGATCTCCACCACCGCTACGAAATCTTCGGGATTTATGCGCTTGGGGCTTATATCGTGCCAGATATTGCTCATTCAAATTACTCCGTTTCTTTAAAATATTTGTAGGTCCCCACCGTAAGCTCGTCGCAGGCGTCCTCGTCGCAGGCAACGATGGCCGCGGGATGGAGCTGGAGGGCGCTGACCGTCCATTTGCCGGACACGGGCTCTTCCACCAGGTGCCTGAGGGCTCTGGCCTTGTTGTGGCCGGAGATCAGCAGCAGCACTTCTTCCGCGTCCATAACGGTGCCCACGCCGACTGAAAGGGCCGCCTTGGGCACTTTTTCAGGGTCGCCGCCGAAGAAACGGGCGTTGGCAATGAGCGTGTCGTAGGTGAGTTTGCGCACGCCGGTGCGGGAATTCAGGCTGGTGAAGGGCTCGTTGAACGCGATGTGGCCGTCAACGCCGCTGCCTCCCAGGAACAGGTCGATCCCGCCCAGTTCGGCGATCTTGTCCTCGTAGCGGGCGCATTCGGCCTCGGGATCGGGAGCCATGCCGTTCAATATGTTGACGTTCTCCGGATCGATATCTATGTGGTCGAAAAGATTGTCATGCATGAATTTCCAGTAGCTCTGCTCGTGGTCTCTGGGGAGCCCGATATATTCGTCCATATTGAAGGTGACTACGTTCTTGAAGCTGACGCGGCCTTCCTTATTCGCCTTGACGAACCTGGCGTACACGCCCAGAGGCGAGGAGCCGGTGGGAAGCCCCAGCACGAAGGGCCTGATCTGCCCGGCGGGAGAATTGTTATGGCGGTTGATGCGGCCGATGATATATTCCGCGGCCCATTCGCTCATTTTCTCGTAATCGTCACGGATTATTACTCTCATTATATGCATCTCCATTCGATAAAAGTTCGGTAAAAGCTTCCGCAAAATGCAGCGCGGAGGCGCGTTTTACCGCTAAATTATACCGCTTTTGGGTGAATAGTCAAGGGAGCCCGGTCCCGCGAGGCATTCCAGGAACATGACACGGACGCCTGCGGCCCTGGCTTCTTCGAGGGCAACGCCGAATTCCGGATGCGTATCTGTATTTGGCCGGACTTCGGTCACGCCTTCCATCTGGATCACGAACAAAAGGATCGCGTTATACCCGTCGTCAACGGCGCGGGCAAGCTCCCGGAGGTGTTTTACTCCCCTTTCCGTGGGGGCGTCGGGGAAATAGCCTGTGCCGTCTATCTCCAGCGTGCAGCCTTTTACCTCCATCAGGTACCGCTCCCCGGACCGCTCCATATAGAAGTCGATGCGGGAATTGCCGCAGGTGTGCTCCGGGATCACCCTGTCGAAATCCTGGCCCGAGAGCCACTCCGCCGCCACTTTGTTCGGGGCCTGGCTGTCGATATTGACCAGCAGCCCGTTCTGCTTCCGGACCGTCACCAGATCGTACCGGGTGCGCCGCCGTGGATCATCGGACAATGCCAGCCACACTTCGCAGCCGGGTATCAGCAGCTCTTTGCACCTGCCTGTATTTTTTACGTGTACCGTTTCAGTTCCGGCCTCGCCGTCGATCACAACTTCCGCTATGAACCTGTTTGGTCGGCTGAGGAACCGTGCACGCACTACTTTCGAATATTTCACGCTGTTTATACCTTTTATTAACCTTTAATGCCCTTTATTGCCCTCTAACGGCCCTTTTACGGCCTGCTGCGGCCCGTGCCCTTCTCACGATACTTTCCGCCCGGACCCCAGCTCGAAATGGCATTTAACGATGCCCAGATCGATCCTGCTGAAGGGGCCTCCCCTGTCGACGATCTCCACCGCATCGCCGTCCAGCAGCCGGATCGTGAACCTCTGCTGATTGATTGCAGTGGGAGCCAGCAGCGCCGCTTCCACCCCTTTTTCGAACCATTCGGGCAATACGCGCTGCCCTTCGCCGCCGGTTTGCCCGGACGCATTTCTGGCGTCCTCCGTCACCTGCTCCGGCGTTTTGGACCTGCGTGGCCTCCCCTGGTCCTTACCGTATCCCACGGCAATAACGATGGGCAGCCGTTCTCCTTCCCCTACCGTCACGCCGGTGCCTTTCTTGTTGAAAAGGCCGGTCCAGCAGGTGTTGAGCCCCAGCTTCTGCAAAAACAGCACCAGCCGCTCTCCGTAATAACCCACCTGCTCGTCGAGGCAGTCATTGTCGGGGCCTGCGCAGGCGATGAAGCTGGGAGCCGTTCCGAGGCCCGCGGCCCGGGAAAAGAGCCGGTTGTACGTGTCGCCCGCATCGGGGACAAATTGAAAACGGAGGCCGCTTTCGGCATTGACCGCGTCAATCTCTGCGTCGATGAGCGCCGCAGTCTCCGGTCCGATCTTCTTGTCCGTGTACGTCCTGACGGAGTGGCGCCGGACGATTGCTTCCGCCCAGCTCATTTCGTTGTCCGAACTGTCTTTATTCTTGTCAATAGCTGTATCCATGGCTGAAAGCTCCTTTCTCCCCTGCCGCTCCGGCGGCGGCCTTAAAAAGTATAACATAACGGGGCCCGAAAACCAAGACGGAGCGTTGACACGGCCTCTTCCGGAATGGTAAAATCAGTGCGGAAAAAGCGAAGGACTCAGGCGGCTCTGAAGCCGGAACGAAAGCGGCGCAGAGGAAGCCGGGCAGGGTCCGACAGCAAGAAATAAACAGCAAAGCGAGGACATTGTTATGTATCCTTTCAAAATCGGTGTTATGCTCGATTCATTCAGGCTGCCTATCGATCAGGCGCTGGTGAAGGCGGCGGAAGTTGGCGGTCAGGGGCTGCAGGTATACGCGACCTACGGCGAGATGGCTCCGGAAAACCTGGACACGGCGGCGCGCAGGGAGTTTCTGAGCAACGTCAAGGACAACGGCCTCGTTATTTCCGCGCTTTGCGGCGATCTGGGCAAGGGCTTTACGGACCCCGCGCTGAACCCCGGGCTTATAGAGAAATCCAAGCGGATCCTCGATCTGGCGGTAGAGCTGGAGACCAACGTGGTGACGACCCACATCGGGCGCGTTCCCGACGATCCGGCGGACGAAGTTTACAAGATCATGCAGGCGGCATGCCACGAGCTGGCCGAATACGCGGACAGCCTCAAAGCACACTTCGCCATCGAAACAGGGCCGGAGCCCGCGGCAAGGCTCAGGACCTTCCTTGACACGCTGGGATCCAGAGGCGTGGCGGTCAATTACGATCCCGCCAACCTCACCATGTGCGTTGACGACGACGCGGTGAAAGGCGTGTACGAGCTGAAGGATTACATTGTCCACACCCACGCAAAAGACGGTATGAGAGGCACCCGGCCTCCCTACGTGGAAGTTCCCCTGGGAACGGGAGACGTGAAGTGGGACGGATACTTGAAAGCATTGTACGAGATAGGCTACAAGGGCTTCCTGACCATCGAGCGGGAGTGCGGCGAGACGCCGGAGAAAGACATCGCCATGGCCGTATCGTTCCTGAAAGGCAAGATCGCATAATATAAATCAGCAGAGAGGATCACGTTATGAAAAAATTAAAAGTAGGTATCGTGGGAGTAGGCGGGATCTCCGAATTCCATATCAGCGGCTACAGGCGCAATCCCAACGTGGAACTGTACGCATTCTGCGACATCAACGAGCAGCGGCTCAGGGAAAAGGGCGCCAGATACGGCATCACCAGGCTGTACACCGACGTCAATGAAATGGTGAAGCTGGAAGAGCTGGACGCCGTCAGCGTATGCACCTGGAACTCGGCTCACGCGCCCTGCACCATCGCGGCGCTGAACGCGGGCAAGCACGTTCTGTGCGAGAAGCCCATGGCCCTGAACGCTAAAGAAGCCGAGGAAATGTACGCCGCGGCCCAGAGGTCCGGTAAGATGCTCCAGATCGGTTTCGTCAGGCGGTTCGGCAACGACTGCGCCATATTGAAAGATTTCGTTGACGGAGGCGACTTCGGTGAGATCTACTACGCCAAGGCCATCTACACCCGCAGGCACGGCTGCCCCGGCGGCTGGTTCTCGGACAAGTCCAGATCCGGCGGCGGTCCGCTGATCGACCTGGGAGTGCACGTCATCGACCTGGCAAGATACATCGCCGGCTGCCCCAAGCCCGTTTCGGCTTACGGCGTCACCTTCGACAAGCTGGGCTCCCGCCCCGAGATCAAGATGCGTCCCGGCGAGTACAAGGCGGCGGATGCCGGAAACCTCTGCGACGTGGAAGATTTTGCCTCCGCGCTGATCCGCTTCGAGAACGGCTTCACGATCGGCATCGAGGCCTCCTTCGATATGAACCTTCCCGGCGAGAACAACATCGTGATACTGGGCACCAAAGCGGGCGCAACGCTGAGCCCGGATCTGAAGATCTATTCCACCACCCGCGGCTATCTGTCCAACGTGCAGCTTGATATGCCCACGGCCCTGGACTTCAACGGCCTGTTCGAAAGAGAGATCGACGATTTCGTCGACTGCCTGCTTACCGGGCGCAAGAGCAACGCCCCGGCGGAAGACGGCGTGATATTGATGAAGATATTGTCCGCCATTTACGAGTCCGCCGCCACGGGCAACGAAGTCAAGATCCAGTGCTGAGGCGGGCGCTTCGTTTTGAGGCATTGACGGACAAACAAACCATTTAAGCCTGAAGCTGTCTTGCGGCCCCTTCCCTTCCTTACGGGCGCCAGACAGCTTCTATTTTTCGCAAACGGTGAAGGCACGGGCTATTTTTTGTCGTCTATATAAGTGAGCGAGGCCGCAGACCAGCTGCCGCTAAACACGCAAAGAGTAAAAGATCCGGAGAATCATATGACGGAAAAAGACGGGGATAACAACAATAAACCGGCCGAGGTGTTGACGGACGCGGAGCTTATAGGGATGCTGGAGCGCAGGGATGAGAATGTGATCCGGGGCCTTGAAGCCAGATTCGGGGCGAGATGCCGCTCTGTGGCATACGGCATTCTTGGAAACGCCGAAGACGCGGAGGAGTGCGTCAACGACGTGATGCTGAAGCTTTGGAACAACATCCCTCCCGAAAAACCTGTTGATCTTACTGCCTTTGTCACCGCGGTGACAAAGAACGCTGCGATCGATCGGTACAAGGTCCAGAGACGAAAGAACCGAATCCCGCCGGAGAAGATGGAGCCGCTGGAAAGCGCGGAAAACGTAGGTGTACGTGATGTTGACCCGACCGACAAGGAAGCCGTGGCAATGCTGATCGCGCGATATCTCAGGGGCGTTACGCCGGAGAAGAGAAAATACTTCGTTGCCCGCTACCGATACGGTATGTCCGAAGCGGAGATCGCACTGAAGACTGGGACTCCGAAAGGTACGGTCTCAGGGGCGCTCAGCAGGATGCGAAAAGAACTGGGCAGGTTTCTTGAAAAGGAAGGTATCAGGATATGAACGAGAAAAAGCTGGAAGAGTACGCGCAGTTCCTTCCTGAAGATATAATTGCAGAGGCGGCGGATATTGCCAATGACGGAACGGCCACGGAGTCTGCCAAAAAGGCGCCCGGCAGCGGCAAGTCCGGTTCAGGCAGGAACGGCCGGACGGGCGCGCTGAAATACGCGGCGGCAGGGTTGCTGTTCGTTGCCGCGGTAGCAGCAGGAATAGTTTTTGCCATCAAATTCGGGAAAAAGAATGATCCGAACACACCCGACGATACTTCGATGACAGGAGAATCGCTGCCGCCGGAGCTCCCGACCTCTGTACCCGGAGAAACGGAAGGACCGGATCCTACTTTAACCGAGAACACTACGCCTGTCCCGATTCCGACGGCTTCGGTACCTGAAGAGCAGCCGTTTATCCCGCCCGAGACCGCGTCGTTCTACACGGTCATCAAAGACGGTACCGTCCAGGACGCGTATCCCGCATTCGTGCCCGGCTACGTTTACGTTGCCACCGACGGAAAAGCCTACTTCACGACGGTCATCGGAGTAGATACCGAGAAAGATTCTCTGTTCGATCTCGATCCTCTCATCGAGCGGGAACAGTACGCCTCCGAAGGCAGCGTGGTGATGACACTGAAATATCTGTGCGACGCGGAAAAAGAAGGAGATACGCTGAGATTGTCCACGTCCGCCATATATATAACGATAGATTTTTCGTCGGAGAACGACAGAGAATATTACGAATCGCTTGACGATAATTACGACAATGAAAACGACCGGACAAAGAAGCATCTTGACGCACTTCGGGATCTGCTGGGGAACGGACTGATCTACAGATATTCGGCAGGAACGTGGCACGAACTGCTCTACCGGGTGGAAACGGTCAACAGCTTTGCCCTTAAACTTGGGGACGGAAAAGGCCTCCTGACGGCCATAGAAACGTCGCCGGCCGCCGCAAACGACCCGGACATAACGAGCATCAGCTTCGAATACGAGGGAGGCAGGCTCGCTTCTTCAGTATCGCTTTACCAGGGCCGCCGGACAGAAAGTAATTATGAAAACGGCAAATTGAAGCGTGTGCTGCACGTTTCCGCTGCAAAAGATACTTATAAAGAGATCCTGTATAACGAAGGCGTGACGGTAGAGCATCAATATAACGAAAGCGGCACCGACGACTGGGTCGTTGAGACGTATTACGACCATCCCGAGCTGCTATACAAAATAGAAAAGGTCACCGAAAAGAGACGCAACAAAAAGGATCAGCCCTTCAAAGTCAAGCACACCGAGACTTATTTTTATTATTGCGACGAATCAAGGACAGGCACATACACCGGCAGGCTGGTCCAGGAGGAATCTATGGAAGACGTCTACCGGAACCGTACCGTCACCGAATACGATTCCCGGGAAAATATGACGCTTCGACTGTATGAAGACATTTCCGGATATCGGATCGAACTGAAGACCGAGTATGTATATGCGAACGACGAGTTAACGGAATATTTCAGGACCGAAAGCGAATCTGAGCGGCCTACATCCTACGAGCACGTGAAGATCGGGCCCCACGAAGAGCATTATTACGTCGAATACAAAGTCCCGGATACCGGCGAGTACAGAATGGTGGAATACCGGCCTTCCGGGCAAAAGCTCGTGGAGCGTTTCTACGATCCCGAGCCCAACTGGGAAGGAGTGCAGAGGCAGTGCGCCATCTACTATGACGAGAACAGCCAGGTAGAAAAGACGGTGCCCTTCTACTTTATTGACGGACAATGGACGGAGGGATGACCGCTTGCGGTCCTGGCTTAACGCGAACTGTTCCACACGGTCCAGCGCTGCGACAGATCGTTCTGGTCAAGGCTGTCGAACAACGTGCTTGTCCCTTTTATCGCTTTTTCGGTCATAGTTTTCATCTTTCCCCGCGCCCGTTCCACGATCGAAGAAGGCATATAGCACGAAAGCGATGAGGGAACGGTCTCGCTGCGGGCGGGAACGCAGGCGGCAAAATTCTTTCCGGAAGTGTTGACGGCGCGCAAGTTTTTAAGGTAATCTTCGACCGGAAGCGAGGACAGCGACGGGAGCGTTCCGCGGGAGGAATTCAGGACAGATTGTCCCTCCGGACTCACGGCAAACGAGACGAACAGCGATGCCGCTTCGACCATATCCGTATCCTTTCTGATATCGAAGCAATCGGTTCCGGTCGCCGTACACGAAAGCGTATTTTTTACCGTGGATCTTGGGAAAGGAGCCACGTCCCAGGCGATCCCTTTTTCTTCATATTCGGCGGCGATATTGCCAAGTTCGCTCATAAGCGCGGCGCGGAAAACGGGAGTGCGCGTTTCGAGCGCGTCGCTGACTTCTTTCGGAGAACCAGAGTCCGGAGGATTGCCCGTGCCTTCGAATACTCCGTATGCCGGAAGGATCGCCGGGCCGTACGAATGCACTTCTATCAACTTTTCCAGTTCTCTTGAGGAGTTATACTTGCTCAGCTCGACCTTGCATTTTTCCGCGTCGGCCCACGCCTTTACTTCGCATGAATCATATACACGAAATAACGTCAGAAACAGCGGCTCATACGTCAGATCCAGCTGCGCTCCGGCAAGCGTTTCGTCGGCCTGTCCTATCTCCAGGCAGATGGCGCTGAATTCGTCGAAATTCCACTCTCCGCCGATGGCGCGGCCCGGAAGGAGCCTGTCTGTGGCGCTTTTATCGTAAATAAGCACCAGCGGGTCGCAGTTAGTGCCGATCGCATACTGTTTGCCGCCAACCGTAGAAGACTCAAACACTCCCGTATAGAGCTTTTCTTTTGCGCCGGTACCGGCAACGATCTCATCGAGGCACATCAGCGTCCGGTCAACGTACGCGTATTCGAAAGCTTCCGTTCCCGGAAAGAAGACCACGTCGGCGTAATCATCCGAACCCTTTTGGGCATTAAGAGCCGCAGCGGCGTCTTTAACCGTACGGAGCGTCACGGCGATACCGGGATATTTTTCATTAAAAGCCTCTGTGAATCTTGCCAGCGCATCCGTATCGCTCTTCTGATACCGTTCGGGCACGCCCAGAACAATGCTGCCGGTCACAGGTTCCTGCGTGGGCGCGTCAATACCGGGAGTGGTTTCGATAACGTCGAAGGGAGTAGCAACTGCCGCGCTTCCTTCCTGTGGATCGTCCGCCATTTTGCAGCCGGACAATGACAGCACTCCTGCGGCGGCCAGTACGGCAGCGATGATCCTGAAAATAACAACAAGTGCAAGTTTGCGTTTCTTTGCCATGATTCCTCTCCTTCTCGGATCGAGTGGAAAAGCCGGGTTTTTCTGTGGAAAACCTGCGGAGATCCTGTGGAAAAGCCGCGAGCGGCCTGTGGAAAAGTCTAAAATTCCTGCTCAGCCCGGGAGGCAAGAGCGTTTCAGCCGCGCACCATCTTTTTGTTGAACGGCACGGGCTCCGAAACGGCGGCCCCGCTGCCGGGCTTCAGAGCGTTGTCGTGGATGACCACCATCGAAACGTAATCACCGCCGCCTTCCACGGTTCCGGAAGTGATGCAGTCGGAGACGGAAGAAACGGTGTTGTGATCGATATAGATGCCGTCGGGGCCGTAGCCCAGGTTGGACAGGAAGATGGCGTTGACGGCGCCCTCGAAGGTGTTGTATGCGACGTTGACGTGCAGTATCTCGTATATCTCGACGGAGGTGCTGCCGGTGTTGGTGAACGTGTTGCCGTGGATCTTGAGGCCTTCGCAGCGTCCGTCGCCCACGGTGGTGCCGCTGCCTACCTTGACGCCCTTGCCGGGGCCGGAGAAGGTGTTGTCCGTGATAAAGTCGTTGATGGATATCTCGTTCATATTGCGGGTGTAGACAAGGCCGTAGCTTTCGGGGTTCGCGGTGCGGAAATCGCAGCGGACCGCCCAGCAGTTGGAGCCCTGGAACCACAGGAGAGGCGCGGTGTTGGTGGCCGAGGAGGTAAAGGCGCAGTCGAACGCTTTCACGTAGAGGGCGTCAACGCAGCATCCCTGTCCCCGGTGCTCGAACGCCATATCTTTGGCGTTGAAATTGTACTTCATACGTATGTCGAAAACCGGTCCGTCCAGCGTCTCGGCGCCCACGATCAGCGTCTTCCCCGCCCCGTCGCCTTTAAAGGTCAATACCTTGCCGTCGTCTTTGGAGACGCTCACCGTCTCCGTCACCAGATATGTGCCCGCCGGAAAATACGCCGTACCGCTGGCTTTTTTTGCCGCGGCAACGCATTTTTTCACGGCTTCTGTGTCGTCTGTGACTCCGTCGCCTGCGGCACCGTAATCTTTCACGTTATAATAGCCCGTCATAAGCGTCCCGGCCGCTATGTCGCCGGTGACCGCGGGAAGTTCGGAAGCGCCATCGAAGGTCTTTTTGGCGATCTCAGGGATCCCGGCTTCGCCCTTATCCCCCGAGTCGAACCGCTCGTTCTCGTCGGGGTAGTTGTAGAAATTGAAACCGGCGGTGGAAACGATGGAAGCCTTGTCCATTTCGACGATGTCAAGCTCCAGCGTGCTGCCTCCGATATTGGCCACGAGGTCGTCGGAAACGTTGCCGCGGACGCATTTGCGCATAAAAACGGCCTGGCCGCCGGTGAGGACGCAGTAATTGTAATTGAGCGAAACGTCGGTGTAATTGCCGCCTTTCACGAAGAGGCTGTCGGGGGCCCAGATGTAATTGTCGTGCACGGAGATGGCCGCGCCTCTCCCCTCTGTCTCCTCCATGCGGACGCCGCCTTTGGAGCCGCCCATATAATTGTCCCTGATCTCCACGTTGAAGACGCCGGGAACCGCGTCGGGAACGATCTCTACGGCGGTGGATGCCGCGTCAAGCATATTGTTGCATATGAGGAGGCCGTTGACGGCGCGTACCTCTATCATCGGTTCGGCGGGGATCAGGTAAAGGTTCCGGGCAATGGTGAGGGCTTCCTGGGAGCCGCCTTCGTCGCGGGTGGATACCAGCGTGCATTTGGTGTAGGAGCCGCCGAAATGGACGTCGCACATCACGTTGCCATACGCGTCGAGGCCCGGATATTTGGTGAATTCCACCTGGTAGGCGGCGGTGTTGGAATGGTTGAAGGCGCACTGACGCACCGTATTGAAGCTGCCCGAGACTTCGAGGCACGGAAGCGTGGAGGACGCAGGTGTCTTCTTGAAAGAGCAGCCGTACAGGGAGCAGCCGGAGCCCTCGATGCCGAGGGTGGCAAATTTGCGGCAGTTGTCTTCGAATGAAATGAACGAGACGTGGGTGTCGTCCCGGGCGATCACGATGGCGGCGCTTCTTTCGGGATCTACCTTGTTCCCCACGATGAATCTCGAACTGCCGTCCGGGTCTCCGGCAAGGCATATCCAGCCTTTTTTAGCGCTGTCGATCACCAGATCCGTGTTGATCCTGTACTTTCCGGAGGGGAAATACAGTATGCCGCCGCCTTTTTCGAGGACCGCGTCTACCGCCGCCGCAACGGCTTCGGATACGTCGTCGTTGCCGTTTCCGGGCACTCCGAGGTCAATGGCGTTGTACACCCTGTCGTCTGCGTTCAGGGACGTTACGGCGCGTACGCTGAGAAGTTCCTTCATCGTTCTTTCCTCCCATTCAGGCGTCTGGCTTTCATCCGGGGCCGCGGTGGAGACGCTGCCGTTTCCGTTACCGTCCGGGTCGTTGACGCCGCTTCCGTTCCCTGAGCAGCCCGACAGCAGGATCGCGGCGGAAAGCGCGATCGCCGTTATGATCGAGATCGTTTTTTTGGACTGGCCTGCGGCGGCCCTGCCGTGCGTTGCCCCTGCCATCATACCATCTTCTCCTGTTTGACTTTCTTGTCGATAACGTGCCTGCGGCCCAGTTCCGCCCGGATGTCGTCAAGGGAAATGCCTGCTTCCACCATCAATACCATCACGTGATAGACCAGGTCGGATATCTCGTAGACCGTCTCGGCCCTGTCCTCCGCCTTGCCGGCGATGATGACCTCGGTGCACTCCTCTCCCACCTTTTTGAGGATCTTGTCGAGGCCCTTTTCGAACAGGTAGGTGGTGTAGGAACCTTCCTTTTTGTTCTCTTTGCGGCCCCGGATCATCTCCATCAGTCCGTCAATGCTGAATTCTTCCTGGGTGTCGCTTTCGTATACGGGATATTCGAAGCAGGAAGTGGTGCCCAGGTGGCACGCGGGGCCGTCTGCCTTTACGGCAATGACCAGCGCGTCGCGGTCGCAGTCGGCGGTTATGGATATGACGTGCTGGTAGTTTCCGCTGGTCTCGCCTTTCAGCCACAGTTCCTGCCTGGAGCGGCTCCAGAAGCAGGTCAGGCCTTTTTCGATGGTGACGGCCAGGCTTTCGCGGTTCATATAGGCCAGCATCAGCACCCGCCGGGTGGCGTAGTCGACGACCACAGCCGGGATCAGTCCTTTTTCGTCGAATTTCAGTTCGTTGACGTCGATCATAATATCGTCTCCGTTCTATCTGTTAGTTGTGTTGTTTATCGTGTGAAAGATCGTGTTTGCTTTTGTCCGGATCAGCGCCCGGCCGGGGTTCGCGTTCCGCCTTGCCGGAAAATGCATTCCGCCGGAGTTCTCGTTCCGTCAGAGCCGCACGGGTATGCGCGCCTCCGCCATCGCTGCCTTCAGGTCGCTTATCTTTATCTCGCCGAAATGGAACACCGACGCGGCCAGCCCGGCGTCCACGCCCGGGATCGTCCGGAAGAGCGTTATGAAGTCTTCGACGGAACCGGCACCGCCCGAGGCGATGACGGGCACGTTTACATTTTGGCAGACTTCCGCCAGAAGTTCAAGGTCGAAGCCCTTTTTCACGCCGTCCGTGTCAATGGAATTGACCACCACTTCGCCCGCGCCGTGCTCCACGCAGCGCCTGATCCAGCCGATGGCCTCCATGCCCGTGTCTTCCCTGCCGCCTTTGGCAAAGACCCGGAATCTGCCGCCCACCCGGGCAACGTCCGCGGACAATACCACGCATTGACTGCCGTAGCGTGCCGCCGCTTCATCGACCAGTTTCGGATCACGGATGGCGCCGGAATTGACGCTGACCTTGTCCGCGCCGCATTTCAGCACCCGGTCGAAATCGTCAACGGTATTGATGCCGCCGCCTACGGTGAGTGGGATGAACACCCGGGAAGCCGCTTCGGTCAACACGTCGGTGAACAGTTTGCGGCCTTCGGCTGAAGCGGTGATGTCGTAGAAGACCAGCTCGTCGGCGCCTGAGTCGGAGTAGAATTCGGCCAGTTTTACGGGAGAATCGACGTCGCCCAGGCCTTTGAAATTGACGCCTTTTACCACACGGCCGTTGCGCACGTCGAGGCAGGGGATGATTCGCTTGGTGATCATTTTGCGGCCTCCTTTTCGGGGGATGCAGGGGCGGTCGACGGCGGTGCGTCGGGCCCGGGGGCGGCAGAGGCGGCGCGATAGTCGGCTGGGCAGCCGGCCGGACGCTCCGGGCGGCGTGGAGAGGCGGTGGGATCGTTCGCCGGAAGTCCGGTGACGCGCCCGTTGCCAGCGGCGCGATGATCCGCCGGAAGTTCGGTGCCGCGCCCGTTGCCGGCGAGCCGTTCGACCGGAAGTTCGGTGCCGCACCCGTTGACGGCGACGCGTTCGACCGGAAGTTCGGTGCCGCATCCGTTGCCGGCGACACGTTCGACCGGAAGTTCGGTGCCGCGCCCGTTGCCGCCGAGCCCTTCCCTGATCGCTTCCGCCAGGTCGATGGCGCCGGTGTAATACGCCTTGCCGATGATGGCCCCACAGATCCCCGCGTCCCGGAGCGCGCGCACGTCGTCAAGGTCAGACACGCCGCCGGAGGCGATCACGTCGATGGCGTCCAGCTTCGAAAGCTCCTTGTACAGTTCCCGGTTGGTGCCGCGCATGGCCCCGTCCCTGGAGATGTCAGTGCAGATCACGGTACGGACGCCCAAAGCCTTCAGTTCGTCGAAAAACTCCTCCGCCCGCAGCCCGGTGCGTTCCGTCCAGCCTTTGATCGCCACGAATCCGTCCAGCAGGTCGACGCCCACTGCGATCCTGTCGCCGTGCTTTTCAACAGCGGAGCGCAGGAAAGCCTTGTCCTTCACCGCCGCCGTGCCCAGGATGACCCGGTCGATGCCGGCGCCCAGATAACGGTCAACCACCGCTTCGGACCTGATGCCTCCGCCCAGCTCGATGAACAGGTCGGTGGCTTCCCGGAGCTTCAGCACCGCGTCGAAGTTCGGGGTCTCGCCGCTTTTGGCGCCGTCGAGGTCGACAACGTGCATGTGGGTGGCGCCGGCTTTTTTGAAGTCCAGGGCAACTTCCGCGGGCTCGTGGCTGTACACTGTCATCCGGGCGTAGTCGCCTTTGTAGAGGCGCACGGCGTTGCCGCCCGAGAGGTCGATGGCGGGAAAGATCAGCATAGCGACGCGCCTCCTTTGCTTTCGCCTGAGCCGCAGGGGGTCTCGTTTGACGCTGCGGTTGACGCGGCGGATCCGTTGCCCCGGCCCAGTTCCGTGAAGGCGCGCAGGATGTCCAGCCCGACTTTTCCGCTCTTTTCCGGATGGAACTGGCAGCCGAAGACGTTGCCCCTTTCCACCGCGGCGGTGACGCTGCCGCCGTACTCGGCCGTGGCGATGATCGACTGTTCACAATCCGCGGCGTAGTAGGAATGGACGAAATAGACGCAGTCGCCTTCTTTGGTATATTTAAGGAGCGGAGACGGGCGGCGGATGGCCAGCGGGTTCCAGCCGATCTGCGGGATCTTGAGCGAGCCGTCCCAGCCGGGCAGGCGGGACAACGGTATCACGCGGCCGGGAATCAGTCCGAGGCCCTTGTGAAGCCCGAATTCTTCGCTTTCGTCGAACAGGAGCTGCATGCCGAGGCAGATACCCAGCAGCGGTTTTCCCTGAGCGGCGGCTTTCAGCACCGCTTCGTCAAGGCCGGTCTTTCGCAGCTTTTCGGCGGCGTCGCCGAAGGCCCCCACGCCGGGCAGGATGATCCGGTCCGCCGCGTCAATGACTCCGGGGGATCCGGTGACCTCCGCGTCTTCGCCTATGTATTTGAGGGAGCAGAGCAGCGAAAAAAGGTTGCCAACTCCGTAATCGATTATTGCCGTCATTCTGTAAACTCCTCTGAGTTGTCAGTGGTCAAAGCGTCCATGCCGCGGGAACGTTGCCGTTTCGGGCCTCTCCGCCCCGGTCAAAGCACGCCTTTCGTGCTGGGCAGTTCCCCTTTCAGCGCCGGGTCAAGCTCCGTTGCCGTCCGGATGGCCCTTGCCGCCGCCTTGAACATGCCCTCGATGATGTGGTGGGTATTGTCCCCGGCGATCTCCCTGAGGTGCAGCGAGCAGTCGGCGTTCCGCACGAAGGCCAGCCAGAATTCCCGGACAAGCTCCGTGTCGAAACTTCCTACCTTCTGGGCGGGCAGCTCCGCGTCGAACGTCAGATGCGTCCTGCCGGAAAAGTCGACGGCCGCCAGGATCAGCGCCTCATCCATAGGGAGTATGCAGCTTCCATACCGCCTGATGCCCCGCTTTTCGCCCAGCGCCTTCGAAAACGCCTGGCCCAGCGCGATCCCCACGTCTTCCACGCTGTGATGATCGTCCACGTCAACGTCGCCTTTGCAGGTCACGGCGAGCGAGAACCTGCCGTGTGAGGCGAACAGCGTCAACATATGGTTGAGAAACCCGACCCCCGTGTCGATCAGCGGCTTTCCGCCGCCGTCGAGGTCGAGTTTCAGCCTGATATCGGTTTCGTTTGTTTTTCGCGCGATCTCCGCGGTCCTTAAGCTGTCCATAAGTTTTTCTCCGTAACGTTTTTCGACTATGTTAGTCCGTGCCTTGCTCAGACGATCTCCGCCAGCGCCTTGATCAGCGCCTTCATCTGGTCGATGCTCCCGACGGTGATCCTATTATACTCTTTAATTCTTTCCGGTTGTGAAAAATGTCTTACCAGAACGTTCTTTTCACGCAGCTTCCGGTAGATCTCCTCTCCCCCAACGTCTGGGTGGCGCACAAAAAGGAAGTTGGCAGAAGAATCGGTCATTTCGAAGCCCAGCGCTTTCAGAGCGGAAGAGGCGTATGCCCGGTTTTCGATTATTTCCCGGATATTTCCCGAGGTATACTCACAGTCGAGAAGCGCCCCGATCCCCATTGCCTGGGCCATGGAACCCACGTTGTACGGGTTTATGGAGCAGCGGATCGTTTCCAGATCCCGGATGAGCGCTTCGGAACCTAAACCCAGCCCCAGGCGCGCGCCAGCCATTGACCGAGACTTGGAAAACGTCTGGGTGACCAGCAGATTGTCGTATTTACTTATAAGCGGGACAACGCTCTCCGCCCCGAAATCTACGTACGCTTCGTCGACGACTACCACCCGGTCCGGCCTGGATCTGACAACGTCCTCTATCACCGCCGCGCCGAGCGCGATCCCGGTGGGAGCGTTGGGGTTGGCAATGAAAAGCGTGCCTTCTTCCGCCTTCATCCGGTCAATATCCATTGTCAGATCGTCTTTCAGCGGCACCACCTTATAAGGCACCCCGCTCTGAGCTGCGAAAACCGGGTAAAAACCGTATGTCACGTCCGGGAATATCCCTGCCCTGCCCTCGTCGCAAAACGCCGTAAAAGCCCAGCTGAGCACCTCGTCGGAGCCGTTAGAGCACACTATGCACTTCTCCGGCACGCCGTATGATGCGGCAACGGCTTTTTTCAGCTCTCTGCAGTCCGGATCCGAGTACAGATTCACCCTTTTAAGTACAGCCTCGCATGCCTCCACCGCCTTCTGTGACGGCGGAAACGGCGACTCGTTCGTATTCAGTTTGATGAACACGTTGTCCCTCGGCTGCTCCCCCGGAGTATACGGTATGAGCCCCTCATACTTCTTGCTTAAAAATTTGCTCATTTGGAAACCTCTTCAAAATATTTCCCGATATTTCCCCGAAATTCTACTGCCGGTAGAAATCTGCAACGGGGGACAGACCCCCGTTTCTTAAGTTTCTTACGTTGTCTTAGGATCTTTTCTCGTCCTGATCATCACACTCTCGCCGTGACCGGTGAGGCCCTCGGCAATGGCGAATGAATTGACATTCTCGGCGCACAGCCGCATCGACGCTTCGTCGTATTTGATGAACTGGACTTTTTTTACGAAGTCGTCGACGGAAAGAGCGCTGGAGAACCTTGCCGTTCCGCCGGTGGGAAGCGTGTGGTTGGGCCCGGCGAAATAGTCGCCGATGGCTTCGGGACAATACCTTCCAAGAAAGACGGACCCGGCATTCTTCACCAGAGGAAGGAGTTTTTCGGCATCGTCAACGCAGAGTTCCAGATGTTCGGGAGCGATCTCGTTGGCCACGTCGACGGCCTCCATTATGTCGGCGGCAACGATGATCTTTCCGTTGTTGTCCACGGAGGCCCTGGCGATCGCGGATCTGAGCAGTTTGGGGATCTGCTTTTCGAGCTCCAGACTCACTTCCTCCGCCAGACGGGCGGAATCCGTTACCAGCACGGCGCTGGCGAGTTTGTCGTGCTCCGCCTGGGAAAGCATGTCCGCCGCCACCCAGTCGGCGCGGCTCTTCCCGTCGGCCACTATGAGGATCTCGCTGGGCCCCGCCACCATATCGATGGAGACCTGCCCGAAGACCTGCTTCTTAGCCTCCGCCACGAAGGCGTTGCCCGGGCCAACGATCTTGTCGACTTTCGGAATGCTTTCGGTTCCGTATGCCAGCGCGGCAATTGCCTGGGCGCCCCCGACTTTAAACACCCGGGTGGCCCCGGCGATCTTCGCCGCTGTCAAGATAACGGGATTGACATTTCCGTCCTTCCCGGGAGGCGTGACTATCACAACTTCTTTACATCCGGCAATGGCCGCAGGGACCGTGTCCATTAAAACGGTTGACGGATACGCGGCGGTGCCTCCGGGCACGTACAGACCGGCCTTTTCGATGGGAACGATCCGCTGCCCCACGGTGGCGCCCTGCCGGTTTACCACGGTGAAACCTTCCCGTTTCTGCATCGAGTGGAAAAGGCGGATGTTCTCGGCGGCGCTCTTCAGGATCTCTATAAAACCGGGATTCGAGCGCTGAACTTCCGCAAATGCTTCTTCGAACTCGGAAGCGCTCACTTCCAGCGCAGAAAGCCTTGCCCCGTCAAACTTTTCAGTATATTCCAGCAGCGCCCTGTCCCCGCGCGCTCTCACGTCCGCGATGATCGACCGGATCACGCCGGCCACGTCAATCACAGGCATTGTCCTGGCAAATATTTCCGAAGCGGGAGTTTCGCTCATCTTCATGATCTTTATCATCTGCTTCAGACCTCCTTCCGGCCGAGAGCCTCCGCGAGAGCGCGGATCTCGCCGTTTTTGAACTTGTAAGACGCCTTGTTCGTGATCAGTCGGGCGCTGATGGGCATGATCTCCTCGATCACTTCGAGGTCGTTCTCCCTCAGCGTGGTGCCGGTCTCGACTATGTCGACAATTACGTCTGACAGTCCCAGGATCGGAGCGATCTCTATGGACCCGTTAAGGTGGATCACGTCGATCTCCCGCCCCTTGCCGGCGTAGTAGTCCCGGGCAATATGCGAAAATTTCGTTGCCACCCTCAGCGTGCGCCCCGGATCGTCCCGGAAACCTTTCACGGAGGCCACGGCCATGCGGCATTTTCCGGTGTGCAGATCGCAGAGCTCGTACACGTCGGGCCTGTATTCCAGAAGCAGGTCTTTCCCGGCGATGCCCAGGTCCGCCGCGCCGCGCTCGACGTAGATCGCCACGTCGGACGGCTTCACCCAGAAATATCTTACGCCGGTCTCCGGGCTTTCAAATATCAGTTTGCGGCTGTCTCCCAGTACCTCCGGGCAGGAATAGCCGGCTTTTTCCAGCATACCGTAAACTTTTTCTCCAAGCCTCCCCTTCGGAAGCGCGATGTTGAGCATTTTCCCGTCAGCCACTTTCATTCACCCCGCATTTCCCGGAATTCCGTAATATTTCCCGAAGTTTCGCAATATTTCCCGGAAACGGTAATATTTCCCGGATCCCGCAATAGTTCCCGGGCCTGAAATTCAGCCTCCGACATGGCCCTGGCAGAACGGCCGCCGCAGGAAAAATCATTCATCTTGGCCAGCACGTCGGAAGGAGACGAACCGTCGGGATAAACGACAATGATCTCGTCGGTCTTGTCGTCCTCCGGATCCCACAAACGCTCCAGCACGTCAAGATAAACGGCAAAACCGACGGCCTTGCCCTTTTTGGAAAGCTTGCCCGCCAGCCGGTCGTAGCAACCGCCGGACAATACGCGTCCGGGGATCCCTTCAACGTACCCTTTAAAGGCGATGCCGTTGTAATAATTCCTGTCGCTGACGATGGAAAAATCGATGCGGAGCTTTTCACCAGCTGCGGTACCGGAAAGCGCCTCCAGAACGGTTCTGAACTGGCCGAATTCCGCTTCCATTCCCAGTTCCGAGGCGATTTTTTCCACTTCCGGAAGGATCTCAGCCGGTTTTCCGTAAAGACCCACCAGTTTTATGACCGCTTCGGCGGCATAAGAGGCGCTGAGCCGCGTTGCGATACCTTTTTCCGCGTTTTCACGGTCGATCTTGGCCGCGATCTCAGCTATTTCGTGGAGATTTTTCTCTTCCGCGCACCTCAGAATGGCCGCCGCGACCGCCGGATCGGAACTGACGCGGTCAACGGCTTTAAACAGCAGGTCCAGCTGCCCCACGTCCAGCACGAAGTTCTTGCCCGTGAGCGACAGGCTTTCGGCCGCCAGCAGCAGCACCTCGGAAAGGCAGTAATCATCCACTGCGCCGATGCACTCCAGACCGGTCTGCATTATTTCTTTGAAGGTGCCTCCGGAGGATGAAAGGCCGGAACCTCCCCCGGAAACGCGGTACACGTTCTCGCTGTAAAACAGCTTGTCGGTGGTCCCGGGCTTCACGTCGGTGTTCTTTATGATGGACAGCGTCACGTCGGGTTTCAGCGCCATAAGCCTGCCGTCGGTGTCTGTAAACGTTATGATGGCGTCGGAGATAAGAAATTCCTTATTCCGCAGGTAAAGTTCGTATTCCTCGAATTTACTCATCTTGTACGGGCGATAACCGAAATTTTCGTACAATTTTCGCAAATTTCCCGAGTACTCTCCTGACCGCAGATCACGGAAAAAAGGTGGTCTCGCCTGGGAGTTTACGTTAATAACGCGCCAGTCCTCGGACGAAGCAGGAGCGGGTCTGACTTCACTCATCGCAGCCGCCTCCTTCCCCTTCGGGATCGATCCGCGTGAGCACCGTATCGTACCCGCCGGGACCGTAGTTGAGGCAGCGGCTCACACGGCTGATGGTCGCCGTGCTGACGCCAAGTTTTTCAGAGACCTGGCCGTAGTTGCACCCTTGCCGCAGCATCATTGCCGCCGTCAACCTCTGCGAGAGGTCCTGCACTTCTTTGATCGTGCAGACGTCCTCCAAAAACGCTTTACATTCGTCGACGGTCTCCAGAGACAATATTGCCCTGCACAGCCTGTCAACGCTTTCCGTGTCAAAAATAAACATAACTTTTCTCCTCCGCCGCCGGGGGTTCGCGGTATAGGTCTCCCCGAAGCGCTTTTGCATTTTAGCACTTTACTTCGCTAAAGTCAACACTGTTTTTTATGTTATTTTTTTGTTTTTTGACGAGACCGTTCCGACGCAACCCCGGAACTGCGCGGAGCATGCCGCCTTGACATATAAGTACTGTCAAGGTAGAATCCGGTACAGTCAGATTATTCTGTTTTCAGACAGCGGGAGGCCCGTACCATTATGCAGAATTATAAGATAGAAAAAGGCCGCTTCGGCGCCTTCATGACGGTCCCGGAAGGCGAGACCAGGATCCTGCAGCTTGCAGACGTGCAGATAATCGACTCCGATCAGATGCGCAGGCCCGACCGGCTGTGCGAGAGGGAGCGGCTCAAATGGGTGGCAGAACGGACCTGGGAAAATGCCTACTCCTACGTGCAGGAGGCTGTCAACAAAGCAAAGCCCCATCTGATAATACTGTCAGGTGACAACGTTTACGGCGAATTCGACGATTCCGGCCGTCAACTGAAATTGCTTGCCGCGTTTCTCGACAGCTTTGACATCCCCTGGGCGCCCGTCTTCGGCAATCACGACAACGAGTCCGAGCTGGGTCCGGATTTCCAGTGCCGCCTGCTGGAGAATTCCCCCAATTGCCTGTTCATGCGAGGAGACGCCACGGGCAACGGCAATTACGCCGTCACTCTTATAAAGGGCAATGTTCCTTTCCGTACGATACTGATGCTGGATTCTCACGGCTGCCTCACCTACCCCGGCATCCGCGACGACCAGGTGGAACTTTGCAAAAAAGCATGCGAAGAGGTGGTGGAAAGGTACGGCAAGCTGCCTCCCTTGTTTGCCTGCTACCACATCCCGTCAACCGAGTTTCTTGCTGCCGCCGCAGAGGCCGGATATCAGGAAGTTGACGACTATTTCGCCAAGTATGAGATTGGAAAGACTTTTCCCGCCAGAAACGGAGATTTTGGAAAACGAGACGATCCCCAAGGCCGCGTGGGCGCCAACGAGTCCTTTATGGATTTCTTCAAAGAAGCGGGCGGAGACGGCATCTTCGTTGGCCACTATCACAAAAACAGCACCTCGATCCTGAGCGGCGGGATCAGGTACACTTTCGGGCTGAAGACCGGCGTGTACGACTACCACAACAAGGACATGCTCGGCAGCACACTCATCACCGTCACGGGCAGCGCCAGAGGCGCCTTTGAAGTGGTCCACCTGCCTTCCGAAATAATTGATGATTTCTGGGAAAAGCTGGGAAATACTCCCTGATTCCCCGTAAATTCTCGAAAAACCCCTGCAACGGGGGACAGACCCCCGTTGCCGAACCCGCCGGGACCTCTTGCAAACCACCCCGCAACGGGGGTCTGTCCCCCGTTGCAGTACAAACAATAAAGGCGCGGCCGCCGAAGCTGACGAGGCTTGATTGCAGGACTGCGCAGAACACGGAGATGATTGACATGTTGAAGATCAACACAAAAGCGCCGGAGATAGTGTTGCCGGATCAGAACGGCAACGAAGTGAGGCTTTCGGATTTCAAGGGACAGAAGGTCGTATTGTACTTTTACTCGAAAGATATGACGTCGGGCTGCTCGAAGCAGGCCTGCGCCTTCGGCGAACTGTATCCCCAGTTCCTGGAGAAAGGGGCGGTCGTCATAGGCGTGAGCAAGGACAGCGTCGCTTCGCATAAGAAGTTCGAAGAAAAATACGGGCTGCCGTTCACGCTGCTCTCCGACACGGAATTGACCGCTATAAAGGCGTATGACGTATGGAAGGAGAAAAATAATTACGGCAAGACCGTAATGGGAGTTGTCCGGACAACGTATCTGATCGACGAGAACGGCGTTATCGTTAAGGCTTTCGACAAAGTTAAAGCGGCGGAGAACCCGGCGCAAATGCTGGAGGAACTGGCTTGACGCAGTCCGTAAATATTCGAAAACCGCAGTGAATTTTCGAAAATCGCCGTGAATTTTCGAAAACCGGCATAAATTTCCAAAAATCGCCGTAAATTTTCGAAAACCGGCGTAATTTTTCAAAAAAGGATGGCAGCAATGAAAAATATCTATCAGCGCAAAGCAAAACTTTACCGAAGCATCAGACTGATCGGCATTGCCGGGCTGGCAATGGTCACCGCAGGCGCAGGTATGCTCTCCGGCTGTTCCGGAAACAAACTGAAACCGGGCAAAGGAGTTGACGGAGACGATTTCGTTATCGCCGAGCCGGGTTTCAGATCGGCTTTCGTCATGACGTTCGACAGCTACGCGTCAGTTGACGCCCAGGCGGACGCGAAAATGCTGGCGGAACTGTTCAAAACAGAATACAGCTCGGAGATCGAAATAAAAAAGCCGGGCACCGTTTCCGATAAAGCCCCCTTCGTTCTCTCATTCGGCTCGTCCGACATAAGAGAAACCATGTCACTGGAACTGGAACTCAAAGAAAACGAGTACGCGCTCCGGGCACAGGAACGGGATGACGGAACGGTGATAGTCTCGCTGGCATTCAGAGGCGGCCTCGCCCGCAGGAAAGCGATGGACCTCCTGCTCACCGAATACACCGACGCCGCGACGAAACGCATTGCCATCCCCAAAGGCACGGACGTTAAAGGCTCCGTCTCACCCGGCGAGCTCATCATCACCACCGACGTGTCCCTGAGGGACCCATGCATATTGAACGTTGACGGCACCTATTACATGTACGGCACCGGCTGGGTCTACTACAAAAACACCTCCGGAAGCCTGCAGGGCCCCTGGGAAGGACCGGTGGCGTGCGTCACCGAAAAACCGGCGGAATCGGACAAGCAGTACTGGGCTCCGGAAGTGCATTTTTACAACGGCGCCTACTATATGTTCACCACGTACCACAAGGCGTCCAACGACCACCGGGGCTGCGTCATAATGCGCTCCGAAACTCCCGAAGGGCCCTTCGAAAAATGGTCCGAAGGGCACGTAACGCCGGAAGACTGGGACTGCATCGACGGAACGCTGTACGTTGACCCGGAGGGCCAGCCCTGGATGGTATTCGTACACGAATGGACCTGCACGCCGGACAACGTTGGCCGCATGGCCGTGGCGAAACTGTCGCCGGACCTGAAAGAACTGATCTCCGAGCCCGTCGATATTTTCCGGGCTGACGAGACCGGCTGGGCAACGGGTACGATCACCGACGGACCCTGGCTCTACACCACGAAAAACGGCGACCTGCTCATGATCTGGTCCAACTTCGACGAGGCCGGCTACGGCGTGGGGATCGCCCGGTCTTCCAACGGCAAGATCAACGGCAAGTGGTCCCAGCTGGACTACCAGCTGTTTTCCAAGAAGCTGTCAACGGATTACGACGGCGGCCACGGCATGCTCTTCCGCGACAGCGACGGACAGCTCTACTTGTCGATCCACTCCCCCAACGACAAGGTGGGCAACCGCAAAACGCTGGCGATCATGGTGCCGGTCAAGGAAACCGGCGACATGCTCCTGTGGGATTTCGGCGAATGATCAGCCGGAGCGGCGTACGGCCGGAGGCAAGCGGCACGCAGCGCGCGGCGGAAACTTATATTATATAAAAAAGGCGCCTCACAGCGCCTCGAGACTCCAGTTGGCAACGGCATTCATATCCGACCCGGCGAACCTCCCGTTCCCGGCGGCATAAAAAGCCGCAGACGCGATCATAGCGCCGTTGTCAGTGCAAAGGACCGGCCGCGGGCAAAAAACTTCCAGCCCCGCGGCCGCAGCTTTTTCATGCACCGCCGCCCTGAGCGCCGAGTTGGCGGCAACGCCTCCGGCCAGCGCGATCTTGTTGTCCCCGGTGACCTTCGCCGCAGCCACCAGATTGGTGCTCAGCGTGTTGACCACGGCAAACTGGAACGCGGCGCACACGTCCGGAACGTTGACATCCTCGCCCCTCGCCCGGGAATTGTTCAGATAGTTGAGCACGGCGGTCTTGATGCCGCTGAAGCTGAAATCCAGGCTGTCAGGAAAATACGTTTCGGGAAACCGGATGCGGGACCTGTCCCCTTCCGCGGCGGTGCGGTCGATCACAGGGCCTCCGGGATAACCCAGTCCCAGCGCCCTGGCAACTTTGTCGAAAGCCTCTCCCGCAGCGTCGTCCCTGGTCCTGCCCAGGATCCGGAACTTGCCGTACCCGTCGACGCGCACTATATGGCTGTGCCCGCCGGACACCACCAGGCAGGTAAAAGGAGGCTCCAGTTCGGGAGACTGGAGATAATTGGCGCTGATGTGGCCCTCGAGATGATGGACCGGTATCAGCGGCTTGTCCCAGACGTAAGCCAGCGCCTTGGCGGCGGAAGTGCCCACAAGCAGCGCGCCGATGAGCCCGGGGCCCCTGGTCACGCCGATCTGGTCGATGTCTTCCGGCTTCGCTCCCGCCTCTTTCAGGGCGCGCTCGATCACGGAGTCGATCACCTCGACGTGCTTTCTGGAAGCGATCTCCGGCACGACTCCGCCGTAAGCTTTATGGAAATCCAATGAAGATGCGATAATATCGGACAATACGACTCTGCCGTCCGCCACCACCGCGGCGGAAGTTTCATCGCAGCTCGATTCTATCCCAAGTGTCAACATCTATAACTGATCTTCTCCGGAGCCGCTCGCCCGGCCTTCGCCGGACCTTGCGCTCAGACTGCCTGCTTCTCGTCGGACTCAGCGTCCTTCTTAGCCGCCTTCGCCCTGTCTTCCTTCGCCTTGCCTTTGCCCTTGCCCTTCTCCTTGCCGTAAAACAGCAGGGGCGGCTCGCCCTTCAGGATCGTATCCTCGGTGATCACGCAGCGCTCCACGTTGTCCTCGGAAGGAATATTGAACATGACCTCCTGCATGGCCTTTTCCACGATGGAACGAAGGCCTCTGGCGCCGGTGCCGCGCTCCAGGGCGATGTTGGCGATGGCTCTCACCGCCGCGTCCTCGAATTCCAGCTCCACGCCGTCGAAGGCCAGCAGCTTCTTGTACTGCTTCACGATGGCGTTCTTGGGCTCGGTCATTATGCGGCAGAGCATGTCCGCGTCAAGGGCGTTCAGCGTCACGATGGCGGGCACGCGGCCGATGAACTCGGGGATCAGGCCGAACTTCAGCAGATCCTGAGGCTCGACTTTCGCCAGCAGATTGTCGACGTTCAGCGACTCCTGGCTGTGGACCGTGCCCGAAAAACCGATGGTGTTCTTGCCGATGCGCCTGTCGATGATCTTCGGCAGCCCGTCGAAGGCGCCGGAGCAGATAAACAGAATATTCGTTGTATCGATCTTGATGTATTCCTGCTGAGGATGCTTCCTGCCGCCCTGCGGAGGCACGGAGGCGATGGTGCCCTCGAGTATTTTCAGCAGGCTCTGCTGCACGCCTTCGCCGCTCACGTCCCGGGTGATGGAAGGGCTGTCGCTCTTCTTTGAGATCTTGTCGATCTCGTCAACGAAAACGATTCCCAGTTCCGCTCTTTCCACGTCGTAATCCGCAGCCTGTATCAGCCTGAGCAGTATGTTCTCCACGTCCTCGCCCACGTAACCGGCCTCAGTGAGAGTGGTGGCGTCGGCAATGGCGAAAGGCACGTTCAATATCTTCGCCATGGTCTGGGCCAGATACGTTTTGCCCACGCCGGTAGGTCCGATCAGCAGCACGTTGGACTTCTGGATCTCGCAGTCGTTGACGCCGCCCTTAGCGCTGCCGGCATCCTCGCCGTCGCCTTTGGCATTGTCGTCGCCCGCCTTGTCCTCCTCGTCAAGGAACAGGATCCGTTTGTAATGGTTGTACACCGCCACCGCCAGGGCCTTTTTAGCCTCGTCCTGGCCGATGACATACTCGTCAAGAGCGGCCTTGATCTCGGCGGGCTTCAGCAGCGTCACGCCTCCGTCGGCGAAACCTTCCGCCAGCACCCCGTCCTCTTTCTCGCTTATCCGCTCGTCGTTGAGGATATCGCAGCAGAGATCGATGCAGTCGCTGCATATGAACACGCCGGGTCCGGCAATGATGCGCCTGACCTGCCCTTCGCCTTTGCCGCAGAAGGAGCAGCGCACTCCGTCTTTATTTTTGTTAGCCATATCAGTCCCTTTCTGCCGGGGGCAATATCAAGCTCTGTGGGTCATCACTTTGTCAATGAGCCCGTACTCCACGGCCTGCTCGGCCGTAAAGAAATTGTCGCGGTCCGTGTCCTTCTCGATGATCTCGAGGGGCTGGCCGGTGCTCTCGCTCAATATCTGGTTCAGCTTCTTGCGGGTGCGGATGATGTGGTCCGCGTGGATCTGCATATCGGAGGCCTGTCCCTGGAATCCGCCCAGAGGCTGGTGGATCATGATCTCGCTGTTGGGAAGGGCGAAACGCTTGCCCTTGGCGCCTGCAGCCAGAAGCACTGCTCCCATGCTGGCAGCCATGCCGACGCAGATAGTGGACACGTCGCATTTGATGAACTGCATAGTATCGTAAATGGCCATTCCCGCGGTAACGGAGCCGCCGGGGCTGTTGATATAGAGCTGGATGTCCTTGTCCGGATTCTCGGACTCAAGGAAGAGGAGCTGCGCCACCACCAGGCTGGCGGTCACGTCGTTGACCTCGTCGCTGAGCACAATGATGCGGTCGTTTAAAAGTCTGGAAAAAATGTCGTATGAGCGCTCTCCGCGGCTCGTCTGCTCAATTACATAAGGTACAAGTGCCATAGTTATCCCTCCTGTCGCGCTCTTCGGCGCCGTTCATTCTGTTGTCCCGGAACGAGATATTCCGGTATTCTTAAGACAATGCGATGGAAAGCCGCTGGACGATACGCCGGAAAACTTTCCATCTTTTGCGTCAATAAATTGCTGCTTTTGGCGTTCCGGGCTCCCTTTCAGGCCCCTTCCCGCCGGGCGGTCAACCGCTGTTTAAGCGTTCTCGCCTGCTTTTTCCCCCTGGGCGTCGTCGGCCTTTTCCACGGCCACCGCCGCTTCGGCGATGAGGTCCGCGGCCTTCCTGCGCCTGACGTCCTTGATGATGCCTTCCCTGCTGCCGGCGTAGATCTGCTTCACCTGATCCAGCGCCATGCCCATGTATTTGGCGGCGTCATCGTATTCCTTGTCGATCTCTTCTTCCGTGGCTTCGATGCCCTCGGCGGCGGCAATGGCGTCCATGACCAGATCGCGGCGTACGTTGATCTCGGCCTGAGGCCTGATGTTCTCTCTGTACTGCGCCTCATCGATCTTCATATATTTGAGATACTGATCGAGGTTCATGCCGTACATCTTGAGCTGCTCGCCCATGCGCTCGACTTCCCTGTCCTGCTCGGAGGCGATCATGGGCTCGGGAATTTCGATCGTGGCGTTCTCCACGGCAAGCTTCATTGCCTCTTCCTTCATGGAGTCTTTAGCCTGCTTTTCTTTGCGCTCTTCCATCTTCTTGCGGAGATCGGCCTTGTACTCGGCAAGGGTGTCGAACTCGCTGACGTCGGAGGCGAACTCGTCGTCAATTACGGGGAGCTCCTGGACTTTGATCTCGTTGACCTTGCATTTGAACAGGGCGGGTTTTCCGGCCAGGGACTCTTCCTGATAGTTCTCGGGGAAGGTGACGTTGACCTCCACGTCCTTGCCGATCTCGGCGCCTACCAGCTGCTCCTCGAATCCGGGGATGAACTGTCCGGAACCGAGCTTCAGAGAGTAGTTCTCGCCCTTGCCGCCGTCGAACGCTACTCCGTCAACGAATCCTTCGAAGTCGAGGGACACGGTGTCGTCCATCTGCGCGGGCCTGTCGTCAACAGAGATCATACGTGCGTTTTTCTCTGCTTCTTTCTTTACGGCCTCTTCCACTTCTTCGTCGGTGACGGAGGCGTCGATCTTCTTTACTTCGAGGCCTTTGTACTGTCCGAGGACAACTTCGGGGCGCACGTATACTTCCAGCGTGAATATGGCTTTTTCGGCGGAGAATTCCTTGAGCTGGACGTTCTGGGGGTAGGAGACCACGTCGAGGCCAAGCTCTTCGACCGCGGCGTCGTACTCTTTGTTGAGCACGTAGTCAGCGGCGTCGTTGTAGAGGACTTCTTTTCCGTAGATCTGCTCGACCACGCGCCTGGGGGCCCTGCCGGGCCTGAAGCCGTTGACGCGGAATTCGTTTTTATGTTTGCGGAATGCGTTTTCGAGGCCTTCCTCGATAACGTCCGGGGTGGATTCGATCTCTAATCCGATAAGGTTTGTTTTGATTTCGCTTTTTTTGACTTGCATAGCTAAAACTCCGTTTGCGTTTTTGGTTTTTATTTAATTGACGGCGCCGGGGGGCGGCGTGCCGCGGGACCGACGGTCGGGCAATAAAAAAGCTTGCCTTTTTAAGGGCAAGCCTTCATTGACCCATGCCGGTAAGGCCTGCCGGGCTCAGCGGATCTCTCTTCTGAGCGATCATTTCCCTGAAATAAGATTACAGCCCATACCTCTTGTTGAACTTGTCTACGCGGCCGCCGGTATCAACCAGTTTCTGCTTTCCAGTGTAGTAAGGATGGCACTTGGAGCAGATTTCTACGGTGATATCCTTCTTCGTAGAATAAGTAGTGAACGTTTCGCCGCACGCGCATTTTGCGGTCGTTTCAAAAAACTTGGGATGAATTCCTTCTTTCATTCCTGTCACCTTCTTTCACACTAACAGCTTCAGCCGTTTGCCGCGGGCAACCCGGCTTCTGCCCGATTTGCTTTTTATGCGCCCGATTCCTGCACGGACCTAACCGTGCGGACAGAACAGCAACATATATTTTAACACGGTTCGCCTGCGGATTGCAAGCGTTTTTTTGAACCTTTTAAAGGTCCGTTTAAAGGTAAAGCCGTTTCTTCTTTCCGTGAAGATCTGCCGGTCCCGCATCTGATTTGGGCTCTGTTTTCGCATTTGGGCTGCCCGGCTCTGTAACCGCATTTTGTAAAATTTAAAGTTAAGCAAAAAACGTGTTTTTCTATGCTTTTACTTAACTCTGCTCTGCCTGTTCGCCAATATCGCCCATTTGATTTCAGCGCTAATATGGGAATGGCAGCGCGGTTTTATGAATATTGTCCTTCCGTTTATTCCAATTGCAAGTTTGAGAAGGTCTCGCGTCTGCCGTTCGATCATTAACCGACCGGCGCCGCTGCCTTGCCCAAAATGATGGAAGGTTTTGGATCGAAGGCAGCGCCTGACGGGTAAAATGAGCGACAATGTTAAGTAAAATCATAAAAATCAGGCCATTTTACTTAACTCCCGCTTTTTTGAACGTCCGAAATGGGCAACAAAATGGCAACGACGGCGCCTGAACCCGTACCTGTCCCCCGTTCGGAGACTGCTTCGCACAGTGATATTCGCCTTCGGCGAGAGATATTCGGCTGCGCCGAGTGATATTCGTCCTGAAGGACGAGTGATATTCGCGCTGACGTGCGGGTGAAGGATAAATTCTGTTTCGCCGAAGCCGCAGGCTTCGATTTAGCTGCGCGCCTCGTCGCGCAATTTAGCTGGATCCGCAGGATCCAATTTCGCTCACCCGGAGGGTGAATTTAGCTAAAACGGGTACCTGTCCCCCGTTCTACGGGTACCTGTCCCCCGTTCTACAAGTTCCTTTTTCGGCCGAAATCTGCTATACTACCCTCAGCCTATATAGTAAATTCGTTCGGGAAAATTTCATATTTCGCGAACCATCTTCAAAAAAACGCGTCATACCAGGTGAAGGCAGAGCAAAGGAGCGCAGGATTTGGACGATTCAGGCATAATCGAGCTGCTGGGGGCCCGCGACGAAAGGGCGCTCAGGGAGATCGAAACAAAATACGGAGCGAAGCTGAAACAGGTTGCCCGGAACGTACTTCGGAACGAAGAAGACGTTGACGAGTGCGTAAGCGACGTTTACCTCAAAGCCTGGAACAGCATCCCCGGGACCGTGCCGGACAACCTTGAAGCGTACCTGGCGGCGATCGCCCGCAATACGGCGCTCAGCCGGATAAGGAAGGACAACGCGGACAAGCGCATCCCTTCCGAGGCCGCGGTGTCCATCGACGGAGGGTCGCTTCCGGAGCTGGCGGACACCGGGGCGTCAACGGAGGAAACGGTGGAAGCCAGGTCCGAGGAAGAACGGATCCGCAGCGGGATCGCCGAGTTTGTCCGGGCGCTGCCTTTAAAGGAGCAGAAGATATTCGTTGCCCGGTACCGCTACGGGGCCAGGGTCGGAGAGATCGCCCGCAGGCTGGGCATACCCGCCGGGACGGTCAAGTCCACGCTCTCCCGCATCAGGTCGGGGCTGGCGGCGCGCCTCAGGAAGGATGGCATTGACGTATGAAAGATAAATTTATCAGGAAATATTCCGATCAGTTGCCGGATGATATATTGAACAGGTGCCCGGAATTCGCGCCGGAGCCCGGAAGCGCCGGGAAAGAGGCCCGGGGGTCTCAGGGGAACAGAGGCTGGCTGAAAGGCGCGCTGGTGCCGTTGACCGTTGCCCTCGTCGGCGCAGCGGCGGTGATGACCGTCGTGCTGGTGTCCAGGAACCGGAAAGATCAGCATACGGGCAATGAACATACAGTCAGCGTAACCACGCCGGATCCCACCGTGGCTTTCACGGACAATATGATAACGCTTGTCCCGGAGGATCCCACGGAGGCCAAAACGGAGCCCGCGCTTACGGCAACGGCGTCATTGACCGCGTCGCCCGAACAGACGTCGACTCCTTCATCGACCACCACTGTGTCGCCTTCCCAGACTCCCGGGTTGACACCAACCGCCACGGAAACAGTGCGGACGGAAGAACCGACGCCAACGAAAACGCCGACGCCCGAATGGACTCCGCGGCCCACACCCGCTCCCACCCCTGCCGATCCCGATCCTTCGCAGATCTCGAAGGCCGAAGCGATCTGGCTGGTGCGAAACGGTATGGACATAATCAACAGTTCGGACTGGGCATTCCAGTGGTTCAGAGGCGGGACAAATTACAGGAATCACGACGTGGGCGAAGATCTCACGTTCGTCGATAACGATACCGGCCTGCACACTTATTACAGGCGGGTGCTGGACGGCTATGACGAGGAGGGCGTCCGGGAACTGGTCAAAGCCACGTTCACCTCCGAACTTGCCGAAAAGTACGGCTGGACAACTGACAATTATCTCGTTACGGACGACGGCAAGGTCTATTACCGGGCGCGTTTCAGCGCCCAGACCTGGGGCTATACCCCCTTCACAATATCGGAAGAAGATCTGGACAACATCGTCATCGACGGCAAAAACACGGCTTGGTTTAGAGCCGATTACAGCGGCGAATATGACGAAAGAGAACTGGAAGTCGTCATCTATTGCACTTTTGCTTTCGAAGACGGTCACTGGAAACTGGCGGGGCTTAACGACGCGGACGCGGTGCTCACTGAATACGATTCAGATTTTGCGCTTGAAGGCGAAGCGCTGAATAAGGACGACGTGGTGCGGGCGCTGGACACGGTGCTCTATGACGTCTACCAGTTGACGCATATGTCCGGAGAGTTCCTTCGTGAAACGAAGCTTATAGACGAAGCGGCGGGAAAGACACCGGGAACGATATGGAGCGGCCCTATAAAGTTTTACAGAGTAATGGGGACGCTCTCTGACGCCGGAATCTGGGAAGCGTACGCGAAACGGTTCACAACAGATGAAATGGCAGAGAGGCTGCTGGACGGCAGATGTATGAAATTCGTTGACGGATATGCATATTACCGCAGCGGGTCTTACGGCAGCGAAGTCATTCTTCCCTGGTATTTCAATTTCGACGAGATGGAGATATCTTACGACGGGGACAAAGCCGTTGCCGTTCTTCCGGAAATGGCAGGCCGTCACGACGCCATAATAGAGCGCAGCGGCAATAATGATTATCCGGGCTATGCCACCGTGAAATTCCTAAAGGCAGGAGGCGTGTGGAAGATCTGCGGCGGCACCCTGTTCGACCTGTTAGACAGCAGTTTCCTGAATCCAGGTCTCGAACCGTACCCCGCGGACGCCGACGAGGCTTCCATACCCGATCCGGTGCCATACACCAGGAGGCCGTTTTATGACTCGCTGCTGGCCTATTCGTCGCTAAACGACCCCGAAAAGTCCTGCGACTGGGTAAAGACGTACAAGGAAGTCCATCTGAAAGCCGGTGAGACGCTCATTATCCCGGTCCTCCTCTTTAAGGCGCTCCCCATGGGCAGCTTCAGCGTGGAGATCAGTTTCGGTGACTCGCAGGCGATCCTTTACAGGCTGGGAGATAACGTCAATACCGCGGGAGTGGAAGCGCTTTACGGCGGCCCCGGCTCTCTGAGCGGCAACACGGTCACATTCGCCAACCTCGACTGCTCTGCGGATCCACTTATCTGGTTCACCGTTACGGGGCTGGAACCCGGCGAAGCCACCGTCCACATCTACAGCCAAAGCCTCCTGTCAATGATCCCGGAGGAGCTGCAGAACTCGTGGATCAAGCGGTCCAACGGCGTGCTGGCGGATCTTGACCTCAAAATTATCGTTGAATGACGTATGCCGCGCACATAAAGCTGCCTGCGGCAATGATGACGCCCCTTGCGGGGCTAATGATGGAATGATGTCGCTGCGCTAATGAGGACGCTTCGCTAATGATGTCGTCCCTGCGGGACTAATTGAGGATAAAATCAATTTCGTTCCATTTAATTAGTGAACAAAGTGAACGGCATCATGCGCAACGTGCGCATCATTTGCCCGCCAGGGCAAGCATCATGTGCAACGCACGCATCATTGCCATCGGCGACCTCATTAGCGCAGCGACATCATTTGCACATGCTGCTGCCTTAGTGTATAATTCAAACACAGACTAAGCATTGAGCAAGGAGCAGCAGCGATGAAGATCACAGTTTTCGGAGATATATTGTGGGATATTTTCCCGGACAAGCGCGAGATCGGAGGCGCGGCGTTCAATTTCGCGGCGCATATGGCACAGCTGGGAGCAGACGTGAAGATGTTGTCCGCGCTGGGCCTGGATAAAGAGGGCGACGACGCATACGCCGAGGCGCAAAAATACGGCGTTGACCTGTCCGGCGTGGCAAGGATCGCTGACGTTCCCACGGGGCGGAGCCTGATCACTTTGACCGACGGGATCCCGGATTACGATCTGCCTTTCCCGGTGGCGTACGACTGCATCCCGCTGCCGAAGAACGAGGACGGCGGCGCCGCGGAAGGTGACGCGCTCTACTTCGGCACGCTTCCCGTGAGGCAGCCCGACTACCCTTCCCGGGCTTCCCTGCTGGAACTTTTCGAGCACGGCCGCTTCCGCGAGTTCTTTTTCGACATCAACATTCGCAAGACGAATTACACGCAGGACCTGGTGGAACTTGCCCTCGGGAAGGCTACGATCATGAAGCTGTCCCGGGACGAGCAGGATGCCGTGCGGATCGACGCGGACAACGGCGACCACCTGGCTTTCTGCCGGGCGCTCACCAGAAAATATCCCAATATGAAGCTGGTATTGCTGACGCTGGACAAAGACGGCGCGGCGGTCTATTCGGCGGAGGAGGACAAGCTCTATTACTCCCCCGTTCCCCACGTCAAACTGGTGTCCACCGTAGGCGGCGGCGATTCCCTTTCCGCCTGCTTCCTGTACAATTATCTGAACGGCGTCGACGTAGAGGAATGCCTGCTGAGGGCTTCGAAGCTGGCCAATTACGTGGTGGAACACCTGGGCGCCATTCCGCCATACACGCCCGAACTGCTGAAAGAGATACGCTGAACGCCAGCTGAAGCAAGCGCGGCAGCGGACAGACCAAATAAGAAAGGGCCGGAGGTCATCCGGCCCTGTTTTCGTTTTTATCAGAAGCGCCCGGTCTTCATCAGGCCCTTGGCCTCCCGCACGTCCTTGATGGCGATGAAAACGCCGGGATCGTGGCGGGCCGCTATCTCCCTGAGCTTGGGCAATTGCCTGTTGTACACCACTACCCAGAGCACGGGATGCTCCTTGCCGGTGAAAGCGCCCTGGCCGTGAAGGATCGTTGCCCCGCGGCCCAGTTCGCTGATAACGTCCGAACCGATCTCCTGAGCCTTGTCCGACACCAGCAGCACCTCTTTGGCGTAATTGACGCCGCCTTCCACCTGATCCACCACTTTGGAAGAAATGAACACGGTGATGCCGGTGTACAGCGACGCGCTGACGGACCAGTTGACCAGTCCGACCACTACCAGGAACAGGAAGTTGAAGAAGAGCAGGAGCTGCCCGAGCGTCAGATAGCCCATCTTCCTCTGCAATATCCTGGCGGCAATGTCCGTGCCTCCCGTGGTGGCGCCTGTGCGGAATATGATGCCGTATCCCACCCCCAGCAGCACGCCGCCCCATACGGCGGACAATATCGGTTCCGTCTCCAGCACCCAGTAGTTCGCCGTAAAGCTCAGCGCGTCAACGAATATCGACGTCATCAGCGTGCCCATTATGGACCGGAAAATGAACTCCTTACCCAGCGTCCTGTACCCGAGTATGAACAGCGGGATGTTCATGGCGATCTGGGCCGCGCCCACGGGGACCACGTTGTTGGTAAGTTTGTTCACCAGCACGGAAAGACCGGTGACGCCGCCGGGAGAGAATCCCGCGGGTTTCAGCACCTGATTCAGCGCGAAGGCCACCACGAGGGAGCCGAAGGCGCAGGTCAGGAACGCCACGATCATACTTCCGACCGTTCTTTTTTCGCGCACAGGAAGTTCGTTTTCAGCCATTGCAGATCACCGTTTTCCTTCCACCAGGCGGCCGTCGTGCATACGGTAAACAACGTCCATTTTATCGATAACGTCCACGTCGTGGGTAACAATAATAACACAATAATCTCTCTCCACCGCCAGGCGCCTTAACAGGTCTATGATCTTCTCGCTGTTCTCCGCGTCCAGGTTGCCCGTGGGTTCGTCCGCCAGCAGCAGGTGGGTCTCGCAGGCCAGGGCCCGGGCAATGGCCACTCTCTGCTGTTCGCCGCCGGAGAGCGTTGCCGGAAATCTGTAGAACGCCGACGAGGGGATGTCAACGTCTGCCAGGTACTGTTCGGCCTTTTCCTGTGCTTCTTTCTTCTTCAGCCCCCTAAGTTCCATGGGGTACATCACGTTTTCCACGGAAGTGAGCAGAGGCAGCAGCCGGAAGCTCTGGTATATCACCGCCACCTTGTCCCGGCGGTACTCCTGGAGCTTCATCTCCGAAGTGGGAACGCCTTCGTGCAGCACCACGCCTTCCTGAGGCAGCGTGATACCGGCCATAAGCGACAGGACCGTGCTCTTGCCGCTGCCGGACTTGCCCACTATGCCGTACACCTTGCCCCGCTCGAAACCGCAGTTGACGCCCTTCAGAACGTCGACCCTGTTCCATCTCGTGTTGTAGCTGAATACCACGTCTTTTAGTTCAAGGATCATTTCTTCACACTCCCCGCGGCCCGGTGCGGCCGCCAGCGCTTACTCCTTCTCGCTCAATACTTCCAGCAGGTTGGCCCTGCTCATCCTGAACACCGATACCACCGTGCCCAGGGCAAATCCCGCTATAAACGCCAACGCCAGCCATACAAGCTCCGCCGCTCCGAACACGAGCAGCCATACACCTGCTCCTATGCACGCTCCGATCAGCGCGGGCAATATCTGCTCCACCGCGAATATGGCGAACACCCGGCCTCCCGTCTCGCCGATGGACCTGAGCGTGGCGATCTCTACTCTCCTGCGGAACGTCAACAGATACGCCGCTGCGAAGCCGGTGATCAGCACCAGCGCGGAGATCGCGGGCAGCACTTTCTCCAGATAGCCTATGTTCCGCTCCAGCTTTTCCAGGGAGCCCAGGTACTCTTCGTCCTCCATTATGGGATACAGGCGGTAGAAGGACGCGGCGTGCACACGGCTGTAGCCGCTTTCCCGCAGCCATCTCTTGGCCTCCGCAATATCCGAGGTGTTCGTCAGCAGGAAGCTTCCGCAGGAAAAACTGGTCCTGGCCTTTATGACGCCGGCGCTCTTGATGCTGCCGGGCACGGGCTCGGAAATGACCCTGTGGCAGTTGTCGCGCCTCGTATATACGAAGCTGTTGGTGCTGACGCTGCGGAAGACGCCTATTATCTTGTACGTTTCGGTCACCAGGTCTTCGCTGACCAGCATCTCCACGCTGTCGCCCAGTTCCGCTCCGTACTTCTCCAGGAAGCTGTCCGGCACCACCGCGCAGAATTCTCTCAGGTCTTTCGTGAACATGTAAAAGTTCGAACCTGCGTAGCGGACGCCTTCGAAAGACTCTCTTTCTTCGGAAAAATACGTTTCGTCGTATCCATCGAGCCACTGTATCTCCGCGTCGGTCCTGCCCGCGAACTCGGGGGCGGCGTTGATCTTGTCCGTGTAGAAGATCTTGGGGCCGTTGAGGAAGTTGGTCAGGAAATTTTCGAAGGAGAAACTGCCCTGGGACGGAAGTTCCAGGAGGCCGGTCTCCGTCTGCTGCTCCGAGTCCGGGGCCTCGCCGCCGTCGGCCGCTTTAACGACCTTGTTGACGGCGTAATTGTCGCACAGTGAAAAGTGGAAATCGGTGAAATACTCGCTGTCCACGATATTGCCCACCATATTTTCGGTCAATACCAGGTCGTAGCGTTTTTTGCCGCCGTAATCGGTGAAATAGCATGTTATCACGGTATTTTCGTTAAGTTCTTTCAGCTGGCGGCGGTACGAGGTCAACGCGGTGGCCGGTACCAGCACGAACACTGTCATAAGTATTCCGGCCAGGAGCACGGCAACGCTGCGCACTCCTCCGCGCAGGAGCGACAATACGATATATTTCCGCCCGGCTCCGGAGAATGGCAGCGGTTTGGCGGTATGAGGTTTTTTAGCGGCCTTGTCCGCTTTTTCGGCTTTCGCTTTTTCCGCAGCGGCCTTTTTGATCTCTTTCGGCCTGGCGCCTACCGCCCCGAGGGCGCTTTCTAAGAAGATATAGCATACCGCGAGCCCCGCCGCGATCAGGCACACCGAGCAGACGATCTGGGGCCACAGGGGCATCGACACCGAGGGGTCAAGAGCCTTGATCACTCCCAGGCTGGCACTGCTGTAGCTCATCAATTCTGTCTGGCTCTGGGCCACCGCCCGGCCTATAAGGTCGCTGAGGAAGCCGGAAAACGCTCCAGCAAGGATGCTGCCGGCTATGGCGGAAGGCACCAGCACCAGGGCGGCCGCGGCGGATACGTACAGCCCGATCCGGACCTTGTCGGTGCCCATCAGATACATCGTCACCAGCGTGTCGGACTGGCGACCCACGAAAACATAGGCGAAGAGGACGATCATTGCCGCGCTGGCGATGACCGCCGCTGTCATAACGCCTGCGGCATTGTCACGGAGCTTGGATATAGCCTTCGTGACCACGCCGTAGCCCTGATCGTATACGGCCGTTTCCACGTCTTTCGGAAGCAGTTCGCGTAATTTCGCAAGCTGTTTTTCGCCGATGCCGTTTTTCAGCAGAAGCGTTCCCAGGGTATAGCCGCAAAAGCCTTCGTGAGTATCGGGCAGCCCGCCGTTTCCGCCGCTTTCACCGCTTTCCGCGCTTACGCCCCCGGGAACGAGCCCGGACAGATAAATGAGCGGTATCTCATCGGCGGTGGTGGTGATTATGCCGGACAGCGTGCATTTGAGTTCCGTATAGGAGCCGTTGGAGAAGCCGGCGTCGGCGCCTGGCCAGTAGGAATTGGCGATAGAAGAAAAGCCCAGTTGCGTCAGGTCCAGCGTAAATTCGTCTCCCGGCTCCAGCCCCATCCTGACCGCGATCAGGTCGGGAAGCAGGCACTCCACCGTATCAGCGGCGGGGCGGATCTCGGTCTCTGTGCCGTGCGCTCCGTAGATATACCCGTCTCTCAAGGAGTATTCTTTTTCCACGAAAGGCTCCAGCACGGCGGGATCGTCGGTTATCCTGGCGTACCATGAATGGTTGATCAGGTCGTACGCCTCGGCGGCGTCTAAAAACTGCTGATAGCGCGGATCTCCGTTCTGGAGCGCCTTGTCCTCCGTTACGTCGAGTATGCAGTCACTTTGCCCGATGCCTGCCTCAGAAGCTTTCAGATTCAGTACCGAGCCCACGTATACCGTTATGACGCCGGCGGAATTGCCGTTGGTAAAACCGGTTATCAGATAAGTATGGCCGTCTTCCAGTTCCGTCAGTTCCGCGCCTTCTTCCGCCCCGGAATATACGAGATGGATCGTTGACGCCTCGTAAACCACGGTGGCGTATAAGGCCGTTTCGACTTTGGCAAGGTCTCCTCCCCCGATGAGTTTGCGGACGGTCAATACCACCGCGTTTTTGCACGTGGAATCGGATGACATGGTCCTGTTCAGCCTGGGAACGGAAACGATGGCCGTATCGCTCCTGTCAACGGCAATGACGCCGTCAAGTTTCTGCAGCGCCTCGAAATCGATCTGGGACCTCAGCGCCGCGGCGGCAGGGTCGCTGACGGTCTTGTCCGGGAATCGGCCTCCCCTGTATTCCAGGGATGCGATGGTCAGGTATGATCTGCCGCACTCGTCAATGAGCGCGCTGCACATGCCCACCAGCGCCGTGCCCAGGGTCAAAGCCGTGGAGAGCGACATTATCAGCAGGAAAAACAATATGCTTTTGAGCGGCGTGCGAAGCACCGACTTGAGACTGTTTCTGATTATCATAAAGCGTCAGGCCAAAGCCCTGATTGTCCTTAGAAGTTCTTAGATGTCCTTATAGGTCCCTGGCGGTACTTAAAAATCTTTTTTCCACGTGTCCGCGGCGGTGGCGTAAAGGTTCGCGCCCAGGGAATCGATGACAACGATCACGGGCAGTTCTTCTACGTACAGTTTGCGGATGGCTTCCGTGCCCAGATCGTCGTATGCCACCACTTCCGCCTTCTTGATGCATTTGGAAAGCAGCGCTCCGGCGCCTCCCACGGCGGCGAAATAAACGGCTCCGTTCCTCACTATGGCGTCAATGACTTCGGGAGAGCGTTTGCCCTTTCCCACCATTCCCTTGAGCCCCAGGTCCAGCAGGCGCGGAGCATATTTGTCCATGCGGCTGGAGGTGGTGGGTCCGGCGGATCCGATCACGTGGCCGGGCCTCGCGGGGGTAGGTCCGAGATAGTATACTACCTGGCCGTTCAGGTCAACAGGCAGTTCTTCTCCGGCGTCCAGCGCTTCGTACATGCGCTTGTGGGCCGCGTCCCTGGCGGTGTAGAGCACGCCTGTAAGATATACGTAATCTCCTGCCCGGAGCGAGCGTGCGTCGGTATCTGTAAGCGGCAGTGAAATATGTCTGTCCATTTGTCATCTCCTCCTGATCAGATCTCACGCACGATGTGACGGTTTACGTGGCAGCAGATATTGACCGCCACCGGCAGGCCGGCGATGTGTGTGGGATACGTTTCCACGGCTACGTTGACGGCAGTCATCCTGCCGCCCAGGCCGCCGGGGCCGAGACCGAGGCAGTTTATCTTTTCCAGCAGTTCGGTCTCGAGTTCGGCTACGTACGGGATCTCGGAGCGCTGATCGACGTTCCTGGTCAACGCTTTTTTGGCCATCAGCGCGCATTTTTCGAATGTGCCTCCGATGCCTACTCCCACCACCATCGGCGGGCAGGCGTTGGGCCCCGCGTCGGCAACGGCGGTGAGCACCGCTTCTTTTACGCCTTCGATGCCCTGGGCGGGTTTAAGCATAAACAGGCGGCTCATGTTTTCACTTCCGAAGCCTTTGGGCGCCAGGGTGATCCTGACCTTTTCGCCGGGAACGATGGAATAATGGACAACGGCGGGAGTGTTGTCGCCGGTGTTGACGCGCTGTATGGGGTCGCGGACAACGGATTTTCTCAGATATCCTTCGGTGTAGCCACGGCGCACGCCTTCATTGACCGCGTCCTCGATATTGCCGCCGGTGAAGTGCACGTCCTGCCCCACTTCCAGAAACACCACGGCCATGCCGGTGTCCTGGCAGATGGGTATCATTTCGGTCTTCGCGATGTCCATGTTTTCTAAGAGCTGCCCCAGGATCTGGCGACCCAGAGGCGACTCCTCTTTATCGCGGGCCTCCGAAAGCTTGTCCGCCATGTCCGGGGACAACCTGTGGTTTACTTCTATGCACATTTCCCGCAGCGCCGCGGTAACGTCTGAGACGTCGACAGTTCTCATTCGCTTTTCCTCCTGCTTTTCTTGCTTATATTTCTTTTACTGATAATAAAACAAGCGCGGCGCAGAGCTTCCGCGCAGCCTGTATATTCTATTCCAAAAACGTTTATAAATCAAACGCCCCCGGGCTCCCGGACCGGATCCCCTGCCGCTTCGGCCTTAACGGTCTTACAGCAGCAATATCAGGAACTGAGACGAGAGCACCACCGCGATGAGAGCGATGGGATATGTGGCGGCATAGGCGCTGGCAACGTCGTCGGTCCCTGCCACGTTGATCAGCGTGCCCAGGGCGGGAGTGGACGTCATTCCGCCGGTGATGGAGCCGAGGTTGTTCAGCAGGCTCAGTTTCAGCACGAACTTGGCGAAAACGAAGCCGATTATCATGGGAATGATCGTCATTGCCACGCCGTAGAGGAAATATACGGCCTTGAAATATTTGACGAAATTCGCGCCGCCCGCGATGCCCGCGCCGATCAGGAACAGCATCAGGCCGGTCTCCCGGAACACTTCCAGCGTCTTCTTCTCCGGCATCACCTTAAAGCGGCCGAACCGCCCGAAGTGACCGAATATCAGCGACACTATCAAGGCGCCGCCGGTGGTGGTGAGAGAGAAAGTGGTGCCCGAAAGGCCATTGCCCGACAGCGGGATCTTGATGGCTCCGAGGAGCACGCCCAGCATTGCCGCCAGCGCGAAAGCTCCGATGCCGAATTTGTCCAGAGAGAAGAGGTTGTCAGGGACCGCTTTCTTGTCCCCCTCGTCGCCCGCAGCGCCGGTGAGCAGCGAACGTTCGTGTTCCATATCCGCCTTCATTATCTTCGGGATCAGCTGCACGAACAGCACCACGCCCACCACGCCGAACAGATAGGCGATGCCGTGTCCCACGGTGACCGCGTCTTCATACTGGGGCAATACGGTGGCCTTCGCCGCGGAGAACGCCGGCGTGCTTGTAAGCGACCCGGACAATATCCCCACCAGCATCGCCACGAACTCCTTAGGATCGCTCTCAGCGCCGCGGCCTATAAAGAAGCAGGCCACGCAGGCCAGCGCCCCGGACAATATGATGACCACTCCCAGCAGGATGTACGATTTGAAATTCTTCTTGAGGTTCTTGAAGAAATTGGGCCCGGCAATAAATCCCACGGACGTGACGAACAGTATCAGCCCCAGGTTCTCAACGATCTTGAGGGCGTTGCCCGCGTAGCTCATGCTCCCGGCCACCGTCTCCTCGCCAACCGTTTCGGTATATTTCATCACCAACTGGGGCTCTATATACTTAAAGAACAGGGCACCGAACAGCAGCGCGATTATGAACACGCCGGCGGTGCCCAGAGATACGCCTTTTATCTTGATGCGGCCCAGGGCGTAGCCTACGGCGGCGATCACCAGCACGCACAGCATCAGGAAACCAATGCCGGTGACAGAAACGACTCCTCCGAACAGATTCATAAGTCAGCATGCCCCCATTTTACAGTGTCCGCAAACCTGGGATTTCCGTGGGTGTAGGAAGGCAGAAGCAGCGGGGATTCAACTTTGGAGACCACTTTCGCCGCGGTGAGTTCCGCCTGGAATCTTTCCACGTGAGAGAGCGTAGGAACGCCCAGCCTGACGCCCGGAACGTATGCGGAAGCGTATTTGCCCGCGTTGCGCCCGAACACTATGACGTCAAGGAGGGAATTGCCCATCAGGCGGTTGCGCCCGTGTACTCCTCCGGCAGCCTCTCCGGCCACGAACAGGCCCGGAACGTTGGTCATGCTCTTGTCCGTCACGTCAAGCCCTCCGTTCTGGTAGTGGAGGGTGGGATAGATCAATATCGGCGTCAGACGCATGTCGATGCCGAATTTGGAATACATACGGAGCATGCCGGGGATGCGCTTTTCGATGGTGCCCCTGCCGCCTATGTCCTCGATCATGGGAGTGTCGAGCCAGATTGCGGAACCCAGCGGAGTGGGAACGCCTTTGCCGCGCTCTTTGCATTCGCGGATTATGGACGCCGCAGTCACGTCCCTGGTCTCTAGAGGATTCATGAAAGCTTCTCCGTCGACGTTGACCAGCTGCGCCCCGCAGGACCGCACCTTCTCCGTGACGAGGGCGCCCAGCATCTGCTCGGGATAGGCAACGCCGGTGGGATGGTACTGTATGGTGTCCGCGTAGAGCAGCCTGGCTCCCGCACGGTATCCGAGAATGAGCCCGTCAGCGGTTGCCCCGTAATGGTTCGACGTGGGGAATCCCTGATAGTGCAGCCGTCCCGCGCCGCCGGTGGCTATGATGACCGCTTTTGCCCGGGCGACTCTGATCTCTCCCGTCTCCATATTTCTGAGGACCGCTCCGGCGCACTGCCCCCGGTCGTCGAGTATCAATTCGATGGCCGCGGTGAAATCCACCACCTGTATGCCCCGGTTGATGACTTCGTCCCGGAGCACTCTCATGATCTCGGCGCCGGAATAGTCCGCGCAGGCGTGCATGCGCTTTCTGGAAGTGCCTCCGCCGTGGGTGGTGATCATGGTGCCGTCCGCGTCTTTATCGAACATGACACCCAGTCCGTTCAGCCACTGTATGGCTTCGGGAGCCTCCATGACCAGCTTTTTCAGGAGCTCGGGCTTGTTGTAGAAATGTCCTCCTCCCAGGGCGTCCAGGTAATGGAACGCGGGAGAATCGTTGGGTTTGTCCGCGGCCTGTATGCCGCCTTCGGCCATCATGGTATTGGCGTCTCCGATGCGGAGCTTGGTGACGATCATCGTCCTGGCGCCGCCGTTTACGGATTCTATCGCCGCGGAAGCTCCCGCGCCGCCGCCTCCTATAATGAGCACGTCTGTGTCGTAATCGGGATGCGCCACGTCGACTGCCTTTCCCAGCACGCGGCTCCTGCCCTGAAGCAGGTCTGCCAGTTCGGAAGGCACTTTTTCGCCTTTATTGGGTCCGACTTCCAGCACCGCAAATCCGTCTTCGCGGTAGTCCGGATGGAACCGCCTGAGCACGTCTTCCTTCTCTTCCGCGCTCATACGCCGGAGCTCCTTACCTATGCGGCCGGGCCTCGACGCCTCCACTTTCCGGATGGACTCGAGCATGGTCTCGTCGTAAACGTTGGGATCTGTCTGAATTTCAAATGCTGCCATGGCTCCTGTCCTCCGTCATTTCTCGATATCCCTGTGGTTGTAGAGTTCTTTCAGCTCTTCCAGGGGCTTTTCGGACAATTCTTTCACGATGGCGTCGAAGTCGCCGTCGATGACCTCCTGCACCCTCTTGTCCACGTGCTCGCTCTTCGGGGCAATATATTTCCCGTACAGCCTTCTCGCCAGCAGCGACACCATAGGATGGGTGATACCGGCGGGACAGCGGCTGGCGCACATTCCGCAGGCAATGCAGTCGAAGGAAGCCTCGGCGCATTTTTCGTATTCTCCCCTCTGGGCGTACGCGATGTACTGCATTACGCTCAGCCCCTGGGGGCAGGCTTTCGTGCAGGCGTTGCAGCCTATGCAGCTGTATATCTCCGGATAAAGCTCCATCATTATAGTCTGGCTGGGCTTCACCTTCTCTATATCGTAAGTCTGCTTCTGTGTCGGGAAGAACGGCAGGCTGGCGATGTACATGCCGTTCTGCACCCTCGTCTGGCACGCCAGGCAGAACCTCAGCTCGGAATCGCCCTTGATGCGGTAGATGGTGGCGCAGGCTCCGCAGAATCCTGCCCTGCAGCCGCAGCCTCTTATATGTTTGTACCCCGCGTATTCCATCGCGTTCATGATGGTCAGGCTGTCCGGTACGGTGTACTGCTTGCCGGCGATATAGATATTGACCATGTTGTTTTCCATTTCGATTGCCTCCTCCCTATCGCGTCAATACTCGTTCGGCAGTTCGTCTATCTCGTCGCAGCGGAATACCGGTCCGTCCTTGCAGACGAATTTAGAACCGATATTGCAGCGGCCGCATTTGCCGATGCCGCACTTCATCTTGAGTTCCAGGGTCGTATATACCTGTTTTTTGTCGAATCCCATCTCTATGAGCGCCTGAAGCACGAATTTGATCATTATCGGAGGTCCGCAGATGATCGCGGTGCAGTCGGGCCCGAATGCCAGCTCTTTTAAGTACGAGGGCACGAAACCCACGTGTCCGTCCCAGCCTTCCTGGGGCCTGTCTATGGTGAGATACACGTCCGTGTCTTTTTCGGTCATCCAGTCGCTCTGTATGTGTCCCAGATCCACCAGGTCCGCGGCGCTTCTGGAGCCGTACAGAATGTTCACGTGGCCGTAGTCACTTCTGTGGGCCCTGACGAATTCGATCACCGAATGAAGGGGCGCCAGACCGATGCCGCCGGCGATGAAGAGCAGGTTTTTGCCCTTGAATTCGGTGTCCACCGGGAAGGGTTTGCCGTAGGGGCCGCGGATGCCTATCTGCTGTCCCACTTCCATCTGATGTAGCGCGTCGGTCAACTGTCCGCACCGTTTGATGCTGAATTCCTTGTATTCTCCCTGGGTGGGAGAGGACGTGATGGAGAACATGGCCTCGCCGTATCCGGGGAGCGTCAGCATGGCGCACTGGCCGGGCATATGGTCGAAAAGGGGCTGTCCCGAGACGCTCTCAACGCGGAAGGTCTTGACGTCGGGGGTGTCCGTGCGGATGGCGGTGACGACGGCCAGCTGAGGCAGCAGCATGTCTTTCGCCATTCCGGGAACGCAGCTGCCGGAGCACTGAACGTTAACGTTGCAGGTGTCAGTCATTGTCCGCGCCTCCTAACTTTTTCATCACTTTGGCTATGTTGAGGGAGCTGGGGCACTTTTTGAGGCAGCGGCCACAGCCCACGCAGGAAAAGGCGCCTTCGTAATTGTCCGGGTAGTATTTGAGCTTGTGCATGAAGCGTTGACGGAACCGCTGGAACTGCTCCGGGCGCGGCGAGCCGTGGGCCATCATTGTGAAGTCCGAGTACATGCAGGAGTCCCATACTCTGAAGCGCCTGATGTCCCTGCCCGTGTCGTATTCTCTTATGTCGTAGCACTGGCACGTGGGGCAAACGAAGGTGCAGGTGCCGCAGCCTAAACAGGTGGCGGACAATTCCTTCCACTCGGGGCGGTCGAACAGCGTGAGCAGATCCGCGTCCTTCCCGAACCCTTCCGTGGTCAATCCCGCCAGAGGCAGTTTTTTCATGATCTCTCTGTGCGCCTCTTTCACCTCTTCGGCGGCCTTCAGGTCTGTCTCGTCCGCGGCAGGCAGCAGCGCTCCGTCGCCGTTGGTGTTTCCGACGCCCGAAACGCTTTCCAGCAGCGCCTCTCCCTTTTCGGTAAGCGCCTCCATCAGCATATCTTCGCCGGTGATGAAGCATTGCACATCTCCGCCGGGGGCTTCGGCTTCGATGCCGAAAGTGCCGCAGAAGCAGGTCTCTTCGGGCTTCGGGCACATTACGCTGATCACGGTGCCGTGGTCCCTGCGCGCCTTGTAATACGTGTCAACGGGGTCCGTCAGGAACACCCGGTCAAGCACTTCGAACCCTTTTACGTCGCAGGCCCTGACGCCGAATACCACGAATTCTTCGTCTTCGGGAGCCACCGGTCCGATGGCCAGGCTGAGCCCTTCACGCCTGTACTTTATAAGGTCCTCGCTCTGGGGGAAGAACAGGCCTTTGGCGCTCTTTACGGTATGGAGCTCTTCGGGGTCGTAGGAGACGCCGGGCTCCCAGGGGGCATAGTCGTATTGACCCGCCTTCTCGACGGGCAGGTACACTTTTTGGGTGAGGGACAGGGCGGAGAAAAACCTGTCCAGGTCGCTCATCCTGATCTTTTTAACAGATCCGTTCACAGCCACGGTCAATCCCCTCCTTTGTCGCTTACTGAGTTGGGCTCCCGGTCTCCGGCTTCGAAGCTGATGAGCGGTCCCCTCTGTCCGGCCTCTTCGCCGGCGGCAAATTCGCCGTAAAACTCGTTTATGTCTTTTATGTACTTGCGGTTGAACAGGTGGAGCGGTATGCCCTGGGGGCAGACTCTCGAACATTCTCCGCAGTCGGTGCAGCGTCCGGCCACGTGGAAGGCGCGGATGATGTGGAACAGCTTTTCTTCGAAGCTGTCCGTGTTGGCCTTGGAAGCGATGCCGGAAGCGTTGTTGTCGAACACGCATTTGCGGCAGGAGCAGGCGGGACAGGCGTTGCGGCAGGCGTTGCAGCGGATGCATTTGGAAAGCTCTTTCTGCCAGAACGCGAACCTTTCGGCCGGAGCCATTGACTCCAGTTCCCGCACGCACTCGAAGCGGTCGCCCCTGGGGCCCTCTTCTTCGTTGTCCGAGATCAGTTCGTCGAATATCTTGTGGGCCTTGCCCTTGCAGGTCTCGCATTTGTTGACCAGAACGCCGTCAACGTCGATCTCACCGTCGCCGTACAGCGTCCGCACGGTCAGCTTTTTTCCGTCTTCCGACTCGTCAACGCCTGTGATCCCCTTGATTCCCAGGGCGCGTATCCGGTCAACGTCGCACATTCCCTCGCAGCCGACGCCCAGGATATATACGTTGTCCCGGCTCAGCCTGTGCTCGGTGAGGAGCTGGTTGAAGCTGTAGGTGTCGCAGGGCTTTAAGAGCACCAGCGTCCTGCCCCGGTCAGCTACGGAGGCAATATCGTTGGTGATCAGGAATTTGCTGAGGTTCGCGGCGCAGAAGCGGTTATATACCAGGTCTTTTAAAGATTCTTCGGTCTCGAAAAGCGCGGGCTCGCAGTCGTAGAAGAACTCTCCGGCCTTCCAGCCGGCGACCCTGCTCACAGTGCCGTCCCGCATCAGTTCCCGGGCGCGGTCCAGTACTTTTTTACTCACTGCCTGCATCTCAGATCGCCTACTTTCACGTTTTCGCCCAGCTCCGAGATCTTCTTCGCGAAGTCGTTCATGACCTGCGAGAATCTCGCTCCTTCGGCCGCGGACACCCATTCGACTCTGGTGCGTCCCCGTTCGACTCCTATGTAGTCAAGCATGCTGAACAGAAGGGCCATGCGGCGGCGGGCGTAATAATTGCCCGTGCTGTAATGGCAGTCTCCGGGGTGGCAGCCGCATATGATGACGCCGTCGGCGCCCCGCTCGAAGGCCTTCAGTATGAAGGTGGGATTGACGCGGCAGGAGCAGGGCACTCTTATTATCTTGATCTCGGCGGGATATGAGAGGCGGGAGGATCCGGCCAGGTCCGCTCCGGCGTAGCTGCACCAGTTGCAGCAGAAGGCCACGATCCTGGGCTTCCACTGTTTAGTTTCCGTAGCCTGAGCCTCTGCGGCAGAGCCGTTGTCCGCGTTCACGTTTTCGTTCACAGGCATATCGCTTCCACCTCCGCCATGATCTGTTTGTTAGAGAAGCCTTTGAGGTCCATTGCCCCTGAAGGACATACCACGGTGCAGGCGCCGCAGCCCTGGCAGAGCGCTTCGTTGACCAGCGCCACCCTGCGTGTCTCTTTTACGCCGTGGTCGTTGATAAGGTGCGTGTCGTAGGAGATGGCGCCGTAGGGGCAGACCTTTTCGCAGCAGGAGCAGCCGTTGCACAGAAGCTCGTCGGAACGGGCCACGCAGGGGTTGGTGGTGAGCTTGTCCTTGCAGAGAAGACCTATTACTTTAGACGCCGCCGCGCCCGCCTGGGACACGGTCTCGGGTATGTCTTTCGGCCCCTGGCAGACGCCGGACAGGAAGATGCCCGCGGTGGGGCTTTCCACCGGCCGCAGCTTGGGATGGGCTTCGGTTATGAAATCGTTGGTGTCGATGCTGGCGGTCAACATATTGGCCACTTTTCTGGCGGTGGGATCCGGCTCGATGGCGGTGGCCAGCACCACCATATCCGCGTTCAGTATCACCTGCTCGTTGGAGATAAGGTCAACGCCTCTCACCACCAGGTGCCCGTCTTCTTCCCAAACTTTTCCTACCTGGCCCTTGATATAGTCGACGTCGTACTGTTCCGCGGCGCGCCTGTAGAATTCGTCGAAATTCTTGCCCGGCGTCCGCACGTCAATATAGAACACGTGAACGTCAACGTCCGGATATTTGTCCCTGATCAGCATGGCGTGCTTCGCAGTATACATGCAGCATATCTTGGAGCAGTACGGTTTGCCGCGGCCGGAAACGTCACGGGATCCTACGCACTGCACGAACACTACCGAGTGAGGATGCTTTCCGTCCGAGGGACGAAGGAGCACGCCTCCCGTTGGTCCCGCCGCGTTCATAATGCGCTCGAGTTCGAGAGAAGTGACCACGTCTTTACAGGTGGAGTAGGAGTATTCGTCGAATTTCGACGCGTCGATGGGCCTGAAGCCGGTGGCCATTACGATGGCGCCGTATTCTTCCTCTATGAACTCGTCCTGCATCGTATAGTCGATGGCTTTGGCAGTGCAGACTTTTTCGCAAAGGCCGCATTTGCCGGTGTTCAGTTTTATGCACTGGGTCTTGTCGATCACCGCCACGTTGGGTATGGCCTGGGCGAAGGGGATGTAGATCGCCGGGCGGTTGTTCAGGCCCATATTGAACTCGTTGAGGCCTTTCTTGGAGGGGCATTTAGCCATGCAAAGGCCGCAGCCGGTGCACACGTCTTCTTTTACGAAACGTGCCTTTTTGCGTATTTTTACTTTGAAATCGCCTACGAAGCCGCCGACTTCCTCCACCTCGGCGTAAGTGATGAGGCGGATGTTTTCGCTGGCTTTGGCTTCCACCATTTTAGGCGTCAATATGCAGGAGGAGCAGTCGAGAGTCGGGAAAGTCTTGTCCAGCTGAGCCATCCTGCCGCCGATGGTGGCGTTCTTTTCCACGATATCTACCTGGAATCCCGCGTCTGCGATATCCAGGGCGGTCTGTATCCCGGCAATGCCGCCGCCTATGACCAGGGCGCGTTTTACGACCCTGCTCTCTCCGGCTTTCAGCGGTACGTTCAGCATCACTTTAGCCACCGCGGCGCGCATAAGCACCCGCGCCTTTTCGGTGCCGGCCTCTTTATCTTTGTGTATCCATGAACAGTGTTCGCGAACGTTGGCGATCTCCACCATATAAGGGTTCAGCCCGGCAGCGGCCGCCGCCTTGCGGAATGTGGCTTCGTGCATCCTGGGAGAGCAGGAGCAGACCACGATCCCGGTCAACTGATGTTCTTTTATGGCGTCTTTTATGATATTCTGCCCCGCTTCCGAGCACATATACTGGTAGTCCTGGGCGAACACGACTCCGGGCTGGACTTTGGCGTCCGCCACTACCGCCGCGACGTCAACGGTGGCTGCGATATTGCTGCCGCACCAGCAAACAAAAACTCCGATCCTGCGCAAAACCAACACCGCCTTTACTTTCTGTACCTGCGAAACGCGCTGACCAGCGCCTGCTGAGGTATCTCACCGTCCGCTTCGATCAGCCCGGGCACCTCGTCGGGGACAAAGTTCGATCCGCCCTGCTCCCTTTCGGCAATGACCCGTATGGCGGCGACAACGTTGGCCGGTTCCACTCCTCTGGGGCAGCGCTCCACGCATGCGAAACAGCTCAGGCAGCGCGCCACCGTCTCGTCCTTAAGGAGCTCGTCCACTCTGCCCCGGGCGACCATCGTCACGAACTGATGGGGATGGAATCTCATCTCTCCGTAAGCCGGGCAGGTGGCGGAACATTTGCCGCACTTCATGCACTTTTTTACGTCTGAACCGCTTATCTGCTTCACGACAGCGGCGATCTCCGCTTCAGGCAAACGCATATCCCACCGCTCCTTTCAGCTCTTCAGTCCGGCGCCGCATACGGCGTCCGCCGGTGTCCCGGCGTCAGCTCCGGTGCCCGGTTCCTGCACGGATCCCAGCCCCAGCGCCTCGTACAAAAGTTCCGTTATATATTCGATCCGCATCCCGCCGTCACCGAATTTCCTGAGATTGTACATACACAGGGGGCAGGCGGTGATCAGCTCTTCCGCGCCGTGATTCCGGGCGTTCTTGATGATCCTCTGCACGTTTTCTCTCGACTGTTCTTCCGACTTAAGCGTCACGTAACCGCCGCAGCATTCGTTGCGCATGGCGTATACCACGGGAGTGGCGCCCAGTGCCTTGATAAAGTCTTCTATGATGCGGGGGTCTTCGGGATCGTCGAAAGCCATGACTTTGGAGGGCCTCAGCAGCAGGCAGCCGTAATAGGCGCCGATCTTCCTGCCTTTCAGCGGATTTTTCACCGCTTTGGCCAGAACGTCGAATCCCACTTCGTCCCTGAGCATCTGAAGATAGTGCACTACTTTGGTCTCGCCGGCGTAGGGGACCTGGGGCTTTAAATAATTATTGGCCTTCGCCCTAACATCGGGATCCGTTAGCATGTCGTGATTGACACGGGTCAATACGTGGTGGCAGGCGGAACAGAGCGTCAACAGCTCCCTTCCTTCGTCCCTGGCGGCCATAAGAGCCCTCACCGCGGAGAGCTTCGTGGCGATCTCGTCGCGGACAACGGGATATACCGCGCCGCAGCATTGCCACTCTTCGATCTCTTCGAGTTCCACGCCCAGCGCCCTGGCGCATTCGCGGCCGTAAAAGTCCAGGTCCTTTGCCTTCGTCTTAAGGGTGCAGCCCGGATAATAACTGTAAGTCATTGCTGTTTCTCCTCGCAAAACAATTGCCCGTCCCTGCGGGGCCGGAAGCTCAGATATTGACCTGGCGGATAACGTTCTTCAGTACGCTGGCGCTGTTCTGCAGTTTGACGATCTCGGGCCCCGTCAGGTTGGGCAGCAGATGGCCGCTCACGCCCTGAGGTCCGATAATGAACGGTATGCTGAGGCAGACGTCCTCTATGTCGTACTCGCCGTGCATCATGGACGAAACGGTAAGGGCGTTGTTGGCGCTGCCCAGCAGGCATTTTACGATATGGCACACCGAAATGGATATGGCGTAGAACGTGGCGCCTTTGCGCTTTATGATCTGGCCTCCGGAGTTGCGTATATAGTCTTCTATCTCGTCAGTATCGAGCTCCGGCCTAAGGGAATCGTAGAAGTGGAAATCCTTCCTGAAGTCGAACAGATTTACGCATCCCACCTGGGCTATTGACCAGGGCACGAAGGAACTGTCGCCGTGCTCTCCCAGAACGTACGCATGGATGTTCTGCTCGCTTATCCCCACGTATTCGGCTATCCTTGACCTGAGCCTCGAGGTGTCCAGAATGGTCCCGGAACCGATTATATGCTTCTCCGGGATGCCCGAAACGCGCATAAAAACGTAAGTCAGGATATCCACCGGATTGCTGACAATGATATATATGGCGTCCGGAGCGTACTTGGCGATCTCCGGGGCAATGTCCTTAATTATATTGACGTTCGTCTGCGCCAGATCGATCCTGGTCTGTCCCGGTTTCCGGGGCAGTCCGCAGGTGATTATCACGATATCCGATCCGGCGGCGTCGCTGTAGTTTCCCGCGTAAATGTTGGTCGGAGAACTGAAGGGCATTCCCTGCAGAATGTCCATCGCCTCTCCCCGCGCCTTCTCTTCATTGACGTCGATCATCACGATCTCAGAGGCGATCTTGTCTATCGCAAGAGTGTACGTGATCGTTGACCCTACGCTTCCAGTCCCGATAACCGTTATCTTTCTCCCCATCTGAAATTCCACCTTCTGAATAAAACTCAGCCGAGGCAATGCCGCCGGACAAGACCGCCGGGCGCGTCACCTGAAGCGTTCAGGTCATTTTACCACGAAGTCGGTCCATTGGCAAGTAACCGGCCCTCCCTCAACGGGGCGCCGTTCTGCCGTCAATGAAGCAAGAACGGGTCTATTCGGTCCTGAGTGCTTCTACGGGATCCTTTCTCGCGGCGCTCCCGGAAGGAATAAGTCCGGCTATCAGGGTCAGCAGCATGCTGATCAGTATGAGCACCACTGCGGCCCGGAAAGGCAGCACCGCGCTCAGATTGCTGAGCGACGTCAGATGATGTACGATGGCGTTCAAAGGTATGGTGAGGAGCCAGCTCAATACGACTCCCAGCGTTCCCGAGACGAATCCTATAATGACGGTCTCCACAATGAACATGCTGGAAACGTTCTTCTTCGAAGCGCCCAGCGCTCTCAACAGGCCTATCTCCTTAGTGCGCTCCTGCACCGAGATCAGCGTGATGACTCCGATCATGATCGAGGATACGATCAGCGATATGGCAACGAAAGATATAAGCACGTATGAGATGCTGTTGACGATCGTGGTGACCGAACTCATCAGTATCCCCACGTAATCCGTGTATGCGATCCGGGACAATTCGTCTTTGCCCGCATTGTAGTCGTCGATCATCGCCTTGATGACGTCTTTGTCGGCGAAGGTGGACGTGTAGATGTTTATGGTCTCGGGGTCGTCTACGTCAACGCTCCCCAGTTTCAACAAATTGTCCTCATAGGTGGCTTCAGAGAACTCCAGCGCCGTATCGTACAGTTCGGCGAACTGGTCCTCCTGGAGCATAGCGGTCATGGCGTCGAACATTGCCGCCAGTTCCTCGTCGCTCTTGCCCTCGTACTGCCGCTTTATTTCCGCCGCGTACTGAGTCTTGAACTGTTCCACAGCCAGTGTCTTGAAAAGCTCTTTTATATCATCTTCAGACATATCCGCCAGGTACTGTCTGAGCTCCTGCTCCCCGATCATACCTTCGGCCGCTCCGCCCTGTATGAAGGCCTCGATCATGTCTTCCCTGGTAAGACCTTCCAGCATAGCGTCCACGGCCCTTCCAATCTGTTCGTCGGAAGGCGAAGTCACGATCCTTAAGAACGCGGCGGCTTTGCCGGAAGTGTTGAGGCTCTCGGCGTAACTTTTGAATATCCTGGTTTTCTCGGCGTCGTCCAGCGAGCTGATGTTGCTGCTGAAGGGCAATCCCGTGAATATATCCGTGTCCGGAGCGGATCTCTGCGCGCCGGCGATATCTGATCCCGCGGTACGCTCGATGATATACTCCGTCAATTTGTAGGTATAACCTATTGTACCGCGGAGCATGGGCGAAATAGCGTCGTCTTTAGGCCTCACTATGCCGCTTATCTCCAGAGCCACTCCGTTATTGTAAAGGAACCGAAGTCCCGCGTCCGTATCCCTGAGGTCTATATAAGTTCCGGTATTTTCATCTTTCACGTAGCAATCGGAATTGAGTATCAGCTTAAACTCTCTGGCGCACAGTTCCTCGTAGGACCACTTTTCAGAGGGCAGCTCGAGCTCATCGCCTGCGATGGCCGCGTCCATGATCGCGTCAACGTCGCCCCTGGTCTTGAGGCCCAGCGCATACAGCACCAGGTCTGAGACCTCGTTGTTTTTGCTGACCACCAGCACCACCTGGTTATAGCTCGTAGGCCACTCGCCGTAGACCACGTCGTATTGTCCCTTAACTATGTCGCTGACGGTCTCGCCCTTTACGCCTGAAAGCAGTTCCTGCCAGGTGCTTGACGAGGACCTGTTGGAAGAGGATACAAGCGACATCAGCGTAGAGGAAGAGGAAGACGCAGTCGTCCTGCTCCCGGTGGTTCCGGTCATATTCTGCCCGAACATGCGCGTCAAAAGTTCCGCCGTGAGCTCTGCTGTATCGGAGCGGATGATATTGCCCTCTGGGTCCTTCGTATACGCCAGCACGTCCATAGCGTAAGTGTAGCTTATGCCCGTGATGCTGTTGCCGTACTTGCTGTTATCGTTGCCCGCCTGCTGAGTCAGATAGTTTTTAAAGGCCTTCAGATCGTTCTCGATGACCGAAGTGCTGTTGATCCTGTTGACCATGTTGTACAGGGCAACTCTCTGGTATATCGCGTCTTTTTCGTGTTTGACGGTCTCTTCCGAGTTCCCCGCCAGATTCGTTAAAAGCTCGTTCAGATCCGTATGCTGCCGCTCAATCGTGACCGGATAGGAAGCCAGCGTCTCTTCCTGCACCTGCCCTATGAACCGGTTGGTGCCGGTCGACACGGAATAAATGAGCGCGATGCCGATTATTCCGATGCTGCCCGCGAATGAGGTCAATATCGTCCTGCCCTTCTTAGTAAACAGGTTGTTCACCGACAATGACATCGCCGTAAGCAGCGACATCGAAGGCTTCTTTTTGCGCTTGGCCGGAGTCTCCGAGCCCTCAGCACCGTTCTCGCGGGTCTCCTCTTCGGCCGCTTCCGCAGCCTTCCGTTCTTCCTTTTTATAGGTCGCGATCTCTTCTTCCGAAAGAGGCGCAGAGTCCCCCACGATCCTGCCGTCAATTATCTTTATGATCCTGGTTGCGTACGTCTCGGCCAGTTCCGGGTTATGGGTCACCATGACCACCAGATGATCCTCCGACGCCTTTTTAAGCATCTCCATTATCTGAACGCTGGTCTCGGTATCGAGCGCTCCGGTAGGTTCGTCCGCCAGCACGATGTCAGGATCGTTTACCAGCGCTCTGGCAATAGCGACTCGCTGCATCTGACCACCGGACAACTGCCCCGGCTTCTTCTTTATCTGGTCTCCCAGACCCACGTCTTCAAGCGCCTTGACAGCTGCCTTGCGCCGCTCGGACCTGGAAGCTCCCGAAAGAGTAAGCGCCAGCTCGACGTTGCTGAGCACGGTCTGATGAGGTATGAGATAGTAGTTCTGGAACACGAAACCGATGGAATGGTTTCTGTAAGTGTCCCAGTCACGGTCTTTGTACTCTTTAGTGGAACGGCCGTTGATCACCAGGTCGCCATCGGTGTAATGATCCAGGCCGCCGATAATATTCAGCAGCGTGGTCTTGCCGCAGCCGGAAGGACCTAATATGGCCACGAACTCCTTTTCGCGGAACTTGAGGTCTATCCCTTTTAGAGCTTCGACCTTTCCTCCGCCTGTAGGATAATCTTTTTTTATCCCGTAAAGTTCGAGCATACCTGATCCCTCCTCTGCCTGATTTCCGCGTATCAAAAATACCGGTCCGGCAACTGTCTTTTCGAACTGTTGATAACAGTAAAAAATAACAGTTCAAAGGGTATTTTATTATTTTTTTCGTGTTTATGTCAATATCCGCGCCAGTTTTCCAGTATATCGTCCTCCCCGATATCGCCTCCTTTATAGCCGGGATATTCCAGGGCTTCCGAATATACGATTAGCCCCGAATCGATCTTTGCCAGATCCTCTTCCTTTACGCGCTCTCCGCTGCCGTATTCCGTCCGGAACCTGATCTCGCTGATCAGCGGCTCCGTCTCTTCTCCGGGCATCAGAGGCGTAAGATAATAGTAGAAACCGTCGGGCTGGTACAGCCAGCTGCTGCCCGTTTCAAAGGGCTCCACGGCGTTTTTAAGCACGTAGTCCTCGAACAGGAGCCTTGCCCGGACGGTGCAGGGAAGGTTCCCTGTGTTCCGGATCCTGACGACCTTCGTCACGGCCTCTCCCGGTGCCGGAGGCGTCGGCGGAGGGTCGAAGTCTTCGTCTATCTCGATGACCGTCTCTCCTACGGTCATTATATTGTCCTCGGAGTCGCTGTCCGTAAGATACGCCAGCGTCAATCCCGTTCCGGTAAGCACGGTCGCCACGATGGCTCCGATCACCGCCGCGATCAGCGCCCGTGTCGATTTCCTGTTTTCTTTCATCACGTCGCCCCCTTAACAAAAATCTCATACCCGTACGAAAGCCGGTCCTCCATGCTCTCTCCCTCGGCAATATTCCTTGCCTGCACGCCGTAAGCGTCGACTTTCACGTCGAGGGCAGAAGCGCATTCGAGTTCACCTTCAAGCACGTTCAGAAACCTGATCTCCGTAAACAGCGCAGAAGTGACGGCACCCGGTTCCAGCGGCCCCGGGACGTATCCGTAAACGTACATGGCTTTTTTTCCGCCTGCTCCGTCCGACGAGGTATAACCGTCCATCAGCACCCAGTCTTCTCCGCATTCAAAAGAGAACAGTTCCCTCTCCGCCGCAGGGATGATCATTTTCGTTTCCGCATCCACGGTGCGTACGTTTTTTATCGGTATGCCGACGGTGATAAACGTGAGCATCGCCACATTGCCCGTGTTGGTAACGACAGGATCTTTAGGTACGCTTATCCCCGGACTGAGGACCGGGTCCGGCTCGAAAGAAGGTTCCTCCAGATCCAGTTTAAGCGTTCCGGGAGTGAACGAATTGGAGGCGGACGTTCCGTCGGTCATAAACGCCAGGGTCATTCCCGTGCCCAGAGCGACAGACGCAGCCACAGCGATAACGGCCGCCGGCAGCAGGATGCTCCGGTAACCTTTTTGACCGGCCTCTCTTCGGCCTGGTCTTTTGAAGCGGTCCGAAGCCGCCCTTCTCCCTGATATCGCAGAACCGATCTTTTTGACCGCCACCAGGAGGATGCACGCGCCTCCTGAAACAATCATTATCAGAAGATATACGTTGAGCTTTTCGTCGCCTGTCTGAGGGACCGGTTCCCTCTCGGTCCCACGGGCGCTGAAGATCCAGTCCACTTCCCCGGCAAGGCCGCTGAATTCGTTGTCCACCTCCGGCGACAGTTCAAGTTCCACTGTCAACGCTTTCTTTCCGTCGGTCTCGAACTCTCCCAGGCAGATCCCTTCAGCATAAAGTCCGTTGACCCCGCTGCCGGAGTCGTTCTTTACAGGGCCTTTGTACACGGCTTCTCCTCCGGAGTACACGGTCACGAATGCGTATTCCGTAAGAAGCCTTGCCACCGGTCCTTCCAGTTCCTGATTTTCGCACGCCGCCCGGAGGTATATCTCGGTGGTTATGTCGCTTTCATTTTCGACGGAAATATTCTGGATCACCGTCTGGCCGGGAAGGATATTTTTGAACGGCTTGAACAGATCTCCTTCCGCTCCGAAGCGAAACCCGTCGTCCTTCCCGCTGAAAGTAACCGGTATCTCACCTTCTCCGTACAGCACGTAGGCTCCGTAATCTTCCCCGGACAACGGATGATTTTCCTCTCCCGCGTCAGCGCCTCTCACGGCGCCGCTCCAGATGGAAGCTCCTCCGGCAGCCGCCTGCACCGCTTCCATGGCAACGGTTATGGATCCGGGCCTGTATGAGTAATAGTTGTTGATGTCCGGCCCGCTGAGCGCGAATGAATACATCAGCGGCTCCGAAGTCTCCCCTGGCTTTAAAACTTTGGTATAGTAGTAATAACCGGTGCTCTCTTCCCGGATCCAGTCCCCGGTATTTATCTCATAAGTGATCTCGTTCTCCTCCGCCGCCTTGCCGCTGTCGTCCCAGATGCCGCTGAGCCTGACGCGCACATACTCATCGGAAACGCCGTCGTTCCTGACCGAAACTATCTTTCCGATCTCGTCCCCCGGCATGGCGACGGTACCCTGCCGGTAGATATCTATTATCTCTGCGCTCAGTTCTCCGACGGAGATGATATTCGTCGTTCTGTCCTCCCTGTACCAGTCCGCCGCGGTAAGCAGCCCGCCCAGCGCAAATATACAGGTCAATACTGCCAAAACAGTAATATAGATCTTTCTCATATTGCCGGTACCTTTCATGAAAAAACAAAGTTGATACGCGTCGAAGCCGTCAACACGGGCCTCCGGGAGCAGGGACGATCGTTGACCGCCCCCGCCTTTACGCAGGCCGGACAGCCGCTGCCTCAGGTATGGACCGCCGTTGTCGTCGACCCGGATACTCAGCCTGCGGAGCTGTAATTCTCCACGACGGTGCCCGCGGCGATCTCGCCGTCAAGTGCGCTGAAGGCCGATTCGGCATCCGCAAAATTCTTGGCCTGGATGGCTTCCACCACCACGTCAACGTCAAACGCTCCCACTTTGTCGAGCTGTACCTGGGACCATTCCGCGGGAACGACTATATTGGTAAACAGGACCACGCTCTCGCCTTCTTTTAAGATCCTGCCATAATTAAAGCAATATTTCCCGGCGGTCCCGGTGGAGACCTGCGTGAATTCAGGATTGACCATGGGGATCTGAGCGATATCTGCCTCGGAATACACAGTGCCTTTTTTCAGAGCCGTACCTCCGGTCTGAGCCGCAGCGTTATACGTGTCGTCGTACTTTATCATTTTGGTGATCAGGCCCAGCCTCTCGGCGTCGGTGATCACGCTGCCGGAAGCATCTTTAACGATGAGATAAGCGCGCACGTAGCTGTCGTTTTTTACCGCCTTGATGACGGGGTCTTTTAAAAGCGTGTCTCCCGGCACCAGTGATTCCCCGTCCTCGGGCTCCCAGTTTTTCTCTTCCAGGTCAACGTCGAGAGTGCCTACGGTAAAAGTGTTGACCTTGTCTTCTTTGTCTGTCATATAGGCCATTGTCCCGCCTACCGCCAGCGCCGAAAGCAAACCTAAAGTAACGATTCCAATAATGATCTTTTCGCTTCTTTTCATTTTGAAGCCTCCTTAAAGAATGATATATTTCTGCTGTTTACACAGACAGATCGTTTTGGATTGCTGCGATCCGGCGGCGCTTTTCCCTGACGATATCCGTCAATATCACCGCCATGAATATCCCGGCTGCGGCTGTCATCAAAACGATCCTGCCGACGGTGGTCCGCAAAACGGTCAACACCCTTCCCAACCCCGGCAGACAGAGCACTTCCACGCCCTCGGCACATTCGTATTTCACCGGAGGGTCCTCCAGCTTGCCCGCCGTCCCTTTCGTGGTGAAAGTCCGGTTTTCCGCATCGTTTTTGATGACTTTGTGCGTTATATATTTATTTCCTGCTCTGTAGGTGAGATTGTCACCCTCCTTTATTTTCGCGTTGTCTCTCGGAACGACCACTATAAGGCTTCCCACCGGGAGCTCCGGCTCCATCGAAGGAGAAACGACGCACAGATACCTGACGCCGAAAAAGCCCGAAACGATAATGAGCATCAATATGACGGGAAGGGCAATGGCAGCCCCTTTCAAAACCACGCCTGCGGCTTTCCTGATCCTGCCGGCAAGGCCGTATCTGTTTTTAAGGCGTACAATGCTCATCGTCTCTCATAGTTTCCTTTCCGTTGTCCGTACCCGCAGGGTCAGCGCCGGGCGCTCCGCAGATCCAGCTATTATCCCCGGCCGCCCCTGAGATCGAAGCTGTTTTCGCAATAAGCGGTATGAGACGTTTTTTCCTGGTTTATCACTTTGTTTACGAAGGTCGCTGACCCTTTCGCGCCGTCCGTCAGCAGCTCGAACAGAGCGTATCCTCCCCCGTCCGATCCGCCTTCGCCTACGTACAGGCTCTCCGGCTCGTAACGAAGCGTTTTCAGTTCCTCGACTTTGTACGTGCCGGCAGGGATCCCGTTCATCTCGAACCCTCTCGTCAGCATGGCGGTACCCGTACCGAGATCCGCAGCGGTAAATACGACAGAACGGTAATACTCGCTGCCGGACTCCAGGTGCGTTATCCTGAATATGAACACCGGATCTCCGTGGGCGGGAATAAACTCCTCCGCATGTATCTGCTTCGTAACCTCGAGAGACACCTTTATGGCTTCGTTTCGCACGTTGATGGTGGCAACGTCCCCGGCGTAATTGCCCCTGATGTTGAACAAATGGCCGATACGGATGTCGCCGTCCCAGGATCTTGACAGCGCGTCCGATTCGGTGGTGGAATAGGCCCATACGAGTGATCCGCCCTGCATCATACGGTACATATAAACTTTGACGGACCCGGTGGTGTTGCCCGAATAACCGCTGATTGAGAACTCGTAACCCGCCGAATCGAGTTCCGTCACCGCCACGGCTTTTCTTCCGGAAGATATGTCTCCGGGGTCCAGTCCTATGCTGAACCAGGCTTCCGCCACTCCGTTGTCGTCGGTATACACGGTGCGGTCGTAGTACAGCTGGTCCGATCCCATCCAGCAATAAACGAAAGGGATGCCCGCCACGGCTCCGTCGTCGGAGCTCTTTTCGATCCGGAAAATTATATGATCCTCATCGTCGTTCTGAGTTTTCAGCTCCATATATACGCCGTAGGGATCCCGAAGCCGCCCCGAAGCGCTGAGCATGGTCTGCTGTCCCGGATCTCCGGGCGAAAAGAACACCGCAGCGCCTTCGCCGTCTTCTGCGTCTCTTCTCCGGACAACGATATCCAGCCCCCCGTCCAGCGCTCTCGTTGACGTGATCCGCACGATCTTTCCCGACACGGAAAACGAGATATAGGTCAATTCGTTTCCGTTTCTGTCGGTCACGTAATAATCTCCCGCGGGCACCGCGTTCCTGCTGACGAAAGAAGCGGCATATCGGCGGGTATGGGGCCCGGTCTCCTTAAGCAGAACGGTTTTGTCCCAGCCGGACTGATCGGCGGAGGCGAAGGACGGTACGGCAGAAGCGTTCTTTATAAGATTCAGCAGATAGTCGTAACATTTTTCCGCAGGTTTGCCGCAGATCATGGTGTAGTAATTGTCCGCCTCCACGAGTCCCACGGACCTCCTCGCCCCTGCGTCTGTCCTGATGCCCTGCTGATATTCCCAGATCACGCACTGGGTCGCCATCCAGAAGTCCGTGCCCAGCGTTCCGCCAACGGGTCCCTGGTCGTACAGGCCTCCTTTCTCGCTGTCGTAACCGTATATCGACGCGTATGCGATACCCTTCCGGGCAGTCTCGGGAAGCATATCGAAATAGTCCGAAAAACTGCCCGGATCCTCGGGACCGGCGCCGTAATCCGCCCCGTTCCGGAATGACAGCCCGGAGGCAAGACAGTATGCCACCTGCTCTTCTCCCGTCTCCGGATCGACCAGATAGTACAGCCGCTGGGTGCTGCCGCCTTCTTTATACCGCACCTCTGCGATCTCCCCGCCTTCTCCGTAGATATTGACGTAATAACCCTCTTTTTTGATATACTGAGCGCCGCCGTAGCCGGTAAAAGATACGAGTTTTCCCGTAAGTGGCTCGTCTCCCGCACAGATGACCGGTATCCCCGTAATAAACAGCACCACGCATAAAAGGACGCTGACAAGGACCCTGCCCGTATGAACCGGCTCAAAACGCCTGTGATGATCCATTTTCATCTCTGACCCTCCGTAAATAGTTGTGGTTTTTCTCCAAGCGGCCTGATCAGTGGTAAAAAGCCGATTCCAGCCCCAGATACAGCCGCATGATCCCTTTTTCCGCGGCGAAAAGCCGCAGTTCGTTCATTATCGTTTCTCTTTCTTCCGGTCCTTCCAGTTCGGCGCGTATGAAGCCGAAGAACAGCCGCTGGCATCCCACGTATTGCCGGTCTTCCCCTGCGCAGCAGCAGAGCTGGCCTATCATCCTCCTGCGGGCGGCTTCAACGTCGCAGCGGTCACATTGCCCACCGAAAAAGGCGTCCCTGTTCTCCACCATATAGATCCAGACAGGGATCATATCAGGAGCTTTGCCGCACAGAGACCCCAGCTCCACGGCCCGGGAATATATCCTCAGGACTTTGGAAATATTCTCGAAGTCCCTCATCCGCAGGGCGCAGCACAGTATCTGGCAAAGCGTCAATATATCTCCCCGTTTCCCGTATGTCCTTCTGACGTATTCGAACCAATCCGAGACTTCGAAACAGTCTTCCGAAGACAGGCCTCTCAGGATCCCGGTCAATTCGGCACAGACGGCTTTTCCGAAGCAGATCATGCTCCTCCACACCGCGCGTCCGGCCAATGGCAACGCTCCCTCCGGGCATTCGGTTCTTTCGTTTTCCAGAAAATCTGCCAGAACAGAAGCCGTCCGGCCGGATTCGCGCAAAAAAACTCGTTGCCGCCTGTTCACTGCCGCCTCCCCGCGCCTGCCGACAGGCGCATTACCCGATCAATTTCTGCAATATTTCTTCGTATTGTTCCAGTTCGCCCTGATCTCCTACCGGTCCGAGGCCTTCCACCCGGTTCTTGCGCCGCGCCGTCAATTCGCTGCGCCTCACTTCGCCTAAATACCTGTCTTTCCCCACGACTTTGAAAAGCCTGTTCCGGTCCGACTCCGGCTCGGTAAAATCCCAGGCCACGAATCTGACTTTCGAATACAGCAGCTTTCCGCTGTCCGCCAGCGCCAGGTAGTAATTCTTGATGGCTTCCATATCCTCCACGTTGGAGTCAGGCGTGGCCACCACGTAGCTGCAGCTTTCCATGGCCGTATTGACCAGCTCGCTGTCGTCGCTCCTTTCGGCGCTTATGAGCGTCAGATCAAAATTGACGAAGCACCATTCGATGAAGCGCCTCACGTCTTCCCGCCTCCTGAGCGGGATCTCCAGCCCCAGCTTGAAAGTTCCCCGAAGGACGCGGCCTTCGTCGCCGTAAGGCGTCAGCAGGCCCCTTTTTACCCATTCGTAGGCGTTGTGGAGATACATGGATCTGTGATCGAATACGTAGGGATATATGGCTTTTTCCGCCACCGCTCCCGACTCCTCTTCACCCGTGAAATAGTATTCCAGGTTTCTGCGGCCACGCTCTGACAGCGTGAACAGCCCGGTCTTCAGGTCCATGCTCCTGGAGGCTGCCATGCCCATCTCGCTGACGAAACAGGGGTTGCCCTCCACGGTGACGCAGAGCCGCCTGAATATCAGCGACTGCCGTATTATCTCGCTCAAGGCGCCTTTCGGTTTGTCCGCCTCGACGGAGCGGCCCGAAGCGCTTTTGTCGTCCCCTGCGCCTTTCACGCCCTGCTTCCGGTCTGTTTTTTCGCTTTTCTTATCTATTTTTGCCACTCGGCGTCCGCCTTGACCCTCGATCATCTCTACGCGGTCTCCGCCCGGGCCCCCGGTTTTCGCTCCAATGGCCTTCAGACTGCCTCTGAGGGCCTTTTCCGCCTCGAAGGTATCGACGGTGCTCCCGGCCTCTTCGTTGCCTTCTAAGTACTTTTTAAGCGCTCCTGCAGCTTCTTCCGCACTCCTGTATCTGCCTTCAGGTTCGTGGGCCGTGCAGGAAGCCATAAATTCTCCCCAGAAACCCTTCAGGCCGTACGACGAAGGGTAGTCTTCCCTGCCCGTAATCATAAATCCGGCAAGGACCCCCAGCGAATAAACGTCACTGGCAATGCAATATTCTCCGAACAACGCTTCCGGCGCGGTATAATACATGCTTCCCAGCTTCAGCGTGGCCGGATCGTCCCGCCCGGCCGCCTTCGCCTGACCCGAGGCCAGGAATATTGCCGCTTCAAGATCCGTCAGCCACACCTCCGGCTCATCGTCCACTGCCCCGGAGATCAGAACGTTCGAAGGCTTCAGATCCATAAAGACCGCTGCGCCTCCGGGTGCGTCCTGCAGATACGAAAGCGCCTCGCATACCTTAAGCCCGATCTTCGCCGCCCGGGCAGGCTCCAGAGGCCCGGACTTCCTCACCAGTTCCTCCAGATCGATGCCGCTCAGCCATTCCTCCGCCAGATACGAACCGCTCTCATCCTCCCAGGAGGCAACGAATTTCGGAAAATGCCGGTCGCGGATCCGGACAATATTGTCCCTCTCCCTCTGAAAGGCATCGTCCCCCGGCGCCCATCTTTTCACGAACACCGCTTTCCCGTCGCGCTCGTCAACGCACCGGTACGCCCTTCCGGCCCGTATCTCCGCCTCTGTCCTGAATCTGCCTCCGTTAAAGGTCCTCTGTTCACCGACCGTCTCTGAATGATCTCCCAAGTCCCTCGCCTCCGTTCTCCGCCGCTCCAAAGCGCCCCAGGATGAATGGAAGCCCGGAAATCCGCCCCGGGAGGATTCCGCCGCAGGTCTGAGATTTCCTGTCGACCGGGCCGGTTTTCGAGCCGCGGTCAATGAACGTTTTTCCGGTTTCCAGCATCCCGGTCAACGCCGGGAACCGGATTGTAGCACAGGGTCCCCGGATAATCCCATTTTTTCGAATATTTCCCGAAGCCGTTTTTTCAGCGCCTGTCAAAAAAACGAAAACCGCTCTGAGGCGGTTTCAGAGCGGTTTTTTTGGATTTTACGAATCCCTCTCGCTTTTTGTTCAATGGCTTTCGACGGCAATATTTCCCGTAAGGACGCCGTCTTCGGCGCAGGGCGACAGATGAAGCTGCGCTGATGATGGAATGATGTCGCTGCGCTAATGAGGCTGCCTTCGGCAATGATGAGTGCGTTGCACATGATGCCGTTCGCTTTGCTCACTAATGAAACGGAACGAAATTAATTATACCTCAATTAGTCTCGCAGAGACGGCATCATTAGTGAAACGGCATCATTCCATCATCAGCGAAGCGACATCATAAGCGAAGTGTCCTCATTCACTTCCCGTAAAACAAAAAAACAGCCCCGCATTCAAGCGGAGCTGTCTTCTTGATCTCTTAATTATTCAGCCCTTCCGGCCCTTCTGCATCACATCACGAATCCGAACATAGAAAGCACGTTCGACAACAGTTGCTGCAGATCGTTCTCGGACATTTCAAGCACGTCAGAAAACTCAGGGATCGTACCCTCCGCATCGAAATTGACCGTGATCTTTCCGGACAGCATAGTGAGCAAGCCGCCGAACATGCCGAAACCGGAATCGCCGTAATAATCGTCATCATCCCAGTAATCGTCGTCCCATTCGCCGTCATCCCACTGGTCGTCGTAATAAACGTCTTCCTCATAGTCATAATAGTCCTCGTCATAGGAATCCGTGCCGCCCAGCAGTCCGGCCAGCTGAGAAAGATCGATCTCGGCAGAGAAAGACTTAACGGTATTGTCCGCATAGCGGGTAATGTCGTAGCCGATCTCCAGGACAGACGATCCGAAAACGGAAACGTCGATCTTCTTGGTATTGCCGTTGATCTCGACTTTGAGATAATCGTCGGACCGGCCCTGGTAATCCACGGCCAGGCGGATGGTCTCCACGTTGTCCTTGTTGGCGATGCCGAACTTCATCGTGGCGCCGTCGTCGCCGGAAAATCTGTAGTCGATGGAATCGTCGGTCTTGTCGACCTCGAATTTAAATTCCTCATCCTCTTCGTCCTCGTCGACGCCCAGGAGCTTGATCACGCCGCCCAGTATCTCGCTGGTCTTGGTATCTGTATAGAGCTTGATGTCCGCGGCGGGAGCGTTCTTGTCAACGTCCTCGTCGAACATGGCGTCCAGCATCTGATCGAGATCGATTCCGGTCATAGAGGCGATATCGCCGCTCTTGGAAGCCAGTTCCTTGACCAGATCCTGCACCTGTCCGGCGGTCATGGCCAGCGTCACGATATTGACCTTTTTGTTTCCGGAAGAAAGCTCGACGCTCTTGTTGTAGTCGGTCTTCATAGAAGAATACTTCTCGATCTCGTCCACCAGATTTACGGAAGCTTTGTCCATTCCGTCAAGGGAATTCACGAACTTGTCGAAAGCTTCCAGGAGCTTGTTCTGGTCGTCTTCCGTGATGCCCATAAGGTTGCCGCCCTTGGTGCCGAACGCGGACGTGGGAAAATTCCTGACGAATTTTTCCAGGTCAACGCCCAGGACTTTGCCGAAAAGGTCGGAGTCGATGGCAACTTTCTTGTCCTTGAAGAGCAGTTTGACGTTGATGCCTTCGCCTTCCGCGCCGATGGCTAAATTCACGGTGAACAATCCGTTGCGAAGGTTGTCGTCGCTTCCGAGAAGCGCCGTTTTGCTTTCGGCGGCCTTAACGGTCTGCTCCATTGCCTCGGCAAGGATCTCTTTGGACGTCTTCTTCTTGCAGCCGCCGAAGACCATTACCACGGCCAGCACGATAACCAGCGCGCAAATCAGTTTGCTTTTGAATCCTTTTTTCACTTCAGTTTCCCTTTCTCCGGCAATACCGGCGGATCTTTCGTTATTTGAACCAAACGTGCTGGCAGAACAGTATGAACAGCAGGTAACCCACCGCAAATACCGCGGCAACGGCCAGCGCCGCGCCCAGCACTCCCAATATCAGAAAAAACGTCTGCTTCTTCGTAAGCTTCTGAAGTTCCTCCCTGTTGCGGTCGGAACCCTCGCCGTCCGTGTAAGAGGCGGAAGGATCGTGCCAGGGCATACCGTCAACGTTCATATTGGCGATAACCCTGCCGTCGTCTTCAAAATCGTCTTTCTTTCGCTTCATTCCAGATCGTCCGCCGTACGCTTACTTTTCGGCTTTCTTGTCGTTTTTCTTTTCGGCTTTCTTGTCGGTCTTCCTGTCCTTCGTCCTGGCCGCTTTCTTTGCCTTCTTCTCGGCTTCCAGCGCCTCGGCGGCCATTCCCTCGTTCATTATCCTCTCGGCCTCGGCCTGCTCCCGGGGATCGTTATAAAGATGGCAGGCGCAGAAATGTCCGGGCTCGACCTCTTTGTAGACGGGCTCCGCGTACTTGCATATGCCCATGCAGTCCCTGCAGCGGGTGTGGAATTTGCAGCCCTTGGGCGGATTGGCGGGAGACGGAATGCTTCCTTCCAGAACTATGCGCTCCATCTTCACGTCGGGATCCGGCACGGGAATGGCGGAGAACAGAGCCTGGGTGTAGGGATGCAGCGGCTTCGAGAAAAGCTTTTCCGTTTCGGAGAATTCCACCAGATTGCCCAGGTACATAACGCCTACGGTGTCGGAGATGTATTCTACCACCGACAGGTCGTGGGAAATGAACAGGTAGGTCAGGTTGAAGTCCTTCTGCAGCTGCTTCAGCAGGTTGATGATCTGGGCCTGTATGGACACGTCCAGGGCGGAAACGGGCTCGTCGCACACGATGAACTCGGGATTCAGGGCAAGGGCTCTGGCGATGCAGATCCTCTGGCGTTGTCCGCCGGAGAACTCGTGGGGATAACGGTCCTTGTGATACTCCTGAAGTCCGCAGGCTTTCATTATCCTGGAGATATAATCGTCGTACTCTTCTTTAGGCACGATGTTGTGCTCCCTGACGCCTTCGCCGATGATCTCTCCCACGGGCATACGGGGAGAAAGGCTGGAGTAGGGATCCTGGAAAATGATCTGGACTTTCGGCCTCATCTTGCGCAGGTCCGCGCGGGACAGCTTGAAGATGTCCACGCCGCTGAACAGCACCTTGCTGCCCTTTTCGGGAGCGCCCTGGAGCCTCAGCATGGTACGTCCGGTGGTGGATTTGCCGCATCCGGACTCGCCCACGAGGCCCATGGTGGTACCGCGCTTGATCTTAAACGAGATGCCGTCCACGGCCTTGACGTTGCCGATGACGAGCCTCAGAAAGCTCGATTTGATGGGGAAATATTTTTTGAAATTCTCCACCTCTACGACGTAATCTTCGCCGGAATTTGTCTCGTTATTTTGTAAAACGTTTTTATCTTCCATCATTTCAGCACCTCCGTCCCGGCCTTTTCGGCAGCCGCGGGATCCGATCCCTGCTTAGAGAAATTCATGTTCAGGAAACGGTCGGTGTCGATGATCTGCGGATAGCCCATGATCTCGCCCTGGTCAATGAATCTGTAGCAGGACACGACGTGGGTGTCGCTGATCTTGATCTCGGGGGGATATTCTCCCGAGCAGCGCTCGTGATCGCAGAACTCGCAGCGGTCTCTGAAGTAGCAGTAGTTGGGCATATTGACGGGGTTGGGAACGTTGCCGGGAATGTTGTACAGCTCGTCGACTTTCTTGCCAACCACCGGTTTGGATTTCATCAGTCCGATAGTATAGGGATGGCAGGGATGATGGAAAATGTCATCCGCGGTGCCCTTCTCTACCACGCGTCCGGCGTACATGACCACCACGTAATCGGCCATTTCGGCGATGACGCCCAGGTCGTGGGTGATCAGCATGATGGAAGAATTGATCTTGTCCTTCAGGTTTCTGAGAAGGTCAAGTATCTGGGCCTGTATCGTAACGTCCAGCGCCGTCGTAGGCTCGTCGGCAATGATCAGGCGGGGGTTGCAGGCAAGGGCGATGGCTATCATGACCCTCTGCCTCATACCGCCGGACAATTCATGAGGATACATATTGTAAATGCCCTCTGCGTTGGCGATACCCACTATCTTCAGCATCTCGATGGTCCTGTCACGGACCTCCTCGGGAGTCATCTCTTTATTGTGGAGCTCGATGACCTCGTTGATCTGGGCGCCGATGCGGAACACCGGGTTCAGGCTGGTCATAGGCTCCTGGAAGATCATGGACACTTTGTTGCCGCGGATGTCCTGCATGGTCTCCGTAGGCGTGTTCACGATGTTGTACGCGGTGCCGTCGTCGTTGTTCAGCCTGATCTCGCCGCCCACCACCTGTCCGGTAGGCCTCTGGACCAGCTGCATAATGGACAGAGACGTGACGCTCTTGCCGCAGCCGGACTCGCCCACGACGCCCACGGTGGAGCACTTGGGGATGTTGAAGGATACGCCGTCGACGGCGCGTACCACGCCGATATCGGTGAAGAAATAGGTACAGACGTTGTCCAGCTCCACTACGTTGTTGTCGTCCTTCATCTTAGTCATGAATTCGGACGTGTCCTTGGCGGCGCGGTTTCTGTACTTTTCAAGATTCTTCGTGATCCTGCGGTTCCGCTTCGAAATGTCGTGAGACTCTTTTCCGGATATATAATTAACGTTTTTTCTCTTAAAAATCATAGCAGCCTCCTGGAAATCAACGCTTCATCTTGGGGTCGAAGGCGTCGCGCAGTCCGTCGCCTACGAAGTTGAAGGCAATAACGGCCAGGCAGATAAGGACGCCTACCGGGATCCAGATGTAAGTGTAGCTCTTCATGGCTTCGATGGTGGAAACGGAGTTGATCATGTTTCCCCAGGTAGCCATGGGATGCTTGACGCCAAGGCCCAGATATGACAGCGTGGATTCGAGAAGGATAACGCCGCCGAGGCCCATCGTCATGGAAACGATCAGCTGAGGCATTACGTTGGGCACCAGGTGCTTGAATATTCTCCTGCTGGTCTTGAGGCCCGTAGCTTCCGCCGCGGTCATGAATTCCTGCTCGCGCAGAGACAGGATCTGTCCTCTGACCAGTCTCGCGATACCGGACCAGCCCAGGATCCCCAGGATGGCCATCATCCAGAGCAGTCGCTCGTAGGTCGGTACTTTCAGTTTGTCGAACACAGAAGCTATAATGATCATTATGGGCATCGTAGGTATGCAGTAGAATATATCTACGAGCCTCATTATGATCGTGTCGACCACGCCGCCGAAGAAGCCGGCGATACCGCCCATTATGACGCCCAGGATGGTCTCCAGGATAACTACCACGAAGCCTACCATAAGAGATATGCGACCGCCGTACATTATACGGGAGAACACGTCGTATCCGTCTCCGTCGGTGCCCAGGATGTGAGACCAGGAAGGACTGGCGTAAATGTCGTAAACTTTGGTGATCTGGTCGTATTTGGCAATGTACTCGCCCGTGTTCTTGCGCTCGACGTTGATCGTCTCTTCGGAAAGGATGAGGTTGCCGTTTTCGTCCAGATTCCTTTCACCGGTCTCGGGATCGAGCTGAGGCACGCTGAAGGTGAAGGAACCGGTCCTGCGGGCTTCCTGGTCTTCGGCGTTCATCATGGCGGTGACGGTCTCGGCCATTATGCTCTTGAACTCGATGGAAAGCGAATCCTGGCCGGTGTAGTCTCTGATAGAGAATTCGGAGATGCCGTATACGGTCTCGCCTTTGGAATTCAGAACCAGGCGCTCCTCGCCTTCGGTGTCGATGGTATAGTTCTCGCCTTTGTATGTGAACTTCTTGTCGGCGTAAAGGGCGCGCAGAGCCGCTTCTTCAAGGCCCTTGTCCTCCGGAACGGTGAGGTCGTGGCGGTCAAAGCAGAGTTTGGTGGCAAGGATGCCTTCCGCGGGTTCAGCGTACTGAGCCAGCACTGCCTTGTTCTTGGAACCGGCTATGGAGATGAATCTGTATTCCACGCCGTCAACGACGACGGAGTCTTTCTTTCCTCTCACTGCAGCGCTGAACTGCTTCGCCTGCTCTTCGGTGAAGTCGCCGGAGACCACGCCGCCCATAAGGTCAAGTTCTCCCACCTGGCCGCCGGTGACGTACAGCATATAGAGCTTGTCGCCAAGCTTCTTCATATCGTAGAAGTAGTTGCCGCTGGCAAAGGTGATGCCTTCGGCGCCTTCTTCATAATAATTGACGTCGCGGATCGTGCTGAGGGTCTTGCGGGTGTTCTCGTCGATGACGCCCTTGGCATCGATAATGTTGACGAAGGTGTCAACGTAGTAATTGACGTCTTTCGTGGAAGCTTCGTCCATCACGTATTTGGTGAACTGGGTAAGTTCGCCGCAGTTGGCGTAATCCCGGTTCAGCCTCGTGGTGGTCTGGAACTTCTGAGTCTGTCCGTAGGGATAGAAAATGGGTCCCAGGAAGCACATCACGAACAGCGAGACAAGGATAACGAGACCGACTATGGCCAGCTTGTTTCTCAGGAATCTCTTGATAACGAGTCTGGTGGGGCTGAGGACTTTAACGCGTGCCGCGTCGTCCAGCTTCATAGGCTCGTTCTCATCGGCGCCGGCCTTGCTGCGGAGTTCTTCCTGTTCTCTCTGTTTAAGCTTCTCGTTAAGAAGGTTTACGTTGTTGTTTTTTTCGTCTGCCACGTTCGTCACCTCAATTCACACGGACTCTGGGGTCCACGACGGCGTAGAGGATATCCGAAATAAGGTTACCCAGCAGCGTCAGTACGGACATGAGCGAAAGATAGAACATCGTAAAGGGAATATCTCCGCCTACCATAGAGGTATAAGAAATATATCCGATGCCTTCGATAGCAAAAAGGGTCTCGGTGATCATCGCGCCTGCGAAAAGTCCGGGGAGCGTTCCTCCGAGCATGGTAACTACGGGAATCAATGTATTTCTAAAAGCATGGTAGCCTACGACTTTCGCTTCGGAAAGGCCTTTGGCCCTGGCCGTTCTGATATAGTCGGCGTTCAGGACTTCCAGCATGTTCGTACGCGTGTAACGCATAAGGCCGCCGATGCTTACTATGATCAGCGTGATTGCGGGGAGAACGAAATGTTTTGCAAGGTCCGCAAAATTCTCCCAGCCGGTTGCCATATGGGCAATGAAATCCCTGCTGTGCATTCCGATGATGTCGAACCACCCCAGCTTAACGGAAAATACCAGCTTCAATACCGTGGCAACAAAGAACGTAGGCAGCGAGATACCGATCAGCGATACGCAGGTGACCGTGTAGTCGGTGATGCTGTATTGCTTCTTCGCCGCTATTACGCCCAATGGAATGGCAATTATGATCTCAAAAATAAATGAAATTAATCCAAGTGTGAAACTGTTCCAAATTACCGCGGCGAATTTATCGGTGCACTTCATATTCCATTTCCAGCTGTCACCGAAATCGCCCCTCAGAGCGTTGCTCAACCAGGTAAAATAACCTTTGACTACGCCCTTGTTCATACCGTACTCTTCATTCAACTGTTCCAGCCACTCCTGATACGTTTTGCCTCCCTGCTTGGCCGTAGCGGCAGCCAGCTCTCTGGCGGTCGTCTCGACGTAGCTCGAGGGCAGGTTGTATATCAGCGTATAGATAAGGAACATCGCAAAGAAAAAAATCACGACACAGAGCAGTAACCGTTTTACAATAAACTTCCCCATAATGTGCTCCTTTGATACGAATCGGCAAGCGCCCTAAGGGGGCGCTTGCCGAAACCTTGAGAGAAATTCAGACTATCAGTTAGCCTTAGGATTCATCTCGAGTTTTTCGATGTCATTCATCCAGCCCCAGAATGTCGTGATGTCCGGAGTAAGAGTAGAGATGTTAACTCTCTCGGTGCTGAAGATGATAGCGTTCTGTCTCTGGTACGTAGGAATCTCTACTGCCCAATCCATGATGATGTCAAGGCACTGCTTGTAAACAGACTTTCTGTAAGCATGGTCAGCGCTCTTTCTGGCATCCATAATGAGCTGGTCAAGAGTGGAATCCTGGATCCTGTAGTGGTTGGACTCGGAGGAACCTTCGATTCCGACTACGTTCTGGCTGTAGTAAACCTGATACATATCAGGGTCAACGGCAGCGCCCCAGGCAGCAGCCCAGAAGTCCTGAGTTCCGGCGTCGAGAGCATCCCAGAGGATGTTGGAGTCGGAGGGGTCGTTAATGGTAAGGGTGATACCGATAGTAGCAAGCTGCTCCTTAGCATCGGCAACGACACCGTAAGCGGGGTGATCGCCAACACCGTCTGCAGGAATGATCACTTCGTATTCCATCTTAGCGCCTTCGGGAGCGGCAGTGAATTTCTTCGCGGCGTCATCCCAGGTGTAACCGGCAGCTTTGAAGAAGCCGATAGCAGCCTGAAGAGCAGCAGAGATCTTCTCTTCATCGCTCATCGTAGCGGTGTAGATCTGGTTACCGTCAACGTCCTTGGAGTAAGCAAGCTCGTAGCCCTGATCGTTGGGTTTCGGAGCAGCCCAGGAAGTATTGGAGATAGGATACTGGATAACAGCAGCTCTCTCACGGTAGTAGGAGTAAATGTTCTTCTCTCTGTTGACAGCGAACATGGTAGCGAAAGCTCTGCGCAGAGCCTTGGAGGCGGCGCTGGACTTGTCGTTGCCGACCTTAACGTTGTCAGCGTTTGCACCAATGTAGCCGTAGCCGAGGTTGTCGACCGTGCTGGTGGTGATGACGTTGCCGGTGAGTTCTCCGTTGGAGTTGTAACCCTTAATGGAGTTGACGGCGGTATCGTTGAAGGAAGGATCGGTCACGTCGAAGGTGCCGGCCTGAACACCGGGAACCTTATCAGCGTCCTGGGTCTCCTGGAACTTGATGTAGGTGATCTTGGGAGTGCCAAGGAAGTAGTTGGTATTTCTTTCGAAAGTAACTACGCCGTTGGTGTACTCAACGAACTTGTAGGGACCTGCGCCCATAGGAGCGGTGGTCTTGGCTCTGACAGAGGAAAGGTCGCCTTTGGTGAAACCGAAGGAGTTGTTCGCAATGTCAAACTTGGAAGCGTCGCCATAGTAGTGAAGAGGAGCGACGGCGATACCGATCTGGTAGATAGCGGTGGCGTCGAATTCGCTCATCGTGATCTTGATCTGGTAATTGTCGATCTTCTGGATACCGGAAATGGAGCTCGCGGAATTACCGGTGGAGACACCTTCAGAATAGTAGTCAACTTTGTCACCGAGAGCGGCGTCGATGAAGGAACCGATTCCGTCGGTAGCTTTCTCAGCGTCGATAGCGGCGGTGTTGTAACCGTAGTGAGCAAGGATGTCGGCCCAGTAATCGGCCTTGGTCGGGAAGGAAGACGTCATATCGAAAGTCTTCTCAAGGTAGGCGGTAGTGAAGGAACCATCTTCATTGTAATCGCCGAATCCCCAAAGAGCCATACCGAAAGCGGTCTTAAGGTTATCGTTAGCCTTGATAGTATCGGCGTCCTGGCCAAGCAGAGCGGCATACGCGTCAAGGTACTGGGCGATAACGTAATCAGTGATGGACTGAGCGAAATTCTCGCCGCCCTGATTGAACGCGTTCCAGTAGTAATCGGTGTCTTCTTTGGTCACGCCCTCGGCAACAGCTTCAGGACCTGCGGCAACGATCAAAGAGCCGCGGGTCTTCATGTTGGCCAGGTAATCTTCCATACCAACGATAGGAAGAGCGCTGAAAGAAGAAGATCCGTTGTACGTGGGGTCGCTGAGTACGTACATAGAGAAGATGGCGTCGTCGGCGGTCATTTCTTTACCGTCGCTGAACTTTACGCCTTCCTTCATCTTGATGACGTAGTCAACGGTACCGTTGTCATTGATGGTCTCGGTAACGTCAGAAATACCATAGTAGGTATAGTCTGTGCCGTTGTACGCCCTGACTTCGCCGTTGATGCCGTTGTAAACAACATTACCCTCGCGGTCGGTAGAGATGAGGCCGAGTGATGTCATGCCGGCAACATCCTGGTCATAAGCAGTCGTCGCGAAGAACGGGCTGAATTTTCCAGAGAAGTTTGCATAGCCGACTACAAGTGTATCAGCGCCAATGTAAGGCTCTTCGGTAGCGGTATTGTCACCGGGGTCTTTCGTGGCGTTCGGATCATCTGTCTTCACTTTGCAGCTTGCAAAAAGAGCAACCACAAGAGAAAGCACCAGCAAAAGGGCTAAAACTTTTGTCAGTTTTTTCATCTTTATTCCTCCAATAGAAATTTTGTATCCGTGCAATCTTTTGAATTAACCATAACAGGTAATTCTGCCGAGATTACCAAATACATTTCGCAATTTTACAGTATGAGCAAGACCTTGTCAACAAAAAAATGATTTATTTTTGAAAAAAAAGGCAAAATTTGCGCTAATTTGTTTTTTCTTTGCCAAGCGCGGCAATATCGCCGAATTTTGTCTTCCGCGGCAACGATTTTTTCCGCAGGTTCAGTCTCCGGCGGGCGTTTCTTCCCCGCTTGAAGCTTCGTTCACGGCGTCGATCCCGGCGCTTTCGCCGCCTGCGGGGTCTTCCACGGCGGCAGAATTTTCCTCTTCGGAGACTTCCTGGATCATCTTAAGATCCTTTCTGAGACCGAATACCAGGAGCGAAATCACGAGCAGCAGCACGGCGGCCGCGATGAATATAAAATCGTTGACCGTGACCGGCCTGGTCTCCTTCCCCGCTATCTTGAGGATCATGGCTATCAGCAGTCCAACCATACAGAGGGCGGACAGCACCACCGTCACCAGGCCGCTCTTTTCCAGCCGGTCTATCATCTTTTCTTTCTGCTCCCTGGTAGCTCTTCCTTTAAAAGCATAGAAGGCGTAAACGGCGAAGCCCAGGTACAGAAGCGGGAACGCGCAGAAGGCGAAGGGGAAAAGCGTATAATACTGGGCGGAGAAGCCCTTGTTTACGTATGAGAGGAGCCCGGCAACGAAGCAGATTACTGCCAGGGCGCCGTAGACGGTGAGCCTGGTCCTGGCGCGTTTCACTTCTTCGGGAGACTTTTCGAAAACGAAATAGTTTCCGGCGTAAACGGGGCGCGTCACGTCTTTTCCTTTTTTGTTCTTCTGGTTTTCCAGACGGTAGTCTTTTACGTACTTTTTAGTTACCATATCGTTTGCTCTCTTCGTCGGTCACCCGGCGGTCGTTCCGTCCGTGCCTCCCGGGCCTTCCGTGCCGTTGTCCTGCGTTTTGCCGTCGTCCTGCGCCAGGCCGTTGTCCGAACGCTTCCTGCCGGAGCGTTTGAATATTTTCGAGAACAGTTCCCTGAGCTTGCGCCCTATGAATTTAAAGAACTGCTTGACCTTGTCGATGATCTTGACGACGAAAGCAGGCGCGCCGCCTCCGCCGTCCCCTTCCCCGGGCACGGAAAGATCCTCCGGCAATTCATTATTGCTTATCTTCTTTTTAAGCCGCCGGGCAATGAACGTGTCGTAGAAGAACACTTTCACGATGGCCGCCAGGACGTCGCCGATCAGGACGCCTATGAATCCGAACAGGCTGCCGCCCACGGCCAGGCCGATCAATACCAGCAGCGGGCTTATGCCCATCTTGTGCCCGACCACCTGAGGCGTGATGAACCAGTTGTCTATCATCTGTATGATGAGCACGCAGGCCACGGCCCGGAGACCCATCCAGGGATCCTGCACCAGGCTTATCAATATAGTAAATATGCCTCCGATCCAGGGCCCTATGTAAGGGATCATATTGGTGATGGCAATGACCGCCGCGAACAGTATGGCATAGTTGATGCCGCCGATCAGCAGGACAACGTAGGACAGCAGAAGTATCACGGTGGCCTGGAGCAGCTTGCCCGCGAAATACTGTTTGAATATCATGTCGATCTTCCGGCCGCCGTCAACCACCACGTCGGCTCTGGATCTCTTGAAGAGCCCGTACGTGATCCTGGTTGCCGCGGCTTTCGCCCGGTCCTTTTCGAGCAGCATATAGACGGAGACCAGCAGGCCCATAAGTATATTGAAGAGCCCGGAACCGGTTGCCGTCAATATTCTGGGCAGCGCGCTGGTTATGAGGTCGCTGCTCAGCAGTTTCATAAGCGCGTCTTTTACTAAATTGATGCCGTTGACGATGCCCTCGGTGACCACTGCGGGAAGGTCGAATTTCCCGCGCTCTACTATGTCGAGGTAGAACTGGTATACTCTGTCTGCCATTCCGGGGATCATTTTGGCCAGGTTCGACACGGATTCGATCACTTTGGGAACGATGGTGACTATAAGGAAGGTTATGACCAGCGCCAGTGTGATATAGGCGATGATCATGCCGGTGACGCGTTTTTTGCGCGGGGACTTTATCTTTTTGAGGGGATGGGCCGAGAGCCATTGTATGTAGGCGTTCAGCACGTAGGCGATCACGAAGCCGATGAGCAGGTATCCGAGGATGGATACGACCATTTTAAGGGCGTTGTCCAGGAAGCCCCTGAACCCGTCGAAATCGAATATGATCTTTGCGGAGAGGATGAGCAGGAGGCCCAGACCGAAAAGTGTGTGGTAGGTGCCTTCGGACAATTTTCTGCCCATGCGCCTGAATACGCTGCCGGAATCTCCCGCATCGGATATCTCGTCGCTGACGGATAGTTCTGCGCCTCCGGTCTCGCCGCCGGTCTCGACGCCCGCAGCTTCGTTTTCGTCAACTGCTTCGGCGATATCCGCACCGGTTTCGGCTATGACGATGTCGACCGCGTCCGCCGCGTCCGCCGCGTCCCGGGCAATGACGGAAGTACCTTCCGATAATTCTTTATTTATATCTTCGTTCATACTTCTCACTGCCTTTCCGAGAAAACGTAGGTGAGCCTGCCGAAGGGCGCGCTGTCTCCGTTCCGGTAGAACGTCCACACATCCAGCGTTCCGTCCTCGTCGTACTGATAATTATCTGCCCATTTGAACTGTAAGTCAATGATGCCCGCGCCCTGCTCCACGCCCAGGAGCTTCTTGGAAATGCGGATCATCATTTTATTGCCCGAAACGCGCATCTCGCCTTCTCCCGCCCGGATCCAGCCGCCGTCAGAATACTTTGACACGAAAACGGTATTGCCCTCGGGCTTTTCGAGATTGACCGCGAAATCGATGCCGCTGAACCAGAACCGGTCCTGATCCTCGCTGTCGCGCCAGGCACCGGAGGCGATGAAGAGCGTCATCCAGTTGTCGTCGGTGGAAGGAGTTATGTCTCCGGCGGTCTCGGCGTAGAAATAGACGTATTTTTTATCCCTGCACACCTTGAAACCCACGAAATCGTTGCGGCCCGTGTCGTCCGTATAGAGTATGCCCCCGAATCCGGTGTGGTCCCTGTCGAAAACGTCGCCTTCGTAATCGGTGTAGACCGCGGTGATCCTGCCGTCCGCCCACTGATCGAAGCCCCCGTCAAGGTCGATGGTGATATTGCCGCCGGTGGCCACGCGGCCGTGGGAGCCTTTATAGATGCGGACGTACTTGATCAGTTCCATATAATAATTGTCCCACAAAAGGCCGTTCATGGGCTCGATGTCCCGGCTGGCCTCGGGGTTCGCGCAGTCCACGAAATTTACGGGCCTGTCGGCGGTAGCGGGCTGGCGCTGGGCCACCCACTCGTTCCAGCCGGTGACGAATACCATTTCGGGGTCAACGCCGATGGCCCATTCCCACTGCTCGGCCAGGTTGTACCCGTACAGTATGGCGTCAGGCGACCGGTCGACCGCCCCGTCGTGGTAGCTGCGGGTGTGGTCTCCCCCGCCGTACCAGGCAGCGCAGCTCATATTGATCGTAACGTTGTGCTGGGCGGTGGAAACGTTGACGACTTCCTTTCGCCCGCCCCTGCCGTAGACCGCGTCGTCCGTATAGAGCCGGGAGAATTCCATCCAGGGGAAGCCGTTGTCCGTGCGCCCCGACGTAGGCCATACGGTATCCTTGACGGTGAAATAATCCTCGATCTCCAGCGGAACGAAGACCGTTTCCGAAGCCACGATCATGGGCTTGCCGTCCCAGTAATACCAGAGCTCGTCCAGCCGCGGGTAGATCTTATGCATGTATTCGTTGGCATAAAGCGCGTAATAAAGGGAATTCACGCTGTCCGAAGAATTGTTGTTGGTCAGGAACGCCAGTTTAGGCACGTCGTACCCCTGCAGGTAGTAGCCGTACCAGACGTCGATCAGCTGCTTCACCCGGTCAAGGTACAGCGGCCCGTTGGTGGTGTCGAAAACGATGAAATCCACACCTGCGTCCGTCAGCATCTGCGCGTGCCTGGACAACACCCATGTATCGGAAGAGACGTAATACCCGAAAAGCGGCTCCCCCCAGAAGTGGTGCGCTCCCCTGTTCCCTCCTCCGGCGGCAAACCAGTTTTCTTCCGACTCTATGGCCTCCGGGTGCTCCAGCACTATCTTGTAATTATCATAAGGGCCCGAAGTGCCGTGCTCGCCCTGCCACAAGAAGTAGAAAATACCCACCTTCCGGTCCCGGGCCGCCGAAACATCGCCCGAAAGCGGCAGCACCCGTCCCAGATCGTCAACGCCACCGAAATCGCCGTTCACTTCCACGTACGGCCCCTCGTAACGCCTTCGCCCGCAGCCGTCCAGCAGCGTCAACAGCACCAGCAGCGCGGCAACGAGGCAGACCGGCACGGCGATCCTTATTTTGCGTGCAGCCGTCGTTCCGGTCTTATTCATATCTTCTATATGATCCGTATTATTATCTGTCTTGCCTTGCGTACGGGCGGCGGACAACAACATAAATCGCCGATGCTCCTTTTCGAGGTGGCGGCCGGCGTTCACCCGGCATCTCGCCTGTCAACGCCATTATACAGACGGAGAGGGATGAATTCAAGTTGGAACAGGGGACAGGTTGGCGTTCCAAGGCTAAATTCACCCTTCGGATGAGCGAAATCGGATCCTGCGGATCCGGCTAAATTGCGCGATATGGCGCGCAGCTAAATCGAAGCCTGCGGCTTCGGCGAGAGAAAAACATCCTTCGTTTGCGCCGTTTTTTTGCACGAGATGCTCTCCGGTGATCACGGTGATATTCGCACTGGCGCGCGAGTGATATTCGGCTGCGCCGGGTGATATTCGTCCTGACGGACGAGTGATGATCGCGTTTACACGCGAGTGAAGGATAAATATCTTATTTCAAAGCGGGATGATCTCAATTTAACTGTGAGCGATAGCGAACAATATCACTCACCCGAAGGGTGAATATCACTGCGAGTGTTAGCGAGCAATATCACCGAAGCCGAAGGTTTCGATATCACTGTAAGCGCCGGAGAGTGCTTTTGATGAAAATGGCGGTGCGAACGCGTACCTGTCCCCCGTTCGGCGATGGCAAAAAAAAGAAGCCGGGCAGCGTTTTGCTGAAGCCCGGCTTCGAAAAGACTCCGACCGAAACGGATAAAACGGATCAGTCGAACATGATATGCTGAGTGCGGAGCGGCCCGAACATCTTGTCGATGATTCCGGCCAGCGCGAAATTCGGCCTGGCGGCCCGGCGCGCGAGGAGCATGACCCACCTGCGGCGCTTGGCGCGGCCCTTCAGATCGCTGTATTTGTAATATTTACGGACGAAAGCGGCGATCTCCTTAAGTTCAGGCATAAGCTGCCTGCGCTCCTCCCTGGCGTTCTTGCCCCGGAGCGTCCAGGCCTCGTAGATGTTGTTGGAGCAGTATTCCACCAGGACCCGGCGGCAGTTTTCGTTCTGATTGTACGGCGCGCTCTTCTCGAAGAAAGCCAGCACCTGCGACTTTGCCCGCCAGCCTTCGACCCGGTTCCTGACCGAATCGAGATGCACGATGCTGCCGCTTCGCTGACGGTAATGGTACGCCGGATCGGGGATCACTGCGACGGTCCCGGCTCTGTCGAACAGTTTGTACGTGGTATATACGTCTTCGTAATTTTTTCCGTTTGGAAGCTCGATGCCCTGCCAGAGGGATGTGCGCATAAGTTTGTTGGGAATGATGAACGTGAATTCCCGGCTGAAAAACCGGATCATTGCCTCCTCTTTATCATAAACGCCTTCTGTCAGGGGGTGCGGGAAGGATGCGTCCTGAAACTCCGTCGACCAGCCGCAGATGGCAATATCGGCGTGGTGCGCGGAGGCGGCGGAGTACAGTTTTTCCAGCATGTCGGGCTCCAGCCAGTCATCGGTGTCCGCGAGAATGACGTATTCAGTGCCCCGTTCCAGCGCCCTGGCGATACCGAAATTTCTGGCGCCTGCGCAGCCCGAGTTCTGGATGTGAAAGACTCTGATCCGCGGATCTTTTGCCGCGTACTCGTCGCAGATCCTGCCGCAGCCGTCGGGCGATCCGTCGTCTACGAGAATGACGTCAATATCCCGGTACGTCTGGTTCAGGACGCTGTCCATCGCCTGATGAATATATTGTTCCGTTTTATACGCTGTAACGACTACGCTTATCATTCACGTCTCTCCTTTTCGGCCGGCGGCCTCGAACGTCTGCCAAACTTTCTTAATCAAACAACTGATATTCTTTCTTTAAGGGCCCGATCAGTTTGTTGACCAGTCCGGCCAGCGCGTAATTGATCCTTCCCGCCCGCCGGGCAAGGAACATCACCAGTCGCCTGCGTTTCGACCTGCCCTTGAGCGCGCTGCGGGGATAATTATTGCGGACAAAGGCGGCCATCTTTTTCAAGTCTTCCTTTTTCTCACGCCTCTCGGCGTTCACCGCCTTGCCCCGGGAGGTCCAGGCCGCGTCGATAGGTACCGAGCAGTATTCTCTCAAAACGTCGCGGCACTCCCGGCTTTTGCTGTATTCTTCGGATCTCTCGAAGAAATAAAACACTTCCGCCGCGGCACGCCAGAATTCGATCTGATTCTGGATCGTCCGCACGTGAACGATGCTCTCGGCCCTCTGCCGGTAATGATGGCCGGGATGCTTCACGCAGGCCACCGTATTTGCCTTGTCGAACAGCTTGTAGCCGACGAAAACGTCTTCGTACCGTTTGCCGTCCGGGAAATACACGCCATCCCACAGAGAGGCCCTGAACAGTTTGTTCGTAAGGAGCAAAGTAAATTCGCGGCACAGGAAGCTCTGCATGGCCTGTATCCTGTCGAAGACGCCGTCGAAAAGTTCCCGGGTAAATGAAGCATCTTTAAATTCGATGACCCAGCCGCATACGACAATGTCCGCATCATTTTCTACGGCGGCGGTATGAAGCGCTTCCAGCGTGCCCGGGCTCCACCAGTCGTCGCTGTCTTCGAAAATGATATAATCCGAACCGGCTTCCCGGGCTTTTTCGATGCCGAGATTCCTCGTCCGGGCAACGCCCAGATTATCGTTGTGGAACACTCTTACTCTGGTATCCTGCCGGGCGTATTCGTCGCAGATCTGCCCGCTGCCGTCCGGAGATCCGTCATCGATAAGGATGAGGTCGATATCCCCGTACGACTGCGACAATATGCTGTCGACGCACTGTCTTAAATATTTTTCGGTCTTGTAGACCGGAACGATCACGCTAATCATAAGGCCTCCTAAAGAAGAACTGTCAGTATTGGCGGCCGTCAACTACCTCTGACGTTAATGACAATGAAAAGAAAAAGTAAGTTTCGATCTTTCTCGCTGTCCGTTCATTGTCCGTTTAAAACGCCTGTTATACGCCTGAATTACGTTTTTATTCCTTCGTAGGTTTCCAGAACTCTTTTGTAACTGTCGATATCGCCTATATCGTACCGTTTCCCGGGCATCTCCATACTGTGCATGACGCTGTGCCTGCACATCCATGCCACCAGGCTCCCGGGAGCGTCGGTGCCGCAGCCGTCCGCCAGCGCCTCGGGTATCTTTTTCACGTCTTCTGCCGTATAGTAATAGAAGGGCGGCGTGCACCAATGAGATTTGGGATCCTCGGATTTCTCCACCAGCTCCAGCAGCAGGTCTCCCTCTCCCACCACTGAGATGCCCCGCTTTTTCAGTTTGCCCAGATCCGGCTCGTAATATCTCATACAGCAGGAAGTCCCCTTATCTGCGGCGTAACGGATAAAATGAGCCAGGCTGAAGTCGAGGACGTTGTCCCCCGCTATCACCAGCAGGTCGTCGTCGATCCCCAGCCGGTCAACGGCCAGCTGTACGTCTTTCACGGCGCCCAGGCGTGTCTCGTTGGAACAGGTGCCGTCGTCCACCACCGTTACGGGCAATTTCTTTTCCTTTGCCCACGCTTCGAAATGACCGGCAAATTTGTGGTTTGACACCACCACGTAGCGTTCCGCCACGCCGGAGGTCTCGATATCGTCCACCAGCCAGTCGAGTATCGTCCTGTCCCCCACTTTTAAAAGAGGCTTGGGAAAATTTTCAGTCAGCGGATAGAGCCGGGTGGCGTAACCCGCCGCAAGGATAACGCATTGCATATCGACAGTCCTGTCTTTCCTTCCTGTTACGTTGCCGTTACTTCTGATTTGCCATTCCGTCCGCGCTGACGCACATATGGAAACTGTATCTGCCTTTCATTTCGGGGTACGCGTCGATGTAGTCCCTCTCCACTTTTTCCTGTATGGATCCCGCTTTTGCCGGATCGATCAGCGCCATGCAGCAGCCCTTGAAACCGGCTCCCGAGAATCTTCCGCCGTAAATGCCGTCGGTCTCGCGCATTATCTCGTACAGTTTGATCTGCTCCGGCGCTCCGGATTCCCAGTTGTGGATGCTGGACCAGCCTGATTCGAAAGAAAGCGCTCCGTATTTTTCAATATCGCCGCGGCGCCAGGCTTCCGCCCCTTCCTCCACCCGCCGGAATTCGGTGTACCAGTGCTCGCAGCGCCTTGCCCAGGGAGCCGGCAGCCGGTCTTTGTAAGCCTGATACGTCTCGAAGCTCAGATCCCTGGCGTTGGTCTCTCCGAATTTTCCGTAATCCGCGCAGCTGAAAGCCTTGAGGGCGTAAACGCCTGCCCTGAGTTCGTCAACGCGCATATTGAACTTGGATCCGGCCAGGCTGTGCTCCAGCCCGGAGAAAAATATGGCGATGGCGAAAGGTTTCGCCTGGGGATGTACGGGGATCAGCTCGAAGCTGTTGTCACGGCAATCCAGATAGAGCATATGGCCTTTTTTGCTGAGGACCTCGCAACTCTGGTCAAGGGTGCCGACGTTGACGCCGACAAAATTCTTTTCCGCGTCAAAAGCGACGGCTATCAGCTCCTGCGGGGTCAATCTCACGTCGTTGACGCGGCACAGGGCGTCGAGGAAGGCCAGTATTACGGCGGCGGAACTGGACAATCCTCCGATGGGCAGGCTGCCTTCGATCACGCCCCGGACGCCTGTGGAAAGGCGGTGGACCTTGCCCAGCGCCCAGGTGGCTCCTCTAAGGTAATCGGCCCAGTCTCCCTTCTTTACCGGGATATCGCGCACGTTCCATTCCGCTTCCCCGTCGAACTGGAGGCTGCAGAGCTTCACGGTCCCGTCTTCCGCGGGGCTGAAGGCCAGATGGATGCCCTTGTCGATGGCAAACCCGGTGATCTTGCCGAGATTGTGGTCGCTGTGTGCTCCTATGGGGCAGACCCTGTATGGCGCGAAAGCAGTATTGTCCGCATATTTACCGAATAATTCACGAAATGTTTCTTCGCATCGCATTTAAATGATCCTCCGTCCGGATCGTTGTCCGTTGCGCCGCCCTGCGCGGCTCCTTTATTTGTCCTCGCCGGAGATCACTCCGCCTGCCTTGAACACCGCCCGCATGGCTTCGTAATCCTCCTGGCTGATATTGCTGTAGTCGAGTTTTTCTTTGCTGCTTTTAAAATTCTTTCCGAGAAAACCGAATATCCTCTTTATCCAGCAGAAAGGCAGCAGCACCGGCCATTTCTCCAGCACCGGGAACTGCGCCTTCATCCGGCCGTACGGAAGAAACACGGCGGCGAAAAATGACCTGAGCTTTCCCGACTTCATGGAGCCGTCGCTCATGGCGGCGATCCTTCCAGCTTTATAGCTTTTATCGTTCCCGAAAATGCCGCTGGAAAAGGCGTGCTCCAGCAATATTTCGCTGTCTTCATCCGCTTCGGCCTCCCCCATGGCGGCGCGAGCGGCGGCAACCATTCTTTCGTGGAACGTCCACATGCCGAATCTCGTAAGCGTCTCTCTTGCGCCGTCAGCCGGAGCGCCTGTCTTATCGAGCAGCCAGGTGTCCGCCAGCCTGCGGAGCCCCAGGCTTCCGTTCATAAAGTCCTTGTGCAGGTGCACGAAATGGAACACGTAGAAATCCTCGGGAGACATACGGAAAACGTGCGGTTCGCCTGCGCAGACCGCCCGGGACCACATGCCCTTTTCCCAGTCTCGTATCTCGCCGCTGTCGTCGGTCAGGCGCTTGTGCATCTCTACGTGCACTTCGTTCTTTTTAAAGCTGTCGTGTTTCCAGGACGATTCGCTTTCCGCGGCAAATCCCAGCTTTTCGAATATCTTCTTAAGCGTCGAATATTTGTAGTCGCGGACAATGATATCCAGATCTGCCATCTGCCGCATCGTTCTCTCGGGATACAGCTCCCGGAGCTCCCAGCCCTTAAGAGGCACGCAGTCAATGCCTGCTTCGTTCAGTGCGCCGATCACCTGCCTGCCCTCGTAGTCCTGAAGCACGGCCTGCCTGAGAGACGCCATATATTTGTCCCTCAAAAGCTGCTCGATGGCGGCCTCCTGCGCTCTGCCTTCTGCGGCAAGGGCCTTTACGGCGGGATATACGGTAAGCAGTATGCCGCTGCGCCTGATCATATTGACCGTTTCCTTAACGTTTTCCGGCTCGGGCGCCTCGCCGTTGCCGGAGATCCCGAAAGCTCTTCTCAAAAGGAACAGTACGTATTTTTGATCTGTGTTAAGTGCCATTGCAAGACCCGTTTGCGTTGTTTTTTCTTTACTTAATATGCCAGTTTGCAGTAGATATAAAAACCCACCGCGGCACCCAGAGTGTTCTTGATAAGGTCGTCAGGTTCGAATACGCCGAACCGGAACAGGAACTGGCTGAGCTCCACGGAAAAGGACGCGGCGAATCCCAGGAGCACCACTGTCCAGCCGGACATCTCCCGGCTTCCGGAAGCCAATACCCGTACGCTTTTACCATTGACCGCAGGCCTGGGAAGCCATGTGATCACGTTGTAGAGTTTAGGCAACAGATAGCCGAATGGAATGAACAGGATCAGGTTCAGCATCGACCGGTTCGTGGTAAGACCGTAATGGATGTCTACGAAAGCGGTCCAGAAAGGGAACGGAAACGTGGTGTTGACGCCGCCCAGGCCGCTTCTGGCGCCCCTTACGCACACGAAATAAAACAGCGCGGCGGCGTATATCGCCGCCACCGGGAAAACGATCTCCTTCCGCGGAGACAGATGCACGGCAACTATCAGCGCGGCTGCGGCAAATATCGAAAACAGCAGGAGTTGTATCATTCTCTCTTAAAGACGCGTTTCACCAGAGTAAGCACGTCGTCCAGCTCGTTGAGTTTGAGCAGCCTGACCATCACCAGGTATACGGCGATGCCGTCAACGGCGGAAACGATCAGCGTCAGGTAGATATTGGCCGGGAAGAACCAGAATATGACCCTGGGGATCATCACTGAAATGACGGAGGCCAGAAGCACCTTGAGCCCGGTCCGGAACATGGCGCGCAACGAAAGCTTTACGTACTTCCTCGACGCGATCAGGCGGATGACGAAGGTCAGGATGGAGGAGAGCGACGTAGCCAGCGCCAGGCCGTTGACGCCCCAGAGGCGGATAAAGACGATATTCAGCACGATGTTGATGCCGAGGTGCGCGAGGCTGATGAACATTGCCGTTTTCGTATCGCCGTGGCCGTAGAAGATATTGCTCAGTACCGTGTTGGATGCCGCGGTGAAAAGGCACAGACAGTAGATTGCGAAAACACTGGCCGTAAGGGCGGTACTGCTTGCGTCGAAGGCGCCTCTCTGGTACACAGCAGCCACCAGTTCGGTGCGGAAGACCACGCAGGCCAGGGTGATGGGTATCATAAGAACGCAGAAAATGTTTATTATACGGACGATGAGTTTGCCCAGCGCGTCTTTTTTGTTCAGCGTGATCAGTTCGATCATCTGCGGATACATAGCGGTGGCAATGGCTGAGGACAGCAGGCCGCTGAATACGCTCATCAGTTTGTAGCCGTAATTAAGGCCCGACACGGTTCCGGTGGGAAGCAGCGACGCCATGGCCTTGTCCACCAGCGTATTGATACGTCCGACGCCGGCGGAGACCAGTGCCGCGGGCATCCTTTTCAGCATCAGTTTGAACTCGGCGCTGTTGAATTTGACGTCCGGCCTGTACCGGTAGTTCCAGTTGACGAAGGGCAGCTCTATGAGAAGCCTGAGCACTCCGGCCACCACCAGGGCCCATGCCATGGCTTCTATGCCGAAGTGTTTATAGAACAGTACCGCCGCGATGATGGTGGGAATGTGAGAAATGACTTCCCTTATCTGGCTTCCCAGGAACCGGTTGTGGCACTGGAGCAGAGAAGCGTAGATCGCGGACGATATGATGAAGATATACATAGGCGCGGATATGCGCACCAGTTTTATGCACAGCGTCCTGGTATCTCCGGTAAAGCCGGGAGCCACGAGAGTCACCACGAAGGGCGCGAATATCACCAGGAGGATGACGACGACGGAGGATACGATGATGAAGAACGTCAGCGCCTTGTTGGTCAGCGCGTCCGCCAGATCCCGCTCCCCTCTCGCGATATGTCCCTTGTAGAGAGGCAGAAACACCTTCCAGATACCGACGCTCAGCATGGGATATACCACCGCCTGAACGCTGGATACCATATAGTAAGCGTCGCTCTGTGAAGACGTACCGAAGATAGCCGCCAGGATCGCCTCCGCGAAGAAGGATGCGATCTTGGCAAGGATACCTACGAGCACGATCACTACGGCGCCTTTAAATATTCTGCTGCCAATCGATTTGTTTTCCAAAGTCTACCTCTAGGCCGGAAAATGCTCCGGCAATAAAAAAGTTCCGGCAACGCCCGCGGCCTTTATTTGCCGTCCAGCGCGTACCGGTCAACACAGTATTTCCTGTCGTAATATATTATGTCGTCGGCAACGAGTTTGCCGCTGCCTCCATGGGCCTCGATTATATTGACCACGCAGTTGTAAGGCACGTGCCCGTGCCAGTAATCGAGCGGATCGTCGTAGAACCGGTTCAGCATTGCCCGAAGCGCGCAGCCGTGGGTGGAAACGAGATAGTCGCCTCCGTCGTCCAGCTTCATAAGGCCCGAAATGAAATCCCAGGTCCTTTCGCACACGTCTCTGACTCCCTCTCCCCCGGGAAATCTCCCGTAACTGAACGGATCGGTAAAGAAACGCATTGCCGCTTCCCTTTCCAGCTGCTGCCCCTCAAGAGAGCCGAAACTGATCTCCCTGATGCGCGGATCGAGTTCCACCGGAACGTCGTTGCCGCTTTCTCTGAGAACGATCTCCGCGGTCTCTTTCGCCCGGACAAGCGGACTGGAAAAACAGCGCCTGAATCTTATGCCTTTCAACTTTTGCCCGGTCACCGCCGCAAGAAAACGTCCGCTTTCGTTAAGCGGCTCGTCCAGCCATCCCTGCATGACGCCTTTCTGGTTCAGCGCGGTCTCTCCGTGGCGCAATATGTATATTTTCAACGGATTACATCCTGTTCTTTATAAGAGCGCTCAGGATAGCTATATCTTCCTGGCGTATGACTTTTATATTGTAATGGTTCCCTTCGTAGAAGCGAAGTTCGAACCCCAGATCGTTCATAAGCATGGCAAAACAGGTCTCGTCGAATCTGTGCCCTTTCCTGTCTGCCGTTTCGAAAACTTCCTTTACCGTGGAAAAGCGGTAGGCTTCGGGCGATTCCACCGTTACCACCCGGTACCGGTTAAGATATTCGCTGTGCCTGCTGAGCTCCGGCTCGTCGCTGCTGAGCCTGAACTGTATGTTGTCCTTCATAGGCTCGCAGGTCACCGCGCTGCCGTTTCTGATGCAGGCGCCCAGCAGTTTGGATATCATTTCCTCCGTGACGAGCGGCCTGGTGGACTCCTGGAAGATCACCACGTCGTTGCCGTCGTACTTGTCCTGTATCGCCTCGATGCCCTTCCTTACGGACAGGATGCCGGTCTCTCCGGCTGTGATAACGCCTCTGAGTTTGTCGATATTGTACTGTTTGGAATATGCTTCCAGGATGCTTTCCCAGTCTTTTAAGCACACCACGTATATATCGTCAACGGCGGGATGGCGCTGGTAAGCCTCCATGCAGTAAACGATCACGGGCTTCCCCAGAACGTTAATGAACTGGTTGGGGATGTTCTGCATATTCCGGGTGGATTTTCCGCCGGCCAGTATTATGACCGCGGTCTTGTTCTGCATAGGCAGTCCGGAAGGATCGGACCGGTAGCTGTCTTCTCCGTTGACGCCCGTGCGCAGAAAGTCGACGGTGGTGTCCAGCACCCTTGCCAGTTTCACCAGTTTGGAAGCAGGGACTTCGTTCTCTCCGGCTTCTATCTTGGCAATGGTGGAACGCGACCTGTACCCCATGGCGTCTGCCAGTTCCTGCTGTGAAATATTAAGTTCAAGTCTGCGTCTTTTGATATTGTCGGCAATACCCACGTCCCTTACCTCCTTTATCAGTTTTTTGGCCGTTTCCCGCTTCAGGAAGCGGCAATATCGTTCTTCAGGTATTGCACTAAAAGGCGGCAATATGAATGCCGCCTTTCGATGCAGATACCGTTGACCCGGTTATTATTTGTAGAAAGTGCCGTTGAGAGCGTCGAACGCGTCGTTCCAGCGCTCGAAGGCTTTCTTGTAAGCAGCAACGTTCTCGGGATTAGGAACGTATGCTTCCTTGACGCGGATGCACTTGTCGGCTGCGTCGATGCAGTCCTTGAACACGCCGATGCCTACGCCGGCATACATGGCGGCTCCGAGGGCGCCTGCTTCAGGGCTCTCGCAGAGCTCGATGGTGCGGTTCATGATGTCTGCAAACATCTGGCACCACATGGGGCTCTTGGTCACGCCGCCGGAAAGACGGACCGCGCGGACCGGTTTGCCGAAAGCTTCCTGCATAAGCAGAATGTCGTACATCTCGTAGCAGATACCTTCAAGGACGGCATGAGCCAGATCGGCTTTTTCGGTTCCGAGGGTGATGCCGAGGAAGGTTCCTCTGGTGGCCTCGTTGACCTTGCGGCCGTGAGATCCCTGCAGGCAGGTAAGAGCGGTAACGCCGTTGGATCCGGGAACGGACTTCTCGGCGATCTCGGTCATAAGGCTGTACGGATCTACGCCCATAAGTTTAGAGGTGGCGACTTCCAGCGGGCAGAGCTTGTCTCTGAACCAGCGGAAAGCGGAGGCGGCGGTGTGAGAGAAAGCCTCGAGCTGCCAGTTGCCCATGCCCTGATTGCCTTTGACGAGGATCGTGCGGTTGGGATCGCGTACGGGCTTCTCTACGACAACGTAGCTTCCGCCGAAGGTGCCGACTACCATGGTGGCAACGTCGTCGGTGGTTCCGCCTACGCCGTAGGAGGAGCAGTTGACGTCCTGAGCGCCGACGCAGATCTTGCAGCCCACGGGGAATCCGGTCTTCTCGGCGATCTCGGCATTGATCTCGCCTACTACTTTACCGGGCTCGGTAACGACTTCGGGAAGCTCCACGTTCTCGCAGCCGTAAACTTTCCTGAGTCTTTCGCTCCACTCGCTCTTGTTCACGTCCAGCATGGAGATGCGGTGCGTGGAAGCGATGTCGCAGGGATATCCTTCCGCTCCGAGGAGGTGAAGGAAATAGTCCTGGTTAGTGCACACGCGGCGGACCTTTTTCCAGGTCTCGGGCTCGTTCTTCTGAAGCCATACGAGCACGCCGGTGTTGAAGCCGCCGATGCAGGAACCTTCGATAGCGTAATGCTCTTCGTCGGAGATCCTGGCGCGGATCTCGTCATGGACTTCGATATTGCGCAGGTCCTGCCAGCCGATCATGCGGTTGCGGACAACGTTGCCGTTCTCGTCCAGCAGCACCATAGCGGCGCCCTGAGAAGAAAGGCTGACTGCCAGAATGTCTTTAGGATCCACGTTGGCCTTGTCGACGGCCTTGTGGCAGACTCTGAAAAACGCGTCGGTGATCTGGGCCACGTCCTGCTCCACGTATCCGGGTCTCGGATAGTAAGAGGGGTACTCTTCGTAAGCGGATGCCACAAGATGGCCTTCCGTGTCAAATATACAGACCTTGGTGCCTGTCGTACCTTCATCGATACCAATTAAATATTTTGCCATTTTCTTTTTCCTTTCAAAATTTGACTTCGCCTTTTTCTTCGATGACCTTCATAAAGGTCTCCATCAGGCGTATGTCTTCCGGTGTGGTCACCTTCATATTCGTTTCAGAATCCTTCGTAAAGTAGATGGTCTTGCCGTAATCGCAGTAAAGCGTGTTGGTAAAGACGTTGCCCTTTACGCCCTTGCCCTCCGCGAAAGCCCTGTCGTACAGCTCGGAGCATTCGCCGAACCTGAAAGCGTAGGGCACGGTGCAGAGCATAAGTTTGTCCCTGTCGATCTGCTCCGTGGTGGTCTTGCGGTCGGAGGTGAAGTATACGGAATAAAGGATAGGTCTGGAAGTACAGCCGTTGCCGTTTTCGATGGCGGATTCGATGCAGCCGGTCATGATCTCGGCGCTGGCCAGAGGATAAGAGGACATATGGATCAGGATGATGTCGTCATCCGCGATCTTGCCCTTGAGATTCTTGAGGCCGTTCCAGGTGGATTCCTGGCAGCTGGCGCCGCCGGGGGTGATCCAGCGTACCTTTTTGAAACCGTAGCGCTTAACGATCTCCCACATATTGTCGATAAAGCTCTCGACGCACACGATCTCTACCGCGTCGATCATGGGGTGTTTCTCCATCACGTCCAGCGGGTAATAAATGATCGGCCTGCCGTTAACTTCAAGGAACTGCTTCGGTACGGAAGCGCCCATGCGCTGTCCTACTCCGCCTGCCAGTAAAATGCCAACAACCATACTTCTTTCCTTTCCGAGATGAGCTCTTACTCTTCTTCAGCAGCCTCTGCCTTAACTTCAGCCTCAGCGGCCTCTTCTTTCTTCTTGGGCAGAAGTTTGATGATGACGAAGTAGTGGAGCACGCCGCCAAGCAGAGCGCCTACGCAGGGAGCAATGATGTACATGAGCCACTGACCGTCGCCGAAGATCGTGGAGACGTCGTATCCTTTGATAGAACCGTAGATGTAGCCGACGATACGGGGACCGAGGTCGCGGGCCGTGTTGATGCAGGCTCCGGAATATCCGCCGCCGAAGGCGATATCAAGAGAAATGATAGCGCCGATGGCAATGGGGAACAGAGCAGGCGAGGGTTTGTTGGGAATGCGCTTGTCGAGAAGTACGAAAATGGCGAAGGTAAGCATCATCGTCATGGCAACTTCAAGGAAGGCACCGGAGAGAACGTGGCCCGTGGGAGAAGAGCAGTAGAACAGAGTGGCCGGATTGCCGCCCGTTGCCTGAGCCCATTCGTCCATACGGTTGCCGTAGATCAGGTAGATAGGAACGATACCTGCGCCCCAGCCGAGGATCTGCGCAACAATATAGAAAGGCACAAGTTTCCATTTAAATCCGCCGAAGGTGGCCCATGCCATCGAAACGCCGGGGTTAACGTGAACACCGGAAATAGGCGCGAAAGCGACGACTGTGATGGCGAAAGCGATGCCGAACCATACGGCAAATTCATACATATTGGTGAGATATCCCGTCACCGCAAAGGGGACAACGAATCCCAGACCCCAGAAACTGATAAAAGCGGAACCCAGGAATTCACCCAGTATTCCTTTCCAATTTTCCTTTAACATGATTTCTCCTTTCTTATGTTGACCGTTTGCGAACTGTGAACGCTAAAAATCAACATTGCAAGGAGATTATACAACTCTGCAAAAGCAAAATCAACGCCTGTTTGTTGATTTTTTTAAAATAATCACCAATTGTGGGTGGTGCCCTTGATAGTGGTGACCTTGTTGTTGACAGCGACCTTGAACGTCCTCTGGGCGATCTCCTCTTCGGAGGGAGGCGTCATATAGTCTCCGTAATATTCCGTCAGATACTCGTCGTACCGCTTCATGATACTGACTTCAGTGTCTTCGAAAGGAACGTTCATGACTTCGTCCAGAATATGGACGTCGTATCTTCTGCCCAGGTCGCGGTAGAGGCCGTTGGTGAAACTGACGTAACGGGCGTCAGGATCGTCGTTGCCTATGACCGAGACCTTGTCGTACCGCTTCATCTTGAAGCCGGTGGGCAGGATCTTGCCGAGGCAGAAGGTGCCGAAGACTTTGACCTTGTCGCCGAAGGACTTATATCTCTTAAGGTGCAGCTTGTGATGGAACATGCCCTGGAGCGTCTTGATCCGGAACATCTTTTTCTTCTCTTTATTTTTGTCCGAGGGGACCTTGTCGAATACGAAGATGTCGAAGCCCGCGAAATCGCGCACCATATTTTCTTTTAAGAGGTGGTAAATATATGTGTAGCGCTCCAGATAAAAGCCCTTGAACTTGTCCCGGTTTTCCAGGAGCTTGTTGTAATTGTCACGTGTCATGATCACGTCGTAGTCGTCGTCCCAGGGGATGAATCCGTGGTGACGCACCGCGCCGAGAGCCGATCCGCCCAGCACGCTGTACTCGATGCCGTTCTCGGTGCATACCCGGTGAAATTCTTTCGCTTTTTCCAGGAGCAGAGCGTGGATCTCCTCAAGAGAATGATCCATGTTGTCCAGCGCGCGCTTATCTTTTACGTAACGTTTCTTTTTGATTTTTTCTGCCATAACTGTGCCGCCTTTCTATTTTTCAAAAACGCCGTCTGTATTAAAAATGAGATCGGAATGATATGCTCCGCCTTTCTTGGGAGTCATATAGTCTCCGTACTGCTGCCTGAGAACGGAATCGTAATTGCCCGGGCCCTTTATAGTGGTATATTCGAAGGGCAGGTCGATGCACTCCGCATAATCTTCCCGCTTCCAGGTGAGCTTCTTGTCGCCGGGCCGGAAGGCGGAGGCGGCAACGAGCGTGTTTTTCGGCTTCCCTCTCGAGACCTTCACGTAGTGGTCGGACAATTTCCTGAACGAGACGAAATGTTTCAGCACGGACCATGTGATCCTTCGGGGATCCAGCCGGTATTTGAGCTTCTGCTTTCCGGAAGCGCGCTTCATCAGGCGGTCAAATTTGTTGCCGTTGATGATCTGCCTTAAAAACTTCAGCCGGAACATCTTGAAGCCGTATGCCAGCCGGTTGTCCGGAACGCCCGACATGGCGAAGATGTCTATAAAGACTCCCTTGTTGCGGTCCGGGTCGATCTCCATCTCTTCCCTGGTGCAGGCCTTCGTGTCGGATCTGCGCAGCCGGGAGAAATAAGGCCTGGCGTCTTTTTCTGTCTGCCAGCTCTGGAAAAAGAAAGGCTCCTGGAATTCCTCGGGAGCTATCTCGCACAATTTGTAATAATCTTCTTCCAGCATCTGGACGTCGATGTCGTCGTCCCAGGGAATGTACCCTTTATGGCGTATGGCGCCCAGCAGAGTTCCGCCCGCGGCGAAATATCTGAGTCCGTGCTTCTCGCAGACCTGGGCAAAGCGCTCCAGAATGTCCATCTGTACCGCCCAGAGCTTTTTAAATTCGGTGGTCACGGTATAGTCGCATCTGACTTCTTCTTTTAAAAATTCTTCACTGACTTTCAAAATAAATTCCACGTCTCCTTTGTATCACGCCGCGTATCCGTATTCCGGCAGCGGCGGCATTGACTCAGCCCCAGAAATCCATTATTCTGCGGCACACCGATTCCGTGGCATGGCCCGTTTCGGTGGTCTCGTAGAACTTCAAAATGGCCTCGTCGTTTTCCCTGGCCGCTTCAGGCGTGATCCCGTTGATAAGTTCCACTGCCTCTTCCCTGTTATGGGCCACCCAGTACGGAGAATCCTCCATCTTGAAATACATGCTTCTGTCTTTGTTCGTGTAATTCTCTATGTCGTCCTGGTACAGAAGCACGGGTCTTCCCGTGATGGCGAAATCTCCTCCGGCGGATGAATAGTCGGTTATCAGCAAATCAGTCACCAGCAGCAGATCGGCCATATCGGGGTAACGTGTCACGTCGATAAATCCGGTGGTTTCTGCGGCGGAAGTGAGGGTCAACGCCCTGCCTCCGTGGGCTCTCATCAGGCAGACCCATTTCTCTCCGGTCTTCTCCCCCAGAACGCGGAGCACGTCGTTCAGGTCAATGTCGCTGCCCACCTGGCCTTCCACCGTGGCGGTGTCCCGGAAAGTCGGCGCGTACATCAGCACTTTAACGCCCTCTTCAAGGCCCAGCTTACCGCGCACTTCCGCGACCCTGGCCGGATCCGGATCGAACAGGCAGTCGTCCCTGGGCGTGCCGTCGGTCAATATCTCTCCGGTATACCTGAAGGCGCTGCGTATGAACCGGACGGCGTACTGGGACCCTGCCAGGAACAGGTCGCAGTTGCCCTCTTCGCAGATCTGGCGCTTGGCGGTCTTTTTCTTGTACGCTTCATTGTCCATGGCGTCGTATCCGACTTTTTTGAACCCGCGCTCGCCGTGGTAGGTCTGCACGTAGAACTGGTCTTTGCGTTTTTCCAATCCGTCGTGGAGCAGTTCGTTGAACACCCAAACGGAGGAGGTCGAAAGCGCCTTGTAATAATCGCTGCCGCCGAAAGACACGGGCTCGATGAAACCGGGCAGAGTGGCGGCATCGGCGTCAGACTTGCAGATCCAGCGCAGTTTCGCCTCAGGAGCGAGCTGATGAAGCCTTTCGGCTATGACCCGGGGATTGCAGGCGTATCCGCGGCCGTAGAAATTGTTGAAGAGCACGGTCCCGGGCTCGACGGGCAGTTTGCCGAAGCGGCGCAGTCCTCTCGAATTGTGCCTTCTTCTTCCTGTGTACCAGAGGCCTGAAAGAAACCTGTTCTTCGAAGCCGCGGCCTTCAGCCGGTCTTTAAAGCTCGTCTTCGGCCTGCTGCCGGCCTTATTTATCTGACCGTTCTGGTCTGTCTTAGTTATCTGATCTTTCTGTCCCATCGTTCTGCTTTCTTTCAACGTTTATTGACTGGTCCGCCCGATCCGGTCCTGCGGTATCGCCGTCCTTATCGGCCGGAGCGCTTTCCTCCGGAAGGGCATCGGCGGCGGGAGGAGCGCTCTCCTTCTTTTTGTATTTTTTGCCCACAGCGAAGGGCAAAAATCTGTTTATGAACAGCGCCGCCAGCGCGCACAGGCCGCAGGTGATCAAAAGTATGACCAGTTCGAACAAATAAGAGCCGCTGTCCTTTATATGAAGCAGTGTCAACGCCAGTCCGATGCCTCCTACCGCGTATTCGTGCACCGTGTAGTAAACCAGCGTGTTGCGTCCCACGAAGGACAACGGCAGTATCTTCACCCGGATAAGCGACGCCAGGGCAAAAAGCGCGAACAGGCCGATCACCGTCATTCCCAGGTTCAGAGGCAGGTTGTAGTAGTAATTATTATGGACGTCAATGCTTTTCCCGGGAAATACTAAAAAGCTGAGCACGCAGAGCCCGGCGTACAGCGCGATTCCCGCGGGAATGACTATCGCCCTTAATTTCCGGAACAGTTCCTCGTGACACCTGAAGAGGTAACCCACGAGAATGAAAAGCTGGGCCGTAAAAGCGGTGTTGAAGTTAAAAAGATCCAGCTGCTCCACACGGCAAAGCAGGAAGCTCAGCGCGGCAAGGCCTACGCAGGCGCACACGACGGCCGGCTCTTTTTTGAACAGTTTAAGGACGAAGAAGAACAGTATCTCGGCAATGATGCAGCAGGGCAGATACCAGAGTTCGTTGCCCGTCACGAAGCTGATCAGCACCTCTTTTACGGAATGGTCGATCAATCCCTTGTACGCCGCCAGGAGCTTGAACGGCATAAGGACGGCGGTGAAGAACAGGAAGGGTATCACCAGTTTTTTGAAAAGATTGACGAAGAATTCCCTGACGTTGCCGCCGCGGCCGTTGAAAACGTACCCGGTAACGGCGAAAAAGAGCGGTATCTTTATAGGGCTCGTAATGATGAAATATTCGGTATGACCAAACCCTGCCAGCAGATGGCCGTATATGACGAAAAGCATGGCGAGGGCGCGAAGCAGATCCACCCATTCTTTCCTCCCGGGCTTTCCGGCGGCGGAAACTATATTTGATTCGGTTTTAACGACGTAACTGTCCATTTTTAAGGATCACGCGGCAAGGTCAAGGCTCGTCTGTGTTTCGGCAAGGCGCAGCTCCGCCCTTGCCTGCCGGTCTTTAACGGAGATCAGGATGCAGAACAATATCCATATGAGCGTGTTTCTGATGCCGTTGTGGGAGATGCAGTACAGTATGGTGCCGCTCATGCAGCACAGGTTCCGGAAAGTGTACCCTTTGTTCCTGAGCGGCTTCATAAAGACCAGCACGGAGAGCGCGGTGCCTATCGCCCCGTAGGAAACTATGATGTTCATATACGTGGAGTGGATCTCGTATCCTTTCATGACCGAGAAGCGGCCGAAGGCGCCTTCTCCCATTCCCCACAGAGCGTTGATACCCATCTCCAGCACGCGGCCGTAGGCGCGGCCGTTCATCAGCGAGGAATCGTTTTCGTTCATCAGGTTGAGCACGCGGCGCCTGAGGGACCGTACGATCGATATGTTCGTAATGAACGAGGCGTCGCTGTACAGGATCATATAGACCACGGCGCCCAGAAGAAGGATGGCTCCGCCTTTGAATATGATCTGCTTTACCGTCCTGTCTTTCTGGCTGATAAAGAAGAAGAATCCCATTGCCACGGCGCTGATGAAGCCTGCTTTTGAAAGAGACATCATCAGGGCGTAGGAAGATATCAGCAGTATGATCAGGGCCTCATACTTGTTGACCCGCTTGGCGAAGAAGCACAGGAACGTCAACATAATGATGGCGAAGAAGCCCAGCTGGTTGGGGTTGTTGAAGAAGGAGGTGTTGCGGAACTGGGAGCTGGATCTGAGGATTATGCCCAGCAGTATCACCAGGGAGGCGATCAGGCAGCCGTGCATAGCGCCCTCTATCGCCTTCTCAACGCCGCATTCGTTGACGATCATCACGCACACTATCACGGCGAAGAAGTTGAACGCGTAGAACAGGATGCTGGACAGGAAAGACGTGCTTATCGTGCCCTTTTTCAGAGCCATGTACACGAACCACATGCCGTTGATAAACGCAGTATATATCGTGAATATAAGGAGGCTTCTGGCCCAGCCGGCGGTATGGGGCCGGAAGACTATCCTGCCGCGGCATCTCCAGAAAAGCCATATGAAACCGAGCACCAGGAAAAGGTCCGCGATCTGCACGCTTCCGGATTTGAAGACGTACAGGGGCTTCAGGGCGATGTATATGGTCAGTATGATCTCGGATCCTATGATTGGCCGGTTCGTGTAATACTTCTCTCTCATAGTGCGATCCCTTATACCGCGGCGCTATTCCGGGCTTCCACGTCCTGGGCGGGAGCAAGTTCCCTGATCTTGCCGAGGTAGGCGTTTATAACGATCTCGCGGCTGAATTCCCGTTCCATTTTCTGCCTGCCGGCCAGTCCCATCTGTTTTCTTTCTTCGTTGGGCAGTCTGAGAAACTCTTTGACCGCCGCCACAAGCTCGTCGGCATTGCCGCCGTGGTAAACGAGCCCGCTGACGCCGTCGTCCACGGTCTCGCGGCAGCCGGGATTGTCCGTGGTGATTATAAAGCGGCCGCTGGCGGCGTTTTCAAGCAGCACGTTGCTCATTCCCTCGCCGTAGGTGCTGGGATGGATGATGGCGTGGGCGCGGCTGATCCAGGGCCTTACGTCTTTCTGGGAGCCTCTGTACAGGACGATCCCCTGTTTTCCCAGTTCTTCCAGTTCGGTCTCGTAATGGCTTTCGGTAGGTTCCACGAAGCCCAGCACGTTGAATTCGGTGCCGGGATATTCCGCTTTTATCCTGCGGGCGGCCTCGATGTAATCGTCAACGCCCTTTTCCTTCAGCACTCTGCCGATATAGTTGAACACCACCGGCTCGCCGTCGACGCCGTTGCCGCCTTCGGGATAATCCTGTACGGGGAAACGTTCAAGGGCAACGCCGGAGCCGGGTATGAGCTTATAGTCTCCCTTGATCCAGCCCAGTTCCTTTGCCAGCTCCATATTGGTGCTGTTCTGGAACATTATGCAGGCGGAGCCGGAGTAGGCCTTCTTAAAGAGCTTCATAATGAGCGCCTTTTTCACGCCGGATTCGTTCAATACGGATCCCAGGCCGGTGACGTTGTTGATCACCGGGATGCGGAGCTGCCGGGCAACGATGCTGGCGTACACGTTGGGCTTGGCGGTATACGTGAGCACCACCGAAGGCCTGTATTTCTTGAACAGCGAGCGGTAATGCATGAACAGTTTGCCGTCGTTGACCACGCTGGTGCCTCTGCGGTCGATGGGCGGATCGTCGTAAAGGAACTCCTGATCTTTGCGGAGCCCGTATTCTTCGAGAGCCTCGAATTTGGGCCCGTCGGGGCAGGATATGAGCATCCGGTAGCCTGCGTCAAGTATGGCGCGCACCAGTTCCAGGCGGAAGCAGTACACGTCGTCGTCGTTGTTCGTAAGTAAAGCTATTAAAGGTCTTTCACCCATATAAGAATTCCCTTCGCCCGCAAGGCTGCGCCGTCAGCTGTATTTTTTACCCAGCACGGCAAACACGGTGCGGATCATCGTTAGTATGTCTTTGAAGAAGTTGAAATTCTTCACGCTGTCAAGATTCCATTTCATTTTCGCGGGCAATACCTGCTCTACGTAAACATTGTCCACGTCTTCCGCGGCGTCAAGCAGTTTGTCCTCGTCTTTGTACCGGATGCTGGCTTCGGAGGTGATGCCTGCGGGCATAAGCAGGGTGGCGTTGTACTCCGGCAGATACCGTTCCACGTATTTTACCGCTTCGGGCCTGGTGCCGACGAAGGACATATCCCCTTTTATCACGTCGATGAGCTGGGGCAGCTCGTCGAGCCGGAATCGCCTGAGCCCGGAGCCGATCTTCGTGATGCGGCTGTCGTTGCCCACGGTGACCGCCGAGCCCAGCCTGTCGGCGCCTGAGACCATGGTGCGGAATTTGTGTATCCTGAAGTGTTTGCCCCAGGCGGTGACCCGCTCCTGGCGGTACAGGACCGTTCCTTTGCTGTCCGCCTTGATGAGTATCGCTATGACCGCCATCGGGAGCAGGAGCAGAACGAAAAGGATCAAGGCGCAGGCAAGGTCGAATATGCGTTTTATAAGCAGCTGGAACCGCTTTTTACGGAGCGCCTCCCAATAAGGCCGGACTTCCGGGACCCTCATGCAATCCGGGAGCTTTTCCCACTTTTTAAGCATAAACGCTCCTGACTTCGCTCACCGCGGACTCCAGCGTTTCGCAGACGTATTCCACGTCTTCGTCGGACAGGAGCGTGTGGAGCGGAAGGGAGATCAGGTTGCGGTAGTAGTCGTACGAGTTGGGGTACCCGCCGCAATCTTTGCCGTAGGCAGTCATCATAGGCAGAGGCTTGTAGTGGACGTTGGCTGCCACGCCGCTTTCCGCCAGCTTTTCTATTATCCTGCTGCGCCCTGCTTCGTCGATGCCGGGCACGCGGATCAGGTAAAGGTGGTTCGAACTCTGTACGTTGTCCGTGCGGTGGACCAGATGGCTTATGCCCAGCCTGTCGCAGGCCGCGTCGTACCGTTTGATGATCTCGGAGCGCCTGGCAAGCAGCCCGGGATAGCGGTCCAGCTGGCGAAGCCCTATTGCCGCCACCACGTCGGTCATATTGCATTTGTACCAGGGGCCTATTATGTCATACTCCCAGGACCCCAGTTTCGTCTTGGCCAGGGCGTCTTTGTTCTGGCCGTGGAGCGACAGGAGCTGGTAGGTTTTGTATATCTCGTCGTTGCCGATCCCGTCAACGGGCAGCCAGGTTGACGCGCCGCCTTCGGCGGTGGTAAAGTTTTTTACGGCGTGGAACGAAAAGCTGGAGAAGTCGGCAATGGCGCCGCAATATATCTTCTCGCCTCTGAACGTCCGCCACGCTCCCAGCGAATGGGCGCAGTCGGCAACCACGGCAACTCGGCCGATGGCTTTCTGTATCCTGCTGTTCAGGCTGCCCAGGAACGTTCCGTCGTCCTCTTTCGGCGTGAACAGGCTGCGCTTTTTTTCGGCGATCTCGAATATGCGCTCGTAGTCGCACACGATGCCCCCCAGATCCACCGCCACGATGGCTTTGGTCCTGGGTCCCACCAGCGCTTCCAGGGCGCCGTAGTCCATCTCGGGCATGCGGGTGGCGGGATCTCCGTCTTTCAAAATATCAGCGAATATCACCGAAGCGCCGCAATGTATGGCTGCAGACGCGGTGGCCGTGTACGTATACGCAGGCACGATCACTTCGTCCCCGGGGCCGATGCCGAAAATTCGGAGGTTCATCTCTTCCGCGGCGGTGGCGGAGTTAAGGCAGACCACGCGGTTTCCGTATACGGCGACTCCTTCTTCGGAGGAGCAGTCGATATCCGTCCTGCCCGTTTCTATATATGCGGCAAGGCGCCGTTCCAAAAGCTTCGTCCGTGGGCCGGTGGTGATCCAGCCGCTGCGGAGCGCTTCGGCAACTTCGGCTATCTCCAGTTCCGTAATATCGGGAGGGCTGAAGCTTATCGTGCGTTTCTTGCCTTTCGGAGCCGCTTTATCCATATCTTTTTCAGTCATAAGTCACTTTCCGTTCATTGTCCGGCGGCAACGGAGCCGCGGACGTTTTTATTCGCGAATGAGTATCTCGAAGCCAAGGTGCAAAAGCTGAGGTTTGCCCATGAAATCGACTTCTACGATGGCAATGCGGCGGTGCAGATCGAGTTTGCGCACCCGGCCGCTGAAGGTCATCAGGGGGCCTGAAAGGATCCGGACCCGGTCGTTTTCGTCAAAACCGATGGCGGACAGTTCCACCACCGCGTTCCGGGGCACGGGACCTTCCTGTTCCTCTTCTTCGGCATCCGTCGATCCGGCGGTCAACGGCGCGTCTGAAAAGTCATCGCCGGAGGGGGCGTCGAACCAGCGGTCGCCTATGAGGGAGCGGAGCCAACGCTCTTCTTCCTCTGCCAGAGGTTCGAAGGTGTAGGAGATCTCGGAGGGGCTTACGAGCCGCCCGTCTCTGCCAAGGAGCCTGGCGTAGGCGCCGTATCGGGGAAGCGTTCTCAGGGCCTGATAAAAGTCGTTTATCCTGTCCGTTATGACGAAGAGATAGCCGGGGATGAGCCATTCGTAGATGTCGGCCCACTTGCCGCCGATCTTCTTGCACATATGCCGGTACGTGAAGAAGCAGCGTGTGTAAAGGTCCCGAGGTACGACCCGGGCAATGAGCAGCTGCACCGTTTTTTCCCGGCCAACGCCGGTATATATTACGTAGCACATTTATCGACCCTCCCGGTCTCGTCCCGGAAGCATGGTTCCGGCCTTTCCGGCCCGTTTTTTCAGGCCGGGCTTCGCCGTCCGGACAACGCGCTCGGCGCCGTCTTTTTATGCCTGCGGCGCCCGTCGTCCGGGTCATTTCTCCCGATATTTCCCGCGCGGCGATCGCCTGTGCCCATGCTTCGGGCGGAAGCCGTCGCGTTCCTCCGTTGGCCACACTCCAACATTTTATCATTATACTTTATCGGGGAGTCCGTGTCAATCTTATAAGGCCCTCAGCGGCGGGGCGAAGGACAAAAACGAAACAAAAAAAGAACAGGGCTGATCCCTGTTCTTTAAAGCGTTGTCGCCGGTACGGAAGCGGCGAGCTTAAATTGCCGCGCTTATCGCTGCAAAAACGTCAGTCCGCTTTGTTGGCGGCGTCGATCTCCGCCACGGAATCGATGCAGGAATTGACCTCGTCGGGGTCGCGGAAAGTCTCGACCACGGACTTGAGGACGGCGCGGACGTTGTCCTCGCTGCCTTCGTCCACGGCCTTTCTGAGGGCATCCAGGCGGGCATCCAGCTCTTCGGGAGATATGGGAGTATCCTGCTCGATGAATATCTTTTCGTTGTCGGTCTTGAGGAGGTTTTCGTTTTTGATCAGGAGCTCTTCGTACAGCTTTTCGCCGGGGCGGAGGCCGGTCTCAACGATCTCGATGTCTCTGCCGGGCACGTATCCGCTGAGTTTGATCATATTTACGGCCAGGTCGAGGATCTTTACGGGGCGGCCCATATCAAGGACGAAGAGTTCGCCGTTGTTTGCGGTGGCTCCGGAGCACAGGACCAGCTGGGCGGCCTCGGGGATGGTCATAAAATAGCGGACGATGCGCTTGTCGGTGATGGTCACGGGACCGCCGCCGGCGATCTGGCGGCGGAACAGCGGGATGACGGAGCCGTTGGAGCCCAGGACGTTGCCGAAGCGGGTGGCGCTGAATTTGGTGCTGCCCCCCATGCGGCCGTGGGTCAGTACGATGCGTTCGCACATGCGCTTGGTGGCGCCCATGACGTTGGTGGGATTGACGGCCTTGTCCGTGGAGATCATTATGAACCGCTCCACATTGTATTTTTCGCTGGCCAGCACGGTGTTGAGCGTGCCGAAGACGTTGTTGCGGACGGCTTCCACGCAATTGTTTTCCATAAGGGGAACGTGCTTGTGGGCGGCGGCGTGCAGCACCACGTCGGGCCTGTATTTGGCGAACACCCTGTCAAGGTCATCGGCGCAGCACACGGAGGTGATCTCCACGCTCAGTTCGAGGGCGCTGCCGTATTGCATTTTCAGCTCCTGCTGGATATCGTATGCGCCGTTTTCATAAATGTCGAGGATGATGATGTGTCCGGCGCCCATGGCTGCCAGTCTGCGGCAAAGTTCGGAGCCGATTGACCCGCCTCCGCCGGTGATCAGGACGGTCTTGCCCTTGTAGTAGGACGCGGTGGATCCGTCGGCAACCAGCGATTGACGCCGGAAAAGCAGCTCTTCCACGTCGATGTCGCGGACGACGCGCTTGCCGTTGCCCTTTTCGGAATCCTGCATCATGGGATAGTCGTAGGATTTGATCTTCATGCCGTATTCGTAATATTTGTTGTAGAGCTCGGTGAAGCCTTCGTCGCCCAGGTGCGGCAGGGCGAACACGATCTCCTGGATGCCGTACGCCTCCAGTTTTTCGGGGGTGACTTCGTCGTCGCCGATGACGCGAATGCCGGCTATCTCGCGGCCTATCTTTTCAGCGCTGATATCCACGAACAGCGCCGGGTAATAGGGCGATTCGCCGCCGTTCTGAAGCTCCGATGCCAGGCCGACGCCGGTGTCCCCCGCCCCAACGATCATTATTTTGATCTTGCGGGATACTTCCACGCTGGCGCGGTCCCGGTCGATCTCTTTTGAAATTTTGCTTAACGTGAAGATCCTGAGCAAAGCTACGTAAAAGCGGCCCAGTTTTGAGGAAAAGTTGTAATTTTTGTAGACAAATCTGTAGCTCATCCTCATGAAGAGGGCGAAGAGCAGGTCAACGCTCACAAGGGACAGCGTCCACATTATAGCAACTTCGCGATGCGGGATGAAGAGGCGGCCGATAACGTACACTATAAAGGCGATGCCGTCGGCAATACAGAGCCTGAGGTAGGACTGGACTCCGCCGTATCTCCAGATCTGGCGGTATACGCGGGCAATCAGGCGCGAGCCAAATATCAGCACCGCGGTGATGCCCAGGGATATCAAAACGTGGGAGAACGACGTCCTGGGTTCGGCAACGAATTTTCTCAGGAGGAACAGGGTCCAGGCTGTGGCAAGGACAAGGAAGAGAATGAGGTCGTAGATTACAAGCTGCCAGCGGATGGAAGTTTTTGCAGAAGCCTTCCGGACGCTCTTTGCGGAGGACGTAGATCCTTCTTCTTTCGCGTTTTTTACCGTGCCGCTATTTGCGCCGTTTGCATCGTTTGCGCCGTTTGCGCTGTCGGTCATATCACGGTCTGATCCCGCGGCAAGTCTTTTATCGTTCATAAAAATAACACCGTAATTCAAATGTTGGTAAGCTTTCTTCCCGGGCAGCAGATGAAACCGGGCAACTCAGCCACGCTCAATTATAATCTACAGCCGGTGATTTTTCAACCGGTTTATATGGAGCGCCCCGAACGGGGGACAGGTTAGCGTTCGCACCGCTTTTTTGCCCAAACTGGTCTCCGGTGCTCACAGTGATATTCGTCCTGCGGACGAGCGATATTCGCGCTGACACGCGAGTGAAGGATAAATACAAATTCGCCTAGAGCAACACAACTTAGATTTGACTTTGAAGAGAGCAACCGATATCGCTTGCCCGCAGAGCAAATTTAGTTGCGAGTGTTAACGAGCAATTTCGCTCGCGGAACGCCAACCTGTCCCCCGTTCGGCGAGCCGCTTCGGGCCGGTTGAAAAAGCGCCGCCTTTTATGACATAATAGGGGAAAGCAAGAAACAGGTACCTGTCCCCCGTTCCAGGGGGGCTCGAAGATAAAAAGGAGTTTTGAACATGATCAAAGACGGAAAGATCTGGGTCGCAAAATCAGACAAAGAAATATATTTGTTGCCGCGGATGGCCAACAGGCACGGGCTGATCGCCGGGGCCACGGGTACGGGCAAGACCATCACCATGAAGGTGCTGGCGGAGTCGTTTTCGGATATGGGCGTGCCGGTCTTTTTCAGCGACGTGAAGGGCGACCTCACGGGAATGACGTTGCAGGGCGCGGACACGGAAGATATGCAGAAACGAATTGCCCGGTTCGGGATCGAGAACTGGGAGTACAAGCCGTATCCGGTGCGGTTCTGGGACATTTTCGGCGAGAAAGGCACGCCGGTGAGGGTGACGGTGACGGACATGGGGCCGACGCTGTTGTCCCGGCTGCTGGGATTGACCGACGTGCAGAGCGGCGTGCTGAACGTGGTCTTTAAAGTGGCGGACGAGCACGGGCTGCTGCTTATTGACCTCAAAGACCTGCGGGCCATGGTGCAGTACGTCGGGGACAACCGGGCGGAGTTTACGCTGGAGTACGGCAACGTTTCTACGGCGAGCATCGGGGCGATCCAGCGGGCGCTGCTGAGTTTCGAGGACCAGGGGGGCAACATCGTTTTCGGTGAGCCGGATCTGGACATCGAGGACTGGATGAAGGTCGACGAGAACGGTCGGGGATATATGAACATCCTTGCCAGTTCGCGGCTGATCAACAGCCCTACGGTGTACGCCACGTTTTTGCTGTGGATGTTGTCCGAACTGTTTGAAAAGATGCCGGAAGTCGGTGATCCGGAGAAGCCGGCGATGATCTTCTTCTTTGACGAGGCGCACCTGCTGTTTAACGACGCGCCGAAGGCGCTGGTGCAGAAGATCGTGCAGATCGTTAAGCTGATCCGTTCGAAGGGCATCGGCGTGTATTTCGTGACGCAGTCGCCTTCGGACGTTCCGGACGAGGTGCTGGCGCAATTGTCGAACCGTGTGCAGCACGGGCTCAGGGCGTACACTCCGGCGGAGCAGAAGGCGGTCAGGGCGGCGGCGAAGGCGTTCCGGGTCAATCCGGAGTTCGACACTGAGCAGGCAATGATGGCGCTGGGCACCGGTGAGGCGCTGGTGAGCTTTCTTGACGAGAAGGGCGTGCCGTCGATCGTTGAAAACGCGAAAATATTGCCGCCGCAGAGCCTGATGGGGGCCGCGGACGAAAACGTTGTCCGTGAACTTATCAAGAACGACGAGCTCGACGCGGTCTACAGGGGCGCCATCGACCGGGAATCGGCATATGAGGTGATCCAGGCGGCGAAGCGGAAGCTGAAGGCCGAGCAGGAAGCGGCGGAGGCTGCCGAGGCCGAGGCTGCGGAAGCCGCGGAATCTGCGGAAGCTGAGGCGGGCGGCAATACAGGCGGGACCGGGAGCAACGGCAAGACTTCCGGAAAGACTTCCGGCAAAACGGGCAAAACCGGTAAAACGGGCAAGACCGCTTCCAAGAAGAAAACGTCTGCCGCGTCCAAGACGGCGAAGAAGGCCGTTACCAGCGCCACCAATTCCGTGGTCAATTCGCTGGGCTCCAACCTGGTCAATTCCGTTACCGGCGGTTCTACGTCCAGCATTTCGACCATCGGCAAGAGGGCGGCGACTTCCGCTTTGAATTCCGTTCTCCGGGGCAGCGTGGGTTCCATCCTGCGCGGCCTGCTGGGCACTAAGAAATAACCGGAACGGGTACCTGTCCCCCGTTTTGCGAACCGTTTGACGGCACGAATTTTGGAAAAACAAAATTCTTACCCGTCTAAACGGCTTCGCTTACCCCCTAATAAGGAAGGGACCCGGAATATGTACCTGTCCCCCGTTCCGGGGAGTGATATTCGTCCTGACGGACGAGTGATATTCAGCTTCGCTGAGTGATATTCGCGGCGAGGCGCGAGTGAAGGATAAAGAATATTTAACCGAACCCGCCGGACCTTGATCAAGCCGTGAGCGATAGCGAACGATCTCGTTGCCGCAGAGCGGCAATTTAGCTGGATCCGCAGGATCCAATTTAGCTCGCTCGAAGAGCGAATTTGGCTGGTGGAACGCCAACCTGTCCCCCGTTCGTCCCCCGTTCCGGGGAGTGATATTCGTCCTGACGGACGAGTGATATTCAGCTTCGCTGAGTGATATTCGCGGCGAGGCGCGAGTGAAGGAGCATGAAAATGAAACGAACCGTATCTTTATTGTTGACGCTGGCGATGGCATTGACCGTCTTTGCCGGATGTTCCGCAAAACAAAACGCCGCGACGCCCGGCGTGAGCGTGACGACTCCCCTACCGGGACAGCCTGTCAGCATGGACCTTTCCGGGCAAACGTTCGAAACAGCGCTGCTGAAGTACGTGGGCGAGTACAAGCCGGACGACAATTTCGCGGTGTCCCCGCTTTCGTTCCTGTTCGCGCTGGGGCTGTTGTACGAGGGCTGCGCCGGGGAGACCAAAACGGAGTTCGAAGCGGCGCTCAACTCTCTGGGCATCGACGATCTGCCGGGGTATCTGAACAGGTTCAACGAGTTTGTGTCTTCCGTCGCGGACACCAACAAGGTGCTGGCGGAAGAATACGGGCAGGACGTCATAAAGCTTGAAATTGCCAATTCCGTGTGGAAGCGGGACAATATCGCGGAAGATTTCAAAGAGGCGTACAAGAACGCAATTGCCCGGTACGGGGCGGAATATTACGGGTTCAACGAGGGAAACGTTGTCCGGGCCGTCAACGAATGGGCGAACAGGAAGACGTACTGGCTGATCCCGAAACTGCTGCCGGACGACTACGACACGGCGGATCTGGCCGTCATATTGATGAACGCGCTCTACCTGAAGGACTCCTGGTCGACGGAATTTTCGGACGTTGCCCCCATCAGTTTTACCGCTTTTGACGGGACGGTGTCGCAGAAGGACGCCATCGGCGCTTCCGACAGCATGGGATACTATAAAGACAAGGACACCACCATCGTTGTCGTCCCGCTGCTTCGGGGCCTGAAGTACACGGTGGTCATGGGCAGCACCGAGGGGCTGGCGGAGAAGAAGGCGCAGGTCAAAAGCGAGCGTGTGCGGCTGTCGATGCCTGCGTTTGAGATCGAAAGTTCCTGGAACGACCACGAGCTGGAACATTTCCTGAACGAAGCGGGGGCGAAGTTGATCCTCTCCGGGGCGGCCGACTTTTCCGCTATGATAGACCACGGTGTTTCCATAAGCGACATCATTCAGAAGGTCAGGTTCATCGTCAATAAAGACGGCATCGAGGCTGCGGCGGTGACGGCGGTGATGACGAAGGACGGAATGGCGGGGCCGGTCAAGTACAAGGAAGTGGTGGTCGACGAGCCGTTCACGTTCTTCCTTGAGAACAGCGACGGCGTGATATTGTTCGAGGGGCGGTTCGTCAAGTAAGCCGGTTTTCCGAATGTTTTATTGTGCGGCATAATAATTGTATGAAAAAACGGCTGGCAGCGCGTCAGCCGTTTTTTGTCGATCGTTTGTTATCGCCTTTTTCTTTCCGGCCTGTGACCGGCCTTCTGTCGTTGACCCTTTCAGAACGACCGAAAGCTCAGCCCTTGTCGCCGCTCCCCTTCCGGAACGCTCCGGTGATGACAGGTAGCAGCATGGAGCCCAGCGAATTGCCCAGAATGACGGTCCAGATGAATCCGAAGGCGGGCCAGCTCACCGTATTTGCACAGGCGAAGTAGCCGATGTCGGCAATGGAGTGCTCGAAGCCGCTCAGGATGAAGACGGGGATGCAGAACAGTATGCCCACGATCTTGCGGTTGTCCCGGTAGATGCAGACGGCGATGTACATCAATATTCCGCAGAAGGCAGCGCGGATCAGCGTCTGCGGGAACGTCTGGACGTTCAGTTTGTTGGCGCAGAGCTCGATGGCCGCGGTCTTCAGCGCCGGAACCGCAAACCCCAGCGCATAACCTCCCGCCGCGATGCCGACGGTGTTGCCCAGCAGCCCCAGCAGCAGTACGGACAATTCTTCTTTTCCGTGTTTTTCAGGTATGAATCCGATCTTTCCGGTGTACAGCGCATATCCGCGCAGGCAGATGGTCAACAGCGCCACGGAGAACATCACGCTGCCCACGTACCGGTTCTCGCAGGCCAGGAAGACCGCGCAGCCGATGGAGATGACAATGCCTGCCGCAACGCCGTTCAATATTTTTTTCAGCACCCCTGTCAACGCCTGTCCCGTTTTTCCCATCGTTCGTTTCTCCTTTTTAGTCGAATCGGTCTGTTCCCTTCCGGTGGGTTTATTATCGCACAACCGCCGGGCTTTTTGCAACCGCCGAACGGGGGACAGGTACGGGTTTCGGAGCTTTCTGCACTTCCGAAACCCGTACCTGTCCCTCGTTCCTTATCACTCGACGAAGTCGAATATCACTCGTCCGACAGGACGAATATCACTCAGCGAAGCTGAATATCACTCCCCGCGAACGCCAACCTGTCCCCCGTTCGGCGACGTGAAACCCGTACCTGTCCCCCGTTTCAGGTTTGCTTTCTGCGCTTCATTGCCAGCACCAGCACGACAGCGACGGCGGCCACCGCCACCACGGCGAGGCAGATGCCGGCGATGAGCATGGCATCGGGTCCGGTCTTCCTGACCTCTTCCTCATCGGCGAAGTCGCCAACTTCCACCAGGCAGCGGTCGACGTAGCGGCCGTCCTCGGTGCGCAGGGTTATCAGGGCGGTCCCCTCGGCGAGGGCGGTGATATTGCCCTCGGCATCCACCGCGGCAACGGTCTCGTCGGAGCTGGTGAAAGTCAGAGGCAGGTCGCCGGATACGTTGACCCGGATCACGTTCAGTTTCGCGGAACCGTCCGGCCGAATGCGGTAGTCCGCCTTCTCGAACCGGATCTCCCGGAGGTAATTGCCCTTGTAAAGCGCCTGGACCACTTCCTCCGCGTCGTTGACGCTGCCGTCAGCGCCTTCCGTGAGCTGCACGAGCGTAAATTCGTCGAACGCCCCGTCGACCGTGAACTGGCCGCCGGGAAGCGAACCCAGCACCAGCGGGAAATTGGCATCCGTTATGTCGCGGGACAGCTTGACTTTGCCCGCGCGCTCACCGTTGATCCAGCACACAAGGCTGCCGTCGTCCCAGGCGAAGCACATATGGATCCACTCGCCTGAATAGTTGCGCATGTTCACACCGAAGGAGCTGTCGCAGATATCCACGCAATACAGCTTGAGGTCACCCTCGTTGCAATAGATCTCGAAGTGGCCGTCCACCTTCTGGCCCTTGCTGAGCAGCACGTTAAAGCCGCTGTACACGCCGCCGTTGTACCAGAAAGAGATCACGGTGTTGGCCAGCGTCAGGTCCGTCTGGGTCAGGACTATATTGTTCTTGACCGGCTTGATACCGGTGCCGGAGACGCCGTCTACATAGGAGGCGCCCTCCGCGATGCCTTCAGTCTCGTGGAAGCCGGACTGGTCGGTGAGCGTTCCGGGCACATCTCCCGTCTCGCTGTCGAAGGACCAGTAGCCCACGGTCATTCCGTCAAGCATGAACATATTGCGCTCGGCGGGATTGGCGCTGGCGGAAGTGTCGCGCACACCCATCACGGTAAGGGTGCGGTCCTTGAAATTGCCGCCGACGCCCTCGAAGGTCAGGTCAACGCTGACGCCGTCGGGATCGGGTACCGCGGCAACCACTTTTCCGTCCAGATTCAGCACGTAATACTCGGTATTCACGGCGGACGCGGGGTCAACTTTGCGGCTGAACACCACCCGGGCGGAATCGGGCCCGGTGATGACCAGCTTCTTGGCCCTGGGCGCGGTCCTGTCGGCTTTCGTTTTGGCGGTAACGGTCTTGCTCAGGCCGGAGCGGTTCATGCCTCCGTCAACGGCCGCGACCTCCACGTCGTATTCGGACAGCTCCGCCAGCCCTTCGATGGTATATTCCGTCACGGTCCCTTTGGCCGAGGCGAACAGGGATCCGTTCAGGTAGATCTCGTAATAGCGTACGTCGGAAGCGTCCTTGGGCTTGTCCCAGCTGACGGTAAGAGACTCGAAAGAATCGGACCTGGCCTTCACGTTTTTGGGCGCGGCGGGAGCGGTGGTGTCGGAAGCGTCCGCCAGGTTGAAGCCCTTGAGGCCTTTGATGACGGAAGCGTCGTTGACGGTGACGGAGTACGTCTCCCCGGCGTCAAGCCAGAAGTAGTTGTCGGAGGGGCGGAACGTGTCGGAGGCGCTGCCCACGTCGAACTGAAGCGCGACGGCGGGAACGGAACTGACGTTCTTAAAGGTGACCGTATTGCCGCTGACGGTGTAATCCACCTTCGCAGCGGGAATGGCGAAGAGGCAGCCGGGATCCTTGCCGGAATTCATAAAAATGTAATTGCGGGCGGCAAGAGTCCCGTTTTTGTACAGTGTGGTGACGATGAACAGCGGCGCGGTGTCAGTCTGAGCCTCGGTGAGCGTGAACAGACCCACCTGCATATTCATGTCAACGGAGCCGCTGCCGTTATAGGAAACGGACTTGACGGTCTCCAGCCTGCCGTCGTACGCCGTGACGTTGACCTCCCACGAAGCCCCTTTCAGCGTGTCGGCGTCGTCAAGCACGTACACGGGCAGCGACAGAGAGCGGTCGCTCTTGTTGTACGTATCGTAACGGTCCGTCTTGACCCCGGCGGTGAGAGGCGCGTAAGCGTCCTGCAGGAACCAGTAGGCCATCTTGGGGGCGCCGTAATAATCCACCACGCTCCAGGAAGCTCCGGGGTACACGTCGTTGAACTTGTACACCATGACCATAGACTGGCTGGGGAAATTGATGCGGGAATTCAGCGCCGCGGGATAATCCGCCATAGTCTGGGCGATCTGGGAACCGAGCACGAGGCTCTCCAGGCCGGTCACTTCCACGAACTGGGAAGCGTAATGAATGAACGTGTCGATATCGTATCCGTAGGGAGTCTGCTGCCAGCCCTTCATGCCGTTGAACGTTGCCGTGTGATAGGCGATGGTCCCGGAGGGATCGATGGGCCACTGCTGCATCTCCTCTTTGGCAGCGAACTTGGCGATGGACTCCAGGTTCATCATGGAGTCAAGGCCGTATTCATGGAGGTTGTTGGTGGAATTATAATAAACTTCCGCGTAATGCTCCGGAGTCTCGCCGCCCCAGTGGATGTGGTCGTGAGTGATGCCGTACGCTCCCACGCCGCCGTCCTGACGCCAGAAATCCCTGGTGCCGTCGTACTGGTAGGTCAGAGTGCCGATCTGGTTGATTACCTTGTCGCTGACAACGGCCTCGCCTTCATTGCCGCCGCCGTACACCAGCAGGCTGGCCCGGTTGCGGATACGCTTGGTGTTGAGGATGACGGTCTCGTAAAGCACGTCTTTGGGCTGAGTCTTCTGGCTGTCCCAGCAGCAGGGCCATTCCTGGTAGACGCACAGGCCGTATTCGTCGCACAGATCGTAAAAGTCGTCGGTCTCGCACATGCCGCCGCCCCAGGAGCGGAACACGTTGAGCCCCTGGTCCTTCGCCCTGCACAGTATCCGGTCGTAATCTTCCCTGGTGAAATTCATCACCGCGTCAATGGTGCACCAGTCCGCGCCCTTCAGGAACACGGTCTTGCCGTTGAAAACGGCGGTGCGGTTGTACATATTTGCGGCTTCTTTCCGGCCGGTGGCAATAAGTTCCAGCGTCCTCACTCCGAAATCGGAGCATTCGTAGGACCTGCCTCCCGCGCCGTCAACGAAAAGCGTTTCCAGCGTGTACAGATTCTGCTCTCCGTATCCGTTGGGCCACCACAGTTTGAATTCGGGCAGGTCGAAGCGCAGCCTGATCCTCCTGTCGCCCCCGGCTTCCGCCTCCGGCAGAACGTATGTGAAAGAATATGCCTCTCCCTTGAAATTTTTGGGCTTTATGGTGCAATAAAGCGTGCCGCCGATCCTGGCGCCGGTTCCCGAGCCATCGGTGATATCTACGCACATATCGAGGGTGCCGGTCTCGTGGGATACGGTGGTGATGAAGGGATCGTCAAGTTCGGCAGCGGTCCGGTCTTCCACGCGTACGGAGTTCCATATGCCGATTGGAGGCAGATCCGCGTAATGCCAGGCGTAGGAGCAGTTGAACACCACGGTCTTGGTGTAGTTCAGGACGGGCAGCAGCCGGACGATCAGCTCGTTGTCCCCTTTTTTGATCTGGCCGGAAACGTCGATATACGGGCCGCCGAACATTCCCTGGTGCTCTCCCACTTTTTTGCCGTTCAGGAACACTTCCATCCTGTCAGCCACGCCGTCGAAGCAGAGAAAAACGTTTTTGCCGCTGCCGGAATAGCTGAACACTTTTTTGTAGTACCAGTCCCTGGTCCCCAGTTCTTTGGCAGCCGCGTCGTTGCGCCCCACAGTGGGATCGCCTATGACGCCTGCCTTGAACAGCGCGCCGCTGATGCTGGAAGGGACGGACACGGTGTATGCGCCGGACCAGTTGTCCCTGCCCTTGTCTGTGAGGAGCCAGTCCGATCCGTCAAGGGTCAACGAGAATCCCGTCGTGGCGCCTGCTCCCGCCGCTTCTCCGCTGCCTTTGGAGAGCGTGATCAGTTCCGGCTCCCCGTCCATGGGCGAGTCGGTCTGCATATAGCTCTTGCGCTCCGCCTCCGCCATGCTGCGGGCAAATACGGATACGGGCAGCAGCGACAGCAGCAGGCCTGCGGTGAGTACCAGGGCAACGGGCCGTACGAAGCGTTTTCTGGATTGGCTGGGGCAATTATTACGTTTCATTTTCGTTCTCCGTTTTGTCGATCCGGAAACGCCGGACGGCTTATTTTTTCTTCTTCATTATCAGCACGGCGGCAATGACGCAGGCGGCGATCAGCACGCCGGAAGCGATGGCGATTATGAGGCCGACGGGGGCTTTGGAAGAGCTGTCGGTGGACTTGTTGTCCGTGCCGGGCGTCTTGCCGGGAACGGGAGTGCGTTCCGCAGCGGTGGGCGCGGCGGTCTCGGAGCCGTTGTCCGTGGGATCTTCATTGACGGGTGTGGGTTCCTCGGTGGGAGCGGCGGTAGGCGTGGCGGTGGGTTCGGGAACGGCCGTGGGAGGCTCGTAACCTTCGGGGTAGTTGGCCTCCACCAGTTTGAGCACGTCTGCCTGGGCGGCCTCCGGGTCGGAATAGAGCTTCTTTACCAGTTCCTCGTCCAGTGCGTAATTTGCCACCAGCAGCTCGTCGTACTCTCCCGCGCAGGTGAGGGTCCGGTCGACAAGGCCGCAGATGGAGAATATGTCATCCGCGCTGCCGAAGCCGGGCATCGCCATGATCCTGGGAGACGAGTAGACAAGTTCGCCGTTCAGGAAAAGTTTGAAACCGTTAGCGCCGTTGACGGCCGCCACGTGGAAATATTCGTCTCTGGCGACGGGGGCGATGTGTTCTACGTTCCAGCCGGTGGAGGTGGCGTAGAAGGCCAGCTCGCCGTCGTCTCCGTCAACGGTGTAATACAGTTCGAAGTGGTGGTTCGTCTCCTTGCCCGCGGCGGCAAAGAGGACGGCGTAAGTGCCGTGGCTGTTCTCGGACCACTTGACCCAGAGCGCCACCGTGAATTCTTGCATATCGAGCTCGTCGGGGAGGTCGCCGGAGAGCAGCGTAAATTCGGACGCCAGGCCCTTGCCCGCTTTTCCGTCAACGTAACTGTCGGCATCGCCCTCGGAGTCGATGTTCAGCCTGAAGTGCGACACGTCCACGGTGGAGCGCTCGAAGGGCCAGAACAGGATGATGCCGTCTCCGCCGGACTGGGTCCCGGGATCGGGAGTGGCTTCGGTGCCTGGATCGGCGGTGGGGTCAACGGGATCTTTGTCCGACGCCATTTCGGCGGGCACGATGGGCTTGGTCCCGTCTGCCCAGGCCTTGAGATTGCCTGCGTCGTCGTAAGCCGCCTTCACGTCTTCTGCGGTCATGGTGTAGTTGGCGTAGAACGCGTCGTCAATGAGGCCGCGGAACTGCAGCGACGACGGGTCGTGGTTGAGGGCGCCAACGGTGACGGTGTTGTAGGTGCCGATGCTCTCGCCCAGCTTTCCGGGCGCTTCTCTCTCGAGCGCCAGCTCGCCGTTGACATACATTTTGAGCGTCATGCCGTCGTACGTGAGGGTGGCGAAGGTCCAGGTGTCGAAAGGCACGAACTGGCCGTCGTTTTCGGTGGACATTATGCCGCCCACCGCAGGGACGTAAGCCAGGAGATAACCGCCGCCGGCCTCCTCGGAAGCGTGGCCGATGTGGATCTGGAAGCGGTCCGCGCCCGCGTCGCCGGTGTTGCCCTTTGACATGATGATGTTCCATTCGGTGGCTTCCGCGTCAAGGCTGAACCAGGCGCCCATGGTGAAGCCCCGTACCGTGTTGCAGGCGAGCTTCTGGGAACGGACCGCCGTGCCGTTGACCAGGTCAAGGGCCTTGTCGTGTACCCCCTGTTCGAACGCGGGGTTGCTGCCCGACAGGGCAAGCCTTCCCGAGGCGTCCTCGGCGCTGCCGTCGAGGGGCCAGTAACTGAGCACGTTTTCGGCGCCCGAGGCGGCAATGCCTATATTGCAGAAGAGGTTGCACAATACTGCGCAGACGATGAGCGCGACCAGCGCGGTCTTTGCGGCCCGTGTGGTTTTTCCGGTTCGGGCAAAACTGTTTTGTGAAATGTTGCCGTTTTTCATAGCAGTCTTCTCCTTTTTTTACGTTCGGATCAGTGGCTTGCGCCTGTATTTGTATTTTTATTTTACTATGCCATTGAAATTGCCGATTTTCAATATAGTATAGTACAAAAAAATTGTACTTTTGTCCAGGGTCTATGTATAATTAGTGGGCAATAGAACGGGGGACAGGTACCCTGCCGAACGGGGGACAGGTACCCGTTTCAGGCCCAAAGCGCCCCGGCGAAACGGGGGACAGGTACCGGTTCCGGACGAAAAACGCCTACCTGTCCCCCGTTCGGCGGAAGTTCCGCGGCGTTCCACTATAAAGGAGGATCAAAAATGGACGTCAATTCGATCTGCATAAGCAACGTGATCGTGGGCGGGTTCGAAAGATCCCGGGTGCACCCCGAAATAACCATCGT